>WNFB01005902.1_pt1 | contig 13293 bp, 10 predicted proteins | sample 5400501 | NCBI WGS metagenome assembly WNFB01 (sample SAMN13153341, study PRJNA577476) | soil metagenome | isolation source: 200 cm saprolite under Douglas fir tree site 2 hole 1 | place: USA:California | collected 2015-04-18
GCTTCGAGAATGGGGATTGCGGGCTGCGGTTGCGGGTCGGTGGCACGGAAGACAAAAGGCGCGTCCACCTGCACGTGAACCTCGTTCGGCTGGGAGGCGGGCAGGTCGTCCGTCTCGCGTGGCGCCAGGGACACCTTGACCTGCGCAGGCAACGGGCTGTCGTAGTGCAACTCAGAAACGGCCGGAGGCAGCGGCGCGGGCTTCACTTCGTCTCCCGGCTGCGCCAGTTGCGCGGATGCAGGTAGGTCGGCATCGGAGGTCACCGGCGCGGATGTGCGCATCACAGGAATGGCTGGCGCCGGACAACCACAATCCTCGGGCACAGCAGTATCCAGCAGGTTGAGGCGCCCCGAGCGAAAGACCACTTGCTCGCTGGGCTTCACCTGGTAGGTGCCATCGCCCATCAGTTCGGAAACGATCACCGAAGCGGTATTGCCTGGCTGTGCGCGGACGCAGGTGTTGCCGCGCGAGTCGGCACTAATAGCGAAATGGAACTCGCCCGGACCGGCCAGCAAGATGCGAAAGTCCGGGGTGAGCACCGAATCGGCGGAGGCGTCCAGAGCGTAATGCGCTTCGAGAGCTCCGGTGCTCATACCCAACATCAGCTCGCGCCCGTTTTGTGAGGAGGTCACGGAGACCGTGGTTCCCGGACATACGCGCACTTCGCCCCCGCGCGCGAGATGCAGGATTGCGGCATCGGCTCCTGCCGTCACCGAAGAACCGGCCGCGACGCGATTACCGGCGAGCACCACGGCTCCGGAGCTCCCGGGGCTGACGGGAACCACGGCCGGTTCCAGGCCCCGAGTGAAAGCTGGCACCGCAGGCGGCTGAGAGGCGTTGCTGGTCTCAATGATCGGGCGCAAATGAACTATCAGGCGGTTGCCCTCGGTGGCCCACGTGTAGGCACAGGGCTGGAGCATATCCACCACAACTCGCGTAATCGGCGGAGTGTTCTGAAATTGATCAACCCGAACTGCGCTGATCTGCTCGCTGCGAACGGCAAAACGCTTGCGGCGCAAGGAAACATTGGCGTTGGGCAGATCAATCACCAGGCGCGGTGGGCCGTCGATTTTCTGTATGGCCGGAACGAGAGGACGATTGGAGACGATTTCTACCGCCGGCCCATCCTGCTCGGCCTCAACTTTCACGCCACGGATGATCGCGACCGGTCCCTGGACCTGGCTGCCGGCAGGAGCGCGCGGTTGCCGGCCAGACTGTGCCGCGCCGGAAGCCGGAACAAGAATTCCCAGCAGTAGCCAGAGCGCGACAAGTTGGCCACCGGTGCGCAACAGAAATTTCATCCCGAGAAACCTGCTAACCGAACAATACCACTGGTGTGTTACCGAGAGAAGTGGCGGAACTGGAACGAAAGGCTAGGCCAAAGTCTGGGGCCAGGCGGGATATGACCTAGGAACTCCAGTTGGTCCAAGCAATAGGAACTCCAGTTGGTCCAAGCAACAAGAAAATGGGCTTCGTCTGGAGCGATCTAAGAAAGGCCTCTCTATTGCGAGAGGCCTTTGTGAGAGCTGATGGCTGACGGCCGAAGGCATCGACTGTGTTACTCCCACCATCTGCACGCCAGCGTTGTGAGCCTGTCACCAAGGAACCGTCACCGTGTCCGCAGGGATCGCGCCGGGTGTTTCCGTGAACGGAACAAAGAAGTAGTCGAAAGTCAGCGTCTTCTTCTTGCCGTCCACTGTGACCCGAAGGAAACCCGGCTCCTGGTCGTTGTGCGACATCAGCTTCAGGTCCGGGTGCGTGGTTTGGAAACCAGGTGGCAGCGGCCTCCCCTTTTTATCTTTTTCGATCTTGTGCAGAAGCCTGAAAGTGTTGGCGTAGCCCCCTGCTCCAGCAACGATATAGGGCACCTTCTTGCCGTCCAAGGCGCGTTGGAACCGTTGATAGGAGTGTACATGGCCGGACAGCACCGCGGTCGGGATGCGCCCGGTGGATTGAATGACTCGGTCGACCGCGATTTCAATGTCCGGATAGCCTCCGTGCGTGGTATCGAGCGAGTATGGGGGATGGTGGACGGTAATAATCAGCGCTTTATCTTTAGGCGCGCTGGCTACCTGATTTTCAAACCACTGTTGCTGCTCGCTTGTGCCTCTGGCGTCAAGCGTGCCGTCAACGTTCGAGTAAAGCCCGACAACGGTTGCAAAAGGCGCTTCGAGCGTCCAGTAGACGTAGGGTTGCGTCATCGTCGAGCGGTAGGGACTATCGTGGTGGCTCGCGCTATCGCAAAAGTTGCGCATGAAGCCGAAGAGCGAGGGCTCAGTGTCCACGGGATCGCCGGGCCGGGTTGAGGTATCGCCGTCGTGGTTGCCCGCGATGGCAAAAATCGCTGCGTGATAGCCCTGGTAAGGCTCGTAGAACTGGCTGTTGTAAAGGTTGCTCTGCCCATTGAAATAGACAACGTCTCCGAGGTTGTAATAGAAGGCGGGGGCAGGATTCTTCGTCGACGTGGCGTCGGAAATCTGCTGGTCCATCACCTCGGAGATGGCTTTCTCAACGTCGTCTCCGTGGATTCCGCCCGTGTCCCCTACTGAGTGAAAGAGGAGTGTCCCGGAATCTTCAGCAGCCTTGGCCTCGTCGGGCAGAACGACATCCAACGCCAGGCTCAGGTTATTGAGATTTGTGGGCGGCGGCGGGATGAACCGCGGATACGGTTTGGGCGGTGATGATGGGTCGCCAGGCGGGCGCCGGCTCTTCCCAACAGGCTTGTGGGGACGTGCAGAGAATGGCGCTGAATGCGGCGGTATGGGTGTGGTTCTCAACAAGTGGTCGTATCGGTGTGCCGGCATGGGCTTTTCTCCTTCTTGGGCACTGCCTTAATGGCGGTGCTCGAATTGAGGTGCTCGAGGCTGCCGCAATAACGCAGCGCCCCCGGGGCACTCTGCGGTCGGTGATCGCTCTCTGCGAAAAGCGATCAACAGACAAGAAACAAGTTTTCGATTGTTTGGAAAAGCAAAAGGGGAAGACTTGCGTGAGACAGAACGCTACGTCTCACCGCAAGTTAGCAAAGAAATTAAGGTAAGTTTGTTCGTGTGTCAACGACAATCTTCACCAGGCTCAGGCCTCGGAGAGGAACTCGTATTCATCGATGACCGCAGCCACGGCCACTTTGCCCTCGGGACCACCGTCGTCCACACGCACGACTTTGCCCTTGCAGCGGACTCGGATGCTTTCGGTCAGGGTAATTTCCGGCGGGAGGGTGAGGGTAAATTCAATGGCCGATCCGGCGGCGATCGCCGAATCCACGTAAAAGCAAATGCCACGGGCACTTACGTCGCGGGTCTGCGCCGCCTTTTCCTGCGCCCCGTTTTCGTTGTAGGTAACGGAAACGGGCAGCCGTAGCGCAAACCGGCGGGTGGCGCGCTTGTCGTGCTCGGATTCGGCCATGGGTCCTCCGAGTAAAGCTTGTAAGCATGGCGTTTTGCGGCCAGCGTGTCAAGACTGTCTTTTGTCTGACTGGGGCGGCCCGAGACCCGGCGCTCCACTTCCGGCTCAACCCTGCGCCCTCAGCGGCCTTTCTTCGCGAACTCTGCGATTAGAGGTTTTGAGGTAAGCTGACAAGAGAAGCCCGTTTATGGTGTTCGTCCTCGACAACTACGATTCGTTTACTTACAACTTGGTCCAGTACCTGGGCGAATTGGGGGCGGACGTGGTAGTGCGCCGCAATGACCAGGTAACCGTGGCGGAGGTGGAGGCCATGCGTCCGGAACGGATCGTGCTTTCGCCCGGGCCCTGCACACCGCAGGAGGCGGGAATAAGCATTGAGTTGATCCGCCATTTCGCGGGCAAAGCTCCGGTTCTGGGAGTCTGCCTCGGACATCAGGCGATCGGCGCAGCGTTCGGTGGCCAAGTGGTGCGCGCCCCGCACCTGATGCACGGCAAGACCAGCGAAGTAGAACACGATGGCCGTACCATTTTCAGCGGCGTTCCTTCGCCCATGACTGCCACGCGCTACCACTCACTGATTGTTCAAGAAACAGATCTGCCCGCGGAGCTCGAAGTAAGCGCTCATACCATTGAGCGCGATGGCTCACGCGTGATCATGGGGCTGAGACATCGCCGTCACCCGGTAGAAGGCGTGCAGTTCCATCCCGAGAGCGTGCTCACGGGAGAGGGGAAGAAGTTAGTGAGGAATTTCCTGCAGTTGTAGTTCCAGTGTTTCGTGACAGAGGCATGCGAATCAGCCCCTTAAAACAAGCGCCCAGAAAGGACACGGAGCATCACGCAGGAAAATCCATTCTCAGTCTGTTTCCTTCGTGTTCCTATATGTCCTTAGTGGTTAAAGAATTTATTGGCGACAGCTAAGCACTTACCACTATCCACTCCCTCTCGCCAACTCCACTGCTCGCAAAACTGCTTGCGCCTTGTTCATGCATTCCTCAAACTCGCGCGCCGGATCAGAATCCGCCACGATTCCTGCCCCAGCCTGCAAATAGGCGCGCTTGCCTTGCATTAGCATCGTGCGGATGGCGATGCAGGAATCCAGATTGCCCGCGAAGTCGGCGTAGAGCACGGAACCGCCATACACGCCGCGCCGGGTCGGTTCCAGTTCCTCGATGATTTGCATGGCTCGAACTTTGGGCGCGCCGCTCAGGGTTCCCGCTGGAAAGCAGGCCGCGAGGGCATCGAGCGCGTCCAGCTCTTGGCGCAATTTTCCTTCGAGCGCCGAGACCAGATGCATGACATGCGAGTAGCGCTCCACGTACATCAGCTCCCGGATTTTCACGGAACCGTATTCGCTGACGCGGCCCAGGTCGTTGCGGCCGAGATCGACCAGCATCACATGCTCGGCGCGCTCCTTCTCGTCGTGAAGCATCTGCTGCTCCAGGCGTAAATCTTCGGTTTCGTCACGTCCGCGCCGATGCGTGCCGGCAATCGGCCTGTACTCCAGCCTCCGTCCAGTCACGCGCACCAGCATCTCTGGTGACGAACCCAGTACGTGCATATCTCCCATGCGCAGGAAATACATGTAAGGCGAGGGGTTCACGGTGCGCAAGGCGCGGTAGACAGCGAAGGGCGTGACTTGGGGAGCGAAATCCAAGCGCTGCGAGAGCACTACCTGAAAGATATCGCCGGCAGCAATGTATTCCTTGGCTCGCTGGACGGCCTGCATAAAACCCTGACGGCTGGTTCCGGCGTGGACTTTGAGTTTGGGCTTGGACTGGCGGGAATGGCTCTGCCAATGCGTTGGCCGCAGGCCAGAGGCCAGCTTCTTTTCCAGAATCGCGATGTCGGCCAGCGCACAGTCGTAGGCCCGTCGTGGACTTTCGCGCGAAACATCGGCAGTGGCAATGATGTGAATCTGATGACGCAAGTGGTCGAAAACCAGCAGGCGGTCAAAGAACATCAGAGCGCAATCCGGCTGGGCAAGATCGTCTTTGGCGTGCACGCCGATGTTCTCCAGTTGCCGCACGATGTCGTAAGCAAAGTAACCGACTGCCCCGGCGGTGAACGGCGGCAATCCGGGCACGACGGCGGGACGGTGTTCGCGCAACTGTTCTTTGACGATCTGAAAGACGTTCCCTTTACGCTGCTCGCGGCGCTTTCCCCGCTGCAGCAAAACGTCCTCGCCCCGAGCCTGCACCTGCATGTAAGGGCGCGCTCCCAGGAAAGTGTAGCGGCCAATCTGCTCGCCCCGTTCCACCGATTCGAGCAGGAAGGCGTGCGGTTGGTTGGCCGCAATGGCGAGAAAAGCAGAGACCGGCGTGAGCAGATCGGCGGTGACCGATTTGACCACGGGCACCAGCGTGGCCTCGTGGGCGAGGCGCGAAAATTCCTTGTAATCAGGAGCGATCATGCCGGGCTTTCAGTATAAGTGGTTTTACCATGGAGGGCTCCGTGTCTCTGTGTCCTCAGCGTCCTCCGTGGTAAATATCCTGATGAGGTAACCAGCGAATGAATTGACGGATGGAATCAGGCGTTGGATGATGACGCTTCGGCCCACATCGGTTCAGCGGGGGCGTATGCGTATCAGGTTCTGGGGCGTGCGCGGATCGACGCCAACTCCCCAGGCGGAAAATTTGCGCTATGGAGGCAATACCTCCTGCGTCGAAGTGCGCTTCGGCGACAGCCTCTATATCTTCGACTGCGGCACCGGCTTCCGCTCTCTGGGTCATCAACTCCGTCGCGAGTTCGCTGGCCGCACGGTTTGCGCTCACATTTTCGTCTCCCACTTCCACTGGGACCATATTCAGGGCATCCCGTTCTTCGGCCCGCTCTATGACAAGCCGGAGAACCGTTTCTTCTTCCACTCGTCCAGCCGAACCCGCACCCTGAAGCGGGTCATGGAAGAGCAGATGGCATCGCCCTATTTCCCCGTAAACATGAGCGAGATGAAAGCCCATCGCGCTTTCTACGACATCGAGGCAGGCCGCGTGCCGCTGGACGATGTGACCGTCGAGGCCATGCGCCTGAACCATCCCCAAGGCTGCATGGGGTTTCGCCTCGAAACCAAAGAAGGCGTGGTGGTGTACGCCACCGACAACGAGCCCGGCGATGCCGTGTTTGACAAGAACGTGCGCACACTGGCGGCGGGCGCGGACGTGCTGATCTATGACGCACAGTACCTCCCCGAAGAATACGAAGCCCGCCGGCGCGGCTGGGGGCATAGTCACTGGCGAGAAGCAATCAACGTTGTCATGGAGAGCGGGGCGAAAGAACTGGTTCTTTTCCACCATGATCCAGACCACGACGACGCCTGCATCGACAAGGTGGTAAAGGAAGCGCGCAACTACTATCCCAGGGTGCGAGCGGCGGCAGAGGGAATGGAGATCGCGCTGTAGCGTGGGCCCTGCAGCGGGAAAATCCTCACAAATCGTTGTCGGCTAGAAATCGGCCGTAGTCGTTGGTTTCAAGCCAGTGATAGAGGTGAACCTGGTACAGATATGAGGCCACGAGCTCCTCGCCTAGCTCGTGAGTTTCCGTGCAGAGGAAGGGAACTTGCAGGCCTGCAAGTATCGCGATCAGGGACTGGATGACGCGGTTGGGGCTGACGCTCATCTGAGGATAGGTAGATTTTATTTGGCTAAGTGTACTTGTGATTACGAGCAAACGGTGCGCGTACCGCCTCATGAGGCGAAGCCGGTTTATGAACACGGGACGATTTGCGGTCAGTGAATGGATCAGGTCGGGGAGATCCTTGCGCTCCACCACACACACGTCCTCCAATCCGGCGACGGAGTAATCTCCGAGCTTGAGCGGTTTCTTCTCGATGCCCGCGTACCAGCCTTCGAAGCGTGAAAAATCAAATGGGTTCTGCTCCCGCGTATCCACCAGGAAGACCGGCTTGGGGGTCTTGAGCTGCGTGCCACCTCGCTCCGCCAGGACTGGGATTACTGGATGTGGCGCCGGAGCGGCTGTCATCTGCCATTCCAGCGGGGGAGTGATCAATGTGCGGCGTCTTTTCATGGTCTTCTTTCCCGACAGCGACTCTCTCCGGCGCGTACTGGGAGTACATGCTACAGATTCTCGGTACCATCCTAACTTGGAAACTGGCGGGCAGGGCACTACGCTCCGAAGTGTCCTAATTTAGGACATTACCCACCACCGCCTGAACTTGCCTACCCGTTGCCGGGTGCTTATACTGCTGAGTTTGTCCGCCCACTCCGGTAAATCTAACCGGTGCCGGCCAGCATCTGACCATCTGACTGCACTCATCGGAGACCGCCATGGCCATGAAAACCGTTTCCCTCGAGCAGGAAATCAACCCCTGGGAGGCGCAAGCCGCCCGCTTTGATCTGGCCGCCCAGAAGCTGAACCTGGATGAGGGACTGTGGAAGGTGCTGCGCTATCCCAATCGCGAGATCATCCTGCACATTCCCGTGGCGATGGACAATGGAACCCTGGAGGTCTTCACTGGCTTTCGCGTGCAGCACTCCATCGCCCGCGGCCCGGCCAAGGGCGGTGTCCGCTACTCCCCGGACGTGACCCTGGACGAGATTCGCGCGCTGGCCAGCTGGATGACCTGGAAGTGCGCGGTGGTGAACATTCCTTTCGGCGGCGCCAAGGGCGGCGTCATCTGCGATCCCCACAAGATGTCCATGGGCGAGCTGGAACGCATGACCCGGCGCTACACCGCGGAGCTATTCGAGTTCATCGGCCCGGAAAAAGACGTGCCCGCTCCCGACGTCAACACCAATGAACAGACTATGGCCTGGATGATGGACACCTACTCCATGCACATGCGCCAGACCGTGACTGCCGTGGTCACGGGCAAACCCATCAACATCGGCGGATCGCGCGGCCGCCGCGAAGCCACCGGCCGCGGCATCCTGGTGGTGTGCGACGAAGCCATCCGGAAACTGGGGCTGAATCGCGAGTCCACGCGCGTGATTGTGCAAGGCTTCGGCAACGTGGGCTCGAACGCCGCCAACCTCATGACCGAGGCCGGGTACAAAGTAATTGGCATTGGCGAGGTGGACGGAGGGATTTACAACAAGAACGGGCTTGACCTCACGGCGCTGCTGGAGTACCGCCAGCGCAACGGCACCATCCAGGGCTTCCCCGGTGCCGAGCCGTTTGATGCCGGAGAACTGCTCGTCACCGATTGCGAGATCCTCATTCCCGCCGCCACCGAAAATCAGCTCACCAGCCGCAACGCCGACCGCGTGAAGTGCCGGATTCTCGCCGAGGGCGCCAACGGCCCCACCACCGCCGCCGCCGACGAGATTCTGGCCGACAAGAGAGTGTTCGTGATCCCCGACATCCTATGTAATGCCGGCGGTGTCACCACCTCCTACTTCGAGTGGGTGCAGGACCGCCAGGGATATTTCTGGAAGGAATCCGTGGTCAACGAGCAGCTCGAGCACATCATGAAGATGGCCTTCGGGGATGTGGTCCGCTATGCCGAAACCCACGGCGTCAACAACCGGATCGCGGCTTATATGCTGGCGATTGACCGCGTGGCCTACACCATTCGCCAGCGCGGAATTTACGCTTAAGGGGCCCGGCCCCGCCGCGGGGACATAACTTAGTCCAGAACGTCAGTCCTGGGTAAGGACACAAGGACTTTCACGCCCCGCACAGCCTGCCCTGAGCGATCCAGAGGAGCAGGGCGACGAGGGGGAGTCGAATGAGGACGCCACATTTGTGTCGGCCGCTCGGCGGCCCTTTTGGAGAAGAACTATGAGCAGAACACAGACAACAGGCGCCGCATGGGTCGTAGCCCTATTCTTGCTGTTGGCGTTGTGCGCGACACCCACCCTCGCCCATCCCCAAGACGCCTCCTCAAAACCTCAGGCTCCCGCTTCGCGTCCAGATTCCGCCAAGGCGTCTGCCAACACCTCCGCTGCCCCGTCAGCCTCCGAGATCGCCGCGGCCAAAGCCAGCGGCAAAGTCTGGGTGAACCTCGATACCGGCGTCTACCACAAGGCTGGCCGCTGGTACGGCAAGACCAAGAACGGCAAATTCATGACCGCAGACGAGGCCAAGAAAGCCGGTTACAGGCCCGCCAAACGAGATTGAAGACTAAGAGACCGTTGCGGCCGAAGGCCGCTCGTCCGCTCCGGTCATCGTCCAGTTCCTCAGCAGCCGACGTTTTCATTCTTCAATCATGAATTGGAATCGCGACTGACAAACGCGCTTCTGGGGAACTGACCACTGGCTCCGTTTCTCTTCCATTGCTTTCGCTAATCCTGGTGGAGCATAATTTAACCCGGTCGCTGGTTCCGGTTTCTCTTTCGCCCGGCGGCGGCTCGTGCCCGCGGTGAATCTGCCCAACTCCATCACGCTCACACGCATCTGCAGCGTGCCCCTGCTGATCTGGATTCTCTCCACCAGCCGTTTCCACGGCACCGACGGCGAAAAGGAGTTGCTGGCCTCGGCGCTGTTCATTGCGGCCTCGATCACCGACGGCATCGACGGGTACCTGGCGCGCAAACGCGGCCAGATTACGACTATGGGCATGCTGCTCGATCCCCTGGCCGACAAACTGCTTATCGCCGCCGCCTTCGTAAGCCTGGTGCAATTCAATCCCAGCCTGGTTCCGGCCTGGATGGCGGTGGTGATCATCGGGCGCGAGTTCCTGGTGAGCGGCTTGCGTTCGATCGCCGCTTCGGAGGGCTTCACCATCGAGGCCAGCGAACTGGGCAAGTTCAAGATGCTGGTGCAGATTGTTTCCGTCGTGGCCGTGATCCTCGACCATCGCTGGAAAGAGTGGCCGATTTACAAGAACTACTTCTTCCCCGTCCATGCGATCGCGTGGGTGTCCATCTGGTTCATGGTGATTTTGTCCGCGGTGTCGGCCATCGACTATTTTGCCGCCTTCTGGTCGAAGATTGACCGGCAGGTGGTGAAACGCCGGCGCCGCGCCTTCGTCCTCAGCCGGCGGAGGAAGCGCGATGTCCCCGCAACCTGAAGATCCGTCCGCTGCTTCCCGTGTGACTAGCCGTGCCGGCCGCAGCGAGCAGAATGAATTTTCCTATGAAGAACGGACGCTCCTGCTGAAGCTCGCCCACGAGGCCATCGTGTCGGCTCTCGAACACCGCGAGATCTCCCTGACTCCACCTTCACCCCACCTGGCCCTGCCGCGCGGCGCCTTTACGACGCTGTATTATCGCGGTGATCTGCGCGGCTGCGTGGGCTACGTGTTGGCCGTATCTCCGCTGTACCGAACCGTGGCGGAAACCGCACGCGCGGCGGCTTTCGAAGACTCGCGGTTCCGGCCCGTCACTCTGGAGGAAGCTCCAGAACTGGAGATCTCTCTCAGCATTCTTTCCGCGGTTAAGCCCATCCAGCCGGAAGAAGTGGACGTCGGGCGCCACGGACTAGTGGTCAGCCTGGCTGGCCAACGCGGCCTGCTTCTGCCCCAGGTGCCCGTCGAGCACGGCTGGGATCGTGTGACCTTCCTCGAACAGGCCTGCCGGAAGGCAGGCCTGCCCTTGAATGCCTGGCAGACCGGCGCGAAGCTCGAGGCCTTTACCGCGGAAGTGTTTGCAGACCGGGATCCGTTCAGCCGGTAATTCCTGCCCTCGATGTGGCATCAAACTTATCGGAGACGACAAGGGTTCGTATGGCCCAAAAGTAGTATTGGTTTCTGCCTAGAACTTATGTATGTTGTTGAGAGCAGTTGTTGAGCTGGAGGGAAACAAGCAAATGGAATTGGCCGTTCTGATCGTCGGTTTGCTGGTCTTGGGCTCGCAGATTCCAGGTAATTCCCACATCATCCTGCGATAATAACGCTCAGCACTGCCTCAGGCTGGCGCCTAAAGCTTGCCCACCAGCACCTTACCATGTTGCAAGAATCGTGGTCGGTAGTAAAGATCTTCCAGCCACTGCTCATGCGCGCGGCCTCCTCATAATCCTGCACTGGGAATGCCATCGGATTTCAGCTTCTTTTCAGGCTCCGACCATATAATGCCGCAAAGGCCCCGGGCATGTTTGCGCATTTCTGACCCGTCCAGCCTGCGGGCCACGATCCTTGATGACAAGTCACACTACTCACAGATTCATGACCCTGGTTCTCACGTTGCTAATTGCTCCTCGCGTTAATGCAACGTCGCAGACCCGGGCTGGCGCGGTCACTCCCGAGCAAACAGGCCGCCTCGCGCAGGCCGCGCGCGTGGACCACGCTCCCAAGCTCGATGGCACGCTCGACGACCCCCTCTGGCAGCAGGCGACACCGATCACCAACTTTCGGCAGCGTGAGCCCTACGAGGGCCAGCCGCCCACGGAGCGCACCGAGGTCCGAATTCTCTATACGCGTAACGAGGTGTTCTTCGGCGTCGCTTGCTACGACTCTGAACCGCGCGGCATCGTGGCCACCGAACTGCGCCGCGACGTCAGCCAGGAGCTGGACGACTACTTCGAGATCATAATCGACTCTTCTCATGACCGCCGCAACGCTTACCTGTTCCAGATTAACCCACTGGGCACGCAGCGCGATGGCCTGATTACTGATGAATCGCGCAGCGATAGCGGCGACGGCGATCCCGGCTGGGACGGGGTTTGGACCTCGGAAGCCCGGATCACGCCCCAGGGCTGGACCGCCACGATTGCCATTCCCTTCTCCACCCTGAATTTCATGCAGTCACATGACGTGATCTGGGGAATTAACTTCAAGCGTTTCATCCGGCGCAAGAACGAGGAAGACCTGTGGAGCGGTTGGCGGCGCACTTTCGGTGCGACAAAGATCAGTGAGGCGGGCGAACTGCACGGCATCTCCGAGATCGGCAGTGCACGGCTGTTCATCGTAAAACCGTATGTGCTGGGCGGCTTCCATCATCTGCCCCCCAGCGCCGCCGGAAGCGGATTGACGCCGGGAACCACCGTTCTTCACACCGGAGGAGTGGACATCAAGCTTGGGCTGCGCTCGAATCTGGTTGCCAATCTCACCGGCAATACCGATTTCGCCGACGCCGATGTAGACACGCAACAGTTCAACCTCACGCCTTACAAGCTGTTTTTCCCGGAAAAACGCCAGTTCTTTCTGGAAAATGCCGGGGTTTTCAATTTTCCGCTGGCGGGCTCCAGCGACCTGCTCTTTTTCAGCCGCCAGATCGGCATTGACCCGATCACCGGTCAGGAAGTGCCAATCAACGGTGGAGCTAAGATCACCGGCTCGCTGGACGGCTTTGAACTGGGCCTCATGGATGTGGACACTCGTTCGTCGGGCCCTAATCCCTACGCCAACTACGCGGTCCTGCGTGTGAAGCGATCCCTTCCGGGTGGCTCCTACATCGGTGTGATGGGAATCGACAAGCGTTCCGGTAGCCGCACCGACCCTTTCAACCAGACCGGTGGCGTGGATACCCGGCTGGTGTTCTTCAAGAACCTGATTTTCTCCGCCTACGCCGCGCAGACGCGCACTCCCGGCTTATCCGGAGGACAAACCAATCTCGGGGCGGTCCTTAACTACCAGAGCAATTGGCTCGACCTGTACACGGAACATCGCAAGATTGGCCGTCATTTCAATCCCGAGGTAGGTTTTCTAGAGCGCACCGACTGCGTCTGCGATTACCTCGATGCGAACTTCAAGGTCCGGCCGAAGATGCGCCACCTGCGCGAACTGAACTTTGAAGGTTTCTTTTTCCACGCGCCCGACACCCACGGCGTGCTGCAGACCCAGGAATGGCAGGGGACGTTCCGGGCCATATTTCATAACGGCTCCTACTCCGATGACGACATCGCCGATGTGTTCACCCAACGTATTACCGAGCCTTTCAACATCTACAAGAATGTGGTCATCCCCAATGGTCTGTACCACTGGACGCGACACCAGCTCACCTACGGATCACCGCAGGACCGCAGACTGCAGGTCCAACTGTTCGAGCGCTTCGGGAC
>WNFB01004864.1_pt1 | contig 13292 bp, 10 predicted proteins | sample 5400501 | NCBI WGS metagenome assembly WNFB01 (sample SAMN13153341, study PRJNA577476) | soil metagenome | isolation source: 200 cm saprolite under Douglas fir tree site 2 hole 1 | place: USA:California | collected 2015-04-18
GACCGCATCATTTCAACCTCTCTACCTATGAGAGAGGGGAACTGAAGACGTTCCTGTTCTTAATCCAACTCGAGTACTGGCAGGCCGTGTACGCCGAGAATGGTGGAGATTTCGCTGCCGTGATGGATGTCATGTTCGAGCACACCCCAGATGATCCGCTGGAGCGAAACTGCGGGTCTCACTTCTCCAGAAAGAGCCGCCCTATCCACCCACATCTGGGCGAATGGCTGGAGCGCAGGCTCTACCAGTTTCGCGTGACGCACGCGTTCCGCCTCAGAAAGAGGCGGGACGACCTGCTCAAGATCAGCAGGGGTCAGACGGGCAAGCGTCTTCTGGATCATCTGCCAGGTCTTCTCAAGTCCGGCAACCAGTTCTGCCGCTGGGTGGCATGGATCCACGTCCGCCTCACAGACTCCCAAAGCCCATAATTCGAGGGAAGTCAGATCGTCGCTCCCCTCGCCCATCCGTGCGTGGAACCACCAGGCGCGATTTGCAACAATATGCGTCACATACATGCCAATCGACCAGTGTTGCGGTGTGTTGCGCAAGGCAAGCTGCTCTCCTGTAAGGGGCGCGATGGCCGCGACAAGACGCTGCGTGTATCTACCCCAACCCGCGTAGAAGGGGAGGAGTGAAAGCTGATGTTCTGTCATGATAGGTATTCCTTGCTTGTTGTCTTCGAGAATAAACAACACGATCATATCAACACACGCAAGGAAACAATGGGAGAGAAAAGAGGGAGAAGAAAGAAAAGGCTCATCGCTTGCACCATGATCGAACATGCGATGCCGTGACAGGGGAAAAGATGGCATCCATCTGCCGATGGTGTGGTGGATGGGGAACATCGGCGATGCGTTCGCCGCAGTTCCAGGCCTGACACCTCTTTGCCGCATGCTTCTCCATATCTCTCTCGCACCATCTCGCTGTTTGCGTGATCACTATCCGCCGTCTCGCGCAGGCTTTGCCAGAGGAGCGTCGAGCAGGAATCAGGCGCAAAACATCTGAGCGCTCATGCCCAACGCGCGACACGCGATAGATGGAAGCAAGAATGGTCACGTCTGTTTCACTGTGTGAACAGGAAACAGGATGGAGTTAGCAGCACACTGGCATAGATGTCAAAACCTCCCCAAAAAACGAGTGAATACTTCACTACTATACAGGGAGAGAGATGATCCTGTCAAGGATGGGTTGGCGCACTGGCGAATCCGATCCGGGACGCTTGGATCGGTAGAGGAGAGATACCCAGGCACATGACACGGGCGGACCAGCAAAATACTTGCCCCATGGCAAATTGATTCATATCCTCGCCAAGCTGACGCATATCACCGCCTGAATTTCGCTCTTCACAGTGGTTTTTGAAAGAGATGGCCTTGATTTGCTCTCAACTTTTTTCAGGCGAGGTGATGAGCTTTTTGAAAGAGATGGCCTTGATTTGCTCTCAACTTTTTTCAGGCGAGGTGATGAGCCAATTTTTGATTTGGGCAAAGTTATGCGCCGGAAAAAGCGCTATTAGCTTATCAATTTACGTTCAAAACGCTGGCGATTTTATCCGTCGGAGGAGGCAAGGTTATGCTCTTTCTGACAAGCATATCCAACAGTAGTAGCCATTGGCAGCGTAAAAGTAAAGCAAGTACCCCTTCCCGGGTAGCTCTCCACTTCTATCCGCCCTCCGTGCGCCTGCACCATCTGCTTGACAATGGCCAGGCCAAGACCCGTGCCGCCAGTAGCGCGAGCGCGGGAAGGATCAACGCGGTAGAAACGTTCAAAGAGGTATGGTAAGTGCTCAGCAGGAATGCCTTCTCCATTATCGTATACGCTCACACGCACCTCGTTATCAGTAGCATATGCTCTAACATTGATCTCTCCGCCGCGCGGCGTATGCATGATGGCATTGCTCAATAAGTTGCGTAGAATCTGCCCCAGCCGTTCCGGGTCGGCTTCGATCAATGGCAAACCCGGAGAGATATCCATCTGTACAGAAAGTTCCTTGCTCGTTGCTTGCAGGTGCAGAGCATATAGCGCTTTCGCGATAATCTCCCCCAATGCTACCGGCCTGCGCACCAGGAAAAGTTGCCCGGCCTCGACCAGGCTCGATTCCTGCAAATCCCCCACTAAGCGGTTTAGCAGTAGCGATTCTTCGTAGAGCGAGCTAATCATTCCCGGCGTGGGCTCGACCACCCCATCTTGTAATGCTTCCAGGTACCCCTGGATATTCGTCAGAGGTGTGCGCAATTCATGAGCTACGTCGCTCACCAGGTTGCGGCGCAGTTGCTCCAGGCGCTCCAGGCTATCTGCCATCGTGTTGAAGGCATGAGCCAGCGCGCCCATTTCATCCTTTGTGCGTATGCGCACGCGCTGGCTCAGATCGCCCTGCTCCATGCGATTAGCGATGCGCGTCAGCTCGCGCACCGGCTTGAGAATATGGTTACTCAGCGCCAGGGTCAACAGCAAGGCCAGCAGCCAGGCCAGCACAGCCACTATCCAGAGCGAGTGGGCGATTGCGTTGAAAAAATTCTGTGAAAGCGTTGTCGAGGTCGTACTAGAGGAGGGTGAAGGGGAAGTCAGGCGTGGCGAGGCAACATTGGTCGAGATCAGTATGACCGGCAGCGAGGAGGCCGAAAAGAGTGTCGGGGTCACTTGTGTGATGCTTGTACCAGTAGTATATGGGGCATTTGACGTATTTTTAACAGGTTTTGGTGTGAATTCATTCGAATCGAAGACAACGCGATTGTTGGAATCGAATAAAATAATCCGTACCTGGTTCCCCGCCGCCACCTGCGTCATCTGAGCCTTCACACCTTTCCAATCTCCGGCCTGGTACGAGCTGAGAATTTCAGTAATTACCTGACCCACTCTTAAACGCTCTTGATAGATTTGTTTGGCGTTCTTTGTATAATCCTGGAACGCGGAGGTAGTCGCCTGTACCTGGCCAATAGCGACCGTGGCCAGTGTCACCATGGCCACGAACATGAACATAAGCAGCAGGCGGACGCGCAAGCTACGCAGCAGTTTCATTTCATGTCCCTTCCTTCCTGAACTTGTACCCTACACCGTAGACTGTTTGCAGGTAGGCCGGCTCGTTGGGATGAGCCTCGATCTTCTTACGCAAGTTCATGATGTGAACGTCCACAGTACGTTCAAAACCCTCATAATCTAGGCCAAAGACTCGCTTCACCAGTTCGAGCCGGCTGAACACTCGCCCTGGTTCCCTCACCAGCGTCTCCAGCAGCTTGAATTCTGTGGGAGTCAGGTTGACTAACTGCCCGTGCAGCCGCACCTCGTGAGAACGAAAATCTACCATAAAAGGGCCGGTGCTCAGTTCGTCAGGTAGCTGGTCCTCGCTTTGCTGGCTAGTAGCTCGCCGCAACACCACCCGCACCCGCGCTACCAGTTCTCTGGGGCTGAATGGCTTGGTCAGGTAATCATCGGCTCCCAGATCAAGACCGAGCAGCGTATCCTCTTCGGCAGCCTTCGCCGTCAGCATAATGATAGGTACGTTCGAGTCGACCCGCAGGATACGGCACACATCGAGGCCATCGACTCTCGGTAACATCCAGTCGAGGATGATCAAACTGGGATACTTCTGTCTCGCCAGTGTCAGGGCCTGCTGCCCATCGTACGCCACCAGTACCCGGTACTTCTCTCTTTCCAGGTATAACCGGATCAGGTCAACAGTTTTTTTGTCATCATCCACCACCAATATGGTGCGACTCATCTCATTTTCCTTGTCACAATGTACAGGCATGCCACTCGCGCATGACGAAATACACCCTGGATTGCAGCATTCTCAACTTTCTAAGTATAACCGAAAGTTATGAAAATCTTATGAAGAACCTCTCGGATTTCAGGCCCGGACCGCCCTGCATGAACTTAATATCTTCCTGACAGGTTCTTCATCAGTTCTTTATCACCTTTGGGTTAAGGTGAGAGTGTTGAACACTGCAAGTTTACCAGCACTGAATGAGAGGAGTTTCATCATGGCATCTTTACCCTTAGCGCGTCAACGCACCCTGGCATTACTGCCAGCGATAGTCAAACTCGCCTGGTGGCGTCTGAAGCAGATGTGGCACGTGCTGCTGGTGACGTGGCTGGGCATGTTGACGATGGTGATGCTGGTCTGCGCGGTGCCACTTTTTTCCCAGGTGGCGATGACGGCAGGTGTGCGGAACGCGTTGAACAGCGCACCGCCCTATGAGCAGAGGCTAACCTTCACGCTGGCAAGCAGCCAGCCTACGACGGCGCAGATTCAGCAGGCGGGGCAGAGCATAGCGCAGGTTGTCAATGCTAATCTCGCTTCGTACGCCAATGGCGCAGCGCACTTTTCGGTACAGGTGCCTGCGCTTACAATCACCTCCGGCGGGACGGTGGCCAGGGGAACGACCTCGCCGCGCCTGCTCAGCATCCACAGCTATACAATGGATCAGATCACCAACGAGGTGACTGTTGTGCAGGGACGGCTGCCGCAGGCGGCGGGCAATACGATTGAAATTGCGCTGACGCAGGATGCTGCACACAGCCTGGGTGTGCATGTCGGCTCGGTCATAAGGGCGACCCTGCCCCAGAGCATAGGCGGGGGAACATGGACACTGCGCGTCGCCGGCATCTTCTCACCCAGGGCGAACTGGGAATCCGCAAACACGTTCCAGGTGCAGAGTAGCGCTGGTGGAAACATCTACCCGGTGCTGGCATCCAACTCGGCCATTTTGCCAAGGATCGCTCCCTTGCAGGTGCAGCTTACGATTGAGAACAAGCGCTTGTTTACAGGTGGAGGCAACGTCCCATTTTTCCGGCTGAATTGGAGCTATCCGTTTGATACTTCGCAGGTGACGGCCAGCAATGCCGGTACGCTCTCGACACTTGCTACTACTGTACAATCCGATATCGTCAACGGGCTGAGTAATTTACAGGGGACGTTCTTTGTACCCAATGCGTCGGGCGTGCTTTTTGATGTCCTGCCCGGCTATTACCAGCGCATTTACGCGGGAGAAGTCGTCGTATCGGCCTCGCTCATCCTGATTCTCGGCTTGATTCTCTTCCTGGTCAGCATGATGACGGCGGCCTTGATCGAGCGGCAGGCGGCCACCATCGCGACGCTGCGCAGTCGCGGCGCGACACAACGCCACGTCTACGGCGCGTTCGCAGCGCAGGGCATCGGGATGGGGCTGGCGGCGCTGCTGGCAGGGCCATTCATCGCCATCGTGCTGATACGGCTGCTCGTCCAGTGGCTCTTCCCGGCCAGCGAGCAATCCGCAGTCGGCATCCTGACCGGCAATCCGCTGCAGGCGGCGTTGAGCGCGGGCTGGTATGCCCTGGCCGCTGTGCTGATCGCGATGCTCGTGGTGATTGTAGCGATCCGGCGCGCATCGGCAATGGATATTCTGGCCTTCCGCCGGGAATCTGCGCGCGCGACACGCCCTTCGCTCTGGCGCCGCCTGCACCTCGATCTCTTTCTCTCCTTGCTCGTCTGCATTGGCTACGCCGCTTATGCCTACCTTACGCATTCCGTCCTTTCAGACAAATCTGACGTGAGAATCATCCTGGGACTGCTGGCGCTCGTTGCTCCACTTCTTTTGCTTGCTGCCGGTATCACGCTCTTTTTGCGCCTCTTCCCGCTCCTGTTGCGTTTGGGAACGTGGCTTGCCATGAGAAGGCGTGGAGCCAGCGCCGCGCTAGCCTTCGTGCAAATGGAACGCGCGTCGCGCCCGGCCTCGCGCATGATCTTGCTGCTGGCACTGGGAACGGCTTTCGCGCTCTTCATGCTCACCTCCATGTCCGGCCAGCAGCAGCGTGCAACGGGCGCAGCCGCTTACCAGGTCGGCGCAGATTTCAGCGGCCCGATTCCGTCGCCGGCGCAGGGACAAAGCCTTGCGCAAGCGGAGGCAACCTACCTGCACGCGGCCGGAGTCACCTCCGCCACTCTGGGCTATCGCGCCTCGATCGATGTCAAAAGCGGTCAGGGGTTTCAGACCGACAACATCGTCGCGGTCGATACAGATACCTTCGCACGTACTGCGTTATGGTCGCCACTCTATTCAGACCAATCGCTATCCAGCCTGATGGCGCTGCTTGTTGCTCATCGCGCCGATGCCGCCGCGCACGACGTTGTGTATGTGATCGTCGATGATACAACGGCGAAGGGCATGAATCTCTCGGTCGGTTCAGCGTTCATCCAGCCTACGTTTGACAACTTCAACACACATTTTATGGTGGCCGCAATCGTCCATGCTATCCCTGGAGTGTACAGCGACTCCGAAGATTTTGGTTTGCTGGTCGATTACCAGAGCTACGCAACCGCGTATGCGAAGGATAGCGGAGGCGGGACGCTCGCGCCGAACTACGCCTGGCTGCAAACGCGCGGCGACGCAGCCTCGCTTGCCAGCGTGCGCAGGGCTTATCCCATGCTGCAAGACCGCCGCACCTCGCGCCGAACGCTGCAAAGCGATCCGCTGCATATCAACCTCGTGAGCCTGCTGGGCGCCGGTATTGCTGTTGGCCTGCTGCTCGCGCTTGCCGGAACACTATTCTCGGCCTGGCTGAATGCGTCCGGTCGGCTGACCAGCTTTGCCGTGCTGCGCGCGCTGGGTATGGTTCCGCGCAAGATCGCCGCAGTCCTGCTATGGGAGTTGGGGAGTGTCTGTGCTGCCGCGCTTGCCCTGGGCGCCGGGCTGGGCTTCCTGCTCATGCAGTTAATCATGCCCGTCCTCTACATTACCGATTTCGTTGAAGGCATCGATAGCCGCACGCCTGCGCAGGTTGTGGTACCGGCATTCTTGATCGCCATTGTGCTGGGCGCGGTTGTCTGCATCTGTGTCGTGGCCCTGGCGCTCATGGCGCGGCTCGTTTCACGCCCATCGCTGAGCCAGACACTGCGGCTCAACGAAGACTAAATATTGTAGCGATGTAACAATACCGTAGGGGCGAGGGCGGATGATGTGGGGAAGGGCAAGAAAGATACGGGGTATCTTTACAAGGCCTTGATGGTCGCCCGGTGCTGGGGGTGTGAGCGCGTTCTCCTAATGAATTTTGACGACCGAATAGGGGAATGATAGAAAATGCCCGCCCGCGTCCTGTAGGGACAAGGGGCGGGGTGGAGTGGATGAGGGGGCCTTGTGCTTGTCCTGGTTGGGGTGCGACCATCTTGCCTCACGGAACCCCAACGAATCGAAGAGCGAGGAGGACAAGCACAAGGCCCCCACCCTGCCCCACATCCGCCCCTTGTCCCTACAGGACGGGTAACGCACATTACTCGATTCGGTCGTCAAAATTCATCAGGTGAGCACAGGGAACAGGACGCGGGCGACCGTAAAGGCCCTCCCCGCCCTCGCCCCTACGGATGGTGATGAGCTTTGTGTTCGGTTGATACCTGGTGGGTGTCCCTGGTGGCCGCCCTTTAGAGACCAAGTGGAGGTACCATGCAAAAAAATTTAGTAACCTGTGAAAATCTCATCAAAATATACAAAGTAGATGACCTTGAAAGCCATCCTGCCAACGAACTGCGTTCTAGCCTGCGGCTCAGGCAGGATGCAAGGAATTACATAGAAGTCATCGCTCTCCAGGGGCTTGACCTGGAGGTCGCGCACGGCGAAATGATTGCGCTGGTCGGTGCCTCCGGCTCCGGCAAGACCACGCTGATGAATATCCTTGGCGGCCTGGATATGCCGAGTGCAGGTCGCGCCCTGGTCGCAGAGTACGACTTGACGCGCCTGGCCGAGGAGCAGCGCACGCGCTATCGCAACCTTGTCGTCGGGTACATGTGGCAGCAGAGCGGGCGCAATCTCCTTCCCGACCTGTCGGCTGCTGCCAATGTCGATCTCCCGCAGTTGCTCAATGGAGCTGGCGCGGCTCGCTGCTCAAAGCGCACGAGCGAGTTGTTAGCACTGGTTGGCCTCGCCGAAATGGTGCACAAAAAGCCGGCACAACTCTCAGGTGGGGAGCAGCAGCGCGTTGCTATCGCCATAGCGCTTGCCAACCAGCCTCTCTTACTGCTTGCAGATGAACCGACGGGCGAGCTTGATTCGGTGACGGCACAAGAAGTTATCGCTTGCCTGCGCCAGGTAAACACGCAACTGGGACTGACCATTATCCTGGTGACGCATGATATCGCAGTTGCCTCGGTAGTAGATCGCACGCTTGCTATTCGTGATGGGCGAACGAGCACCGAGACCGTTCGGCGCAATAGTAGTGAATTGAATACCGGTGCAGGAAATAAGATAGGCAGAAGCGAGGTGATAGGCCTCTCTATGGAGACGCACCACGAATCGATCTTCATTGACCGCGTGGGCCTGCTACAGTTGCCGGGAGAGGCAATGGAATGCGTTGTATTACATGGCCGTACTGACGTCTATATTATGACCGATCATGTGGAACTCTGGCCTGCTGGAATGAGGAACGATTCTCAGAATGGTGCTGGCACAAGTGCAGTGATCGGACTTTCACTGAGTTCTCATCGTGAGTCCATGCTAGTTGATCGCGTTGGTCGCCTGCAGCTACCAAAAGAAGCTTTAGATCTCATTCCATTTAATGGGCGAGCAGAGCTACAGCTTACCGGCAATCATGTAGAGCTCTGGCCCATCGCTACTAGGGCCACAATGCAAGAGGTTAGCGTTATCTTGCCGCAACAAGATACGCGCAGAGAGGATGATATGCAATGATAACATCGACACTAGCCACAACAGCCATCGTCGAAGCACGAGGCATCACCCGCGATTTTCAAACCGGCAGCGGGATAGTACATGTGCTGCGTGGCATCGATCTACGCACCAGTCCAGGAGAGTTCGTCGCCTTACGTGGGCGTTCCGGCTCCGGCAAAACGACCTTACTCAACATCCTCGTGGGCCTGGATGACCCAACACGTGGACAGGTAAGCGTTCTGGGTCAAGATTTAGCAAAGATGAATGAAGCGGCGCGGGCCTCCCTGCGCCGTGAGAGCATCGGCCTCCTCTTCCAGAATGCCCATCTCTTCCCGGCGCTAACGGCTCTGGAAAATGTCGAGGTGGCGCTGCGCTTGTTGTGCCTCCCATCTACTGAGCGTACCAGCCGTGCCCTCGAGGCATTGGAACTCGTAGGGCTGGCGGCGCGGGTGCATCATCGCGCTATGGAGCTTTCGGGTGGGGAGCAGCAGCGTGTAGCCCTGGCGCGCGCACTCGTCCATAGGCCGCGTTTTGTCGCCGCGGACGAGCCTACAGGCAATCTAGACTCCGTGACCGGGCGAGCCATCATGAGATTGTTGCGTGACATCGTACAAAAGACAGAGATAGGGCTGCTGGTAGCAACCCATGATACGATGGTCGTGGATTCCGCGGATCGCGTATTGCAAATTCACGATGGAGGAATTATTGCGTATTGAGGCAAGGTTCAAACGCACTTGACAGTTCCTTACCACCAGCAAGGTCCAGCCCTACGGGGTGACTGCTCATGCAGATTAACTTTTAAATGCGGACACTATAACATCTACCGAGAGGGCCGATAAATCGGCGGTGTGCACGAAGTATTGATACGCGCTCCGCTTCGCTTCGCTGAGGCACCTACGATGTGGCCGGAGTATTTCGTCAATGTGCATAAACGGTCAAGGACGTTTCTTCACATTGAACCTTGCCTGAACGTATAAATCGTAACAATTTTGTCATACTTCTCGTACATGGTTTAGCTATACTGATTGTCTCGGCACCAACCCGTCTCGCCAACGACGCTACGCGTCTAGTGCTGCGCACTCAGGCGAGACGATAGGAGAACGAGAGACGGAGCAGCATTGTTCTGTCGCTGCTTACTTCTGCGACTGGTCTCGATAGCTAGATTTCTCTATGTCCGGACTCAAGGATGTCTAGTGCAACTCAATAGTTTAATCATCTCTAAAGACGAAAGGGAACTTTGTGTATGGCCAAAACACTTGATGGGACAGCAGTATTCAATGACTCAACCACTCTGGCACGCTCGCTGCGGGCCGTATCGACATTGCGCCTGGTCCTGGGACTGACTGCTCTGCTTGGCGCCATCATTTTTCTTGAGGGCACAAGCTGGGATATTCAATGGCATTCGTATATTGGACGTGATCGCACGCTCATCCCACCTCATATCATGATGCTGAGCGGAGTCGCCCTGAGTGGCATCTCCGGCTTGCTTGCCGTGCTTATCGAGAGTTGGTGGGCACGGCGCAATACGATCATTGCGCGGCACAGTTTAGGTTTTGCGGAGATCTTCTCGGGTCCGTTCGGTGCCTATATTGTTGGCTTCGCGGCGCTCACGGCCGCCGTCGCCTTTCCACTGGATGCCTACTGGCATGCCCTATATGGCATTGATGTCGCGATCTGGGCTCCTTTCCACGTGATGTTTGTCGCCAGCATGGGCATAGTTGCGCTTGGTGCCGCCTATATGCTGATTTCAGCCGCGCACCTGACGGACGCCTCCCCCTCTGCTCCCCCTCCACTGCGTGGAGAGGGAAGGGGTGAGGCGTCCGTCAGGCGCGCTGCCACGCTGGGAGTGGCCCTGGCCCTGGCAACGGTGCTGAGCCTCTTCACGCTGCTGCTCTTCGATGCCCTTGAGAGGAAGAATTTTATCGACCTTGGGTTCATGAGTATCAGCGTCTTCCCGCTGCTCTCAAGCATGCTGGTCGCCTTCACCCTCGTCGCAGCCGCCTATGCGATCCCCTGGCGCTGGGCTGCAACGTTCGTGAGTGTCTGCTACCTCTTCCTGGCAGGGATCATGGCCGTGTTTGTGCAACCTGCCACCGGCTGGTTGCTCGCCGCTGAACGCCTGCACTACCGGGATACTCCTCCCTTTACCTCGGTCGTAGCGCTTGAATGGTTCATCACGCCGCTCGTTGTCGCCATTCTGATCGATGTGATCATGCGCCGGACACGGCGCAAGCAGTGGTCCAGGGGCAGGCTGACGCTCATCCTGGCTCTCACCGCCTTGCTTGCCGGAGTGCTGCCGGTCGTGTCCATCTTTCCCCTCCTTCCCGTAGTGCTGCCATTGCAATTAGGGATAGCTGGCTACCTGGCCTCGGTGCTCCTGGGTTTGGGAGGGACGTACCTGGGCACTCTGTTTGGTCGCAACGTAGGCGAGTCGATCGACTCCCTGGAAAGGTAAGGGAAGGAAGATGGCGAAACCATTTCAATTTCTGCTGCTCGCATTTGGAGTGATTGCGCTGCTCGCGGTAGGAGGAGAGATCATCTATTCGATTGCCGCAACCACGCACGGGAGTACACCGGCTCGTGTCGTGCAGGTGCAAGCTGGCCCGTATCCGCTCAAGGTCAGCCTCTATACCTACCCTGCCCACGCGAGCTACGCGCTGCCCTTTGCGATTGCCCCTCAGCAGTCCATAAGTGGCGCCCTGACCTATGAGGTGTCCTCGATCCCCGATCCATCAGATGTGCCGGCGACCCCGGTGCGAGCAAGTCTCAGTCCAGATCCGAACGCGCGCAATGGCGTGCAGGGAGACGCGGAGATCACGGTGCAGGGAAAGTGGGCCCTGGATATCGTCGTCACCGGGAGTGCCGGTCAGGGAGAGGTATTCGTCCCCATCACAGCTACCGCACCGCCTGCGATTCCCACCTGGCTGGGTTGGGTCATTGGAGGTATCCCACTCTATGGGCTATTCGTCTTCTTGCTAATGCAACGAGGTCGCAAAGCAAGACAGAAACAGACAGCGGTAGTCGAGTGAGAGGGTCCGTCACAGTTGTGAACGTACTCCCCTCAGAGACCGGTGGTTACTACGCGGGCAACTGTGTAGTAGCCCCCGGTGCCATAGGGCCCGAAGAGCTGGTTGCTCTTCATCGATGCCCCGCCCTGCGCGTCGGTCAGGTAGAACTGCGTGCCGTTGCCATCCAGCGAACCCAAGAGCCGCCTGGCCAGGAAGTAGTAGTAGGTGTTCCACTGGTTGCTGCCGCTGTAACACTAAGAGCCTTAAGGCTCATTGTTGGAGCTGGGAGACACCATCACAAAAAATAGGAGGCAAGCTGCAAGATTGCAACTTGCCCCTTACTGCAAAGCAACTTCCACCTTACTTACAGATATGAGTTCACCAACTCCCAATCCACATCCTTCGCTGGATCAAACGGTTTTCTCGTGTTTTCCAGATGCACACGAGGTTCAGGCGCATGAAGCACATCCTGCATAGCATGATAGGCAGCTTTGCGAACAAATAAGTCATCGTCTTCATTGCTTACCACACGTGCAAGGGCTCGCAACACCAGTTGATCGCGCGTATTCATTTTAAACATACCGAGCACATTTGCAGCTTGTAAGCGATTATCATCTTCATGGTCGTGTTCCAACACCTCCAAAGCACTCTTCCAATGTTCAACTAACTGCCAATCGAATGCGAGGACGTTTAAAGCGATATATCGTATCTCGGCATCTTGATGGCTTAGCAGTTGCTCAACCTCTGGACGCGCTTCTAGAAACCGCATTCTACCGAAAGAAGCGACTGTGTGATAGATTTCGTCAGGGGATAACTTCCCCTGACGAAGCTCTTGCAAGCTCTGAACCAATTCCTCCCGACTCTTTTGTTTTCCCATCTTCTTCCTCAAGAGACCTCTTGATAACTCTACCAACGCTGACGATTACGGAAATGATGGAGGTATCCCTGGTGACCATGCATCACTGAAAATTGTGTTATACACATAATCAATAAATGTGCCCGCTTGATTGATGACACATTGAACAATACACTGATCTGACTCTGAAAGTATCCCCCGGTCTACCAGCTTTTGAAGGCTTGCCACCCGCCTTTCAGCCCCATTCAATGCGTTCTCAACCTTCTGAAGATGATAAATTTCTCGCTGTTGTTTTGCCCAGTAGCCAGAGCTTTCACCTTGCAATTCTTTCCAGGTTCCATTAAGAGAGCTTTCATCTAGCTGCTCAGAAAATGTATGTTGCAACCTTGTGACTTGATCTTGTGCTTCTCGGTTAGCAAGACCACTAATATCACAATTATGCACCACCCACTGCTGGATTCCCACTGTGAAGGTGTGATCCTGCGCGACCTCTAAATCATACATCATCTCGGCGCCAGGTACCACCTTCCAGCCCGTCACCACTCCATACGTCCCATCGGCGCGCAGCACGTGCATGCCCAGCTTGATTTGCCCCACCGGCAGGAAGCCCTTCTCCTTCGTCAGGAAGGGATGCTTCTTGTTGGTGTGGATGGTCTCGCTCGTCTTCGTGGCTGCTTTGCCATGTTGCGCAGCCGTCGTGGTGGTCAGGGTCAGATCCACCAGGTCGTTATCATGATTGATCCACACGTGCAGGATGGGTTCCTGTTCCATCTTGTGCGTCTTCGGGTTGTAGGCCCA
>WNFB01003842.1_pt1 | contig 13287 bp, 15 predicted proteins | sample 5400501 | NCBI WGS metagenome assembly WNFB01 (sample SAMN13153341, study PRJNA577476) | soil metagenome | isolation source: 200 cm saprolite under Douglas fir tree site 2 hole 1 | place: USA:California | collected 2015-04-18
CCGCCACCCACCGGCTCTAGTAAAGACAGGGAGAGCGTCAAAATCCTCTCGACCAATGGACAGGTTCTCGATCAGGTGCGCCCGGATGCGGTCGAGCCACTGCCGCTGCTCGGCGCTAAAAGTGCGGCCGGCGGTCGCCCTGGCGAAGGCGAGATTGATGCGTTCCTCCGCCGTGTACAGCGGCTGCTGCTCATCAGCAGCGTGTTTGACCATTGAAGATGATATCGACCAGGGCCTTGTGATAGTGCAGTGCGTGCGCCGTTTGCAGATTCTCGATAGTAAACCGTTGCGGCGTGATGGCAAGCTTCTGCTGGAGTTCGATGAGTGCAGAGGTGTTCCACTCTTGCGGCCGGTCGAGCAGGACACGAATGGCCTCGATCTGCGCCGGATTCTCGCGGACGAAGCGAGCAAACGCGATCAGGTAATCCTCGGGTTTGGTTTCATTGACGAGCAGGGTAGAACTGACAGTGTCCTGGGTTTCATAAGCGACGAGAAACGTCCGACGCGGTCGTGGATAGCTCACTAGCAGGTTCTGAAAGCCAGAATCGCGGAGTAGAGCCATGACGCCAGGGAAATCCTCACGGAGCCGCTGTGGAAGCGCACTAGCAAACGCGCCGAGATCTCCGTTGGGGATGTACGTAGCGAAGAGAGTGCGCGCATCGCCGGACATTTCCTTGTTAATCCGTTGCAGACGTTTGACCAGGCAGCGGACGTTGTAGTCGCGGTCACAGTTCTGCCAAATATCGTCGATGATCTCGACGATCGTACGAGACTCCCGCCGCGGCGGCTCAGCCGTGATGGCGGTGGCTTTGCGGAAGTATTCGAGCAGGGTACCATCAAAGCAATCGAACACTACGAAGTGAGACTTGTCCGGGAAGTGCTCGCCCTTGCGCGTGCCGCGCCCGAGCATCTGCTCGAAGAGGATGCGGGACTTGACCGGCCGCAGAAACACAATGAACTCCAGATCCGGGATGTCCACGCCAGTCGAGAGCAAATCCACAGTGACGACAACACCCGGAAGCTGGCGGTTGCGAAACTCACGGATGCGTCGTAACGGACGGTCTACACGACCAGTGATTTTCTGGACAAAAGCATCGCCACGGCCGAACACGTCGCGGGCAATATCCACCAGTTGGTCGGCATGCGAAGTATGCGGCAGATCGTTGACCGCGAAGATCAGCGTCTTGGGGAAACGGCCTGTGCGCTGTTCGTGTGCCAAAGCATACTTTTTGACTTCTTCGAGGATCTTGCGGTTCGAGTCGGGGGAAGTAACCTTCGCCTCTATCTCGGCGGTGTCGAACTGGCGTTCGTCTTCCAGAAGATCGATCTGCTCAGCGCCAGTCTCGGGATCGATGAGACCGACCTGCTCACCCTCGCGCAGGAAGATGCCACTCAAGCGGACATTGGACCTCACCGTCACGACGTCGTAATCGACCAGGTAGCCTTCGCGCACCGCCCGCTCGTATTCGTAGCGGAACACGAGGTCGTTGAAGTACGTCATGGTGTGGGCGGCAGGCGTGGCCGTGAGGCCGATCTTGATGGCGTCAAAGTGATCAAGTGTCTGACGCCAGATCGCCAGCTCTGAAGCGGTGTATCCACGGTGGCACTCGTCAGCGATGACCAAGTCAGCGGATATCGTGGTGCCAGATGACCTCACCATTGGTCGAATAGAGAAACGGGACACGGTAGCTACGGAAGTTCAGCGGGTTTTCAGTCGCACCCTTGGAGTAGCGTTCCGCCTGGGTCAGAACGTTCTGTGGGCCAAGGCTGAGCCTTTTGGCTTCGACAATGCCGAGAAGCTGACCGCCGACGCAGAGGGCATAGTCTGCCGGGCCGTAGTCGATAGGGTATTCCTCAATGGCGCAACGGTCGAAGGCGCTGAGTGGTTGGCTCGGGTCGAACGGAACGACGCGCCACCCAGCTGCCTCCAACTGGGGGTCTATCCGATTCTTGCGCGTGAGCCGCTCAGGTTCTTTCGGAGAGCCGCGTCGCATTGCTACTACTTCGGATGAACTTCTACGGGCAGTGAGGAAAGTACGAAATTGTACAGTCCCTCAGCTTCTTGCAAAGCTTGATCGAACTCTGATCGGTCTGGTTCAAGCTTTTCTCCAGGATAACGAAACATGCCGGAATACGGCGTCAATCGCTTCGCCGCTTCCAGCCAGGAAGAAAATTCGGATTCAAAGGGTATGGCAAGAGTAACAAGAAAACGGATGTTATGCGTCTTTTCAAAGTCCTGGTCGTGAAAGACTAGAAACCCTTTTACCGCTTTTTCGGCAGCTTGCTGGCAGTGATAAATAGCCGTATCCAGATAGGGATCTGGCTCGGCAGACAACTTTCGGGCCGCAGCTAAATCATGCTGGGCTTTCGCTAGCCAAGTCTGTACGAGTTCTCGTTTCGCTTCGTCCATACAGGACCTTGCCTTGTTCCAACATCTTCCGTTCCAAGGATGCACGAACATGGCGGTATCGTTCAATCTCAGCACGCGTCTTTACCAGAATATCCGCAGGGACTAGTAGCCTATCCATGCAGTTTTGAGCCCGGACTGCACGCTGGATCGGCTTCTCGTCGCTCTGTGACACGATCACAAGCAGGTCCACATCGCTATCGTCGTGCGGTGTTCCCCAGGCGTGCGAGCCGAAGAGGATAATCTGTTCCGGCTGAAACTCGGCGACCAGACGCCGAGTCATCTCTGCTAGCAATTCGCTCGAGACGGTTTTCATAAAGAGCTTGACGTTTACGACTCGACCTCCACCACCCACCCGTGCGGGTCGGATTTGAGGCCGCGCTGGATCGCCGAGATTTCATCGAACAGCCGTTGGGCGAGCGGACCGACCTGACCATTGTTAATCGTCACACTCTGACCCTGGTATGACAGTTCGCTGACCGGCGAGATCACTGCCGCAGTGCCCATGCCGAAAGTTTCCCGTAGCCGGCCGCTACGGGCAGCGGTAAAGACTTCGGAGATGGTAAGCGGTCGTTCGGCCACATGGATGCCCCAGTCTCTGGCCAGTTGCAGGACGGTGTCACGAGTAATCCCTTCCAAGATCGTGCCGGTGAGCGGTGGAGTCACCAACTCATCGTCAATGACAAAGGCGATATTCATCGAGCCGACTTCCTCGATATACTTCCGCTCCACGCCGTCGAGCCACAGCACCTGGGAGAATCCCTGCCGGTGCGCCTCTTCCCCGGCCGCCAGGCTGGCTGCGTAGTTCCCGCCGGTCTTGGACGCGCCCATGCCTCCCTTCACCGCCCGGACATAACGGTCTTCGACCAGAATCTTCACCGGGTTGAACCCTTCGGCATAATAGGCGCCGACCGGTGAGAGGATGATGAAGAAGCAATAGGTCTGCGAAGGTCGCACTCCTAAGAACGCCTCGGTGGCGATCATAGCAGGGCGGATATAGAGCGAGGTGCCTGGCGCGCGAGGGACCCAGTCACGTTCGATCGATACCAGGGTCTTCAGAGCGGTCAAAAACAATTCCTCATCCACTGACGGCATGCACAAGCGGGCAGCCGAGCGGTTGAGCCGGGCGGCATTCATATCGGGCCGGAACAGCAAGCTGGTGTCGCGTGGCGAGCGATATGCCTTGAGCCCTTCAAAAAGTTCTTGGCTGTAGTGGAAGACCGCTGCCGAAGGGTCGAGAGTCAGTGGACCGTAGGGCACGATGCGAGGGTTGTGCCAGCCTTGGTCGGCGACCGCGTCCATCAGAAACATGTGGTCGGTGAAGATCCGGCCAAAACCCAATTCTTCATCACGCGGCTTGGGCTTGGGACGGTCAGTGCGGGTAAGCGAGATCGTCATGGTCATAGCAGTGCAAGCTCCTCGCTAGATGTATCGTCTCGGGGCAGAGTTGGCAAAATGTATCAGACTCATGCGAGAGAGGCACTCCCCTTTGAGCGCGACACCAAAAGTTTGCTTGCCAGCGAGTCCTCCACCGGCTTATATTCAGGCTTCGACAAGCCTCGGAGAAGGAGGGCGCCCATGAAAATACTGTCCGTGATAACGTTCTTGACCTTGCTGCCGTGCGGAGCTCTCGCCCAGGAAATCTACAAGTGGGAGGATGAGAAGGGGGTGATCCACTACGGCGATAAGCCCGCGCAGCCCGCGGCTACACCGTTAAAGAAAGACGCCGTGCCGTACTCCAATACCGGCGACCTGCCGCCCGAGTCACCGGCCGAGAAAAAGGCCCGCCTGCGCAGCGAACGCGAGGAAGAGCGTGCGAGCGATGAGGGACGCCAACCGCGGCCTTCGCCAAATTTAGGCCGACCCAAGGCCTGGCTTGACCGCAACGGTCGCCTCCGGCTTGCGGGCGCGATCCGGAACAGTGGCAGGGGAATGTGTGAGTCTCCGGCAATTGAGGTTACCGTGTTCGATGAAAACGGCAGCGTCGATGGCAATTTCGCGACCGCTGCCTCCCCGAGCGAGATTGGCCGGGGAGAGGAAGCCCGATTTGAGGGGGAATATCTGACGCCGGTCGGTGACTCACTTTCGTGGGATGCGATCCCGCGTTGTGACTCCGCGGCTGGCGTCATCTACGGCGCGCGCAAACGCGGCGTTGTGAGCCTTAAGCAACACCGTACCCTACGGTTAAAGAAATTCAAGACAAAATGACTGCGGCCATAGTATTTTATTCTGAGCGGAGCATCGCTCGTGCAGGGGTGGGTCTCAGACCAGAGGTCACAACTTAAGCCGTTGGGCAAGCGCTTTCCTGTCTTTTCCCTCTCCCTCTGGGAGAGGGAATGCGTGTGAATCAGTTAACCAGACGAATCCGCGGCACCCGCCAGCGTTCAAAAAATCCAGCCTGAGGGTTCTTGGCGGACTTCAAGTCGCTGATATGAACGTCGATCTCATCGTAGAGCCGAGCGACATCGACCCCGTGGTGTACGGGTCGATAGTTCTCGATGCGCATCAGTCCCTGGGTGAGCAAGTTAATCGCTCCCTGTGGCGCGCGGCGGTTGAAACGTAGATGTAGGCCGGTGGCGAAGCGGATGAGGCCTTCGTAAAAATTCTTGTCCTCTTCCACCGCCTCGTGCCAGATCTCTTCGAGGATCTCGTGGCATTCGAAATATTCGCGCCGATTGAATAAGGCGACGGCAGCCTTGAGCTTGGAGTGCATAACATTTCTATGATACCAATCGGATGCTATTTGACTACCCTTGTCGCAAGCCTTGGGGGCCTGCTATTTACCGATTCAGTTAAGCGCAAGGAGGCTAGACGATGAAAGGTGCAGCGTTTTTTCTGGCATTCGCCCTCTTCTGTTATCCTGCCGCCGCCCAGCAGAGTTCGACTTCCAGTCCGCAAGCGAAGACGGCCAGCCTCATGCCGGGCCTGGGCGACCTCCATCACCCTGTCGCCACCAAGAATCCCGCAGCCCAAAAGTTTTTCGACCAGGGGCTGCGACTGATTTACGCCTTCAATCACGACGAGGCGGCGCGCTCTTTCCAGCGTGCAGCCGAACTCGACCCTACCATGGCTATAGCCTATTGGGGAATCGCCGAGGCCGTCGGTCCCAATTACAACGACCCGGCCAACGAACCGCGGCGGAAGCAGGCTTATGACGCCATCCAGAAAGCCTTGCAACTCTCCGCCAACGCACCCGCCAGCGAGCGTGCTTACATCGAGGCCCTCGCCCAAAGGTATTCCGACGACCCCAACGCCGACCTTCGGCAATTAGCGGTGAATTACGCGAATGCCATGCGCGAGGTGATGAAGAAGTACCCCGACGACCTCGACGCCGCCACGCTCTTCGCCGAAGCGGAGATGAACTTGCATCCTTGGGGCTTGTGGAAGGCTGACGGCATGCCTGAGGAAGGCACCGGGGAAGTCATCAGTGTGCTTGAGTCGGTCATCCGGCGCGATCCCAACCATATGGGCGCGGTGCACTACTACATCCACACGGTCGAAGCCTCACCCAACCCTGATCGTGCGCTGGCCGGCGCTAACCGACTGGCCGCGCTGGCGCCAGCGGCCGGGCACCTGGTGCACATGCCCGCGCATATCTATATCCGCACCGGCTATTACGACGCGGCCGTCAAGACCAACGAGCAAGCCGCTGCCGCCGACCGCGCTTACATCGAGGCCAGTGGAGTGCAGGGTATCTATCCCATGATGTACTACAGCCACAACCTGCACTTCATTGCCATCTCCGCTGGCATGACCGGGCAGTTCAGCGAAGCCAAGCGGGCTGCCAACCAACTGGCAGACAACGTCCGGCCCCACGTGAAGGATATGCCTCCACTCGAGCCATTCATGACCATTCCCACGGCGGTGCTGGTTCGGTTCCATCATTGGCACGATATCCTCCAGTTGCCCGCGCCTGATCCATCTATGAAAATCGAGACCAGCTTCTGGCATTTTGCGCGCGGACTGGCATTTGCGGGGACCGGCAAGCTCAGCGAGGCGCAAGCGGAGCACACCAAGTTGGTAGCCATCGAGAATGCCACGCCGGCCGACGCCCTCTATTCCATGCCGATCAACAACAAGACCCGCGACATCCTCAAGATCGCGGACAACCTGCTGGCCGCGAAGATCGCGATGGCGCAGCGTGACTCCGCTGCGGCCATCTCCACGCTGTACGAAGCGGTGGCGGTGCAGGATGCGCTGAACTACGGAGAGCCTCCCGACTGGTTCTTTCCCGCGCGCGAATCGCTAGGTGCAGCCCTGCTACTGAACGACAACGCAGTCGAGGCGGAGAAAGTGTTCCGTGAAGACCTCCAGCGTAATCCGCGCAATCCGCGTTCATTGTTTGGTCTACGAGAGAGTCTGAAAGCGCAAAAACGCGATTACGACGCCCACTTCGTCGATACGCAGTTTCGGGCTGCTTGGAAGGCTGCTGACACCCAGCTCTCGCTTCAAGAACTGGGGACCTAGGCTGTGCCAACACAGCAGCACGTCCTCAAACAATAGGGGCTGGCAATTATTGCCAGCCCTTGTTGCATTGCTGCGGAATCTTCCTATCAAGGTGACCCTATCACGACAAGGAGAAATATATGCCTCTGCGTACGGTTGAGCAGTACCAAGAGAGTCTGAAAGATCAGCGACTGGTCTACTTCCGCGGCCAGCGCATTTCTGACGTCACTCAGCACCCGTTGTTACAAATCGCCATCGATCACGAAGCGACCGACTACCGGTTGATGCACGATCCCAGCTTTCGCGATCTGGCAGTAGTGCGTCATCCGCAGAGCGGGGCGGAGATGAGTCGCTACTTTCTCCCTCCTCGTTCACTGGAAGAGCTACTGAAGCGCAGCGAACTGATCGAAACCGCCTGCCGCGAGGGCGGCACTCTCGTCGTCTTGGCCAAGGTCGTGGGCAGCGACGCGCTCTTCGGTTTGCTGCGCACGACGAAAAAGATCGATGAGGCGCTGGGCACGCGCTACCACGCACGGGTCGCTGACTTCTACGACTACTGTTGGCAACAGGACCTCAGCTTCGCCTTGGCGCAAACCGACGTGAAAGGCGACCGGGCCTTACGCCCTTCGGAACAAGAAGATCCCGATCTCTACCTGCGCATTGTCGAAGAGCGGCCTGATGGCATCGTCGTGCGTGGCGCCAAGGTCCACACCTCGAACACCACCCACGCTAACGAGATGATCGTGCTGCCGACTCGGGCGATGGGAGAGGACGACAAAGCGTATGCTGTAGCGTTTGCCATTCCGCTGGCAACCAACGGCCTCAAGCTGATCATGAGCGGCTACGGGTCCTACACGCAGCGCAACGCCTTCGATCATCCGGTCAGTTCGGCGGTGAAGATGACCGAGACGCTGACGATCTTTGACGACGTGTTCGTGCCCAATGAGCGCATCTTTCTCAAAGGCGAATGGCAGTTTGCCGGCACCTTGGCGCTCTCGTTTGTCGAGTACCATCGCCTCACCGCTATTTCCTACAAGTTGCCGTTCCTCGACCTGCTGGCCGGTGCCGGGCGGCTGGTTGCGGAATACAACGGCATCGAGAAAGCGGCGCACGTGCGCGAGAAACTCTTCTGGTTGGCGAGTTACGCCGAGACCACACGCGCGCTCACGCATCAGGCGTGCATGGAGGCGGTGCCCTCAGACTTGGGCATGGTAATCCCCAATCCTTCGATCGTGAACATCGCCAAGCACCACTTCGCCGCGAACTTTCATCAAGCGCTGTCGCACGTACAGGACCTGGCCGGCGGCATTTTGGTGACTGGCCCGGCGGTTGAAGATGTGCAGAGCGAGGAGACCGGTCCGCTGATTGAGAAATACCTGAAAGGCAAAAAGGGCACCTCAGGCAAAGAACGGTTGCAGGTGCTCAACCTGATCCAGGACATTACTACTTCAGACTTCGGCGGCTATCAGGCAGTGCTAGCGCTGCATGCCGAGGGATCAATGGAAGCGGAGAAACTCCAACTCTATCGCGAGTACGACTGGCAAAAAGTCTCAGCGTTCGCCCGCAAGATAGCAGGGATGGAGAAGCGAGGTTAAAGAGATAGCTGTCCCAGGTCATTAGAGGAAGGAGGATAAACCAGACTAGTGGCCATGGCGATGATGAAGGTCTGGATAGTGAGGGTGAACATGGCACATTTCCGGATGTGAATGTGGATGGCTATGGGATTCCTCACTATGCCCATGCTAGTGATGCTCGTCATGAATGTGCCTGTGGTCGTGCTCCAGCGGCTGGTGTTGGTGTTCGTGCTCGTGCCGTTCGGTGAGATACAACCACACCCCAACTCCCATGAGCGCCGCGGCGACCAGAAAATGGACCGTGAGGTGATCGCCCAAAACCAGTAGGGAAGTAATTGCCCCAATGAAGGGGGCTAAAGAGAAATAGGCGCCTGTCCTGGCCGTGCCTATGTGTCGCAATGCCAAGACAAAGAAAGTCAGGCTGACTCCATAACCTAAGAAACCCACCACGGCGGCTGTCGCAACAGTGAGAAAACCTGGCAGGTTCGCACCGGCCGCACGAGCAAGAGTCAGATTCACCGCGCCGGCGATGAAACCCTTCACCCCGGCAATCTGGAGAGGATTCCCTGCCGAAACCCTGCGTGTCAAATTGTTATCGATACCCCACGCTAGGCACGCACCCACGATGGCCAAAGCGCGCCAAGGCACACCGAACTCTGGCTGGCCAGCCCAGGAAAGAAGAAGGCCGCCAGCGGTTATTGTGACCATCCCAAGGGCAATGGCGATCGAAGTGCTCCTTGAACACAAACCACGCGACGACCGCAGTGAAGACTCCTTCCAGGTTGAGGAGCAACGAGGCTGAAGATGCCCGAGTGATGGCGAAGCCCACCATGAGCAGTGCAGGACCAACAATACCGCCCGCGAAGATCGCGCCTACGAGCCAGGGAAGGTCCGTACGTTTTAAACTGGCCTCTTGGGAATCCCCGTCCTGAAACCGAAAGCGCAGCCACCACCAGATGGCGAGACCGCACCCCGAACCTAGGTAGAGCAAGCCAGCCAACAGTACGGGTTCGGTGACGCCAAGCAAAACCTTAGCAATGGGAGTACTTGCCCCAAAGAGCAGAGCCGCAGCAAGGGCAAAAGACACGCCGGGCTGGAACGTGATAAGGGAAATTGGTTTCATTGGCTTTTCTTATCGTGCTGTTTCTTCTTGCCCACCAACCTCAGGATCGGTTCCAGCAGTACAAGAGGCAAGCCGTGCATCCAGCTCTGCCGTGGCTTGGAGATACGCCAGGACGGCATCGAGATACCTACTTTAAGCGAGTCTGAGCAAGGCGGTCCTGAGCGACACTGAACTCTAAGGATGCTGATCTCTCCGGCCTCATATGCCTTTTGTGGAGCCAGGCCGTGGGCTTCGGTATAACGGTGACCGAAGGGGCGGTAAGGGGTGCGGAGCGTGTGGCCGGATCAATCACACTCCCGATCGTCACCAAATGTGCATCTGGCGCAGAGAGGGTCAAAGGTGTGGAGAGGGCTGGCGCGGCGAAGCGTGCCAGCCCGACATTGCGTACCTTGGGGATGTCGGGTGCAAAGAGGCGCCCTTCAATCCACACCCGTTCAAGATCCATGATCGTGAATAGATCCTGACCTGCCTCAACAAGCGCTCCCGGAGTCATATGCGTAGCCACAACCGTGCCGGCTATCGGGGAGCGGAGAGAAAACTTCTCAAGGGTCTCCGTCATCTTCTGCCCTCGAGCCGGCGCGATGCCGGGCCTCTTCTACCCGTTCGGGGACTCCCCACAGGTAGAGTTTATCTCCAGGCTGCACCCGGAAGTCCGGCCCAGGGTTGGCGATCTGGTCTGCTCCTCGCCGCACCCCGACGATCAATACTCCCAGTTCCTCACGGAGACCGAGCTCTGCCAGTGTACGGCTTACAAATGGGGAGCCCTCCGCGAGGGTGACTCGGGCTACCTGGGGTGGCGCAGTGGTCGCGCTCACTTTTTGAGTTGCGAGCTCAGTAAGGAACCGAACAGCCGCTTCCAGTTGGTCTTGTTCGCCCAGCAGTGCTAAGACATCGCCCGGCAGCAACACGGTGTCCGCCTGCGGCACAAGGATCTGCTCTGGATCACGGTAAATCGCGATGATGCTCGCCCCGGTCAGCGTCCGCAACCCCAGGGTCTGAATCGGCCGATTCAGGGCCGTCGGGAAGAAAGGAACCACAAAATCTTCCGTCTGAACTGCGAGGCCATACCGATCGCTTAGGAGCTGTGCCACCTCCGTACGCCCTCTCCGCTCAGCTATCGGTACCGCAGAGTCTGGCACAGCGCTATCGCCACTGAGGGCATTGAGCACTCCTTCGATCCGGGTGTGAAACCGCGTCAGCGACTCCCAGAAAAAATATGTCGTGATCAGCAGCCCGAGACCGACGAACCCCAGGGGGACAAGGGGTGGCAGCACCGGAGAGCCAATGGCCAGCACAAAGACCGCCGCCACCCAGCCGAAAAGGAAGCGGAGCGTATTGCGGACCAGCCGGGTCTGGTCCGAGGTTTCGTCCGCGCGGCGCTGTAGCAGCGCCGCCGTGATGTGTTGCATGAGCCTCTCCAGGGTACGACTAATGAGGAAGAGGAAGGGGAGCGCCACGGCTGCCGCGCTTCCCCACTGCAGCACCTCACTCTGTTTAGGCAGCACCTCAGGGAGCGCGCGCACGAGCGGCCGCATGCCGCTCCAGGTCACGACAAATACGGACACAGCAACAGCCACATAGAGAATAAGGCGCAGCAACAACTCCTGTACCATCCTTTCCGAGCGAGGGGCGCGGGTGGCGAGTCGCGCGACCCAAGCGGTGTAAAACGTGGCGAAAGTAAGGAAGGGGCGAGGACTAAAACGAGTAAGAGCTGCAGTCGCGGCGTGCGCTGAGCGTAGCAGGTACGGAGTCAGCAGCGTAGTTACAGAGGACACTGCCACTGCGATCGGGTAGAGCGTCCCGCTGGTGACCCCACTGGTACGCCCAAGGTTGGCAATGATGAACGAGAACTCGCCGATCTGAGCCATCCCCAGCCCCACAGGTAGGGCAACCTGCCCGGGATAGCCTGCCAGAAAGGTTCCGAAACTGCAGCTCACAATCTTGCCCACAACAGTCAGAGCTGTGAGAAAGAGAATCACGCCCCACAGATCCACTACCAGTAAAGGGTCCAGCAGCATGCCGGTAGCCACGAAGAAGACCGCCGTGAACATCTCGCGGATCGGAGTGATGCGCTCGACGATCTCATGGGCTTCTTTGGCCTCGGCCATGATCGCACCCATAAGAAAGGCACCGAGTGCGATCGAAAACCCCAGGTGAGCGCCCAACACGGCCAGGCCGAACGCCAGACCCAGGATGGTTACCGTGAGCATCTCGCTGCGCTGGAAGCCGGCAACAAAGGTCAGTAGCCACGGGATGGAGAACACCCCCACCAGGAGAGCGGTTGCCACGAACATGCAGACCCGTAGGAACGCCCAGCCCACGTCGATGACGGTGATCGTCCCCGCGTTAGCTAAACCGGAGAGCACGACCAGGATGATGATAGCGGCAATGTCCTCGACAATGAGAATGCCGAGGATGATCTGGGCGAACAACTCCCGCAGTTGGCCGGTTTCCATGAGGACCTGCACGATGATCGTCGTCGAGCTGATAGAGAGCAGCGCGCCTAAAAACAGGCTATCCATCTGCCCCCAGCCCAAGAGCTGGCCAGCGGTGTATCCCAGCCACAGCATAAAGAGTATTTCCAGGATCGCAGCCAGCACGGCGACCGCTCCCACCCGCCGCAGTTTTTTCAGGTCGAATTCCAGGCCAAGAGAAAACAGGAGCAGGAGGATGCCCAACTCGGCCAGGGTATGGATGCTGTGGAGATCAACCACAAGCGAGAACGGGGGTGTGTGCGGGCCGATGAGCCGCCGGCGACCAGGTAGCCGAGCACGACGGGCTGACGGAGGAGATGAAAGAGGACCGTGGTTAGGGCGCTCACCGCCATCACCACGGCGAGGTCGCGCAAAAAGGTGAGTTCTGCCATCGTGTATTGCCTCCTACTCCTGTCGGTCTTCTCCAGGCCGCTCGCATCTTTCTGTCTATGCCCTCAGTACGCACGACTGGCGGGGCAGACGCAGGAGCAACCTTCCCCCTGCGCGATGATCATACTCTGAGGGAATGCAGAGACTGCGCCTGGTGTCCCATCACCGCTGTGCTCGTCGCCGCATTCCCGTGCGACCGCGCTCTCCCCATCCTCATAGGGAACTCCCGTCCTCCGCTGGACAAAGGGGACCTTTCCGTACACCTCTCTGGCATGCGTCTGGAGACGGGGGCTCCCGATTGTGCTGCCTGCACAGGCTCAGTATAAGGTGACCAGCGCTGTGCTCAGTGTCCTTTGGGGCGCGTGACGGATGGAGGATCTCATATCGCCCGCCGCTTGATATGGTAGGACGCACGAGATCGTACGCGCACGATGGCCAAGAGGCACGGGCAAGCAGTGCGTGACGAAGACACAAGGAACAAGTGGAAAGGCACCATGCCTGTAAACGATGGAGGGCCGCTTCCCGATCCGCTCCCCCCTTCAGCCACACGTGGTTTATGGACGCGGCTCCGGCCCTGTTTCTCGGCAAGGCCAAGGATTCTTTGGCCCCCGACGTCTTCCATCACCTCTCCCTCGCGACCTTCCCGGTCTGGGTCGGCTTAGGCTCCGACGGCCTGTCGTCGTCCTGCTACAGCCCGGAAGAGGCCTTCCTTGCCCTGGGCTCGCATCCCTTCCTGGCCCTCGCCCTCTTTATGGCTCTCACGGTCTGTGTGATTTCCGCCAGTTACGCGCAGATCATCACTCTCTTTCCCAGGGGTTAGAGGTGGTTACCTGGTGGCTAGCAAACTGCTCGGGCTCCACCCCGGCTTGGTCT
>WNFB01003844.1_pt1 | contig 13286 bp, 14 predicted proteins | sample 5400501 | NCBI WGS metagenome assembly WNFB01 (sample SAMN13153341, study PRJNA577476) | soil metagenome | isolation source: 200 cm saprolite under Douglas fir tree site 2 hole 1 | place: USA:California | collected 2015-04-18
TCCTGCATGCAGTGATGTTTGTGCTTGGCTTTACGCTCGCCTTTGTTGCACTTGGGGCAACAGCCAGTACACTCGGGAGTTTTCTGCGTGCGTACCAGTTCCAACTGCGCCAGATCGGGAGCATCCTCCTGGTCGTCATCGGATTATACTTGATGGGCATACTGAAGTTGCCGTTTCTGACCTTTCAGAAGCGGTTTACATTTCGTCCCCGTCGTCCCAGTTATCCGGCTTCGCTCCTGATCGGTATGATCTTTGCGATTGGCTGGACGCCGTGTATTAGCCTGCTGCTGGGTTCAATCCTTGGCCTGGCAGCCACGGCAACCACGCTCAGACAAGGCGTTCTGCTCCTGTTGGCGTATTCGTTTGGCATGGGGCTCCCCTTTCTGCTCCTCGGCCTGTGCCTGGACCAGGTCAGCCGAGTGTTGCGGTGGCTCAAGCCCCACCTGGGGAAGATTGAAGTCGGTACAGGGGTGGTCCTGATTCTGGTAGGGGTGATGATCTACTTCAACTGGCTGGTCTACCTCAACCGCTATTTTACCCCCATCATTCGGTTGTGACGATGGGAACAGCGAGCGGGAGCCACCTTATTGCCAGCCCTTGACATATCAATCTAGAGCGCTGTATACTTCTAATACCCCCTCCAGGGGGGTATGGGTATCCGATACATGAAGACAAAGGTGATGATTATGGCTTCAGACATCAAGCCTGTTATAGATGAACGAGCGGAAGACTTCTCTCCGTTCCAGTCGATGGATGAGAGTCGTACTGTGCTTGTATTGGAAGGTATGACCTGCGCCTCCTGCGCCATGCGCATTGAGAAGGGTCTCAAGAAAGTACCGGGGGTGAAGGATGCCAGTGTCAACTTCGCCACCGAGCAGGCCACTATTACCTATGACTCCGGGCAGACAGGACCGGAACAGCTGGTGCAGAAGGTGGAAGCCGTGGGGTACAAAGCAATGCCGCTCGTCACGTCTGCACCCCAGGTGAATACCTCCAGCAGCGTCCCAGGGGCTCCTGTTCCTGTCGCTGGCGTTCAGCACGAAGATGAACTGCGTAAGCAGAGAAGGGCGGAGATCATCCGCAGAGGCATGCTGTTGCTCCTGGGCATTGTGCTCACGCTGCCGGTCGTCATTCTGAGCATGTTCCTCATGAATCGCTTCCCCGGAGAGAACTATCTCCTGCTGGCACTCACCACACCCGTGTGGGCAGTGGTGGGCTGGGAGTTTCATCGTGGGGCCATCAAAACGCTGCGCCATCGCAGCGCCAACATGGACACCTTGATCTCCATCGGTTCGACCGCTGCCTACGTAATGAGCGTGGTCGCGACCTTCTTTCCCCACGTCGTCGGTGCCACGACCTTCTACGATACCGCTACCCTGATCATCACCCTGATCTTCCTGGGCAGGTTCCTGGAGGCCCGCGCGAAAGGGCAAACCAACGAGGCGATCAGGAAACTCATCGGGTTGCAGCCGCGCACCGCTCATGTGATACAGGGAGGGACAGAAGTGGATCTCCCCATCGAGCAAGTACAGGTCGGCGATGAGTTGGTCGTGCGCCCTGGCGAGAAGATTCCTGTCGATGGGGTAGTCCTCTCTGGACGCTCATCCGTCGATGAGTCGATGATTACGGGAGAAAGCCTTCCCGTTGAAAAGCGCGAGGGCGATTCACTCATAGGCGCGACCGTCAATCAGCACGGCCTGCTGTCGATGCGCGCTACCAAGGTTGGTGCTGAAACCGTGCTCGCCAGCATCATTCGCCTGGTTGAGCAGGCACAGGGTGCCAAGGCCCCTATCCAGCGCCTGGCGGACCGTATTGCAGGCGTGTTTGTCCCGGCGGTTCTGGTGATCGCTGCATTGACATTCGCTGGCTGGACGATTCTCGGCGACGTGGGCGTCATACAAGCTGGTAATATGAGTGCCATAGGAGGAACCACGACGCCCTGGATCGTTGCTATCGTGGCTGCAGTAGCAGTGCTGGTCGTGGCTTGCCCATGCGCACTGGGCCTTGCAACGCCGACCGCCATCATGGTTGGGACCGGCAAAGGCGCTGAGCAAGGCATTCTGATCAAGGGTGGGGAGAGCCTGGAGCGTATCCAGGCGGTACGTGCGGTGCTGCTGGATAAGACGGGAACCATCACCAAGGGCAAACCCGAGTTGACCGATGTGGTCACGGTGCCCGGCAAAGAGGGCAATGAGATGCTGCGGCTGGCCGCCGAGGCAGAACAGGGTTCTGAACATCCACTGGCTGCTGCCATCGTGGAAGGAGCGAAGGGGCGTGGGTTGCGACTTGGCCATTTCCCCGAACACTTCAGTGCGCTCGCTGGCCGTGGTTTGGAAGCGACCGTCGAGGGACAAACGGTGCTAATCGGGACGCGCCGTCTGCTGGGCGAACGTTCCATTGCCGTCACCGCAGTACAGCAGGAGCTGGAGAGGTTGGAGGGGCAGGGCAAGACGGCCGTCGTGGTGGTCATCGAGGGTGAGGTGGCCGGAGTGCTCGCCGTGGCCGATACCGTCAAGGCGGGCTCGGCAGAGGCTATCAGACAGTTACATGAACGGGGGCTCCAGGTGTGGATGATCACGGGCGACAACACGCGTACGGCACAGGCCATCGCGGCGCAGATCGGCATTCCCATGAACCATGTCCTGGCGGAAGTCCTGCCGGAAGACAAAGCAATCCAGGTGAAGCGCTTACAGGAGCAGGGGCTGGTCGTGGCCTTTGCCGGTGATGGCATCAACGATGCACCGGCATTGGTCCAGGCCGATGTCGGCATTGCGATGGGGACGGGGACAGATATCGCGATGGAGGCTGCGGACATCACCTTCGTCAAGGGCAATCTGAAGAGCGTGGCGACCGCACTGGCACTTTCGCGGGCGACGATGCGGACCATCAAGCAGAATCTCTTCTGGGCCTTTGCCTACAACAGTGTCCTCATTCCAGTAGCGATGCTCTCGCCGCTGATCCCTTTCCTGAAGGAGCAGGCACCCATCTTCGCTGCAGCGGCGATGGCGCTCTCTTCAGTGACAGTAGTGAGCAATTCACTGCGATTACGCTGGTTTGGACGCTAAGGCATGGTTCAAATGAACTTGACAGTTCCTAACCAACAGCAAGGTCCAGCCCTGTCATGCTGAGCGCAGCGAAGCACCTCTCTGCCTATCGAGACAGACCCTTCGCTGCGCTCAGGGTGACACGGTGTGACTGTTCAAACGGTCAAGTACTTTTCTTCAAATTGAACCTTGCCTAAGCGCGCTATAATGAAACGCCGTTTCTGGGAGAGCGCGCTTCTTGTCACCCGCGGGGCAGTGGATTGACAGGAGTGCTTTCATGGGAAGAAACAGAGAGCCTGGCTGTATGGAGGCGTGAAAGGAGAACAAGCGATGCAAGAAGATCGCCGCAGAGACGTGCTGAAACGGCTCTCCTACATTGAGGGGCATGTTGCGGGCATACCCAAGATGGTGGAGGAAGATAAATACTGCGTTGACATCCTGCGTCAAACCTATGCGGTACGCAAGGCGTTGGAGAAACTGGAAGCGATTGTTCTGGAAGAGAATCTTTCTATCCACAAAAGCCGCTTCTAGCGAAACCACTTGTGCTGTCGTACAATGAAAAGAAAGCGAACGAGTTATAGAGAAAGAGGATCCCATGATTATTTTAGAGACGGACCATTTGCTGTTTCGGCCATTGACGCTCTCCGATCTGGATGATCTCACAGCACTTTACGCGAACCCCGAAGTGACGCGCTTCCTTGGTGGGCCGCGCAGCAGGGATGAGATGGAGCAGGTTCTGAGGGAATATATCCGAGAATATGAGATGTATGGACACTCGTTCTTTGCCACTATTCAGAAGAGCGACCAGCGCTTTATCGGGCAGTGCGGACTCCTGAATCAGGAGGTAGAGGGGCTGCCAGAGATAGAACTGGGGTATGTGCTGGCACCGCAGTACTGGCAGCGCGGCCTGGCTTTGGAAGGGATTCAGGCGCTCAAAGACTATGGGCTGCAGCAGTTGGGCTTCCCGCGCCTAATTTCACTTATTGCACCTGGCAATGCTGCCTCACGCCACATTGCGGAGAAGATTGGCATGCGGTACGAGCGCGACGTGGACCAGTGGGGGCAGCACTTACTCCTCTACGCTGTGAAGCAGCCTGAGCGCACAGACATCTGAAATGCTACATCCCGGTTTCGTTCCTTTGGCAACTGGTATCAGACATCATCGCATGCCCATGGCGACCGCAAGGGCCCACTACCAGGAGCAGGCAAAACGCTCATGGCGACCGCAAGGGCCCACTACCAGGAGCAGGCAAAACGCCCATGGCGACCGCAAGGGCCCACCCAGCCACACCCAGCCACCCTCGCCACTACTATACTACCAGGAGCAAGCCGATTGTAGCTGATGACACCTATCCCCTGATCGAGAGCCAGCGGCAGCAACTCGGCTTCGATATGGCGGAATAAGAGGTTGTAGCGTGGTTGTGCACACTCAAAACGTGCAAGACCGAGTTTGTGGCTCGTCCATAGTGCCTTGCATAGCAGCCAGGCAGGATAATTCGAGCAGCCGGTGTAGAGTACCTTGCCGCTGTGGACGCGATAAATCGGGTCCCTACGGCGCGCAAGGTCTCGTCAATGGGTGTCTCTGGGTCGGGGAAATGCATCTGGTAGAGATCGATGTAGTCTGTATTCAAGCGGCGAGGGCGCAGGCAAGCTGACGCCCCTACCAACTTAAAAAGATGAGCTTTGTGGAGACTTTTTCAACAGGCTGATTACTCTATTGACGGGAAACGTGAGACGGAAAGCAGAGGTTGCCTGGTGTCGATTGAAGGTAAGATTGCCTGATCCCCCCGAGAGGCGAGATCAGTTCGCCAGCGGTAGCGGTACTGAGCTGCCAGGAGCCACTCATGCTTCCAACACATGCCTGACGTCCGGTGACGAAAGAAAGTTTGCCCTCTGCTCTTGATTGCCAAGAGCGTCAGCGAGTTTCCGCACGATGGTGGCAGCCTGTTTGAAAGCACCATGAGCCTGCTCCTGGTCGCCCTGTGCAAGATAGATCTCTCCTCGTACACAGCGTATGCCTGCTCAAATTCGCTATTGAGTTCGTAGGCACGACCGACTTGGAGGTAGAGATGCTCGATCGCTGACGCTCTTAGGGTGCGCCGTCCCTGTGGCTCTGTCAGCACACTGCGCGCCTGTTCATAGTGGACAATGGCGTTGCGCACGGCAAACAGTCGCAGGGCAGTATCGCCTGCTGCCAGGCTCCAGTGAAAGGTGGGTTCGCTCAATCCGGAGGCCCTCGCATGATGGGCCGGTTCTGCAGGAGGGGCAGCCGCAGCTGCTAAGACGTCCAGGGCACGACGGGGAAAGACGCGGCGTCTGGCCTCCCCTGCTTCCGTGTAAGCGACATCGCGGATCTTGTCATGGGTGAAGAAGTAGGCCTCGCGCTCAAGGTCTTTGCTCTCAGAGAGGTATTGACTCACGAGCAGTTCATCCAGAGTCACGAGTCCCTCCTGCTCCCCGATGCCAGCGACCTGGCACACCTGCTCAAAGATGAAAGCGTGACCAAGCACGGCCCCTGCTACTAACAACGTCAAGGCGGTGGGAGGAAGTTGCACCAAGCGAGAGCGAATCATCTCCCGGACGCTGGGTGGGAGCATCCCACGCAGTGTGGCTGCAGCGGATGCGTGCGGTTGCTTCGTCACGCGCGGGCGACGGCAAGTCCGGGTAGCGGTCACGCAGTTCGGGCAACAAGCGGGAGAGTTCGGCCAGCCAGGTATCACTGAGCAGGTCTTCGGGGGCGTTTTCCTGCTCGACGCGGCTGCGTAAGGCCTCGACGAGTGCCTGGTAAGGCACCTGGCCACCCGTCTCAAACGCTCGTCCCTGGAGGACATCTGCCCCATGAGCCGCTGCCCACCCCAGGAACTCGATTGCCAGGCGTGTCTTGCCGATGCCTGCTTCGCCTGTGAGGAGCACGACCTGGGTGTGACCGAGCTTCGCTGCACTGCTTTCACCCTAAGGATGGAGAGCCATGCTACCACCAATGTTGACAAGTGGCAAGCATAGGTGGAATGAAACAATCCGTATCCTAAAAGTTCTTATCCTTATCGTTTTAATAGTGACTAATGGGGTACAAACGGTACAAGCACCCACAATGCCAAAATAGTCTAAACGTCAAATTCTTGAGAACAGCGGTGAGAGACCTTTCCCTCTCTCGTTACGCTCTGGCCACCTGAAAAGGAGTCATTCATCATGCATTGTCAGGCTTGTGGAACTCAACTTCCTTCGGAAGCAAAGGCTTGCCCAAATTGTGGAACGCTTACTCCTGCATACTATGCCAATGCTGGTGCCTCAGCGCGTGATCCTACCATACCAGCAGGGTCAGGATCATCCCCTTACGCTATGAGTGCTCCACCATCCTCGACTCAGTATGGTTCAAACCCGTATGATAGGTCCTCGCAAAGCCCCTATCATGTCAACCTCTATGAGGCACCGCTGCCTCCAGCGCCCCGACGCCCAGGCAACCGTATCGGCATCATCGTCGGTGTCGTCCTCCTCGTACTGCTCCTTATCAGTGGTGGTGTGTTTGCGCTGCTTCAGTATTCATCGGCCAGAAATGCAGCGGCTGCAGCCGCGCTTGCCACTACTACTGCCCAGGCCAATGCCAGCGCCAGTGTTGCAGTGCAGAATTTTACGGCGAAGGGAACTTTTACGATTTTTAATAGGACCATCACATATGTTCGGCAGGATGGATCCAACAGGATCTATAGCATTACTGAGCAGGTGGTAGACTATGGGGATGTCACGGGAACGTATACGTATGCGCTGACATCTATTCTCCATCCAGACAACACGGGGAACTTCTCTGGCAGTGGTTCCTGTACCTGTACGGTAGCCGGCAAGTCAGGCACCGTCATGCAGTCCATTACCGGCACAAGTACAGCGAATGGTAGCTTCCAAGGTCAAATTTTCGACGTTCATGGAACAGGTGACCTGGCGAAACTGCATGGGCAGGGAGAGTTCCAGGGGCAAGGACTTCATGGGACCTATTCTACGGAGTTGCACTTCGATGCCTATACGGGGACACGTTCTCCCGTCATCACTGAGTTTGCCCTACCGACTCAAGGGGGCATTCCTCACATCGCAGGTGAATGCTTGCGATGAGAACAGCCTGGTACCCGCAAGGGGCACCACTACATTGTCAGGCTGATGTGATCTCAGTGAAGAACGCGGTGATGTCCGCGGTAAGGCTCTTGGGGTTCTCGACAGCGGGGAAATGGCCGCCATGGTCCATGACCGTGTAAGGGAAGCAAAAAGATTAAACTATCCAGGAAAGTGTGGTATACTCCAGACCATGACGGTTTGGAGGAAAAAGATGGAACTGACGGAGGAGTTGAAGGACCTGCTGATCAAGACAGCCAAGCAACTCAAAGGAAGTGCGCGCCGTCTGTTTATGGCACGCACGGTGAAAACACTGGGCCCAGGTGGGGCAAGCCTCGCCGAACGCGACTTGGGCTGGAATCGCAAGACCATTCGCAAAGGGATGCACGAGGTAGAAAGCGGGATCACGTGTCTGGATGCCTTTGGTGCCAGAGGGCGCAAACGAGCAGAAGACCACCTGCCCAACCTGCTGGGAGATATCCGAGCCATCGTCGACGGGCAAAGCCAAACAGACCCGCAATTTAAAACGAACCGGCTCTACACGCGCTTGACTGCTCCAGAGGTGCGCCGTCAACTGGTCATGCAAAAAGGCTACACAGATGAGGAGTTACCTACGGCCACCACGATCGGGACCAAACTCAATGAGATGGGTTACTACCCCACCAAAGTGGCCAAAAGCAAACCAAAAAAAAGATTGCGGCTACCGATGCCATCTTCGAGCAAGTAAATGTGGTCAATGCGGCAGCCGATGCCGACCCGGCAGTCCTGCGTATTTCCATGGATGCCAAAGCCACCGTCAAGGTGGGAGACTTCTCGCGCGGCGGCAAGAAGCGCGTGCGCGTCAAAGCGGCTGACCACGATTTCAAGGCGAAGGCGAAGGTGACTCCTGTGGGCATTTTGCTTCCCCAGTTCGATGAACTGTTTCTGGCTTGTGTGACCTCCAAAGTCACCAGTGATTGTCTGGTCGATGTGTTGGAACTGTGGTGGCAGAGCGTGAGAGAACGCTTTGAGCAGATCCGCACGCTGGTGATCAACCTGGATAATGGGCCAGAGAACCAGAGCCATCGTACCCAGTTTCTCAACCGTCTTGTGGCCTTTGCTCAGACGTATCAACTCACGGTCAAACTGGCCTATTATCCCCCCTATCATAGCAAATACAATCCCGTCGAACGATGCTGGGGTGGGTTAGAACAGCACTGGAATGCCGATCTGCTAGACACCATCGAGACCGTCGTCAAGTTTGCCCAGACCATGAGATGGAAGGGCAACCCTCCAGTGGTCCGCTTGCTCACGAGTATCTATCACACGGGGGTTCGCTTAACCAAGAAGGCCATGGCCCAAGTGGAAACCCACGTCCAGCGCTTGATCGGCCTTGAACGATGGTTCCTCGATATTTCTTGCACTCCGTCTCCCTCACCGGATACTTAATTCTTTTTGCTTCCCTAACGCCGGAGATTGAAGTAGCCTTCAGCCCACTTGCGGGGCGTGGCACCAATCTCCTTGAGGTAGGCGGCGACCGCCGTGGGTACGGCTACCACCGACGAGCCGTCGTTGGAGGGCGTCCATGGACGGCGGATGCTCTCAGCATAGAACCGCGCCGAGCTGCCAATACTCCTGGTGAACCAGTAGATGGACAGCGTGGTGAGGATACGATCTCGAGGATAGGCGTCCTCGAGATCACCGCCGTGGTCACTCCAGCCGTGCAATTTCTCGACGATCCAAGCCGCCATGGCAGTAGGGGAGTCTGTCAGGTAGGCGACGGTCTGAGGCCGGGTGACATGCATCTGGTAGTACCCGATGCCCGTCCGCCACAAGGTCGCTACGGCTTGCTGTCGGGACTCCTCTCCTGGTGCCCACAGGTCCACTGCGACGGGTACGAGGTCGAGGGGAATGGGCATCGACGTATGGAGTCCAACCACGGTCTCGGGGTGGGTGTGGGCGAGCTGCTCGGCCACGGCGGCACCCCAGTCCGATCCGTACACCCCGTAGCGCTGGTAGCCCAGGACGTCGGTCATCAGATGATGAAACATGGCTGCGGTCTCGACGAAGCCGACCCCAGGACCGCTCAGTGGTGTCGAGAACCCGTAGCCTGGGAGATCGGGGACCACGAGCTCGAAATTGCCCAGGCGTGGAAGCACCTGGGCAAAGTCCCAGAACGTCCACGGCCAGCCCCCGATGAGCAGCAGCGGGAGAGCTCCGGACCGGGGGACGTAGATGTAGTGAACCGCCTGCTTGGCCAGCTGCACCCGGTAGTGGGCGTAGGCGTTGATCGCCTCTTCGTGGGTGCGCCAGTCATAGCCGTTCTGCCAGGAGTCCAGGAGGTCGCCCAGGTAGGTCTGATTGGTGCCGTACCCCCAGGCATCGTTGCCCATGTCGCCCGGCAGCCTGGTGACCGAGAGGCGCTGGCGGAGGTCGTCGATCTCCTTGTCATCGATGTCAATCTCGAATTGTTCCGGTTTCATGCTAAGCTCCTTTTTCTGTGCTCTCCGCAGAGAGACGCTGCTGGAGAAGGGACTGCTCGGCCCGGTTGCCAGTTAGGGCGAGTGCCCGCAGCTCGGCTGCTTGGGCCTGCTCGCGCCGACCAAGTTCAAGGAGGAGTTCTCCACGGATGGCGTGGAAGAGATGATACCCGTCGAGATCACGCGCGAGGGCTTCGACCTCGGTCAGTGCTGCTTCTGGCCCGGCCACATAGCGCAGGGCGACCGCTCGGTTCAGCCGCACGACCGGCGAGGGCGTCATCTGAAGCAGGAGATCGTAGAGGGCCAGGATCTGCGGCCAGTCCGTGGCCTGCCACGAAGCTACCTCAGCATGGCAGGCCACCAGCGCAGCCTGAACCTGGTAGGGGCCCGGACGTCCTAACGTCGCCGCCTGCTCAATCAGTGATCCTGCTTCCGCAATCATCCGTCGATCCCAGCGCGAGCGGTCCTGGTCGGGGAGCAAGATCAGCTTGCCCCTGACGTCGAAGCGCGCCTCAACGCGTGCCAGGTGCAGACGCATCAGCGCGAGCAGGCCCAGCGCCTCCGGCTCTCTGGGGTACAGCCGCGTGACGAATGCAGCGAGCCAGGCGGCATCTTCCGCGAGATCGCGGCGCGCGGGGGCGCTGCCGCTGCTGGCCAGGTAGCCCTCGTTGAACATCAGGTAGAGCACCGCCAGCACTTCACCTAGCCGCTCATCGAGGTCCTCATCACGGGGCACGCGATAGGGGATAGCAGCCTGCACGATTTTCTGCCGTGCTCGGACGAGACGCCGCGCCATCGCCGACTCCGAGGCCAGGAACGCGTGCGCGATCTCGGCGGTCGTGAAGCCACAGACCGCGCGGAGCGTCAGGATTACTTGTGTCTCGCGGGAGAGCGCCGGGTGGCAGCAGGTGAACATCAGCCGGAGTCGGTCGTCCGGCTCCTGCACGATGGGGTACTCAAAGGCGGCCAACTTGTCGCGGTAGCGCGCATCGCGCCGGAGTTGGTCGATGGCCCGGCGGCGCGCTACGGTCACCAGCCAGGCACCCGGCTGAGCTGGAATCCCCTCGACCGGCCAGCGTTCGAGTGCGACAAGCAGGGCGTCCTGGACGATCTCCTCGGCAACCTCGAAGTTGCCCAGAATGCGGACGAGTGCTCCCACCAATCTCCCGGCTTCTTCCCGGAAAACGGCGCTGAGGGCAGCGTGCGTCTCATGGTGTGTCGCTTCCTGCATCTCGTCGCGCTCTTCCCCGCTATGCTTGGCCTCGGCTAGAGCTGACGACTGGCCGGATCTCAACACCACCTGCGGGCCACGTTTTGGCCATCTGCAGAGCCTCGTCGAGATCGGCAACATCGATCTCGGCATAGCCACCAATCACTTCAGTTCCTTCAACAAACGGGCCATCGGTGATCAGCGGCTGACCGTCAGCGGTGAAATGCACGCTGGTCGTCGTGTACGCCGCTTGGAGCGGTACTCAGCGAACCACTGGCTAACCCTGGCATCGCGCTGGGCACGGGCCTCCTCAGACATTGCCTCCAACGCGGCTGCATCCTGTGGGGTTCTTCCGCAGAACATAAGGACGTACTTCATGGTGTTCTTCTTCCTTTCTTGGAGCTTCTCTTGAAAGAGCTGTGAGCATTCCGTCTTTATTCATACGACGAATAGACACGATCCGAAAAGGACATCATTCCAGCGAATATGCGCTCATTGCGGCGAACTGGCGCAAAGTCAGTCGACGATAAGCGATTCCACCAGATCATGTTCTATCGCGTAGCGAGTGGCGGCGCTCCATGAGGTACTGTCAACTTGTTGAGAAGCTTCTTCCTTTCCAATGCATGATCTGGATGTGCCGTTCTCACAAGGAACTCCAGTCCTATGATGGGATGTGAAAAAGGACTATGACCAGTTGTAAACAGCACTGGCCTGAGGAACTTAGGCCAGTACAGAAACAGCATTTCTTAGCGTGCTCAGAGCGTCTTTGAGGAGATGCGCTAGCTCGGCTTCGAGAGCAGCCTCGGTCTCCCCAAAGCGGACGGCTGCCACGCCGCGTTCCGTTGCAGCCACCAGTACATAGCCAAGTGCCGTTTCAATAATAGTATAGCCGATATGCATGCCCTTTCCTCCTTGCTTATACACCGTTGGCGTCATCCCAAGCTGGATGGGGACGCGCTCATAGAGGCTACTGCACGATTATAGCCAGCACCGTAAAGAGCACTGGTCACTGCCTCTCCGTCTTGCAATCGGGCCTTGAATTGTCCCAGACGGCAGGACTCCGCGTACTGGCGTGGCGAAATGCCCTTCACGCGCTTGAAGGTCCGTTGGAGATGGTACGGGCTCAGATGAAACTGCGCACTCAAATCTGCCAGATGCAACGGAGCCTCCAGATGGGTTTCGATATACCGGCACATCTCCTCAACCAGGGCGGTGTGCGGGACTGGAACGTGTGCTTGCGCGGGATGGCACCGCTGGCAGGGACGAAATCCAGCGGCTTCGGCCTCTGCTGGCCGCTGAAAGAAGGCCACCTGTTCGCGACGTGGTCGGCGAGCAGGGCATGATGGACGGCAGTAAATGCGGGTCGAACGCACTACAAACACGAAGGTTCCATCAACCTCTCGATTTCTCGTCAAGACCGCACTCCAACACTGCTCGTCATCTAAGGGTTCTTGCTTGGTTTCTTCTCCCAAGTGCCTCATCTTCAGTATCCTCCTTTTTCCTACTAAGGACAGTATAAAGTACAAGGAGGATCAATGCTATCGGATTCTTGCGCTTCAAACTATACAGAATACGATTTATTGCGCATCATGGAAAATGATCCCGAGGCTGGAGCGGAGACCGGAAGTGAGAGGGCTCACCCTCTCCTCCCAGCGATTGGCAATGCTGGCAAGATGGGGATAGAGCGCCTCGCGAAGCTCCTGCACGATAGGTGGCAAGGGATAGGCCACCAGCTTGCCTATGTGCTACTGGGGGTCGCGCTGCTGCGAGCACGAGTGATACCCCGGTGGGCTGCGTGGCTCATCATGGTGAGTGCTCCCGTGATGGGGCCGATCGCCTACGGGACGAAGGTGGGTCTACTTCAAATCCTCGGGTATGTGCTGATTTTCATTGGCAGCGTGCCTGCCGCCCCGCCATGCTGAAGAGGAGAGACGAGCAAGCACAAGCGTTGGTGCCGACGGCTGAGGAACTAACACCAACAACCTGAGGTGCTCAAGGATTTTTCGTGCCAACACGAGCATACATTCTTTTTCCCAAGGTGAGAGCGAGGTGGGTTCTTGAAGCTGTTCTGTGTCTAAAAGGAAACCATGTTAAACCGAAGCGTACCAGCACCCGGTTTAACATGGTTTCGATCATGGATGTTTCTCTGCCTCAAAGTACTAGCAGGTCGTATTTTTTGTGTTGAGTCAATTTATTTCTCCTAAAATCTTGACAAGCTCCTCACTACCTACACGTTTGAAACATATACTAGCGCTTCACAAGAGGCCAGTTTACTCAAACACAAGAAGCGGTTTCACAATTCCGTCTAGCTTCTTATCCATCATCTCAAATGCTTTTTCAGTCTCGCTAAACGGAAACGTGTGCGTCGTCAGGCGGGTGGGATCAACACGACCAGTTTGCAGCAGATGAAGCATACGTTCCATGCGCAGCCGTCCACCAGGACAAAGTCCTGTCTTAATGGTTTTTTCGGCCATA
>WNFB01015514.1_pt1 | contig 13283 bp, 11 predicted proteins | sample 5400501 | NCBI WGS metagenome assembly WNFB01 (sample SAMN13153341, study PRJNA577476) | soil metagenome | isolation source: 200 cm saprolite under Douglas fir tree site 2 hole 1 | place: USA:California | collected 2015-04-18
GGGTATTCCCGTGCGCATTGCATCCGGCGCCCGGACCGGTAGGCCGCCAGCGCGATGGCAGCGGGCACCAGGACGACAGCCAGGTGCCAGGCCAGGACCACGAGCCACGCGGCCAGGTCCAGGCCCAGCACCATGCATGTGCCGAGCATGATGGCCCGCACTGGATGACGGCGGATCAACGGTCTACCTCGATTCCGAGTAAGGCTGCGGGCCGGTCATGACATGGCCCCGAGCATCGCCGCAGCGGCCTCCACCACGGCCAGGGCCGCCGCTGCGTGGGAGCGCACGCGGCGGCCCGCTGTCTACGGGGGTGAGAGAATGCCGGGAGCCGTCTGTCAGCCGTCCCAGGGTCGGCAATGGCCAGCAACCGCCAGTAGTGACCAGCAGTGTTCGTGCAGGTCGGGATAGATGTCCTGCGTACTGCAAGAGGTCAGGGAAGGACCGGAACGCTTTGGACGACAAGGAGATCCTCGGGCACATTGATGACCTGGTCCAGACCGAGCACGAGCTCCGGGCCAGGCTCGCCGCCGGAGCGCTTTTCAGCGATGAGGAACGGGTCAGGCTGCGGGCGGCCGAGGAAGCCCTCGACCAGTGCTGGGACCTGCTGCGGCAGCGCCGTGCCCGGCGCGAGTTCGGCGAGAACCCCGACGATGCCGCGGTGCGGCCGGTGCCCGAGGTCGAGGGCTACCAGCAGTAGCAGTCACAGCAGGCCGATAGCCCGGAATCGGCAGACGTCAGCGTAGCCGCGGGTCGGCGCAGCCAATCCGGTGGCAGCCGCTCCGTGGGCTGCAGTAGCGGTCGTAACGGGCCGATAGCCCGTCACCGGCGGACGTCAGCGCGGGCGAGAGCCGGCTCGGCCGTTGCGGCGGCAGCCGCTCAGTAGGCTTAAGCAGCAGGCCGCCGGACGATCGTGCCGATATTGGAGACAGACGTGCGCATCGCGAGATTCAGCCGGGACGACGAGGTCGCCTATGGCGTCGTCCAGGAGACATCGCCGGACGGCGCCGGCGGCGGCGCGCCAGCCCCGGGCGGCGAGGGGCTGGCGATCGCCGAGCTGCAGGGGCATCCGTTCGGGGTGGGAACCGGCAGCGTCCGGTTCACCGGGGCCAGCTACCCGGTGCCGGACGTGCGCCTGCTCGCGCCGGTGCTGCCCACCAAGGTGGTCGCGATCGGCAGGAACTACGCCGATCACGCCCGCGAGATGGGCGGCGAGCCGCCGGCCGAGCCGGTGATCTTCCTCAAGCCGTCCACGGCGGTGACCGGGCCTGGCGACCCGGTGGCGCGGCCGGTCAAACTGTCCGAGCGCATCGACTTTGAGGGCGAGCTTGCCGTCGTGATCGGCAGGCTCTGCCGGGACGTGCCCGCCGAGCGGGTGCCGGAGGTCATCTTCGGCTACACCTGCGCCAACGACGTCACCGCGCGGGACCTCCAGGCCAGGGACGGGCAGTGGACCCGGGCCAAGGGGTTCGACACGTTCTGCCCGCTCGGCCCCTGGATAGAGACCGACCTGGACCCGGCCGACCTGGAGCTGACCACGTCGGTGAACGGCGAGGTCAGGCAGCGGGCGCGAACCTCGCAGCTGCTGTACGACGTGACCGCGCTGATCTGTTACGTCACCGCCGTGATGACGCTGCTGCCCGGTGACGTGCTGCTCACCGGGACTCCGGCCGGGGTGGGCCCGCTGGTGCACGGTGACAACGTGTCCGTGACCATCGAGGGCATCGGGACACTCAGCAACATAGTGGTCGACCGCGACTGAGAACGCGCCCGTCCGGGTGTGCTGCGGGCAATCAGCCCGGTCGGCCGCTGGGAATATCCGCCACCGCGACTCGTCGCAGACCACCAGGAACCCGCTTGGGCCAGGCGCGATGTCCTCGATGCGGTACCGCCCGCCTGGGGCGATGAGCAGCCGGAGCTGGCCGTCTCGCCCGTTCGGCGACGGGTCTTCCTGGTCGGCTTGCCACCGGATGACACGTCCGTCTTCCGTCCTGATCACGTGCGTCGTCTCGGCCCGGGCGGCGACGTCGGCCGATAGGCACAGCCGGGTCCAGTCGGCCCGGTAGAGCAGGGCGACGAGCCCGGGTGGATCCGTTAAAGCTGGTCTGCTTGTCACCATGTCCCGATCATGCTCCCGTGCGCGGGTCGTCGTCGCTGGGCCGGGTTCTCGTTGGTCGCCGGGCGCGGCTTCGGCTATGCTGCACAGGCGCGATCGGGCGCTGGTTGCCCGGTCCGATGGGGTATGGGGTAATTGGCAGCCCGACGGGTTCTGGCCCCGTTAGTCTAGGTTCGAGTCCTGGTACCCCAGCTCAGCTCAGTCAGCAAGTCCAGTCCGGCGGCCCGGCCGCTGCTGCTCGCGAACCCGGCGCCCGGCCAGCTCATCGTGGCCCGACGGCGGTGACGGACTGACCGGTGCAGCCGGCCGGCCGGGGTTATACCCGGCTCATCCACTCGTTGGCGTCCTGGTGCCGAGGGCATGCGACAGCACGGTGACGCGGTCGCGGGCGCCGGTCTTGGCGAAGATCGACTTGAGATGATCCTGGACGGTGTGCTCGGACAGCGACATCTGCCGTGCCATCGCGCGTGTATCGCTGCCGGTGGCGAGCAGGCAGAGGAGCTCCTGCTCTCGGACGGTGAGGCCGCAGGCGCGGGCGAACAGCTCAAGGCGCTCGGCGGCGGATGCCTCCTCGATCGTGACGACGATGGTCGCAGCGTCGCGGGATCGCTGCCCTGGTGCTGGCCCCGGTGCTGGCGCTGGCCCCGGTGCTGGCGCTGGCCCCGGTGCTGGCGCTGGCCCCCGTGCTGGTGCGTCGAGAGCGAGCCTGGCCGCGCGCAACGTCAGCCAGAGCCCGTCGGCAAGATGTACGCGGGTGGACGCCGGATGGTCATCGACGCCGGCCTCGGCGGCCAGCAGCTGGGCGGCGACGTTGTAAACGCTGGCCGGGACGGCCCGCTCGTCGGGCTCGGGCGGAAGGAGCACGTCCAGCCAGTCTTGCGATGCCGCCGTGCGGCTCGTGATCCGCAGGTTGTCATCGAGGGTCAGCACGACAGGCCCGAGGCCGGGCGGGCGCGGAGCGGCCGGCCCAGCGAACGTCCGCGCCTGGCACTGCCGCAGGGCCGTGGTCAGCGGCACGGCGACGCTGGCGATGAACTCGGCGTCGGCCGCATTGAACGGCTGGCGTGAGGCGTTACGCCAGAGGTCGAGGAAACCCCAGCAGCCGAACTGGTCCGCGAAGACCGCCGAGGCAACATCGCCGATTCCGTACCGGCTCATGACCTCGCGCCAGACTCTGCTGCGGGCCAGGTCGCCGCCGGCCGCGTGGTGCAGCCGTCCGGCGGGCGAGGCCTGGCGCTGCAGGACGGTCCAGCGGTTGACCGGCGTCGCGTACTTCGCCTTGATGAGGGCAGGCAGTTCGGGCAGACAGGGCACGGCGGCGAGGGGAGCGGCGCCGACGGTAGTGACCGGGTCGGTGAGCAGCCAGACATGGGCGTCGAAGCCGACCATGCCGCGAAGGACGTCGAGTACCCGCAGGCGCAGGTTCATCGCGTCGAGCGGCTCCGCGCCGATGGCCTCAATGCGCTCGCAGGCTCGGTTCCGCGCCCAGTTGCGGGTCACTCAGTGAGCGTACGCGCCAGCTGGCGGCGGCCGGCTCGGGTCCTTAGCAGGGCCGGTGACCCCAGGAATCTGGGATATCGCACTGCTGGTGCGGCGACCTAGCGTGAGTTCGTCAGCAAGCACCGCGGCCGGTGGCTGCAAACGGGAAAGGAACGCCATGACCACGCTCCGGATCGAGCATGCGATCCACGACTATGACCAATGGAAGGCAGCCTTCGACAGCTTCGCGGCGGCGCGCGCGAAGGGGGGTGTCCGCAGCTTCGCCATCCGCCTGCCCGCTGATGACGAGAAATACCTGATGCTCGACCTGGAATTCGACACGGCCGACCGGGCGGAGGCGTTTGCGGCGTTCCTAGAACAGCATGTCTGGTCATCGCCGGCATCGGCGCCCGCGCTGGCTGGCGTGCCGCGGACCCGGATTCTCGATCTGGTCGGCACCGGAGAGCTCGATCTGGCCGGCACTGGGGAGCATTGACACGCTCACCGGGCCCTGGCGATCAGCCAGTCATAGGCGTGCCCGAAGTGGCTGGCCTCGATGGTGGCATGGTCGTCAGCCGCGGGGAAGTGCGCCTCGGCGCCGGGGATCCGGTCGGCGAGCCAGCGGCCGTGGGCCGGCCGCACCGCGGTGTCGCGCGCTCCGTGCCAGAGCTGCACCGGCACCCGGATGGCGCCGATATCAACCCCCCAAGGCTGCAGGAACGCTGTCCAGTCGTCCCACCAGCCCTGATCCCCGTGCCGCATGCCGTCATGCCAGCACAGTGCCAGGTGCTCGGCCAGTTCGCGGCCGTGCGCGGCATTGGTCTCCGCCTTGTCGCCCCACTTCTCCAGCCATCCCGCCGGGGTCGACATCCGCTCGAACTGCCTGGCCGCGTCGGCGCGGAAGTTCGCCCGTGCCTGCGCCCGGTCGTCGAAAAACAGCCGCACCTCGTCGCGGCCGCCCTCGCTCAGGCCGTCGAGAAAATCCAGGCCAGGCTCACCGTAGGGCCCCAGCGACGCGAACAGGCACGCGGCGAAGACCAGGCCGGGCAGCGTTGCCGCGCAGGCCAGGGCAGCCGGGCCGCCGCCGGAAACGCCCCATACCGCCAGCCTGGCGATTCCCAGTGCCTTGGCGATCGCACGGGCGTCGTCGGCGCTGTCGGCGATCCGCCGGCCTGGCTGCGCGGTCGATCCGCCGTAACCGGGCGGGTCCACGCCGATCAGCCGCAGGCCTTTCTCGCTGGCCAGGCGCAGCATGCCGGGGGACAAGTGCCGGGAGCCCGGGCTCCCGTTGTACACCAGGACGGGCAGCCCGCCTGGCGGTCCGGCGTCCTGGACGAGGAGCTGCCCAGTCCGTGCTGGGACCGGGATGTCACCGACACGGGGCACAGCGCGATGCTAGCCGCCAGTCGTGCAGGCCGGATGCTCATTCACGCGCGGCGGCGGGACCGGCCTCTTTCCAGCCCTGTCACGCGCAGCAGGAGCAGCAGCACGATCGCGCCGATGACTGAGCCGATGATGCCGGTCGCGTGGACCCGGTGCACCGCCAGCCGGTGGAACTGGAACAGGTTCTCGATGAACCCGCCGAGGAAGGAGCCCACGATGCCGAGGAGGATGGTGCCCAGGATGCCGATGTCGTCACGGCCGGGGACGAGCAGCCGCGCGATGGCGCCGGCGATGAGTCCGATAATGATCAGAACAACGATGAATGTCGCCATGGCGGGTAATTACCGTGCTTGTCGCCGAACATGCGTCGAGGCCGGCGACAGTTCGGTGCCCTGGCTGGTCCGGCGCCGGGCGGCGGCTGGCGGCGTCTGGCGTGGTGCTCCGGTCCGGTACGCTAGCCTTAGTCCGCGCTGCGGCGCTGACTGCTCGCGCGTCACCTGGCCCCGTCGTCTAGCGGCCCAGGACGCCGCCCTCTCAAGGCGGTGGCGCCGGTTCAAATCCGGTCGGGGCTACTCACGAAGTAGCAGGTCAAGGGCCTGATTGCCGCTCTCGGAGGTCAGGTCCTTGATCATTTGTCACTGGTTTGTCATTGAGTTCTGCCGTTACCTGGCGGTAGAGGGCGCTACTTGGATGAGGGTCGTCGGCACGCCGATGGAGCGGGGACCCGGACTGGCGTGAACGCGCCCGTGGTTAGTTAGTCGCGGCGCATGGTGCGGGTGACGCATGCGATGACGGCGGTGGCGAGTATCCACCCGGCGGCGATCAGGGCGTCGGCCAGCTATTGGGCCGGGCCGGCGGATGGGTAGGCGTTGCGGAGCCCGAATGCGCCGATGGGGATGAGCAGGCCGAGGTGTAGGTGAAGGCTTTGAATGGCGGCACTGGCCCGCCGGGCAGGGCATGCGGACGGTCGATGGCGTAGACAATGCGCCGGCCGTGAGCAGCACGGCCAGCCAGATCGCCGCGGGCCAGGGCCGGTACCCGTAGCCGACAGTCGCGTCGAGCAGCCTGCCGGCGGCCTGGCCCGGGGCGCTGAGCGCGGTCCGCCGTTGCCGTTGCTTGGCAAGCAGCACACGGCGGACGTCGTCGTCGTGTCCGGCGTGCCGGTAGCAGTTGGCTAGCTGCTCGTAGGGCTGCGGCTGGTACCCGAGGGGGCCGCGTCTGATCCAGTCGATCGGCTCGGTGACGGGGACCCGGCCGGTGGGGTGCCAGATCGCCTCACTGAACCCGCTGAGCCATATATCCGGGGCCACGCTGCCGGGACGAGCATTGAGTTCTGCCGTGATGATGCCTGTGATGGCACTGTCGTGCTGACCGCCTGACTGAAGGTGCCGCCTGCTGCGGGATGATGCCGGACAGGGACGCCGGGAGCCGGGCTGTGTTGAACGCTGCCGGCTGGTCTCATAACCCAGAGGTCGCGGGTTCAAATCCCGCCCCCGCTACTAGGAAATAGCAGGTCCGCGGCATGCTCCGAGGAGGATCGGCAGAGATCGGCATCATGGGCGGCTGTCAGGGCTCCCCTTTTGAACGCCGCTTGGTCCGGCACGGCCTCTGGGCCTGAGCCCCGGACGGTCCTCGTGCGGGCCGCCACGGCCGGGCCGCACGAGGAGACGCTTCGCTCGGCGAGGCGGCCTCAGCTCGCGGGTGGCAGCCTTTGCATCGGCCACTTGATCCCGGCCGCCGTCATACTGGCCGCCGGGAGCATGAGGCCGTCTGGCTACGCAGGGTGAGCAGTTCGGCGGTGCCCTTGAGCGCCCATGCGGCGACAGATCGCCGACTATTTGCGGTTACCGGATAGACCTCTCGGACAGCTACTCGCGCCCAGATCGTCCTGATCTGAACGGCAGCTGGCCGGGCGGATCGGCGCCCCGGAACCACGTCATATCGACGGCAGCGCCTCCGCAGTATCAGCTGACGCAGCCACGAACCGGCAGCGGTTCTACTAACTGGTCCGACACGGCCTGAAATAGCCCGCGCCGGTACCGCCGACCACCTTGCTCCATCATCTCGCTGGAGCCGAGGGCTTGGCCATGGTTCGGGGCGCGCTGGGTCCTTCCTGCCTCATTGGATTGGATTTACCGTGATTGTCTGCTGGGCTTGGGGTGCGGGCTGGTACTTGTCGTTGCCGGCTTGGTTGGCGTCGATGACGCAGCTGTCCGCCGCCGTGTAGTTGACCGTGGTGCCGTTGAGGCCGGACACGTTGCATACTCCGGTCACTGTGGAGGAGTCCACCGAGAACACCACCGGGTTGCCCGACCCGCCGCCGGTGGCCGACAAGGTCGCATGCATGCCCACCGAACCTCCTGACGGAGCGGTAAACGAGATCGACTGGGCTGCTTTCACCGTGATTGCCTGCTGGGCTTGGGGTGCGGGCTGGTACTTGTCGTTGCCCGCCTGGTTGGCGTCGATGATGCAGCTGCCCGGCTGGCCGAAGGTTACGAGGGAACCCGAGATCGAGCACGCCGAGCTGCTGGAGGACGAGTCGATGCTGAAGGTCACCGGATTCCCTGAGCCGCCCCCTGTTGCCGTCACGTTATATTCAACTTCGCTACGCGGTGTGGAGGTGAAGGTGATCGACTGGGCTAGTTTCGCGGCGCCGTTCGCCGTGATTGCCTGCTGGGCTTGGGGTGCGGGCTGGTACTTGTCGTTGCCCGCCTGGTTGGCGTCGATGACGCAGCTGCCCGGCTGGCCGAAGGTCACCGTGGACCCCTTGATCGAGCACGCCGAGCTGGTCGAGGACGGATCGATGCTGAAGGTCACCGGGTTCCCCGAGCCGCCCCCTCTTGCCGCCACGACATAGGTACCGCCGGCGGCCGGGGCGGACGGCGGCACCGACGTGAAGGAGATCGACTGAGAGATTAGTGCTGGGCCTGTTCCCGCGAGAGCGAGCGTAGTTCCAGCCGCGGCTCCAGCGAGCACGACGGCTGCCGTAGCGATGTGCTTGCGGGAGATAATAAAACGTCTCGCCTGTATCGGCATACGGACTATGGAAATGCCTTCGGCGTTGATATCGAGCTCAAACTTTCCCCCTTTGCCGTCGGCTGGTGGCTCGAAGGTTTCAGAGAATTCGAACGGCCCATCCTCTGTTCGGAGTTCGAACTCCCACCCCTTCGACCAGTTCGAGCCGTGATGGCTTACCGTAACCGATACGTCTATACCCACGCTTCCGCAATTCTCCAGCGACAAGGAGAGCGCTCCGCCTGGCCAGGTTTTGAAGGTGGGTTTTGCCTTAAGCCGGATGCACGGTTTTATGGTGAGCGTGCATCGGCCTTCGTCGTGCCGGTATGAGTCAGGAGATCCCCAGTATATGCAGAGTGGGTAAGTGCCATAGTGGGGACGCCTGATGTCGGGTGGGCGGATCTCGAGGGTATAGTGCGGTGAACGCGTATCGTCGGTTGACCGGACTACATGGGCCCATCCTGGGTTGAAATTCGGGTTATCCGAGATAACGTGAAATTCATGGATGGACGGACGCCTCTCTCTCATGGGCACGGTAAATGGAAAGCGGGCAGTCTCGCCAGGTGTAATCTGGCGCTCAGTTACCTCCATCATGACCTGCATCGAAGATCCTTACGCCGGAAGCTGGCTATCAGTGGTGACAGCACCCGGCGTGACGCTGGAGGCAGCCGGTCCGGCCAGATTGGCGTACCTGCTGCCCTGTACCGGCAGGCGATGCTTCGAGCCATGTGCCGCATTCGCGACAGGACGAGAGTGGCCGCATCGCCTGTAGAGGCTGCCGCATTTTCCGACGGGCTGCCCGCATTTCTGGCACCTCATCATACATATTCTTCGTGCCAGAGGCTTTGCGATAGGGGCCCATTCGATCAAGGTCACCTTTACAGACCTGTCCTGCGCGCTGCCGTGGATATCAGACGTGTTTTTCCTGCGGATAACGAGGATACGCATATTCACGTGATTGAATATCTCGGCACGTGAATAACCGAGGATGGCGTTCATCCGCCACCTCCACACCCGGCGGCTGAGCCACGCCAGGCAGCTTCCTAAGATGTGCCCAAGCTACCAGCATTGCGGGGAAGGCCTTCTTCCCCACTCATACAGAGGCCCGCGGCTGACGTTCTGATACAGCTGATTGCCACAACGTATGGGGTCAGCTGGGCTATTGGGGCGGGAGTTCTCCGTCGTAAACATGTTGCCGCAGAGGTGCTCCATCTGGGACGCAAAATCCAAAACGACAAGATGGTCTGCGCACAGCTACACCGGAGACATCACTTTAGATAACGCATCCACGACGGAAGAGATACCTCTCGTCAGCTACGTCGTAGACACCCCGAAGTGGGCTGGAGAAGACAGTGGCTCGGCGTGCGTTCTCCCCGGCCTCCTCCATCACTTAGCGTGATGCCGGGTGCAGACGTAGCCTGTTGTCGACCGTCGAGTCGGTGCGGCGTGACCGGTCTTGAGGTCGCCGTCAGGCCGAGGGGTCAGTCAATGTTGCGGACGAACGACTCGGCCGTCTTTGGCTAGTGAGCCGGTTCGGAGATCCGTGAGCAATAGCGGCAGATCCGGTCGATGATCTGGTCGGCGGTCTTGGTCCACTTGAAGGGCCGGGCGTCGTCGTTCCAGGTCTTGATCCAGTTCTCGAGCGCGGTCGTAAGCTCGTCGAGCGAGCAGAACACGCCGCGCTCCAGGCAGCGCCGCTGCAATTCGGCGAGCCACCGCTCGACCTGGTTGATCCACGACGAGTAGGTAGGGGTGAAGTGGAGCTGGAAGCGGGGGTGGGCGAGCAGCCACTTATGCACCACGGGCGCCTTGTGGGCGGAGAGGTTGTCGCAGATCACGTGGACTTCCAGGCCGGGGTCGGCCTGGCGGTCGATCTGGTCCAGGAAGTCGCGGAAGTCGACGGCCCGGTGCTGGGCGGACAGCTTGCCGATCACCTTGCCGGTGGCGATGTTCAGCGCGGCGAACAGGTCCACGGTGCCGTGCCGCACGTAGTCGAAGCTGCGCCGCTCGGGCACCCCGGGCATCATCGGCAGCACCGGCGCGGTGCGCTCCAGGGCCTGGTTATCCGGGGTTAATGATCTTGATCATTATGTTTGCGCTGGTAGAGCGCTTGCGGACGCGTCTGTAAGAGAAGCGGTCAGGACAGCGGGGCCGTGGTGTCCCGGTGGCCGAGGCGGCGCCGTAGCTCGAGATTCTCTCCGTGTGCGGTCTCCAGCGCCCGCCTCAGCGTGTTGATTTCGTCGCGGTGACGGCGTTTGAGCTCGGTGAGCTGGGTGGTGAGCGTCCGGATCACGCTGCTCGGCTGGTCTGGTCCGGGGAGGGGCGCGGGCGCGGGGGGCGTGGCCTGCTGCCGGGCCCGGAGCTGCTCGATCCGGCTTCGGATCCCGGGGGTGCGGTAGAGGAAGTCCAGTGAGACGCCGGCGGTCTGGGCGAGGCCGCGGAAGGTGATCGGGTCGTCGTGGCGGAGCATCTGTTCGAGCCCGTTCTCGGCGCGGGCCTGGGCGGCTGCGCTCTTGGCCGCGGCGGCCCGGCGCAGGTTGCCGGGGTTACCGCGCATCGCGCTGTCCCGTCTCGCGGCTGAGGGCGATGGCGTCGGTGCGTGCGGAGGCGCCGGCCCCGCGCAGGGCCTGGATGCTGCCATCGGCGAGCCGGGCCTGTTCGAGCTTGACGATGATCCGGCCGAGGGCGTCTTGTTCCTGGCGGCGCCCGGCGAGCCAGACGTTGTCCTCGCTCATCTCCTGCCCGGTGCGGGCGGTGAACGCCTGGCGGCGTTCGCCGGTGAGCTGCTCGGTGCGGGCCTGCTGGGTGGTCAGCTCGGGCAGGAACGTGGCGTCGGTGGCGAACTTGTCGCAGGTCAGGCAGGCGTTCCCCTTGCTGCAGTGCTGGCGCGGCGGGAGCAGGCACCAGCCGTTGGGCAAGACCCGGTCGGTGCGCTTGTCCAGCTGGAGCATGTCGTAGAGGTCACGCGGGTCGGTGTCGAGCTCGCGGGCGTCGGCGGTGAGCTTGCGGTAGCGCAGGAACTCGGCCTCGTGGGCGGAGGCCAGGGTTTTCGCGTAGATCATGGTCATTTCCGGTGACAGGTGGCCAAGGTAGCGTTGCACCACGTGCAGCGGGACACCGGCGTTCAGCAGGCTGGTGGCCTTGGTATGCCGGAAACGGTGGGTGCGCTGGAAGTCCACCAGGGCGCCGGTGGCATCGCGGATGTCGAGCCGGCGGGCTAGTTCACCGAGCAGGTCTCGCAGTCTTCCGTCTGAGTAGGGCCGGTCGCCGTTGCGGTTCTTGCGCGCGGCGAGGAACAGGTACTTCGGCGCCGGGGCGGCCAGGCCGGCGCGGAACCGGCTGGCCCACTCCTGCTGTGCACGGATGATGGCCACGATCTCCTGGTCGACCAGGATGGTGTCCGGCGCGCCTTCGATCTTGGTCTGCTGGTAGCGGAGCCGGGCAGTGAAGCCGCCGGGATCGCCGGCCGTGCCGGCTGGCCGGTCGAGCGGCAGCAGCGGGTCGCGGTCGAGCAGGCAGATCTCGCTGACCCGCCGGCCGGTGCGGGCCAGCAGCATGAGGATCCGCATCGCCTGCTCGTCACCGAGGCCGCCTTCTGCGGCCGGGACGCCGAGCAGGCCAGCCCCGGCCATGATCTGGGTGAACGCGTCGCCATCGATGACATCGCGCCCGTGACCACGATGACGGTTGCGGCGTGGTTTCTCGCCACGGCGGAAGAACATGGCATGTTGCGGGCCTAGCCGCAGCCAGCCCGGTTCTGCCAGCGCCACGGCCGCGGTGTCACGGTGGTCGTGCATGAACGCGTAGAACTGCTCGACGCTGGTGAGCAGCGTGGCCACCCGTGATTGCGACAGTGGCTGCCCCTGGGCGGGCCCGGGCCGCTGCACCCGCAGGCTCTGGACGTGGCCGAGGAAGTCGAGCATCAGCGCCCTGAGCTGGGCGGGCTCGCCGGCCAGCCACGGGCCGGGGACGCCGCAGCCTGCCAGGAACGTGTCGAAGGCGATGATCGTTTCGGCCCGGAGCTGGACCGTCCCCCACGACAGCGCGCCGGTCTCCAGGCCCACCTTGCAGTGCCACTGCAGGCCGCGGCGCAGCCAGCCGATCCCGATCCGGTCGAAGTAACACGCCTGGCGGCCGCGCGGCTCGTGTGCGCGTTGCGGAACCCGCGGGTCGCAGGCCGGGTCCCACATCTCTAGCAACCACCATGGCCGGGAGTCGTAGGCGGCCGACAGAAACCGCCAGCATCGGATCAGCTGCTGGCGGATGTCCCTGGCGGTGCCCAGCGCGGGCAGGGCACCGGTGCGGCGCTGCACCGCGAGCGCGATCTGCAGCTGCCAATCCCGCAGCGCCAGCCCGGTAAGAGAAACCGGGGCGCCCGCGCCGAGATCGCAGATCACCTCACCCAGCCGCCGCACCAGCGCCCTCATATGGGTGACGTCGAGCTTCCCCCCCTGCTCGATAATGCGGAACACGCACCAGGCCAGCTCCTGGCGCATCGGCGCTGGCAGCCCGGACAGGTCAACCCCTGCGGGCCGCCCCCGCTGGTGAGCCAGCCCACCGCGGAACTCCTCCGGGACGGTGCCTGCGCTGAAGTACGTAAGGCGCATGCCGGGCGGCAGCGCCTCCCACAGGCCCTGGAGGATCTCCGGCCGGTAACCGGCCACCAGGCTGCTGCGGCCAGGTGCCGGATCAGGCGGTGCGCCGGTCACGGGCCCAGCCCGATCAGCCCGGCCTGCGGCGAGGCAGCTGGCCACCCCGTGGTGAATGCCTTCCACTCCGCAACGGCCCGCATTTCCGCGTCGTCGGTGACGTGGCCGTAGACGTTGAGCGTGGTCTGCACGTCGGCGTGGCCGAGCCGGCGGCTGACCACGTGCACCGGCACCCCGGCCAGCAGCAAGGCCGTGGCATGGCTGTGCCGGAACCAGTGCGGTGTCCAGCCCGCCGGCACCTGCCCGGCCAGCTGGGCGCGCAGCCGCCGCACCAGGTCATAGACCGACTCCGGCCGCCACGGCGCGAACCGCGGCTCACGGGACAGGTTCACGAACACGCAGGTCTCATCGAGATCAGCGGCTGCCAGGTCGGCCCCGGCCTCGCACAGCTGCCACACGTAGTCGCCATAGAGGCGGTCAAGCCCAGCGGAGACATACAGCCTGCGGTAGCCGCCGCCCTTGACCCGCACCCCGTGCGGATGATCCCGCGGAACCACCTCGATGAACGCCGTGTCGCCGCAGCCGGTATGCCAGTCGCGGTGCTGCAGCCCGAGCGCCTCACCAAGCCGCAGGCCGCTCTCCGC
>WNFB01003848.1_pt1 | contig 13281 bp, 10 predicted proteins | sample 5400501 | NCBI WGS metagenome assembly WNFB01 (sample SAMN13153341, study PRJNA577476) | soil metagenome | isolation source: 200 cm saprolite under Douglas fir tree site 2 hole 1 | place: USA:California | collected 2015-04-18
CAAGCTCGTACGAAGCGCGATAGGCGGTGTCGACCAGGTGCACTGCCTCCAGCCGCGTGAACTTCATTTCGTTGGGATTTTCGAAGGGCAGCAGCGCTTGCGACCAGAGCGAATCGGCGCGGCCGTCCCAAAACTGCCATTTGAGCCAGGCGGAATTGATCGATGTCGGCGTATTTCGGGTGACCGCGGGTGCCGCGGCAGGGGTAGCGGTCCCGTCTTGAAATGCGCGCTCGGGCACATGGCAGTCTGCGCACCTCATCGAGATGTTTTGGGAAAAGCGTGCGTCGAAAAAAACGCGATGGCCAAAGCGCGCCGCGTTGTAACTGTCTGCAACGCGATTGCCGCCGCTCGGGGGAAGACCATCGGGCAAGACAGTCTGGATCATCGCCGAGCAGAGGGCGGGGGTGAGGTTGAGAACGGACGGACAGGGTGAACGGCTCGCCCGCCCGCAGCCGATGGCGGCGAGGGCGCAGACGATCGCCGACGTCTTCAAGTTAGGCACGGTAGGCAAAAAGTTAGCCACGGTAGGCAAAGCAGGCGGTCGGATCGAAGCCCGGGGGTGCGCTCACCCCTTCCTCGTAGCCCATGTTGTCCCAGGTCGGCGCAGTCAGGAAGGGAGTGTTGTTCAAGAGCTGCCGTAGACCGGTATAACCGGCCCGGATAAACTCCCACCGCTCCTCCGCCGAGTGGTAAAGAACGTTGCCAAAGCCGAGAGCTCCCTCGGCCATGGTCAAAGCCACCGGGGCAAAATCGTTGCAGAGCCGCTGCTCACCTTCGACGTAGAGAACGACCCGATCGCGGCGGATGTAGAGATCGTAGGTGGTGCGCGGGGAAAACCGCTGCTGGTCGTCAAGTATGGTCGCAGCGAGCAAGCCCGACGCATTTTGTTGGCGGTACCAGCTGTGTTGGCTGTTGGGATCTTGGAGTTGATCTGGGTTGACGTTCACCACGCTCGGGTTGACGCCTGGCCGGTTGACGATCAACGTCACTTGCGACTCCACCGGCGTGAAGGTAGGAGGCACGGGCCCTAAAGTCCCGCCCTGTGGGAAAATCTGGAGGCAATTCCACATCGCCAGGCTCGGGTTTCTGCCGTCTGGAAGCATGAAGAATCCCACCCCCACAAACGGCGCCGTGGGCCTGCCTAGTGAGTCAAGGGGGAGCACCAGTCGGCCGTCGGCATCCATCGTTTGGCCCGCCTGCGCTGCGCCGCAAAGCGTCATCCACCAGTAGCGCCGTCCAGTCGGCACTCCAGCCGTTTGGAACGTCGCGTGCAGATAGCGCGTGCTCGAGAGCTGGACCGGCCTCCTGGGAAAGGCAACCATGGTCGAGAACGGGCCTTGGGCCGCATCTGGTAGGATGACGCGCAACACTCCGCGATCGATGAACACATGCGCTGCGTGTTCTGCGTTGTACGTGTAGAAGCTCCAGTTGGTGTTCTGGTAAAGCTCCCCGTAAAAGCCTTGCCGCCCGTCCGTAGCCTCCGGAAGATCGCCGACCAGCACCGGCTGATCGTTTTGGCTGAAGTCGTCGAAGAAGGTGGTGCGGGGAACTGCCGTCGAAAGCGCAAGAGGCGAAACGGTCACGGTCGTCTGCGCTAGAACGCGGGGCACAACCGGCTCCGCCGGCTGGCCCGCCATCCGTCCCGGACCTTGCCCATTGATGATCATGCTCCCATATCGGGCGCGGATCTCAGCTTCGGTGAAGATGGAGAACGAGCCTTGGAGATCGGGGTGCTCCTGGGGGTATGGAATGTCGGCGTGAGTCCGTCCGAACGCGCCCGGGAAGGGGCAAGGTTTGTCGATGGCCTCGACGACGAATTGCGTCGGTCCATTGATGCCATCCACCTGGATCTTCCGAACGACCTCGATAGGAGTCACCGGCGCATTGTGCTGCTGGAAACCGGCGCAAAAGATGACCCCACCATTCACCTGCTCGCGATCTCCCCCCACAAGCACGGATGTGCTGGTTGAAGAGGCAAATGCCCGATAGTCACCGGCCCCCGCGACGGCGGGCACCGTCAACACGGCGCTGCCGAGACCAGGCTCCACCGTCACGGTACCCAAATTGGGCACCGACAACGCCGAGCCATCCGGGGTGATGGGCAAAGTGGTAAGCGTGGACCTTCCGCAGCCGACGGAGAGTATCAAGGTGAGGACGATTCCAAATGTCCGGAAATGGATGGTCAGCATGCGGGCAGACTACGGATGGTTCGCCGGTTACCGCAAGGGCGTTCAATTGCGCTCGCCTGCTTGGAAGCAGGTGCACTTCCGCGCTCGTCTGTGGATGGATGCCAGTGACTCACATTCACGCAAAGGGGAAGCCGTACGGCTCTTTGCTTGCTTGTCCGTTTCCCCGTCAACGACTCGCAGTCGCTGGTGTTACGGGCTCGCGGAGAACAGGCGGCGCAATTCGGACGCGAGGTGTTCGGCTTCGGGCCCTTCAAGCATCGATAGGTGATCGCTGGGAACACGGATTACCTCCAGCCCACCTCCGGCGATCTGGCGCCAGCCCAGGCGAAGGTCGAGCTCGCCGCTCAGATGCGGATAATCCACCTGCTCGCCGAGGATCAAGGTGATCCGACCGTCCCACCGCGGATGGTGCTCCCGCGAAAAGGCGAGGATTGCGGCGCGGATGCGGCGATCCACCAGATCATAGAGCGACCCGGTCGGAAAGGTTCGCTCTTCGGGAATCCGGCCGGTGGTCCAGCTGTGGACGCGTCGCTGCAGACCGCGGCCCAATCTGGCCAGCTCCTCCATCGGCTCGACGCGCGCACGGCGCAGGTGCCAGCGCAGGTGCTGCATCGCCTTGGCCACCCGGTCGCGGGCCGTCAGCTGGCGGGGCACCGGCGCGTCGAAGACGACCACCCGCTTCACCTCCGCCCCTTCCGCGCTCAGCTGACGGGCCATCTGCAGCGCGATCCACGCGCCGGAGGAATAGCCGAGGAGGGTGTACGGCGGCGGCAGACCTGCCCGCAGCGCAGCCACATAAGAGGTCGCGCGCGTGCGCAGGTCGAGCGGCGCATCGAGAACGACGGGGCTCTCCAGCGCGTAGACCGGCTGATCGGGCCCAAGAAGGCGCGAGACCTCTCGATAGGGGATCGCGCTCATCCCGCTGCCTCCAGGCAGCCAGCAGATCGGTGGACGATCGCCGAGCGTTCGCAGCCCCACGAGCGCCGGCAAAGCGTCTGCAACCGCGCCTTGCGCGCCGATCAACGCTTGAGCCATCCCCGCCACCGTGGAGCCTCCGTTGAAGAATGTGGAAAAGCGCAGCCGTCGCCCAAACCGCGCCTCGACGCGCATCAGGAGGTCGGCCGCCGCCAACTCCGCCGCAACACACGAGGTCCCAGTCATCGAATGAAAATCCTCGTCGTGGCGAATCGGACTTCTTTGCAGCGTCGCCTCCCACAGCTCGCCGAGCGCACGCTCGATCTCCTCCACCGAGAGCGACGGATTCCAGCTTGTGGCCGCGTCGGTCAAAACGGTCTTGGCCTCGCCCTTGTTGTAATCAATCGAGATGCCTCCAGAGAAGCCGTGCGGTCAGCCAGCGGATCGGCGCGCTCGCCAGGCGGTGGCGGATGTTCCGGTAGGCGGAGAGGGTGAACTTGGCGCGCGACGAAGGCGAAATCTGGAGCGCCTCGCGGTAGAGGGTCTGGTTAGGACGCCAGCGTGTCTTCGAGATGTCCTTTCCCATCGAGAGATTCACCGAGGTCAGATTCTCGGATATGGCAGAGCGGAGGGCTTCGGCAACCACTGTGGTCATCACGCTGTATTTCCCAAAGGCGGGGTCGTAGCCAGAGTAGTAGAGGTAGAGCGACTTACCGATCACGAAGCCGATTCGGGCGGCAACCACTTCGGAGCCGACTCGGAGCATGAAAACCCGTGCCATCCCGCGCTCGGCGAACCGCCGGCAAACATCGAAAAGGAAGCGCCGCGCCTTCGGCGCGATGAAGAAATCCTTATGTTTGACCGTGCCGGCGAGCGCAGCGCGCGCGCTGTGCAGTCGACAGAAGTGCTCGAGCGCCGCGCCCATCTCTTCCGGCCGGCGCGCGATCTCGAACGAGAAATTGTGACCATCGCGCTTGAGCGAGTTGTAGCATTTGCGAAGCGACTCTTTGATATTGCGTGGAAGCCCCGCGCGAAACTCTTCCCAGGTCGCGGCCAGGGGCAGGATGTACCCAGGGGTCTCTTCGCCCCACTCCACCGAGCCGGCCGCGGCGACAGCATGCGCCCACGGGCCGTCTACCCGTAGGCCACGCCACAGCATCCAGTCCCAGCCCGACGCGCTCGCACGCAGGTGGTCGAGCAGGCAATGGAACGCCTGTTCCTCGAATGCAGGCAAGCAGAGAGGCCCGCTCAGCTCGGTGACGTATCCGTCCGGTCCGAAAAACTGCAGGATCCTGACCCGGAAAGGGCCAACCGCCGGTCGCTCCGTCCGCATCAGCGGTGCGATCGCCACCAGCTGTCCGGAACGGGTGCGCAATACCCGCACGAACAGCGAATCCTTCACCGCAGTGCGGCTTTCTCGAAAGTGCGTCCACCAGCTGACCACCCAGTCCGAAGTGCGGAAAGGCAGGGCGTTGCCACTGGCGAGCTCGAGCTCGCGCCACTGCGGCTGCAAGGCAAACAGCTGCTCCAAGGTGTCGATCTTCTCGACCACGAGTGAGGAGTTGGTCGCCAGGGGCTTGGTCACTGGCTTTGAAGGGTGATCGAATCCGACGCCGTCCATTCCTGTTCTCTCGACTGCCTCACTCCGCCCCCCTCGGGCTTCTCCACGCTCGCACGGAATAAGCTCGCCAGCTTTCCCGCCTCCACCGAGACGTCGTGCATTTGCGCCACCCGCAGCCTTCCCGCCCTGGCCATCGCTTCCAGCCGGGCGGATGGTGCTTCCATCACCGCCCGCATCGCTGTGACCAGATCCTCCACCGAGGCTGCGGGCACCAGCCATCCGCAAACCCCGTGCTCAACCAACTCGGGGATACCCGCAACCCAGGTGGAGATGATCGGGCGACCGAGCGCCAGCGCCTCCATGAGAACGACCGGCAGCCCCTCGGCAAAGCTGGGCAGCACCAGGGCGCGCGACCGATGAATCGCCGCTTGTACCTCCTGCTCGTTGAGCCAGCCGGCAAATTTTACCTGCTCTTCGAGCCCGCGTACGCGGACCAGAGCCTGAAGTGAGCGTCGCAGCGGGCCGTCGCCAACCAGGACCAGCTCGGCCTGCATCCCTGATTCGCGCAGGCGGGCGATCGCTTCGATCAAGATCCGGTGGCCCTTCTGCTCTCCAAGCCTCGCAACGCAGACCAGTCGCCACTCGGCGGGGATCGGCACCGGTGCGGCGTGGAGAAACCGGTCGTCGACGCCGCAGCGTACGACGGTCAGCTTGGGCCAGTCCTCGTACCTCGACCAGCGGCACAGCTGGCTGCGACCGAAGTGGCTGATCGTCACCGCGAAGGCCGCCCTCGCGACCTTGTCACCCAACGCCAGCCTCGGCGCCCGGTCGAATTCCTCCGGGCCATGAACGGTAAAGCTGTAGGGCGGGCCGCCCAGCTCGCGGCAGAGCATCGCCACCATCGCCGAGTTCGTCCCGAAATGAGCGTGCAGATGCTGCGCCCCCGAGCGGGCCAGCCAGGCTCGCAGGAGGCACGCTTCGGTCAGGTAGATCAGGTGCCGCAAGGCTCCCCGATCGGACTTCCTGCCGAGGCGGACGGCGAGGCTTATCGCTCTGCAGAAAGGAAGCGGAGCTCTGATCGCGCTGCCGATCAGCGCGGCAAGCAGCGCCACCGGGCCGGCTTTGAGCACCCCCCGCGTCCGCTTCCTCTCGGCGATGTCCGCTTCGTCAACCAGGTTGGGAAGCTCGCGCAGACTGAACCGCTCCACCTCGACGCCCAGCGCTTCCAGCGCCCGAATCTCGCGTCGAATGAAGCTGTGGCTCGGCGCCGGGTATTGGTTGATGAGGTATGCGACCTTCACAAGTGGCTCACTGTGGTGCGATCCGCTCCCCCGGCGGTCGCGCGCTTGTACTCGATGAGCTGCCTGGGACGACCCCGCAGGCGCGCCGCAATATAGGCCATCTGGCCGAGCCCTTCGGGAAATTTCGCGAGCACGCAGAAAACGGCATAGGTTCTAGCGTCGAGGGACGAAAGTCCACGCGCGCGACCGGCGCGTAGGATCCGCAAAGCCAGGGCAGGATATCCAAAAAGCAGCGCCAGGCTCCACCCCCTCGTGATGTAGGCCAGACCGAAGGCGAGGAGTGGGTTGAACAGACCCCAGAAGAAAATGCTCCGCCTCTGCTTGACATAGTGACGTTCAGGGGGGGCGCCGTGGAGATCCGCGCCTTCGGCAAATGCGTGGCCGCTGCGCACGGCGCGTTTCCACCACTGGCCAAAGCGGGACATCGCCGCATCGTGCAAGGTCATTTCGGCGGCGATGCGCCGAATGATCCATCCTTCGCGCCGCAGCCTGACGCACAGCTCCGGCTCCTCCCCAGCAATGACCGCCGGATTGAATCCTCCGACCTGCCGGAAGGCGGAGACCCGCATCATCGCATCGCCGCCGCAGGCCTTTGCTTCTCCCACCGGAGTGTCCCATTCGATGTCGCAGAGGCGGTTGTAGGTGGAGTGTTCCCGGAAACGCTCCCTTCTGCGACCACAGACCACCGCCAGCTGCGGCGACATTTCCAGCTCGCGCGCGGCATCGGTCAACCATCCGGAGGCGACTTCGCAGTCCCCGTCGACGAACTGCACCAGCTCGATTCCTGGATGCTGCGCCATCAGCTGCTCGAAGCCGGCGTTGCGCGCCCGCGCCGCGGTGAACCCGGTCGACGGATCGAGCTCGACCACCGAAGCGCCCCAGTCGGCCGCGCGCCGCACGCTGCCATCCGTCGAGCCCGAGTCGACGTAGACCGTGGGGCAGCCGGCCCCGCAGAGCGACCGAAAACAGCGCTCGAGCCGATCGCCCTCGTTCCGCCCGATCACGATGACCCCGACTCGGCTCACGTCATTCCCTTTGCTTGCTCTGGCTGGAGCACCCGTGCTGGCACGCCCACCGCGGTCGCGCCGGCGGGAACGTCGCTCACCACCACCGCGTTCGCCCCGATGGTGGCGCCGCTGCTGATGGTAACGCCACCCAGCACCTTCGCGCCGGCGCCGACATTGACTCGATCTCCCAGCCGCGGCGCCTCGAATCTCGTCTCAAAGTTCCGGTTGCCCAGGGTAACGCCCTGCCGGATGATGCAGTCATCCCCGATCACGCAGTTTCCGTGGATCACGATCCCGCTCTGGTGCTCGATGATCACCCGCCTGCCCAGGCGGACGGTGTAGGGCAACTCGATTCCGTACACGTTCCGGATCCACCGAAAGAGCATGCGATAGAGGACGCTGAACGGCGCCCGAAGCAGCTTGGGCTGGATCTTCATCCGCCAGCCGCCGAACCGGTGGACCGCCACCGCTCGAAAGCCGGGTCGGGTCCAATCGCGATCGTGCGCTACCCAATCCTCCTGGATCTGGGCCCAGAGCCCACTTGCTTGCCCGTCGTTCACAGCCGAAAACCCTTCGCGAAGACGCTGTTGCGCGCCTGGTCGCGCAGCCAGCCAACTGGACCGCGATCCGGTTTCCCCTGGATCCGTCGGCGCAGCTGCCAGAGGAGATGGCCGACGAACCACAGCAGATCGACCAGAGAGGCGTAGAGCCAGCCATGATTTTTAACGAAGTACCTGCGGCGCGAATCGAACCAATAGGTCGGCAGGCGGTTGCCCGTGGATTTCGGGTTGGTCACCCCAGTGGATTGGCCGACGAGGTGCACGACCCTGCTCCGGGGCTCGTACCAGCAGGTCCACCCGGTCCGTAGCGCGCGCAAACAGAAATCGACCTCTTCAAAATAGAGGAAATAGCCTTCATCAAGCAGTCCGATGGAATCGAAGACCTCGGTGCGCACGAGCATGCTCGCCCCCGCCACCCAATCGGTCTGGAGCGCTGAGTCCGAGAACCCTGGGCTCTTCGACCACCGCGCGATAAATCTTGAAAAGATTCCCAAGCGCAGCTGGGTATCGAGCTCGCTCATCAAGGTGTGGAAGCGAAATGCCGAGTTCTGCGGAGTGCCATCCGGATCTTCCAGACGGCTGCCGACGATTCCAACCGCGGGATGCTGGACCATGAAGTCGATCAGCGCCGGGATTGCTCCTGGACGAACGATGGTGTCCGGGTTGAGGAGCAGCACGTAGGCCGGCTTGTCCGGCGTTTGCAGCAACGGGCGGAGCACGGCGTTGTTGCCGAACGCAAAGCCGCCATTGCGTTCCAGTGGAAGCAGGCGCGCCCAATCGCTCCATCGGTTGGCTTCGATCGCGCGGGCGATCTGCTGTGCTGAACCATCGCCCGACCCATTGTCCACGACGAAGACCCGGGAGTTGGGAAAAGAGCTGAGCTCCCGGGCGAGCGATTCCAGACAGCCGATGGTCAGGGCCGCGGTCCGATAATTGACGATGATCACCGCAAGCTGCAGGGGCATTGCGACGTTACCAGGCTCGCGCGCCAGGGCCGCGGCTCGCAAACGCGGCCGCACCGGCACCGAGGGGTGGCGCTTTCCACGGCAAAGGGAGCCGCCGCTGGACAAAGGGCGAGTATGATCTGCGTAGACCGGCCAACCCTCCGGCACCCAGCACGAAGACAGGGTTGATCATCGAATTGAAAAGACTGTCGATCATGAAGAGAGCAAGAAGAATGGCGATCCCACCTACGGGGGCCACCAGCGGATGACCCCACATCCTCACGGGGTAACGCCGTAATAGCAGGAGAATGGGCAAAAGCAGAACAGCGGTGAGGGCCGTCAAGCCCACCAACCCGAATTGTCCGATCAGGATGATCCACAGGCCGTCCGGAATGCTGATCAGCTTGCCCCGCTCGTCGAGAAGGAGGCTGCGGCCCCATCGGCCCCAACCCGTGATTGGCTTCTGCATCGCCCTCGCGATGAGAATCTCCTCGTTCTGGAGGCGGAAGCGAAGCGAGTCGGCGCGCTCCTCATTGCCGATCTGCGCAGAAACTACTGCGAGCGATTCGCCTGACCAGGCGCCCGAAATGCGCAGCCCCATGTAGAGAGGGGTTGCGGCGACGAGGCAAAGTACCGGGATCGCTGTTCGGAATCGCCGGCTGAGCCAGTAGGTCGGTAGGCCGCAGGCCAGCAGCGCGAGCGCTCCGAAGGACTTGCAGAGGACGGTGGTGAGCAACAAAACGATGAGAAGTGGCCCGACTGGCATCCCCCACAGCCGCCGCAGGGAGCCGCTCCTCCAGAGCAAGAAGCCGAGCAGCGAGGCCGCGGTCATCCACATAGCCAACATCAACCCACTATCCAAGAAGACCAACGGGCGATAGCCACCAAATCGAACGGCCGTGTGGAACGGCTGCACCTGGAAGCCGTAGATGATTCGATGGAGCTGCGGGCTGAAGCGGAGTTCCCAGAGGCACAACGGGACGTAGATCAGGCCTCCGGCGAACATACCGATCGCCAGCGTGCGAAGTCCGCGCAGGTCGGTGAAAAACATTCTCCCCAATAGATATGCCGCGCCGAAGTTCAGAAAGGCGTCAAAGCTCGCAGACAACGACTCGTAGTAATCAAACCCGTTGCTGTAGGCGGCGACGAAGGGCCACCGGTAGTACACGAGGATTGGCAGGTCCGCGAGCTTGGGTCGCAACCGCGCGAAGCGGCCAGGGGTGAAGATCAGCGACGCGAGCACAATGACCATACAGGTGATGGCGAGCTTGCTCTTGAAGCCGGTGATCGGATAGCCGATGTTAGGCAGGAACAGCCAACCGGTGATCATCGCCATGAGCACCGCCCGCCTCGGCGTGGTGAATGCGAAAAGGGCGAGTACGAACGAGACCCAACCCAGCCCTGCGATGTAAACCGTCCAGCTCATGAGCTACCAGCGGCCAACGGCTTCCACCGCCACGTGTGCCTAGTTGAAGACGTACAACAGAGGACTATTCCATCCCCAGAACTCCGGTCAACCCCCTCGAAAAGCCGATTCGTCCTGGCGTGAGTCCGGTGTCACCCCCCAACAAGCGACTGCGCCCGGCGCAGGACTGACCGCAAACCGCCCTGCGCTCGGCTCGGAATGCGCTTTGCGCGCTCCAACAGGCGGTACGCCTCGCGCGATGCGGCCGGATGAGGGGTCAACTTGACGAGCCACTTCAGGGCGGTGGGCTCCAAACCGGGAAGTACGCTGCTGGCCTCCTCCAGATAAAGAAGCGCTTCTTGACGCTGCCCGGATTGCAACGCTGTCCGCGCCGCGTAGAGCTGACAGAGGGCGCGCAAGCTGGCGAGCTCGGGATCCGGGGGTTGCCCCTTCCAGAACAGCTCCTCGAACCAGGATAGGAGATCTTTGGCGAAGAGCCGTGCCGTCCTGCCGGTGGCGAGGTGCTCTTCAGCAAGGGCGCTGCCCTTCGGACCGTATTCGTGCTTGAGCGCGCTCGGCGCAGAAAGCATGTTCGCCGGATAAAGCCGGCAAAGCGTTGCGAGATAACCGAAATCGGACGCGAACACGTAACGGGCGTCGAAAGGGCCCACCGCGCGCATCGCCTCGCGAGTCATCACCGTGGGCTGGAGGGCCATCAGGAATCCCCAGCGCCATTTCGGGAAAAGGCTGCCACGATAGTGGAAGACTTCGCGGTATGGCGTCGGATCGAGGATCTTTCTCGCCCAGGGGCCAACTTCCCTGCGGCTCTCGTAGAACCGCAGGTAGTCATCGCTTTCCCCCGGAGGGAGATCCAAGCTGGTTGAGCCAATCTGCCTTGCCACCTTGACGAACCACTCCCCCATTGATACCCGGAATTGCTTTTCAAACCTGCCCGCCCCCCAGTCCGCCCAGAACTCTCCTGAGACCACGTGTTCCTCGGGGAATTCCTTGAAGAAAGCGAGGCTGAGCTCCAGGTGGTGCGGATACCATTCGTCGTCCGAATCAAGGAAGGCGATATAGTCACCGGTGCTTGCGGCCAGTCCTTTGTTACGGGCCTCTGCGACACCTCGATGATCCTGGAGCTGGAGCTTGATGCGAGGATCGCGTTCCGCGGCGAGCATCTGACGGCTCGCATCCGTCGAGCCATCGTCGATGACGTGCAGCTCCCAGTCCGGGAAGGTCTGCGCGCGAACGCTTCCCAACGCGCGCATGATCGTATCCGCGCGGTTGAAGGTCGGCATGATGATGGAGACGCGAGACATGGTTGCCTTCGCCAGGCGAGGCGCCGAGAGAGGAGTTAAGGGTTGACGGAATCTTCCGGTCGCGGGCGGTCAAGGTCGCTGTCGCCAGCGGTGAGGAACCATTTGCCACTATCCTTGGCCAACGCAAATGCGGACGCGGCAGGATCCCGCGTTCGAAGCACGCATTGCCAGGAAGTGCTTCGGGGGAGAAATCCCAGGCTGATGAATGGAGTCGAGGAGACCGGATTTCGATGAATGCAGCATACCGCCGCCATGCCCTCGCGGCGGAAGTGTTGAAGGCAGAGCGCCACCAGAGGGCGCGTCCAGCGGGGCGCGCAGAGGAAATCGACGATGTACCCCGCTCTCAATCCGTACCGCGCCCCCGCCCGCAGGACGCAATAGCCGACCGGCTCACTTGCGGAGCGAACGAGATAGAAAAAGCGATAGCGCTCTTTGGGGAAGCGGGCAAAGCGCCAGTTGAGGTAAGCGCTGTCTCGGCGGCAGATCACCGGATAGGAGGGGGACGCCTGTTCCCAGATTCGGTCCGCCGAGGCATCGAAGCTCGCGATTTGCTCCAGTGCCAAACCGTCCCGCGCTGCCGCGGCAAGGGCCTGGAGCTCGAGGCCACGCCCAAGCAGCCCGATGGCTTGGCCGATGAACCCGCCCAGACGTCCGGCGCGCTTCGTTAGGATCGCGCCGATGTCAAGCGGTCGGATGAAAAGGGGCAGCGTCCCGATGTCTACCCAGCCCTTGCGAAGCATCACCCTGCGCCCACCGGGCGTGACCTCGGTGGCCATCTCTACTTCCCTTTCCTGTCCAATGCTGTCCAGCAGTGCCTCGAGCACTCCCTTTCCACGGTGATCGGTGCTGACTGCCCCATCGAGCGCCCACAGCGCCGGGGTCTCGGTCTCCCCCACTTTGAGCACAACCGGGAAGCCGCCAATTTGTCCTTCGATGCGCTCCGCGGCTCGGTAGACCCAGCATGTCATCCGATCGGACGACGAAGTATGTGGATCGCAATACATCCAGCGAAAATAGCCGGCGTCGGCGAAGATCGTTTGGGGCCCGTGCACTGCGGTGCGAAAAGCGATCAATTCACGCTCGTCGCCGGGAGCGCAGCGCGCGATGGCGGGGGAGCCCGCCTGCCCCACGTTTTCCCCGACGTCTTGCGACTGGGTGCTCATTTGCCGCCTCCGACGGCGGCAGCGCGGGTCCGAAGTGGACCTTTCGTCTGGTCCGTAAGTCGACGCCCCTCGGAGGGTTTGAACGCCGTCGCGAGGAGCAGAAGGCCGAGCAGGTTCACCCCCGGGATCCTTTCCGCCACGCGCGAAAGGAGGGGAAGCAAGGCGCGGTTCCGGCTCAAGAGAGGAAGGAAGATGCAGACGGCGGACGTTGCGCCGATCTCGAAGTCCGTCAGCTCCGCTTCGAGCTCGGCCCGGCTGAAGCAGTGGAAGAACACCGGAAACCTTTCCGAGTACAAACCGTCAGAGGGCAGCGCTCGGAGCCTCCGCTTCAGATCTTGATGGTGTGCGCTGACCAGGTATCTCCCGCCCGGGCGAAGCGCTTCGCGCACGCAGCGGTTGACCGTCCGCCGTATCTCGGCAGTGGGCAGATTCGAGTAAAGCGTGGTGAGCGCCACGTCGAAAGCGCCGCGCCGCAAGCGCAGTCGGCCGACCTCGGCCCTGAGAAATCCCGTCGAAGCGGTTCCCGCGAAATTCTCCGCATTGATGCGCAGCGAGGCTCGCGAAAAATCCACCGCGAGGATGCGCGCGCAGATGCCGGCGCAGGAGCGGGTGTAAAGTCCCGTGCCGCAGCCCAGCTCGAGCATCGTGGTCCCACTTAAGTCCCCCAAGCGACGAAGCGTGGCCGGAACCTCCAGCTGGGTTCGCCAAGCTGGATGCCAGGGGGGCAGACCCTTGGGGTGGAGAGAGCTTTCGGAATCCCGATCCCGAGCCTTCAACTCGAAGGCGCTGCGCTCATCGGCGATCGACTCGTCACCCAACAGATCGAGGATGCCGCCGCGGACGGAATAGGCCGCGTCGCACCGCCTGCAACGCAGAGTGGCTTCAATCAAAGAGCCGCCGCTTTCATCGGCCTC
>WNFB01003850.1_pt1 | contig 13281 bp, 10 predicted proteins | sample 5400501 | NCBI WGS metagenome assembly WNFB01 (sample SAMN13153341, study PRJNA577476) | soil metagenome | isolation source: 200 cm saprolite under Douglas fir tree site 2 hole 1 | place: USA:California | collected 2015-04-18
AAGGCAGCCAGAAACCCGGAGACATCGGCTCTGCCCTGCAGCGAGAGCGCGGCCAGTTGCAGCCCAGCAATCCAGCCTTCCGTGCGGCGCTCGAGAATGGCAATGGCTTCGGGGGGCAGGTTCAGCCCCATCACAGCCTGCAGAAATGTGTTCACTTCGGCGGCTTCAAAGCGCAAGTCACCAGTCCGGACCTCGCAGAGCTGCCCTTGTGCCCGCAGCCGGGCCAATGGGAGTGGGGGGTCGGTGCGAGCGGCCAGGATGAGGTGTAGCTGCGGGGGCAGGTGCTCTAGCAGAAATGTCATGCCGCGCTGAATGGGTTCGTCAGTAACGACGTGGTAATCATCGAGCACGAGGGCGAAGTCCCCTTCTTCACGGCCTGCGCACCTCAGCAATTCTTACCCAACAAGATTCTCTTGGTTGTTGTGCCTCGTGGCATTGAACATCAGACGCGAGCAGAGGAAGAAACGCACCTTCTCTTGATCGAGCCAACTGGGACGCCAAATACCGGAGATAAGGCAACAGCTACTCCACAGCAGTCCATCTAACCAGATAAAGGAGATGATCAATGGTTGTTGATGAGATGCTGGATGTTCCCCCACTCGATGCAGCCTGGGGACACGCCACGGCTCTCAAGGCTTCTCATCACTTGTAATAGGCTGGCGCTTTCTTGAGCGTTTGCCACTGCTGTCCATCATGGCCAAAGATGACCAGTGCCACGTGCTCACGCTCGACCAGCTCCAGGAGTTTGCGCGTGCTGGTGCGCAGTTGCTCCTCGTTGTCATCGGTAGGCCAGGCCCGGCGATCAGTGGTAAACAGGCGCTGCTGGACGACGGCATCGATCGCCAGCAACACCGTCCCTGTCCGCGGCAGGCGCACCAGAACCGACTGATGTCCAGGTGTATGCCCACTCGTCTCGATCAACGTTAGGCCGGGCAGGAGCTCGGTGTCTCCCTCAATCAGTCGATAACGCAGCGCCGGATGGTCCCAGTGCGTGCGTGCGGCAGCAAAGCGCGCGTGCCCGCTGCGCGCCAGTTCATAGTGTTGGCGCTGGACGACGAGTTCCGCCTTTGTAAAGGCATCGTGATAGCCCGCGTGGTCCACGTCGAAATGGGTACAGATCAGCAGGTCGATGTCGTCAGGATGCAAATCAAGATCGGCGAGATGCTCCAGCACGTTTTTTTCATGTTCGGCTGGTGGGGTTCCAGGTGGTGGCGTGTAGTCCGCAGGCAGCCCGCTATCGATGAGAATGTTCTTCTCATCGCTGGTCTGAACTAGATAGCACCCCGACGACATAGCTAGCGTTTGCCCTGCTGCTAACGGGATGATCGTGGTACTCAACTGCATGAGGTAGAGTCGTTGTGGAGTTGCGTTGATCATGGTCATCAATCATCCTTCCTTTCTTGAGCACGAAATCACTCAATGGTGCTACTAGCATTGACAAACACACCTGGTAGCATCCCTCATAAACTCCTGTTCTTCTTCATTGAAGCGGGACGATGTCCACATGTTGCTCTGTACAGCAGATGCTCTTTCCGATCTTAGAAGAGGTTACCTGATTCTCTCCTGTTCCAGAATCTCCCTGATTTTTCGCTCCTCCCACTCCTTTCCCATGATACCACCAGCTCCATACACGAGGAAGGCATGCGCCGCGACTGCAACGCCCCATCCGAGGAGAGGCCAGTAGAACCACAGACTGGATGGATCCGTGAGCAGGTTGATGAGCAGCAGCAAAATGTTGACGAACACATAGACGCCGACATGGGTATAGAAGAGACGGAGTTGCTGGACTCGCGCTCGAGCTAGCTGGTAACGCTCCTGGTCATACATAGTATGTGCTTTCCTTTCGTCTTGAGTGAAACACCAAGAGGTGCGAACAAAGGATATCTGCACACCTCTGATAGGTCAAATATAGCTGACGTGAACCACGTGCGAGAACGGCAGGACTGATCATTTTACTGATCACGCTACAGATCACGCTCACAGCACAAGCGCAATCAGCACAATGATGCGAAAAATGATCAGGGATGCTCTTCTCTTTCCTCCACCACTTCAGGCATACTTCCCTCTAAAAGGAACTGTAACGGCGCTTTAGCCAGGAAAAGAACACAATCTTTCGGAAAGAGTATGTAGTATGAATACGCGCGTCGATGTTGAAGAGCATCTCGAAATGGACTCATTATTGCAGACGGCGGGAACGGAAACAGACATGCTTGCCCAGTGCGGCTTGAGTGCTGAAGAAATCGTGGCCTTGCTCTGGCTGCGGCAGTGGTACCAGACAGGGGGCAGTGATCGCGTACAGATCGTGCGCCACCTGGAGTTCATCAAGTTCCTTATGCTGCATGACAAGCTGGAAGTGTAAGCAAGGAACTTGACCGTCACCTCGCTGCGATTGCGGAGAAGGTGGGGCACTGCCAGGAATGGGAGCAAGCATATGACACAGTCAGAGCACGTCAATGTTTCGGCCGTTACCGATAAAGCAAGTGAGTGGATTGTGCCAGGTGATCAGCCTATGACTTCTTTCAATAAGTTCTGTGATCAAGTACTCGGAGCTTGCCAGCGGATCCAGATCGGCTCGATGCCCTCGATGGGACGATCAAAGAGGCCAAGTTGCTCATCAACGCGAAAAAGCTGCTCAAAATCCTCAAAAGTATACGCTTTGCGCAATCGCGAGGCATAGGAGGTCACCAACACACGGAGATAATGATCCACATCGTAGTCACGTCGGTCCTTCACATCGTCCGCATATGAAAGGAGAGGGGGCTCGTTCGTCCTGTGTTCATCTGCTCTTACTTCTGCCTTCCCAGCTTCGTCGAAGGAAATGCTCTCACTTTCATCAGGTATCCAGATGGGGACTCCACCAAGAGCCCGATAAAACCGTACACGCTCTCCGGGAGCCCACCTGGTGCGGCCAGCGCGGACCAGTGCTTCATACGCCTGCTCAATATGGGCTGCGCGAGCGGTCTGATAGACTTCTGGTGATTTTGAGAGGCGCACTCGAGCAGCAACGGCAGATGCGGGAAATGCGCGCTGCCGCAGCGCTTCAGTTGTCTGCAGGTAGGCGTTGCGTGCGCCAATCACATCACCTGTCATCGTACAGAATAGCGCCTGCCGCAAGAAGCGTTCGCCGAATGGTTCTGCTCGACTGGAACGCAAGGCTACCCCATGGACGATAAGCTGACCGTCATACGTGAGCAGCGCGTAGTTCTTGACCTCGTGGCTAAACATGGCGCGGTAACGCCCCTCGTACTCCAGACGAATGCCTGCAGGTAACTCGGCTCCAATTTCGGCAACCAGTTGTCGTTCCTGTTCTTCCGTCCAAGAAGCAGGAACGGCGAAGTAGACACCGTCAGTGTCGGCCTCAATAAGGGCCATCCCCTTCTCTCGCAAGGCATCGAGTACCTGCGTCAGCACCGCGCGCCCACGCCTGGTGACCTCGTCGGCTGCATGCATATCCGCAAAGAGCGCCATTGAACCCGCTCCCATATAGCCATAAGCTGCATTGATGAGAATTTTCATCGCTGCCTGGGTAGCGTCATGCATGTTGGCCTCGAGTGAACCGGGGGCAGCGCTGCGGGACGCAGCTTTATGCCAGAGGCGCAAATTGGTTAGGCGATCGAGAATTCCAAGCAAGACTCCCAGTCGATCGCACGCTGGCCCGATACGGAAGGAGCGCATCAGTGAGGGATACAATGATGCGACATCAGCCTTGACGACGTGTTCGGCTATCCCCGTTGCAAAGAGATAGACAGCTCCCCCTTCATGGGATCCCTGGGTGGGATCCTGATTCGTTCCCTGTTGTGGTAAAGCCACGCACGCACGTAGGTAGGCCCGTACGAGCATAGGTTCAAGAATGCCCATCGCCGGACCTGCCGATGCCAGGCGCTCGTAGCGGCGCGGTGCCATGCTTGCCAGAGCAAACGATGCGCCGAGCAAACGGCAGGAGAGACCATCCACCTCTTGCACGTCATCCAGGGCATACCGACGCACCAGGTCAGGGTCCTTTAGGTAGGTCTCGAAGATGGTGGCTCCCTCCAGGTAGACCCGGTCCGGAGCGGCAATGCCGAAGTAACGGGCGACATCTTTCAGACCGTGGCTTGGCAGATCGCGTACCACGAAATCATAGCGGCGTACAGCATCCAGTGTATCGATCAGTTCTCGCCCGGCAACACTGTAGCGGACGCGGCGGCGGGCCTCCGGTCCGATCGCGAGTGTTTCCTCGCGCCTCTCCAGGCGCTCTGGCCCGCCATCGCGACCAAGCCTTAATGGGACACCCACTGCCTCAGCACGATATTCCAGAAACTGTAAGTCAAATGAAAAAAGGTTATGATTCTCTACTATGTCTGGGTCGCGGTCACGAACGATCTGGCAAAGCTTTGTGATCATTTCCGCTTCATCATCAGGACTGGGAGCCTCGAGTGTTGTAGCGAACCCGCGGCTATCGCGAACAGCAATGAGGAAGATACGTCCACGGTGGGGATCAAGCGAGGTCGTTTCTAAGTCGAACTGAAGGCGGTGCAGATCCTCAAAATTGAGTCCCAGAAAATAGACCCGGCCTGTCTGCATGAGGTACTGTTCGACGGGACCAACCTGATAATAGGTAGTGGCAAGTTCACCCAGATTCTTGATCTGGCGACCAAGCCGTTGGGATGCTCCTTTCAGCAGTGCCCGTTCAAGGAAGCGCCCATCCCGCGCGCTGAGGAGGTAACGATAGGCACCATCTGGTCCATCGAGAACGCGATAGCTGATCAGTGAGGTATCTCTATTCAGTTCTGTGGAAGAAGCAATAAATGCTGGTCCAAGGTGAACGAGATCCGCGGGGGTCGTGGCAAAAAGCCAGGGGCGAAATAGCTCCTTGACACACAAAATTCGTTCACCTTCACGTCTCCAAACCACAGCACGCCCATCACGACTCGCCCAAACAGAGACAATACCAGGCAAAGGATCCCTTCCGAAAAGGTACTCGTCTTCAATAAGAGAGTGTGTATATTCAGAATTTGCGGATGAAAATGCGTGCATCTTGCTCCTGGCAATGCCATTAAATATGAACGTTCTTTCCAAGTATACCATATCATCTGACCGCTCAGCACGTTTCGCATTGAAAAAGGGCTGTTGATGTCCAGTGATTTTGTCCGCTTAAGTGTCCAGTGACTTTGTCACTTGTCACGCTGCGCGTGCGACTGGTGTCGGGCTTGAGGGCGTCGTGTGCGCATGCGCACACGACGCCCTCAAGCCCGACACCAGTCGCACAAACGACAGAGTGTGAGCGTATCGTTACTGGTGGTAGCTTTGGCCTCAAGGACATTTTCACTGAGCACTTAACCCCGGACAAAATCACTGGACAATAACATCGCATTGAAAAAGGGCTTGACAGAAACGCAGGAGCGCAGTAGTCTTATGCTTATTCCTGAATAGGGAGTATTAAAAAATCAGGCCATCAAGATGGTGAAAGGCGCTCTGGCTTTCGTCGGGGTCACCGGCTAAGTTGATCGAAGCTCTGACAAGGCACGAAAAACTATTTAGAGCGAAGTTGAATGTCATGAAACCGCCACGTTTTCAGTACTGTGCGCCACGTATCCTCGATGAGGCGCTTACCCTACTTGATCAGAACCGCGAGGATACCAAAGTATTAGCAGGCGGCCAGAGTCTTGTGCCCCTGCTGAATATGCGCCTGGCAGGGCCAGCCTACCTTGTGGACATCAACCGTATTTCAGAGCTGAACTATATCGAATCGGAAGACGGATATCTCGCGGTTGGCGCCATCGTGCGACAGCGCCAGGTGGAACGCTCGGCCTTAGTTCAGGAAAAGCATCCACTACTGGTGGAGCTCGTTAAGCACATCGGCCACATGCAGATACGCGGCCGTGGTACGATTGTAGGCAGTATAGCCCACGCTGATCCAGCTGCAGAACTCCCCGCCTTACTGACCTGCCTCAATGGTGAAGTGCTGGCACAGAGCAGTCACGGCGAACGGGTCATCAAAGCAGAAGAGTTCTTTACGGGTTATCTCTCCACAGCACTTGAGCCTGGCGAGATGCTTACGGAAGCACGCTTTCCATGGATCGCTCCAAAGGCCGGGTGGGCATTTATGGAGTTTGCGCGGCGCTCAGGTGATTATGCGCTGGTGGGTGTTGCCGCTGTATTGACCCCAACAATAAATGACCGTTGTTTATCGGCGCAAATCGCCTATCTCGGCATCGCCGGATCTCCAGTACGAGGACACGCCATTGAAGATGTACTTGTTGGTACGACACTCGATGAGCCAACTCTTGATGCCGCTGCCGAGTTAGCACGAACCCTCGTAAGTGATGATATGAGTGACGTGCATGCCACCGTTGAGTACCGGGGTGTGCTAACTACGGAATTGACAAAACGAGTGCTGCGAGCCGCCTGGGAGCGACGAGGACACTAATTAGGAAGAAGAGTATGGACTATGCAAGAGCAAGAGGAAGAAACTCCGGTCTTTACTGAAGAATGCGATATTGCAGTGATCGTCAATGGTCATCGTTATGAGCAACGGGTGCCAGTGCGTCTGCTTCTTTCTGATTTCCTCCGTCATGATCTCGGTCATACTGGCACCCATGTAGGTTGTGAGCACGGTGTCTGTGGTTGTTGTACTGTCCTGTTGAATGGTGAGGCTGTGCGTTCCTGCCTGATGTTTGCCGTACAGGCTGATGGCATGGTAGTGACGACTATCGAGGGTATGGCTGGAACGAATAGTGATTTGCACCCTATTCAACAAGCCTTTCAGGAAAAGCATGGGTTACAATGTGGTTTTTGCACGCCTGGCATTATCATGTCTGTTCATGCCATGCTCCACGAGAATCCCAATCCTAGCGATGAGGAGATTCGCCACGAACTCTCCGGCAATATTTGCCGCTGCACTGGCTACCAGAATATTGTCGAGGCGGTCAGACTTGCGGCGGAGCGTCTACGCCAGCAACAGATGGAGGTGCAGTGATGGCTACACGTTGGTTTGGTGCTCGTGTTCAAAGGATAGAAGACCCGCGTTTACTACGTGGAAAGGGTACCTACGTTGACGATATTGACCTGCCCGAGATGCTGCATGCTGGGTTTCTACGTAGTACGCATGCACGAGCACGTATCCTGAATATTGATACGAGCGCTGCGCGAGTACTGCCTGGTGTTCATCTAGTACTCACCGCATCCGACCTGGGTGAGGTGTTGGAACCATCTCCATTGCTCGTACCCCATCATGCTTTGACGCAGCCGCGTACACAACTTCCGCTAGCGCTCAATGAAGTTCACTATGTCGGCGAAGCCGTTGCTATGGTTGTCGCCGATAGCCGTTATATCGCCGAAGACGCACTTGACCTGATTGATGTTGAGTATGACCCCTTGCCCGTCGTCCATAGTCTCGAGGTTGCCTCTGCTAAAGATGCACCCCTGGTACACGCAGACGTTCCGGACAATATTGCAGCGCACCTGGTACAGGTGGTTGGTGATCCGGATACTGTTTTTGCCAGCGCACCGCACGTTGAGCGCGAAACGTTGCTGATGGACCGCGGAGCTGCTATGCCTATGGAATGTCGAGGTGTTTTGGCGCGTTGGGACGAGTACGAAGGGATGCTGACCTGCTGGATATCGACGCAAGGCCCTATTCCTATTCGCAATGGTCTGGCGGCTATTTTCCATCTGCCCGAGCACAAAGTGCGGGTGATTGCGCCCGATGTGGGTGGAGGTTTCGGTACTAAGATCATGATGTTCTACCCAGAGGAGATCCTGACACCATTCGCTGCTATCCGACTAGGTAGGCCCGTCAAATGGATCGAGGATAGGCGTGAGCATTTCATCTCTGCCAACCAGGAACGCAGCCAGATTCACGAAGTGGAGTATGCTTTTGATGATCAGGGCATTTTGCTGGCAGTGCGGGACAAATTTCTGCATGATACGGGCGCTTATACGCCATATGGTATTATAGTGCCAATTATCACAGCGTGTACTTTGCCTGGCCCCTATCGCTTGAAAGACTATTATAGCGAGTTCACGGTACTCTATACAAACAAAGTGCCTGTCAGCCCTTACCGTGGCGCAGGAAGGCCACACGCGGTCTTTGTGATGGAACGCATTATGGACCGCATCGCAAAGGAACTCAATATGGATCGCGCCGAGGTACGCTCTCGCAACTTTATTTCACCTGACGAGTTTCCCTGGGATGTAGGTTTAGTCTACCAGGATGGAGGCCCAACCAAATATGATAGCGGTAACTACCAGGCTGGGCTGGATAAACTGAAAGCGTTGCTAGACTATGATAATTTTCCTGCTATGCAAGCCGAGGCCCGCAAACAAGGTCGTTACCTTGGTATTGGCATAGGCTGTTACGTTGAGGGGACGGGTATTGGTCCTTACGAGGGGGCACGGGTGCGCGTAGAGTCTGATGGCCGTGTATTTGCTGCTACGGGTGTAACAACACAGGGCCAGGCACACTTCACGACCTTTGCGCAGATCGTAGCTGACCAGTTAGGCGTGAATCCAAGGGATGTGCTGGTGACTACCGGTGATACCCAGGCGTTTAATTGGGGTGTTGGTACCTATGCCAGCCGCGCTGCGACGATCGCTGGTTCAGCTATGCACCTGGCGGCTGTCAAAGTGCGTGAGAAAGCCAAACGAGTTGCTGCTGATCTATTTGAAGCTTCGCCCGATGATATAGAGCTTGCTAATGGCAAGGTCTTTGTGAAAGACGCACCCCATCGTGCGCTGACACTAGGCCAGGTGGCGATCTCAGCTAACCCTTTGCGCTATGCATATGGTGAAAATGCACGTAAGTTGATGTCGATGAATCTGGCAGGGCCACGACCCGGACCTGCTTTGCTACCAGAGCGTGGAGGACCCGGTTTGGAAGCCACTGAGTTTTATAGTCCACCACATGGAAGTTTTGCTAGCGGTGTTCATGGAGCCATCATTCAGGTTGACCCAAAAACGGGCATGGTTACCTTCGTAAAATATGCGGCAGTACATGACTGCGGGCGTGTGATTAATCCTATAGTTGTTGAGGGGCAGGTACATGGTGGCGTGGCGCAAGGGATTGGGGGAGCTTTTTTCGAACGGCTCGTGTACGATGAAGAAGGACAGCTTATTAATGCTAGCTTCATGGACTATCTGCTCCCGACTGCGGCCGAAATTCCACCTATTATTGTTGATCATGTCGAAACACCCTCACCTCTTAATCCTCTAGGGGTGAAAGGAGCTGGTGAGGCAGGCGTCATCCCAGTTCCAGCTCTCTTTGCCTCAGCCATTGATGATGCGCTGACACCATTTGGGGTCCGAGTGCGAGAAATGCCCTTGCATCCCTGTAGATTGTATGAATTGCTGAAGGAGTCAAAGGGATGATACAGCGACTGCCCTGGATGGGAGATCGGGTTAATTTTCAGGCCGCACATACCCAAAATTACTACTCTGTTGATATTCAGTAGACGTGCAGCCAGGGATATGCGATACTCTGCCTACTGAATTGTCGCCATATTGGGAGGGATTTCATATGTCCTCAACGTATCCTCCGTACGGAGGTCCACCAGTGAAGCGTTGCCAGCGTTGCGGTGCGCCACTACCTCCCAATCTAGTAATTTGCACGACTTGTGGCGCATCTATTCCCGTTGCACAATCTTCGAGTTCTGCTAACCTGGGGCAACCTCCCTGGGCAGGATCATCACCGCAGACATCGTATGGTAGCGGCCAATATCTAGAGCCACAGTGGGGACAGGCTCCAATGTCACCTTTCCAAAACAGCCAGTGGGGACAACCACCAGCACTTCCTCAGAATAATGTCATCGGTACGCCCTATCCACCTCAACCAATATCCTCCCCAGATAATTTCTATGGCGCGCCTGAACATAGCCAACAATCTAATTTCAATAACTATTACGCAATGCCTCAACAAAATGCTTATTACTCTTCACCCTCAGGTATGTATGCGGGATACTCTCCGGGTAGTCTGAATGGCTATGCCCCTGCAGGATTTGAATTGCCTTTACAGAAGAAACGTGCTCTCAAAGTTGGCTTAATCATTGGTATTGGACTGCTAGTGATCATTCTACTTGGCGGCGCATTTGTAGGATTTTCCTATCTAAATTATAATCAGAACAGCACTGTTTCCAATGTCACACCTACTGTATTGTCGACACCTTCGATAACACCACTATTCAATGATACTTTCGCCAATAACAATACAGGGTGGGATCTGACGAGTAATCTAGGTAAATTTTCGGTAAAGGTCGGAGGCGGTTCAATGGTTTTGGAGGATGACGATAATAAATTGCTGTGGGAGATACTACCTGGTAAACGGTTCACTGATTTCCGCCTGGATGTTAATGCGATGCTCTCAAAAGGTGATCCAACCAATGGATACGGCGTGTTCATTCGAGGTGCATCCAGTCAGAATAGTGATTTAGGTACTTATTACCGTTTTGAGATGTATGGAGATGGTACCTATGCGATTTTTAAAGGATCGTTGGATGCCGGTGGCCAAATGCAGAGCACAAAAGTCCAGGGATATGTATTTAATCAAGCAATTGCAAAAGCAGGACAGGTCAACCATATTACCATTACAGCTAAAGGGCCAAAGATGATCTTGATGGTCAATGGGCAGATAATATATACGTATACCGACAACAATTACAAAAGTGGATCGATTGCGTTATTTGTTTCAAACCTGCCTTCCCTGGCCTCTGGTGCCCAGGCAACCTTTACCAAGCTGGCTATTTTTCCCGTGAGCTAAAGTGGTGTAGTGGTTAAATTGGAGGATTTGATGATAAGTTTAACCTCATTACCCCAGCAGCGCCTTCGCGTACACCTTAGGATCGACATTGCCTCCGCTCACGATGCAGCAGACGCGCTTTCCATGAAATCGTTCTGGTTGGGTGAGTAAAGCACCAAGGGATAATGCTCCTGTGGGTTCAACTTTAAGGTTGGCGTAAAGGAAATAGCTCCGCAAGGCTTCAAGTGTTAATACATCGGGCACTTCTATAATGTCTGCGATGCCTTGCTTTAAGATTTCCCAGTTGAGCGCTCCAAGGCTCAGTGTACGTGCGCCATCAGCTATTGTGTCTGGCTCGTGTTCATTACGGACAAGTTGACCACTTCGTAAAGAGCGCGCTGCATCATTGCCCGGCAGAGGCTCCGCTCCAATAACTTCTGTGCTTGCATGCAGGTGGTCACGCGCGATGATCTGGCCGGAGCATAATCCGCCACCTCCTACAGACACGACAAGCACATCGAAGTCGGCGGCACTCAAAATTTCCTTGCTCAATGTCGAATTACCAGCTACTACACGATAATCGTCGTAGGCCTGTGCGTGGAATGCACCAGGTTGTTCAACCAGGAGTTGCTGAACACGGTCAGTGCGACTTATTTTTCGTACGTCAATTAAATCGATCATACCCCCGTAAGACTGCACAGCGGCTATTTTGACCAGAGCAGATGTTGATGGCATAACCACAGTACACGTTTTAGCTAGCAATTTACAGGCATAAGCTACCGCCTGGCCAAAATTGCCAGACGAGGCTGCGACAACACGCTGCTGAGGGATGCTGGCAAGAAGGTTATAAGCAGCACGGAACTTGAAACTACCTGTATGCTGAAAAGTCTCGCTGGCAATCGTCAGATCACAATCAAGTTGTGCTGAGAGTGCCGGTAAAGGCAACAGCAATGTGGGTCGGAGGTAACGGGGAAGCGTCTCCCATACAGAGGTAATATATTCATCAGTGAGCTGAGGAGCTATAGAATAATGTGGCATGGTACAAACTCCAGGTGTTTTGTAACGATAAGGATGTCACCTGAATGCATTGTACCATGCCGGTTTATGGAAGCATGCTGCGTAGGAGGGCTATCTCTTTAATGATTGCCTATTTGCCTGCGCCAGGTTCTGGCTCAGCACTGGGGTCCAGTCCAACCGCCGAATCAGCGGAGACCAACTCTTCGGGTTGGGATTCGCGCTCGCGCAAGATCTGGTACAGGATGATTGCACCAAAGGTTGCAACACCTATGGCGCTCAAGGTAAAGCTCCCGATATTTATCTGGAAATTGCCAGCTCCAATTGTCAGGGCAACAGCAACAGTCACCAGGTTGCGACTCTTGGAGAAGTCCACTCTGTTCTGTACCCAGATGCGTCCGCCTGTGGCTGCAATCAAGCCGAAGAGAACAATAGTCAGTCCTCCAAGTACACCCAGGGGAATGGTATGGATCAACGCACCAAATTTGGGACAGAAGCCAAGCAGGAGTGCAACAACAGCTGCGATCAGGAAGACCACTGTGGAGTAGATGCGCGTCACAGCCATGACACCAATGTTCTCAGCATAGGTCGTTACACCGGTGCCACCGCCAAAACCAGCCACAATGGTTGCAAGACCATCGCCCAGGAAAGCACGCCCCAGGTATTTGTCGAGGTTGCGCCCGGTCATGGCTGCCACGGCTTTGACGTGACCTGTGTTTTCTGCGACGAGGATGATGGCAACCGGAGCAATCAGGCCGATGGCATTGCCGTTAAAAGTGGGTGTAGTGAAGTTCGGCAGGCCAATCCAATTGGCGCTTGCAACGCCGCTAAAATCTACCGCCTTTCCAAGCCCAAAGGCGTTGGCGAACAAGAGATACACGAGGTAGCCTATCACACCTCCAAGCAAGACAGGAAGACGTCGCAATGCTCCTGGAGCGTACACTGCTATCAATGCAACGGCCAGAATAGTCACTAATGCCATGACCGTATCAAACACGCTTGTACTCGCTTCACCGACTGCTACGGGGGCCAGGTTCAACCCGATCACTGCGACAACAGCGCCCGTGACGACAGGCGGCAGCAGGTAATCGACCCATTTGTAGCCGACGAAGATGACAATCACGCCAATGATTGCATAAACGACGCCAGCCACGATGATCCCGCTCAGCGCGACTCCAATATTTGGATTTAGACCAGGACCTTTGAAGCCACTTGCGAAGCCGGTTGCCGTGAGCACGACGGCAATGAACGAGAAACTTGAACCCAGATAGCTGGGTACACGTCCCCCAACGATGAGGAAAAATAGGATTGTGCCGATACCAGAGAAGAAAATTGCGGTGTTGGGATCAAAACCCATGATGATGGGAGCCAGGACAGTGGCGCCAAACATGGCCAGCACGTGTTGCAGACCAAGAAAAATGGATTGCCCCCAGGGAACGCGTTCATCTGGGGCAATGATACCCTCCTTTTTAAGGGTCCAGCCTGAAAAATAACCCTGTTTTTCGGTTGTCTGGGTTGCCATACATTTTACTCCTTGATAAATGTGGATAATTGAT
>WNFB01003852.1_pt1 | contig 13278 bp, 12 predicted proteins | sample 5400501 | NCBI WGS metagenome assembly WNFB01 (sample SAMN13153341, study PRJNA577476) | soil metagenome | isolation source: 200 cm saprolite under Douglas fir tree site 2 hole 1 | place: USA:California | collected 2015-04-18
CGTGGACAAGGCGCGGGGCCGGAAGTGCGCGCGCTGCTGGACCTGGAGCGAGCGGGTCGGCGAGAGCCGCGAGCACCCCGACCTCTGCGAGCGCTGCGTGCCCGTGGTGACTTCGTCGCGCTCATGACGCGCATCGCCGCGACGCACGTCGCGGTCGTCGCGAGCGCCGTGCTCGTCCTGGACCAGGTCACCAAGCTCCTGGCGCTCGACCGCCTCGCACCGGGCGCGCCCGTCCCGCTGATCGACGGGGTCCTCTCGCTCACGCTCGTCCTGAACCGCGGCCTCGCGTTCGGGCTCCTCGCCGGCGTCCCGCCGGGCTGGCGCTGGGTCGTCGCGCTCCTCTCCATCGCCGCGCTCGCCGTGCTCGTGCGCGTGGCGCTGCACGTGCTGCCGGGCGGGCGGCCGATCGACCACGGGACGCTCGGCCTGATCTTCGGCGGCGCGGTGGGCAACCTGATCGACCGCGCGCGGTTCGGCGCCGTCGTGGACTTCGTGGACGTCCACTACCGCGCCTGGCACTGGCCGGCATTCAACGTCGCCGACTCCGCGATCACCGTCGGCGTGGCGCTGCTCGCGCTCCGGCTCATGACCGACCGGGCGGCGCGCGCGACCTGACGCGTGAGCGCGCTCCGGGTCGAGCCGGTGGCGGCCGGAACGCGGCTCGATCGCTTCGTGACCGACCGCTTTCCCGACCTGTCACGCGCGCGCGCGCAGGGCCTGATCGCGGCCGGTCACGTGCGCGTGAACGGCGCGTCCGCGAAGCCCGCGCACCGGCTCCGTGCGGGGGAGACGGTCGAGGTCGAGGTCCCGCCGCTCCCGCCCGAGACGCTCGTGCCCGAGCCCGCCGCGCTGGCGATCGTCCACGAGGACGCCGACGTGCTCGTCCTCGACAAGCCCGCGGGGCTCGTCGTCCATCCGGGCGCCGGCCACGCGCGCGGGACGCTCGCCGCGGCGCTGCTCGCCCATGCGCCGGGCATCGCCGGCGTCGGCGGCCCGCGGCGGCCCGGCATCGTGCACCGGCTCGACAAGGACACCTCGGGGCTCCTCGCCGTCGCCAAGACGCGCGCCGCGTACGATTCGCTCGTCGCCCAGCTCGCGCGCCGCGCGGTCACCCGGACGTACCGCGCGATCGTGCACGGCCGGGTCGGACCCGTCGCGGGCGTGGTCGACGCGCCGATCGGCCGCCACCCGCACGACCGCGTGAGGATGGCGGTGCGCCCCGGCGGCCGCGGCAAGCGCGCCGTCACCCGCTACCGCGTCCTCGAGCGCTTCGCCGGTTTCACGCTCGTCGAGGCGAGCCTGGAGACCGGGCGCACCCATCAGATCCGCGTCCACATGGCGTCCCTCGGCCACCCCGTCGCGGGGGACGACGTCTACGGCGGCCGGCGCCGGCGGCCGCTGCCGGTGCCCTTCGCGGGGCTGGCCCTCCACGCGGTGGAGCTCGCGTTCGTGCACCCCGTCACGGGCGAACACCTGAAGTTCGCGTCGCCCCTCCCGCCGCGGATGCAACGACTGCTGTCTCACTTGAGCGACAGCCGGTGACCCTCGCCGCGTCGGATTGTCCACAGTCGGCTGGCGCGTCCCCGGCGAAAAGCCGCGGATCCAGGCCGCCGGCGCCATGGCATGGGCTTTGCGTGCCGGTGCGATAGAATGAGGGACACCGCCATGAAGGACCTCAGCGTCGTCATCCTCGCCGCGGGCGAGGGCAAGCGGATGCGCTCGCGGCAGCCCAAGGTGCTCCACCCGCTCTGCGGCCGTCCGCTGCTCGGCTACACGCTTCGGACGGCGCGCGCCCTCGCGGACCGGCTCGTCCTCGTCGTCGGGCCCAACGCGGACGGCGTGCGCGCCGTGGCGGGCGAGGGCGTCGCGATCGTCGAGCAGCGCGAGCGGCTCGGCACCGGCCACGCCGTCCTGCAGGCGCGCCCGGCGTGCGGCGAGGGGACGATCCTCGTGCTGCCCAGTGACACGCCGCTCCTCTCGAGCGAGACGCTCGAGCGCCTCGTCCGCCACCACCGCGCGACCGGCGCGGTCGCGACCGTGCTCACGGCCGTCGTGGACCGGCCGCAGGGCTACGGCCGGATCCTCCGCCAGAGCGGGCGCGTCAAGCGCATCGTCGAGGACCGCGACGCGACCGACGACCAGAAGAAGATCACGGAGATCAACACGAGCGTCTACTGCTTCGAGGCCAAGCGCCTGTGGAAGGCGCTCGCCGAGGTCAAGCCCGACAACGATCAGGGCGAGTACTACCTGACCGACGTCGTCGGCATCCTCGCCAAGTCGGGCGGGCGCCTCGAGGCCCTCGCCGCGCCCGACCCGGTCGAGGCGCTCGGGATCAACGACCGGAAGCAGCTCGCCGCCGTCGCGGCGCTCCACCGCCGGCGGATCCTCGACCGGCTCATGGACGCCGGGGTGACGATCCTCGACCCCACGAGCACCTACGTCGAGGACACCGTCACGATCGGTCCCGACACGACGATCTATCCCCAGGTCGTTCTCGAGGGCGCGACCGCGATCGGGAGCGACTGCGTGATCGCCTCCGGCTGTCACGTGACCGGCAGCCGCCTCGGGGACCGCGTGATCCTCAAGCCGTACTGCGTGCTGACCGAATCGGTCGTCGAGGATGGCGCCGTGATGGGACCGTTCTGCCACCTGCGACCGAAGTCGCACGTCGGCGCGGGAGCGGAGATCGGCAACTTCATCGAGCTCAAGAAGGCGAAGGTCGGCCGGAGGACGAAGGCGCACCACGTCGGCTACCTCGGCGATGCGACCATCGGCGACAACGTCAACATCGGCGCCGGCACCATCTTCGTCAACTACGACGGCGCCGCCAAGCATCAGACCATCGTCGGCGACGGCGCGTTCGTGGGGAGCAACTCGAGCCTCGTCGCCCCGCTCACCATCGGCGAGGGCGCGTACATCGCGGCGGGCTCCGTGATCACCAAGGATGTCCCGGCCGACGCGCTCGTCGTCGAGCGGTCGCCGCTGGTCGTGAAGGAAGGCTGGGCGGCCCGCCGGCGCGAGAAGCAGGCCGCCAAGCCGAAGGACTAGCCGCCGTGTGCGGGATCGTCGGCTACGTCGGTGACAAGAGCGCGACCGCGATCATCGTCGAGGGGCTCCGGCGCCTCGAGTACCGCGGCTACGACTCGGCCGGCATCGCCGTCCTGCAGGGCGGGCGGCTGGAGGTCCGGCGCGCCGCCGGGCGGCTCAAGGCGCTCGAAGGCGTCCTGCGCGAGCGGCCCGTCCAGGGCTCGCCGGGCATCGGCCACACGCGCTGGGCCACCCACGGCCGGCCCTCCGAGGAGAACGCGCACCCGCACACGGACTGCGAGGGCGCGCTCGTCGTCGTCCACAACGGGATCCTCGAGAACTATCTCGAGATCAAGGAGCGCCTGCTCGCCGAGGGGCATCGCTTCCGGTCCGAGACGGACACCGAGGTGCTGGCCCACCTGATCGAGCACCACCTCCGGGCGAGCGGCCGCCTCGACCGGGCGGTGAAGGCGGCGCTCGCCGAGATCCGGGGCTCGTACGCGATCGTCGTCGTCGCCGCGGCGGCGCCGGACCGGCTCGTCGCCGCGAAGCAGGGAGCGGGGAGCGTGGTCGTCGGGCTCGGCCGCGGCGAGATGTTCATCGCCTCCGACATCCCGGCGATCCTCTCGCACACGCGCGACGTCGTGATCCTCGAGGACAACGAGGTGGCGGTGGTGACGGCGGGCGGCGTCGAGCTCTCGACGCTCGAGGGCGAGCCCGTCCAGCGCGACCCGGTCAAGATCCTCTGGGACCCGATCATGGCGGAGAAGGGCGGCTACCGGCACTTCATGCTCAAGGAGATCAACGAGCAGCCGCGCGCGATCACCGACACCTTCCGCGGCCGCATCGCCCCCGAGACCGGCAGCATCGTCCTCCCCGACGTGCGGCTCGACCCCGACGCCGTGCGCGCGATCCAGCGCGTCGTGCTGGTCGCGTGCGGCACGGCCTTCCACGCGGCGATGCTCGCGCGCACGATGATCGAGCGCCTGGCGGGCCTGCCGGCCGAGGCGGACCTGGCCTCCGAGTTCCGCTACCGCGACGCGATCGTGGGCCCCGAGACGCTCGTGATCGCCGTCTCCCAGTCGGGCGAGACGGCCGACACGCTCGGCGCGGTGAAGGCGGCGCGGCTCAAGGGCTGCCCGATCCTCGCCGTCACGAACGTCGTCGGCTCCGCCCTGGCGCGCGAGGCGACGGGCGTGCTCTACATGCACGCGGGACCCGAGATCGGCGTCGCCTCCACCAAGGCGTTCGCCACGATGATCGTCGCCGGCTACCTCCTCGGCCTGTGGCTCGGCCGCCAGCGGGGCGCGATCACGGCGGAGGACGTGAGGAAGCGCATCCACGACCTCGTCGAGATCCCGCGCCTCGTCGAGAAGACGCTCGAGCTCGATCCGCAGATCTCGGCGCTCGCGCGCGAGCTCGCGCACGCGAAGGGCTTCCTCTACCTCGGGCGCGGGCTCCAGTTCCCGATCGCGCTCGAGGGCGCGCTCAAGCTGAAGGAGATCTCCTACATCCACGCGGAGGGCTACGCGGGGGGCGAGATGAAGCACGGGCCGATCGCGCTCATCGCCGACGACCTCCCCGTCGTGGCGCTGGTGCCGCGCGACGGCTCGTACGAGCGGATGCTCGGGAACATCGAGGAGGTGCGCGCGCGCGAGGGGCGCCTGATCGCCGTCTGCCACGCCGGCGACCGCACGGTCGCGGCGAAGGCGCGCCACGTCATCGAGGTGCCGCCCTGCGCGGAGCTGCTGGCGCCGATCCTCACCGTCCTCCCGCTCCAGCTCCTCGCCTACCACATCGGGGTGCGCCTGGGCTGCGACGTGGACCAGCCGAGGAACCTCGCGAAGTCGGTCACGGTCGAGTAAGATCGGGTGGCGAGGAGCCGATGACACTTCTGATCGAGATAGAGCAAGAAGAGGACGGCCGCTGGATCGCTGAAGTGGTCGACCTCCCGGGCGTGCTCGCTTACGGGAGAACTCGGGAGGAAGCCAAGGCGAAGGTCCAGGCGCTCGCGCTGCGTGTGGTCGCCGATCGTTTGGAGCACGGAGAAGCCGGTCCCGATCTCCTGAGCATTTCGTTCGCGGCCGCGTGAGTCGGTGGCCCAGCACGCGGGCGAGCCGTATTCTCGCGGCTCTCCTGCGGGTCGGCTGGACCGTCAAACGACAAACCGGCTCTCACCGTGTGTTGTCCCGTCCAGGGTGGGCCCCTTCGTGTTCGCGTTTCACGACGGCGAGGAGATCGGTCCGCGCATGCTCGCTCGCATCGCCAAGCGTACTGGCCTCCGACCCGAGGATCTGTAGTGGCATAGGGAGTTTGCCGCGCGCCCGCTCGGGGATTCGCCTGCTTGCCGCGTCGGGGCGCCCCGCCCAGCCTCGTGTCGGAGCCCGACCACACGATGCTGCAAACCCTCGCGTCGTATCACCTCGTCGCGCGCCCGTTCCTCCGGCTGAAGGACCGGTCGGCCGGCGCCGACGCTCAGACGCCGAGCAGCTTCGCGTACTCGGCGTGGACCCGCCGCTCGAAGCAGACCAGCCAGACCGTCCGCGGGGAGACGCTGTCGCGGAGGAACCCCTGGATCTCGCGCGCGGCGATGGCGCACGCGCGCGGGATCGGGTAGCCGTAGATCCCGCAGCTGATCGCCGGGAACGCGACCGACTCGAATCCGCGCCCGGCCGCGAGCGCGAGGCTCGACCGGTAGCACGACGCGAGCAGCGCGTCCTCGCCCTCCTCGCCGCCGTGCCAGATCGGGCCGACGGTGTGGATGATCCACCGGGCGGGCAGGCGGTAGCCGCGCGTCAGCTTCGCCTGGCCGGTCTCGCACCCGCCGAGCGTCCGGCACTCGGCGAGGAGCTCGGGTCCGGCCGCGCGGTGGATCGCGCCGTCCACGCCCCCGCCACCGAGGAGGCTCCGGTTCGCCGCGTTGACGATCGCGTCCACGTCGAGCCCCGTGATGTCGTCGAGAATCAGCCGGATGCGGTCGTTCATCGCCGTGAGCATACGGTACAATCGCAAGGTGCTCGACCGCGAGGCGCTCCTCTCCGATCTGAACCCGCCGCAGCGCGAGGCGGTGACGGCGGGCGACGGACCGCTCCTGGTGCTCGCGGGCGCGGGCAGCGGCAAGACGCGCGTCATCGCGCACCGGATCGCCTGGCTCCTCGGCGTCCGCGGCGTGCACCCGAGGCAGGTCCTCGCCGTCACCTTCACGAACAAGGCGGCCGGGGAGATGGCCCGGCGGGTCGAGGACCTCCTCGCGCCCGCCGGCATCCGCGCGCCGCTCATCGCCACGTTCCACGCGGCGTGCGTGCGGATCCTCCGCGCGCACATCCGCCACCTCGGCTACTCGCCGCACTTCACGATCTACGACGAGGACGACCGCCTGGCGCTCGTGAAGGAGTGCATGCGGGAGCTGGACCTGACCGACCGGATGTGGACGCCCGCCGCGCTCGTCCACCGGATCAGCGCGGCGAAGAACCAGATGGTCTCGGTGGAGGAGGTCGAGCACGCGGCGCGGGGCCCGCGCGAGGAGAAGATCGGGGAGCTCTACCGGTGCTATCAGGCGCGTCTCGCCGCGGCGTCGGCCGTGGACTTCGACGACCTCCTGCTCCTCACGGTGCGGCTCTTCGAGGAGGTGCCCGAGGTCCTCCGCCGGTACCGGGACCTCTGGACCCACGTCCTCGTGGACGAGTACCAGGACACGAACCGCGCCCAGTACCGGATCATCCGCCAGCTCACGGGCGAGCACCGCAACGTGTGCGTCGTGGGCGACGCCGACCAGTCGATTTATCGTTGGCGCGGGGCCGACATCCGGAACATCCTCGACTTCGAGACGGACTATCCCGGCACCCGTGTCATCCGGCTCGAGCAGAACTACCGGTCCACCAAGCGCATCCTGGCGATCGCCGCCGCGGTCATCGACAACAACGTCGCGCGCAAGGAGAAGACGCTCTGGACCGAGAACGCCGAGGGCGAGCGCGCCCAGGTCTACCGCGCCTGGGACGAGCACGAGGAGGCCAACTTCGTCGCGCAGGGGATCCGCGCGGCGCGGAGCGCCGGCACCCCGTGGGACGACGTCGCGGTCTTCTACCGCACGAACGCGCAGTCCCGCGTGCTCGAGGACGCGCTGCGGCGCGGCGGCATCCCGTACGTCATCATCGGGTCGGTGAGGTTCTACGAGCGCAAGGAGATCAAGGACGCGCTCGCGTACCTGCGCCTCGTCGTGAACCCGGCGGACGACGTCGCCTTCCGCCGCGCGGTCCAGGCGCCCGGGCGCGGCATCGGCCGCGCGACGCTCGGGCGCCTCGACGACGTGGCCGCGCGCGAGGGGCGCCCGCTCTCCGCGGTCGCCGCGGCGCCGCCGGCCGACGTCACGGGCAAGCCGCGCCGGGCGCTGGAAGACTTCGCCGCCCTCGTCGCGTCCCTCGCCGCCCGGCGCGCGGGCGCCGCCGTGCCCGCGTTCATCGACGAGGTCCTGACCGCCTCCGGCTACCGCGAGGACCTCCGGCGGGAGCGCTCGTCGGAGGCCGAGGCGCGCCTGGAGAACCTCGAGGAGCTGATCGCGGCGGCCGAGGACCACGCCCGGTCGCAGGACGACCCCACGCTCGAGGGCTTCCTGGACGGCGTCGCCCTCGTCAGCGACGTGGACGAGCTGCCGGACGGGACGCGCGGGGTCACGCTCATGACCCTCCACTCGGCCAAGGGGCTCGAGTTCCCCGTCGTGTTCCTCACGGGCATGGAGGAGGGCGTCTTCCCCCACGCGCGCTCGATGGCCTCGACCGACGAGGTCGAGGAGGAGCGGCGCCTCTGCTACGTCGGCGTCACGCGCGCGAAGGAGCGCCTCGCGATCTCCTACGCGCTCCACCGGCGGATGCACGGCTACGGCCTCGGCGAGCCGTCGCGCTTCCTGCTCGAGATGCCCGAGGAGCACCTGACGCTCCTCGGCGCCGCGGGGCGCGAGCCGCGCCGCGACGCCCCCGTCGAGGAGCCGCAGCTCGACGCGGGCGGCGACGACCTGCCGCTCAAGGTCGGGGCGCGCGTCCGTCACGGCCGTTGGGGGGAGGGGCTCGTCGTCGGCGTCGAGCGGAGCGGGGGCGACACGCTCGTGACCGTGCGCTTCGCCTCGGTGGGCCGCAAGCAGCTCTCGCTCCAGTACGCGCACCTGGAGGAGATCTGATAGCGCCATGCGGAACGTAGCCACCACGCATCTTGGTCAGGGCACGCCCCGAGTGCCACCGGCCTCGCGGACCCCGGTACAATGATCTCCCGCGAGGACGTGCTCCACGTCGCGCGGCTCGCGCGGCTCGAGCTCGACGACGCCGAGCTCGAGAAGATGCGCGCACAGCTCGACTCGATCCTGACCTACATCGACCGGCTCAAGGCGCTCGACGTCACCGGCGTCGAGCCGACGTCCCACGCCGTGCCACTCGTCAACGTGATGCGCGACGACGAGGTCGTCCCGAGCTTCCCCCAGGACGAGATGCTGCGGAACGCTCCCGACCGCGTCGGCGAGCTGTTCCGGGTCCCGCGGATCATCGAGGACTGAGCGTGGTCGGGATGCCGATCCACGAGCTGACCTCCGCATATCGCCGGGGCGAGACGACGCCGACGGCGGCGACCGAGGCCTACCTCGCGCGGATCGCGAAGCTCGACGGCGAGCTCGGGGCCTATCTCACGGTCACGCGCGAGCACGCCCTGCGGGCCGCCGCCGACGCGGACGCGCGCTACCGGGCGGGGACGCCGCTCGGCCCGCTCGACGGTGCGCCGCTCGCCTACAAGGACGTGCTCTGCACGCGTGGCGTGGCGACCACCTGCGGCTCCCGGATGCTCGAGCGCTTCGTGCCGCCCTACGACGCGACCGTCATCGCGCGCCTGGCGGCCGCGGGCGCGGTGATGCTCGGCAAGGGCAACATGGACGAGTTCGCGATGGGCTCCTCCACCGAGCACTCGGCCTTCAAGCCGACCCGCAACCCCTGGGATCTCGCGCGCGTCCCCGGCGGCTCGTCCGGCGGTCCCGCCGCCGCCGTCGCCGCGGGCCTCGCCGCGGGCGGGCTCGGCACCGACACGGGCGGCTCGATCCGCCAGCCCGCCGCCTTCTGCGGCGTTGTCGGGCTCAAGCCGACCTACGGGCGCGTCTCGCGCTACGGGCTCGTCGCGTTCGGCTCCTCGCTCGACCACATCGGCCCGTTCGCGCGGGACGTCACCGACGCGGCGCTCCTGCTCCGGGCGATCGCGGGCGCGGACCCGCGCGACTCGACGTGTCTCCCCGCGCCCGTGCCCGACTACGCCGCGGGGCTGCCGCAGGGCCTGAAGGGACTGCGGCTCGGGCTCCCCGACGAGTACTTCATCGACGGCATGGACCCCGAGATCGAGCGCGCCGTCCGCGCCGCGGTGGACGTGGTGCGGGGGCTCGGCGCCACGGTCGAGCGCGTCTCGCTCCCGGCGACGCCCCACGCGCTCGCGACCTACTACGTCATCGCCCCCGCGGAGGCCTCGTCGAACCTCGCGCGCTACGACGGCGTGAAGTACGGCCTGCGCGTTCCGGGGGCGCGGGACCTCGTCGAGATGTCGAGCCGCACGCGCGCGGCGGGCTTCGGCGCCGAGGTCAAGCGCCGGATCATGCTCGGCACCTACGTGCTGTCGGCCGGCTACCACGAGGCCTACTACGGGCGCGCCCAGAAGGTGCGGACGCTCGTGCGCCGCGACTTCGACACCGCGTTCGGCCGTGTGGACCTGATCGTCGCGCCCATGACGCCGAACGTCGCCTTCAAGCACGGGGAGAAAGAGGATCCCCTCGCGATGTACCTGAACGACGTCTTCGCCGTCCCGGCGGACATGACGGGGCTCCCCGCGATCTCGGTGCCGTGCGGGTTCAGCGTGCAGGGGCTGCCGATCGGGCTCCAGTTCATCGGCAAGGCGCTCGACGAGGCCGGCGTCCTGCGCGCCGCGTACGCCTACGAGCAGGCGACGCCGTGGCACACGCGGAAGCCGGCCCTGCCATGAGTACGATGACGAAGCCGAGCTACGAGGTCGTCATCGGGCTCGAGGTCCACGCCCAGCTCCTGACGCGCTCGAAGATGTTCTGCGGCTGCGCGACGACGTTCGGCGCCGCGCCCAACAGCCAGACGTGCCCGGTGTGCCAGGGGATGCCCGGCGTCCTGCCCGTGGTGAACCGCCGGGCCGTCGAGTTCGGCATCAAGACGGCGCTCGCCTTCGACTGCCGCGTGAACCCGGCGTGCCGGTTCGCGCGGAAGCATTATTACTACCCGGACATGCCGAAGAACTACCAGATCAGCCAATATGAAGAACCGCTCGCCGAAGATGGCTTACTCGAAATCGAAGTCGACGGCACGTCTCGCACCATCGGGATCCAGCGCCTGCACCTCGAGGAGGACGTCGGCAAGCTCCTCCACGAGGGGACGCTGGAGACGGCGCAGGCGAGCCTCGTGGACTACAACCGCTCGGGCGTGCCGCTCATGGAAACGGTCTCGAAGCCCGACCTCCGCTCGCCCGGGGAGGCGGCGGCGTACCTCCGCGCCTTCCGCGCCGTGCTCGTGTACCTCGGCGTCTGCGACGGCAACATGGAGGAGGGCTCGCTCCGCTGCGACGCGAACGTCTCGCTGCGGCCGCGCGGCGTGGCGGAGCTCGGCACGAAGGTCGAGATCAAGAACATGAACTCGTTCCGGAACGTGCAGCGGGCGCTGGAGTTCGAGGTGGAGCGGCAGGCCAAGGCGCTCGGCGCGGGCGAGCGGATCGTGCAGGAGACGCGCCTCTGGGACGCCGAGCGTGGCTACACGCGCTCGATGCGCTCGAAGGAGTTCGCGCACGACTACCGCTATTTCCCCGAGCCGGACCTGGTGCCACTCGAGATCTCCCGCGCGTGGGTGGACGCGATCCGCGCGGGGCTGCCCGAGCTGCCACGCGCGCGGCGACAGCGCTTCGTGACCCAGTACGGCCTACCCCCGTACGACGCCGGTGTGCTGACTCAGGCTCGGGCGCTGGCCGAGTATCACGAACAGGCGACCGCCGCACTGAAGCGGGCGGCGCCCTCGTTGACGCTCAGCCAAGCGGCCAAGAGCACGTCCAACTGGATCATGTCCGAGCTCCTCCATGTGCTGCCGGCAGATGACGAAGCGGCTATCCGCGAAGCCAAAATCACGCCGTCGCGGCTGGCCGGCCTGCTGAAGCTCATCGAGAACGGGACGATCAGCGGCAAGATCGCCAAGGACGTCTTCCAGAAGATGTTCGCGTCGGGCGAGGACGCCCAGGCGATCGTCGCCCGCGAAGGGCTCGTGCAAGTGGCCGACGAGTCGGCGCTCGCGGCGGTCATCGACCAGGTCATCGCGGAGAACCCGAAGGCGCTCGAGGACTACCGGAAGGGCAAGACGGCCGCCAAGGGCGCGTTCGTGGGCCAGATCATGAAGGCCACCCAGGGGAAGGCCAACCCCGCCATGGTCAATCGCCTGCTCGAGGAGAAGCTCTCTAAAATCTGACGCGGGCCGCTATAATCGAAGTGCCCGCCATGATTGAGCTTCATCGCGTATCGAAGGTGTTCTCGGTCGGGCCCGTGAAGGTCCCAGCGCTGACCGACGTCTCCCTGCGGATCGGCAAAGGGGAGTTCGCCGTGCTCACCGGCGCGTCGGGGGCGGGGAAGACGACGCTCCTCCGCCTGCTCTACCGCGACGACCTCCCGAGCGAGGGCGAGGTCGAGGTCCTCGGGTACGACGTCGGCGCGCTCCGCCGCTCGCAGGTCGCGGCCCTGCGCCGCTCGATCGGCGTCGTCTTCCAGGACGCGAAGCTCCTGCCCGCGCGCACCGTCTACGAGAACGTGGCCTTCGTCCTGCGCGTCCTCGGCACGCCCCGGCGCGAGATCACCCCGCGCGTCTTCGACGCCCTCCGCACCGTCGGCATCTCGGCCCGCGCCCAGGCCTATCCCGCCCAGCTCTCGCAGGGGGAAGCTCAGCGCGCGTCCCTGGCCAGGGCGATCGTCAGGAAGCCCGCGCTGCTCCTCGCCGACGAGCCGACGGGGAACCTCGACGACGCGATGCAGGCCGAGATCATCGACGTGATCAAGGCCATCCAGGCGGTCGGGACGACCGTGGTCCTCGCCACCCACCAGGCGCGGCTCGTCCAGATGCTGCGCCGCCGCACGATCACGCTCGAGGGCGGCTGCCTCGTGAAGGACGAGGGTTAGGGGTGCTCGGCTTCCTCATCGGTGAGGCCCTCCGCGACCTCCGGCGCGCCGGGCGCGTCGCGGTGAGCGCGATCGTGCTGATCACGCTCTCGCTGGCCGCGCTCGGCGGCTTCTGGCTCCTCTCGTCGAACCTCAAGCGCGCCGTCACGAACTGGCGCGAGCGTGTCCGGATCATCGTCTATCTCAAGCGCGAGCCGGCGCCGAGCGAGGAGGGAGCGCTCCTCGAGCGGGTCCAGCGCGTGCCCGGCGTCGCGGGCGTCGCCTACATCAGCAAGGCGGACGCCCTCAAGTCGCTGAAGCAGGTCCTCGGCAAGGACGCGAGCGTCGTCGCCCAGCTCCCGACGAACCCGCTGCCCGCGTCGCTCGAGGTGACGCCGGCCGCCGAGGGGGCGACGCCCGAGGGCGCGCGCGCCCTGCTCGCGCGGCTCCAGGCGCTGCCCGAGGCCGACGAGGTCGCGGGCGGCGTGGGCTGGGTCGAGCGACTCTCGCAGTGGCAGCGCCTCGTGACGACGATCGGCCTCGGGGTCGGCGCCGTCCTCGCGGTCGCCGCGATCCTGACCGTCACGACGGCCACCACGATCATCCTGCACGCGCGCCGGGACGAGATGGAGATCATGCGGCTCGTCGGCGCGCCGGAGGCGACGATCCGGCTGCCGCTCCTGCTCCAGGGGATGCTGCAGGGGCTGCTCGGCGCGCTCCTGGCGCTCGGCGCCCTCGTCCTGACCCACGAGTTCGTCGCCCCGCGCCTCGAGCCGCTCGTCAACATCACGCTGGGCCTCTCGCACCTGCGGTTCCTGCCGCCCACGAGCCTCGCGGCGCTGCTCATCGCCGGCACGGTCTTCGGCGCCCTCGGCGGCTGGCTCGCCCGCGGGGGCCGCGCGCCATGAGCGCGGTGACGACGCTGGCGCCGGGGCCGGGACCCCTCCTCGACCACGCTAGCTATCGGCCCGTGGTGGCCTGTGACGTTGCGCGACGCCCGAGTAACGCCCAGAAGCTACGGGTCTCGGAGGGCTCTCCGCCACGGCGCCGCACCTTCCCGCGGCTTCTGCTGGCCGCGGTCATCG
>WNFB01003853.1_pt1 | contig 13278 bp, 12 predicted proteins | sample 5400501 | NCBI WGS metagenome assembly WNFB01 (sample SAMN13153341, study PRJNA577476) | soil metagenome | isolation source: 200 cm saprolite under Douglas fir tree site 2 hole 1 | place: USA:California | collected 2015-04-18
CGACGGGGGCTGCGACGACGCCGAACGGAACGAAGGGACCAACAAAGCCAGAGCCGAAAAAGAAGTGCCGATGAAAGAAGTGGTGGTGCGGAAAAAACGGGCGACCCACGAAGACAGCGCCCCCGTGGAATCCACGATGGTGGTGACCTCCGGCCACGGCCACGCGCGGGGGGACCACGAGCCCGACGGCGAGGGCAAAGGCGAGGGTCAGGACGAGCGACCTCTTCATGTCCGTCCTCTGCTTCCGGCGACGTGGACGAAGTGTGCGCCCCGATTTCGGCGTCGTCAAGCCGTGCAGTGCCGCCTTCCTCGAGCTCAAGAACTCGGTCTCAGCTGCTCCCAGTGTCCCGGGATCCAGACCCAGTTGGTGAACAACTCCCAGTGCCCCGGCACCCACACAGCCTCGGTCTGCGGGTCGTAGATCAGCGCGTCTGGCGGATAGGTCCCGAGAGGATCGTAGTAGTACAGCGGACCGTCGTAGAACCAGAAGGGAAACGCGATGCCGCCGCCATGGCCGTGGAAGTGGTGATGGCGATGCCCGTGGAACCCGTGGCCTCCATGTCCGTGGCCGCCACCCTGTCCGCCGCTGCGCGCGAGGGTCGACGTTGGAGCCGCGAGGAGGGCCATCGAGAGGGCGAGCGACACAAGGCGCTTCATACTACTCGAGCGACCGGCGGAGGCCGTCGAGCGTCGAGAGGAAGGCCTCGAGCACCGGCGTCCGCGGTTTGTCGCGCCGGAGGATGACGCCGATCTCGCGGTAGAGCGGCGGATCGAGCCGCGCCGCCGCGAGCTTCCGCGCCCGCACCTCCGCCGCGACCGAGAACCACGACGTGACGGAGCGCCCGAGCCCCGCCTCGACGAGCTTCTTGATCGCCTCCGTGTTGCCGAGCTCCATCGGCAGCGCCGGTATCGCCCCCGCGCGGTGGAACCAGTCGTCGATCCCCCGGCGCAGGGTCGCCCCCTGCTCGAAGAGAATCAGCGGCTCGCTCACCAGCTCCCGCGCCGTCACCCGCTGCCCGCGCCGCCAGCGCCGGTCCGGCGGCGCGATCGCAACGACCTCGTCACGATAGAACGGCGACACGACGAGCTCCCGCTCGCGCACCGGCAGGCTCACGATCCCGACGTCGAGCAGGCACCCGACGACCGCGCGCGCGATCTCGGGCGCGTTGCCGGTGACGACCGTGAGATCGGTGCGCGGGTAGCGCGACCGGAACTGCCGGAGGGCCGGCGGCAAGAGGTAGATCGAGAACGAGGCGCTCGTCCCGAGGCGGATGCGCCCGGCGACGATCCCGCGGAGTTGCTGGACGACTTCGAGGCCCGTCTCGAGCTCCCGCAGCGCGCGGCCCGCGTGGGCGAGGAGCAGCTCGCCCGCCTTCGTCGGGAAGGCACGCTTGCCGACGCGCTCGAGGAGCGGCAGGCCGAGCCTCTGCTCGAGCTGGCGCACCTGCATGCTCACGGCGGGCTGGGTGAGGTGGAGCTCGCGCGCGGCGTGCGAGAAGGAGCCGTGGCGCGCGACCGCCGCGAGCGTCTGGAGGTGAGCGAGCTGGAGGTCCATAGGGTCTCAAAAAATAGCTGATGGAAATCATAATGACAATTGATTTCGCTGATGGCCCGTCCGGCGTGACCATGGACCATGGACCTGAACCCGTACGTGCTGGAGCTGATCGTCCAAGACAAGCTCGCGAGACTCCGGGCGGAGGCCGCGGTGCACGCCCTCATCTCCAGGCAGAAGGTGCCCACGCTCCGCAAGAGCATGCGCGTGCGCCTCGGGCGCGCGCTGATCGGCCTCGGGAGGTGGCTTCGCGGGCCCGAGCCCGGACCGCTCGATGAGCTGACGCGTGCCTAGCGACACCCTCGTCGGGCGCGCCGTGACCGTCCGGGACGCCGCGGAGGCGGACCTCGACCAGATCACCGCGATCTGGAACCACGAGGTCCTCTGGACCGACGCCACCACCGACACCGAGCCGCGGAATGCCCGGGCGCAGCGCGAGTGGTTCGAGCGCCACCCGGCGTCCTACCCGATCGTCGTGGCCGCGACCGGCGACCAGGTGCTGGCCTTCGGCGCGCTCGCGGCCTACCGGCCCAAGCCCGCGTTCGCGTGGACCGTCGAGGACTCCGTCTACGTCAAGCGCGGCCACCGCGGTGAGGGGCTCGGCGGCCTGATCCTCGCCGAGCTGATCCGGCGCGCCCGCGCCCACGGCCACCGCTCGGTGCTGGCGCGGATCACGTCGGGGAACGCCGCGTCCATCGGCCTCCACGCGCGCCGCGCGTTCAGGGTCGTCGGCGTCGAGCGCCGGGTCGCCCTGAAACGCGACCGCTGGCTCGACGTCACGGTCATGCAGCTCTTGCTCTGAGCCGGCCGATCGCGCGTCGCGCGGCGAGCGTCACCGGGCCTCCCCTCCCAGGCACCGCTCGACGATCACGCAATCCTTCCAGACTCCGTCGAGCTGTCCGTGCTTCTCGTACACCCCGACCTCGCGGAACCCGAGCGCGCGGCACAGGGCGCGGCTCGCGTCGTTCTCGGGAAAGATGCGTGAGACGAGCTTCACGAGGCCCGCGCGCTCGGCCGCCGCGAGCAGCTCGCCGAGTGCCTGCCGGCCGACGCCGCGGCCCCGGGCGTCACGCGCGACGTAGACCGAGAATTCGGCCACGCGCGCGTAGCACTCGCGCGGCCGGTAGGGCGAGGTCGCAGCGAAGCCGACGATGCGCCCGGCATCCTCGACCACGACGACAGGATGCACGCCGTCGAACCATCCCCGCACGTCCTCGGCGGAGCGCGGGCGCGTCTCGAACGTGGCGATCCGGTCCTCGATGCCCTGGGTGTAGATCCGGGCGATCTCGGCGGCGTCGGCCGCCGTGGCGAGTCGCGCCTTCATCCCTTCCTCCCGAACGTCTGCTCGATGCGCCGGAGCGCGGCGGCGAGGTCGATGCCCTCGCGCAGCACCGGCGCCAGCGGGTCGCCGAGCGTTTCGAAGCGCGGCGGCGCCGTCCTGATCGTGAAGCGCGTGGGATCGAGCCGCGCCGTGACCTCCTCCCAGCGGAGCGGACACGACACGGGCGCGCCCGGCAGCGGACGTACCGAGAACGGCGCGACGATCGTCTGGCCGTGCCCGTTCTGGCCCCAGTCGATGTACACCTTGCCACCGCGGCCCTTGATCGGCCGGACGATGGTGGAGATGGCGGGCTCCGCCTCGACGCCCATCACGGCGAGCAGCCGCGCGAAGGTCCGCGTGGTCTCGTAGTCGTACCTGGCGCCGAGCGGGAGCAAGATGTGGAGCCCCGTCTGGCCCGAGGTCTTCACGTAGCTCGGCAGCGCGAGCGCGTCCAGGATGCGCTGGAGCGCGCGCGCCACCTTGACGACATCGGTGAAGGGCGCGCCCTTGGGGTCGAGATCGAGCACGAGCCAGTCGGGGTGATCCAGCGAGCCGAGGCGGGAGCTCCACATGTGGAGCGGGATCGTCCCGAGGTTGATGACGTACCGGAGGCTCTCGCGGTCGTTCACGACGAAGTAATCGATGTCGCGCCCGGCGTCCTTCGAGTGGATGCGCTCGGTGCGGATCCACGACGGGATCCACTCGGGCGCGTCCTTCTGGAAGAACGACTTCCCGGCGATCCCGTCCGGGTAGCGCGTGAGCACGATCGGCCGGTCCTTGAGGTACGGCAGGAGGAAGGGCGCGATCCGGTCGTAGTACTCCACCAGGTCGGCCTTCGTGTACTTCTCGTCGGGCCAGAAGATCTTCTTCGGATTGGTGATCGCGACGCTCGGAGGCGCGGCGGCGGGGGGAGCCTTCCGAGACCCGTAGCTTCTGGGCGTCGCCTCCGGCGCCAGCCGCGGCACCTCCGGGACCTCGCGACGACACTCCTTGGGATCTTTGTCGTCGCGCAGCCCGAGAAAGGTTGGGTGGCGGATGCCCCCGTCGGCGGTCCACTCCGTGAACCGAACTTCGCAGACGAGCTTCGGCTCCACCCAGTGGTGCCCGCGGCCCGCGGGCGTGCCGACGTCGAACGGCGAGGTGGCGCGCGCGAGCGGCCGCAGCCTGTCCGAGACGAGCTCGAGCGTCGCCTCGTCGAACCCCGTGCCCACCTTCGAGACATAGACGAGCCGGCCGTCCCTGTAGAGCCCGAGGTGAAGCGCACCGAAGTGCGCGCGCGAGCCCTGGGGGGCCGTGTAGCCTCCGATGACGAACTCCTGGCGGAGCTGGCACTTGAGCTTGAGCCAGTCGCGGGAGCGCTTCCCGACGTACTGGCTGTCGCGCTTCTTCGCCACGACGCCCTCGAGCCGCTCGGCGCACGCCGCGTCGAAGAACTCCCGGCCGTGGCCGAGCACGTGGTCGCCGAAGTGGACGACGCCGCGCGCCGGCAGGAGGAGCTGGAGACACGCCTTGCGCTCCTCCAGCGGCAGGCGCCGGAGGTCGCGCCCGTCGAGCGCGAGCGCGTCGAAGAACACCGCGCTGACGGGGACCTCGAGGGACGCGCGCTCGATGTCGGCTGGGCGCGTCAGGTTCATGCGCGCCTGCAGGCGCTGGAAGCTCGAGCGACCCTGATCGTCGAGCGCGACGATCTCGCCGTCGAGGAGGAACCGGTCGAGCGGCAGCGCGCGGAGCGCGCGGACCACCTCGGGATAACGGGCCGTGACGACCATCCCGCTCCGCCCCCGCAGCTCGACCTCCTCGCCCGCCCGGGAGGCCAGGACGCGCACGCCGTCGTACTTGATCTCGAAGAGCCACGCCGGATCGGAGAACGGGCGGTCCACGAGCGTGGCGAGCATGAAGAGCCCGGCGCGCGGCGCCACCTCCCCGGTCGGCGCCTTCGAGGCCGCGAGCCGCGCGCGAAGCGCGTCGAGCTTGCGCGGGCCCTCGCGGAGCTCCTCGACGGTGAGTCCCGAGAGGACCGACTCGGGGAGGCTGTCGACGGGCTCGTCGCCATCCGCGAACGCGTCCGTCTTCTTCAGCAGGAGCCACTCCCGCTCCTTGCCGCTCATGCGCGCCAGCACCCATCGCCCACGGAGCTTGAAGCCGAAGAGCTCGAACTCGAGCTTGCCCCGCTCGACCTGTTCGCTCGCCGTCCGGTCCCCGAGCGTGCGGAACCAGCCGCGGTCCCAGACGATCGACGGCCCCGCGCCGTAGCTGCCCTCGGGGATCACACCCTCGAAGTCGGCGTACTCGAGGGGATGGTCCTCGACGTGGACGGCCAGGCGCTTTTCGCCGTGGCGGACCGACGGGCCCTTGGGCACCGCCCAGCTCGCGAGCACGCCGTTGATCTCGAGCCGCAGATCGTAGTGGAGCCGCCGCGCCGAGTGCTTGTGGACGACGAACAGGTGGCCGTCCGCCGGCCGGCGGTCGCCAAACGGCTCGGGCGTACGCGCGGGGTCGCGCTTCTTCCGGTACTCGTCGAGGCCGCGGCTAGGCACGCAGCACCAGGATCAGGGCGAGCGACGCCGAGAGATTGTCGGCAGCGTGAGCGGTGATGGAGGGCACCAGGCTCCCCGTCCACTCGTACGCCCACGCCCACAGAAGCCCGCTCCAGAAAACGGCGGCGAACCCGAGCACGCCGTAGCCGTGCGCCAGGGCGAAGACGCCCGCGCTCGCCACCGCGGCCGCCGCCGGCCCGAGCCGGCGCCGGAGCGTGCCGAAGAGGAGCCCGCGGAACACCAGCTCCTCGAAGACCGGCGTGAGCACGACGGTGTCGACGAGCGTGACGATCACGACGGGCCACGAGCCCCAGACCAGGTCGCGGTCGAACCACTCGGTCCAGTGCGAGGAGACCGCGAACGCCCGCCCCGCGGCGCCGAGCGCCCAGTCACCCAACTGTCCGGCCGCGATGAGCACCAGCGCGCCGCGCAACAGCCGTCCCGCATTGGCTCGTGTGAGGACCAGGCCGAACCCGGCGGCGACGTCGAGCCCCGACGGCCGCAAGAGCTGCCGCCGGGCCATCAGGAGGACCGGGAGGAAGGCCAGGTTCGTCGCCGTACCGACGACCACTCTCAGGTACGGACGCGCGGGATCGCCCAGGAGGAACGACGCGCCCAGGTACATCGTGGCGAGAAGGATCACGCCGAGCGCGCCGCCCCGGACGAGCACGCCGAGCCCGGCGAGCCCGCGCCACGGCGGCGGAAGCGTCGCCGCGCCCCAGCGCCCGCGCTCGCCACGGCGTCGGGCCCACGACGCGAGCATCACGAGCGCCACCGCCAGGATCGCGACCTCCGCGGCGGTCAACACGCGCAGGCGCCCGAGGAGCACGCCCGCGCGCGGGTTGGGCGCCTCCGATCGCGTGAGACGCGCGACGAGCCGGTCGCGAAACCACCCGGGCCCGAGCTCCGCGTCGGCCTCCGCGACGAGGTCGTCCACGTCGGCTCCATCGGCCGGCAGCGCGAGGTACGCGCTGCCGACGAGGAGCCCGAAGGTCTCGAAGGGCTCGCCGCGGCGCTCCCACTCGTCGAGCCGGCGGCGGAGCCGCTCGCTGCGGCCAGCCTCGCCCTCGAGGATTGCCAGGTGCAGGTCGACCGTCGGCGCGAGCGACTCGGCCTCGAGCTCCTCGTACCAGCGGAGCGCATCGGCGAGGTCGTCGGCACGGCTCCCGAGGAGCGCTCGGTAGAGACGCCGCTCCCACGCGGACGCGCCGTCGATCCCGTCGTCCAGGTCGAGCGAATGGCCAACGACGACGGCGAGAGCGTGCTCGGGCTCCGGCACGTCCGCGACGCGCGAGCCCGTGAGGTGGAGCCAGGTCACCAGCGCCACGAAGGCGAGGAGCACGAACGCCGAGAGGGCGGTCAGACCCCCGAGATGTCGCCTCTCGGTCGCGTGGGGAGCGCTATCCGTTGGAGGTATCAAGCCTTCGCGCATCATAGGAAGCATCGTGCTATCGTGCAACCGATGCCGGCACACGCCACCGGGTCCGGGACGATCTCGTTCGGGCTGGTCTCGATTCCGGTCAAGCTCTACACGGCCGCCGCGTCGCAGAGCGTCTCGTTCAACCTGCTCCACGCCAAGTGCGGCTCCCGCATCAAGCTGCAGAACTTCTGCCCGGTCTGCAACGAGGTCGTCGACCGCGCGGCGCTCGTCCGCGGGTACGAGTTCGCGAAGGACCAGTACGTGCGCGTCAGCGACGAGGAGCTCAAAGGGCTGGAGGGCGAAGCGTCGAAGGTCATCGACATCGCCGAGTTCGTGCCGCTCGCGTCGGTGGACCCGATCTACTTCGAGAAGACGTACTACCTCGGCCCCGACAAGGGCGGCGAGAAGGCGTATCGGCTCCTCGCCGACGCGATGCACACGCACGGCCGCGTCGCGCTCGCGAAGTTCGTCATGCGCGGCAAGGAGAGCCTGGTCCTCATCCGGCCGGCGCAGGGCGGGCTCATGCTGCACACGATGTACTTTGCCGACGAGGTGCGGAGCTTCGGCGAGATCGAGAAGGGCGAGTCGGCGAAGATCAGGGAGGGCGAGCTGCAGTTGGCGCTCCAGCTCATCGACGGCCTGTCCGGCGACGCCTTCAGCCCCGAGAAGTACCGCGACGAGTACCGTGAGCACGTGCTCGAGCTCGTGAACCAGAAGGTCGAGGGCAAGGAGGTCACCGCGGTCGGCCCTGAGATAAAGCGGGCCCAGGTCATCGACCTCATGGAGGCGCTCAAGCAGAGCCTCGCCAAGCGCGTGGCCGCCCAGCCGGCGGCCGCCGAGGCCCGACCGGCCCCCGCGAAGAAGCCGCTCGCGAAGGCCAGGCGCGCGGAAGCGGAAGCCCAGAAGAAGGCCCAAGCCGGCAAGAAGTAGCTCGCCCCGTCAGGGGATCAGGATGATCTTCCCGTAGGCTCCCGGCTTCAGCACCGCCTCGTGGGCGCGCGCCGCCTCCTTGAGCGGCAGCTCCTGACCGACGACCGGCCGGAGCGTGCCGTTCGCGAGGCCGCCGCCGAGCGCCGCGTGGATGGACGCCATCTCCTCCGGCGCCGCGTTCCAGAGCGCCAGGCCGAAGATCGCCGCGTCCTTCCCCATGGTCCCGCGCGGATTGATCTCGATGGTCCCACGGTTGCCGATGACGACGATGCGGCCGAAGCGCGCCACCACATCGATGTCCTTCTGGAGGTTGACGTTCGCGAGCATCTCGAGGATCACGTCCGCGCCGTGGTTGCCGGTGAGCTCCATGAGCTTCTTGAGATAGTCGGGTGCCGTGTGATCGAGGACCTGGTGAGCGCCGTGCTCCTGGACGAGCCGGCGCCCGCGCTCGGTTCCGGCGGTGCCGATCACGGTCATGCCGTGGGCCACGGCGAGCTGAACCGCCGCGACGCCGACGCCGCCCGAGGCGCCGTGGACGAGGAGCGTTTCGCCGGGACGGGCGTGAGCCTTGTGATGGAGGCCGCGGTACGCGGTGCCGTACGGCACGCTCACCGCGGCGCCCTGTGAGAACGAGACGTTCGCGGGGAGGGTGTGAACCATGGGGGCGTCGCAGAGTGCGAGCTCGGCGTAGCCGCCGCTCAGCTGCGTCGTGGTACGCACGACGTAGACGCGATCGCCCTTCTTGAACCGCGTGACCCCTTCGCCCACCGTCTCGATCACGCCGGCGCAGTCGTTGCCGGGAATGTAGGGCAGGGTCGGGAGCATCGCATAATTGCCAGACCGGACGTACGTGTCCACCGGGTTCACGCCCGCGGCGCGGACACGTACCACCACCTGTCCCGGCCCCGGCGTCGGGTCGGGCACGTCGTCGAGCTGGAGCACCTCGGAGCCGCCGAACGTGTGGACGCGGATCGCTTTCATGGCTCCTCCTATCTCTTAAGGGCCTTGCGCTTCCAGAGCTCCCATGGCCTGCCCAGCGTGCCGGCGACCGAGGCCTCCGCGCGGCGCGCCTCCTCCGGATCGAGATAGGTCACGCTCGCGCTCTGGGCCATCGCCTGCACCTGGAGCTTCGCGTTCATCTCGAGATAGACGCTCCGGAACACGGCATGCGGAAGCGACGGGCCCACGACGACCGCGCCGTGGCCGCGCATGAGCGCCGCCGTACCGCTCCCGAGCGTCTGGGCGAGCGCACGACCGAGCGCGGGATCGCGCACGAGCATGTCGCTGGCGCCGCCAGCCGCTCGCCGGATGTCGAAGACCGGCACGCCCTCCCAGAGGAACGCGCTCATATGGTAGAGGGGCCGGAGAGGCACGCCCGTGACGCCGAACGGGATGACCGACGGGGAGTGGTTGTGAACGATCGCCCGGACGTCGGGCCGGACCTTGTAGATCTCGCCGTGGATGAAGCGCTCGAGGTAGGAGGTGCGGTCGCGCGCGTCCACGGGGTTCGAGTCGAGGTCGTACTCCATGACGTCGGCCGCGGTGACGAGCTCCGGGGCGAGCGAGCGCGACATGAGGTAGCGGTTCGGGTCGCGGTCGTGCCGCGCGCTCACGTGCCCGTAGCCGTCGAGCACGCTCTGGTCCACCAGGATACGGTTCGCGGCGACCAGGTCCTCGACGAGCTTCGGGTCGGGCGGCCCGGCGGATGCCGGCGCGGGCTGGGCGCGCGCGGCCTCAAGGTCGGCAGCGGCCGCCGTGACCAGGAGCGCACCACAGGTCACGAACCACCGCCGCGTGACGTTCGCCATCGCTGTCCTCCCGTGGGGCGGAATCTTCGGGCCTCCGTTGATTATCCGCCGATTCTCCGCCAGAGGTAAAATGAGGGTACTAGAGCGGTCATGCCCAGAACCATCCTCGAGCCGCGGTTCCAGGTCGAATACCTGTCGATTCTCGACAGCGAGGGCAACCTGGACGCCGCGCTCGACCCGAAGCTCCCCCCCGGCGACCTGAAGGCCCTCCACCGCGCGATGGTGCTCGGGCGTCGCCTCGACGAGCGCATGGTCCGCCTGCAGCGCCAGGGCCGCATCGGGACCTTCGCGCCGATCAAGGGCCAGGAGGCCTCGCAGCTGGGGAGCGTGTTCACGCTGCGGCGGACCGACTGGATGGTCCCGTCGTTCCGCGAGACGGCGGCGATGATCTGGCGCGGCTGGCCGATCGAGAAGATCCTGCTCTTCTTCGCCGGGTACGTCGAAGGCGGCCAGCCGGCGCCCGACCAGCACGACCTGCCCATCGCGGTCCCCGTCGCGACGCAGCTTCCCCACGCGGTGGGCCTGGCCTACGCGGCCCAGTACCGCGGCGACGACGCGGTCGTCATGGCATACTTCGGCGACGGCGCCACCAGCGAGGGCGACTTCCACGAGGCGCTGAACTTCGCGGGGGTCTGGCACGTGCCGGTCGTGTTCGTCTGCCAGAACAACCAGTGGGCGATCTCGGTGCCGCTCAAGAAGCAGACCCACTCGAAGACGATCGCCCAGAAGGCGCTCGCCTACGGCCTGCCGGGGATCCAGGTGGACGGCAACGACGTGCTCGCGGTCTACGCGGTCGCGCGCGAGGCGGTCGACCGCGCCCGGGCAGGCGAGGGACCGACGCTGATCGAGTGCGTGACGTACCGCCTCGGCGTCCACACCACCGCCGACGATCCCACCAAGTATCGCGCCGAGGAGGAGGTGCGGGCGTGGGAGCAGAAGGACCCGCTCACGCGCTTCCGCGCCTACCTCGAGAAGAAGGACCTCCTGGAGGACGGGCTCGAGCAGCGGGTGGACGAGGAGATCGCCGAGGCGGTGCGGCGCTTCGAGGCGACGCCGCCGCCCGACCCGCTCACCGTGTTCGACCATGTCTACGCCGAGATGCCGCCCCACCTGCGCGCGCAGCGCGACGATCTCGCCCGCTGGCTCCGCGAGGGAGCCGCCACCGGTGCCGAGGCGCCCGCGACCCCGCCGCGCGCGACGCCGATGCGCGGTCAGCGCCTGACGCGGCGATGACGGCGCGCGCTATGACCAAACTCAACATGGTGAAGGCGCTCAACTGGGCACTCCTCCAGGAGATGGAGCGCGACCCGGACGTCCTGATCCTCGGCGAGGACGTCGGCGTGGACGGCGGCGTCTTCCGCGTCACCGACGATCTCCAGCGCAAGTTCGGCTCGCAGCGCGTGATCGACAGCCCGCTCGCCGAGGCCGCCATCATCGGCACCGCCGTCGGCATGGCGCTCTACGGCCTCAAGCCCGTCTGCGAGATCCAGTTCTCCGGCTTCGCCTTCCAGTGCTTCCACCAGATCGAGAACCACGCGGCGCGCTACCGGCTGCGCTCCCAGGGTCGCTTCCACTGCCAGATGGTGATCCGCATGCCTTACGGCGGCGGCGTCCGCGCGCTCGAGCACCACACGGAGTCCGAGGAGCAGTTCTACGCGCACGTTCCCGGCCTGAAGATGGTGATCCCGTCGGGTCCGCGGACGGCGCGGGCGCTCCTCACCAGCGCGATCCGCGACCCCGACCCAGTGATCTTCTTCGAGTCGAAGGCGCTCTACCACGCCGCGAAGGAGGAGGTCCCCGAGGAGCCCGAGACCCTCCCGATCGGTCGGGCGCAGGTGGTCCGCGAAGGACGCGATCTCACGCTCGTCGCCTACGGCGCCATGTTGCGCGTCGCGCGCGAGGCGGCCGACGTGCTCCAGGCCGAGGATGGCGTGGAGACCGAGGTGCTCGACCTCCTCACGATCGCCCCGCTCGATCGCGAGACGATCGTCGCGTCGGTCGGCAAGACCGGCCGCGCCGTCGTCGTCCACGAGGCGCCGCGGAGCTTCGGGCCCGCCGCCGAGATCGCCGCGTCGATCATGGAGGGCGCGTTCCTCCACCTCGAGGCGCCCGTACGCCGCGTGACCGCGAACGACGTGTCGTTCGTCGGCTTCGCGCGCGAGAAAGCGAACGTCCCTGACGTCGCGCGCGTCGTCGCCGCCGCCCGCGAGACCCTCGCGTTCTAGCCGCGATGCCGCGACCGTTCGTGCTCCCCGACCTGGGCGAAGGACTGACCGAGGCCGAGATCGTCAAGGTGCTCGTCCAGGAGGGCGACCGCGTCCAGGAGGATGCGCCCCTCCTGGAAGTCGAGACGGACAAGGCCACCGTCGAGATCCCGTCGCCGGTCACCGGACGCGTGGCGAAGATCCACGTGCAGCCGGGGCAGACCGTCAAAGTCGGCGCGGTGCTCGTGACGTTCGACGATGTCGCAGCCACGGGCGCAGGGGGCGGGGAGGGGGCTCCTCCGCTCGGAACGACACTCGCTCGGAGCCCCCTCCCCGCCCCCGCGCCCACGCGAGCCTCGACCTCGCCGACGCTCCCGACCCCCTCCCGCGTCGGGCCGGTGGCGGCGACGCCGGCGACGCGACGGCTGGCGCGCGAGCTCGGCGTCGACATCCACACCGTACGCGGCACGGGACACGGCGGACGCGTGAGCGACGACGACGTACGGGCGGCCGCGGGTGGCCGCCCGCCGGCGTCCGCTCAGCCCGCCGCGCAGCCCGGGGCCCCTGAGCGGCCCGCCACTCGGAAGCCCCTCGCGCCCGTCGGCGCCGAGGCGCCCGCGCTGCCGAGGTTCGAGCAGTGGGGGGCGGTCGAGCGCCAGCCGCTCTCGCACTTGCGGCGCACGATCGCCGAGCGCATGACGCTCTCGGCCACGCTCGTCCCTCACGTGACGCACTTCGATCGCGCCGACATCACCGAGCTCGACGCGATCATCCGCCGCAACGTCGAGCCGGCGCGGCAGCGCGGCGTCACGCTCACGCTGACGAGCTTCCTCCTGAAAGCGGCGGCCCTCGCGCTCCGGGAGCACCCGCAGTTCAACGCGAGCCTCGATCCGGCAGCCGGCGAGCTGATCCTCAAGCGCTACTGCCACCTCGGCGTCGCGGTGGCGACGGACCGCGGCCTGATCGTCCCGGTGATCCGCGACGTGGACAAGAAGCCGTTGATCGAGCTCCAGGGCGAGCTCGCCGCCCTGGCCCAGCGCGTGCGCGACGGAAAGGCGACGCTCGAGGACCTGCGTGGCGGGACCTTCACGGTGACCAACATCGGGGCGCTCGGCGGGACGGGCGCGGTCCCGATCATCAATTACCCGGAGGTCGCCATCCTCGGCGCCGCGCGCGCGCGGGAGGAGCCGGTTGTGCTGGACGGCCGCATCGTCCCCCGGGTCCTGCTGCCGCTCTCGCTCACGTTCGACCACCGCGTCGCCGACGGTGCCGACGGCGCCCGCTTCGCCGCCGCCATCGTGCGGCGACTGGAGCGCCCCGAGCAGCTCCTCCTCGAGTGGTGAGCGCGATGACTGGTCGCGGCGCCTTCCAGTCGCCATGGTAATGGGCGACCTCGTGCGCGAGGTGGACGTGGCCGTCGTGGGCGGCGGCCCGGGCGGCTACTCGGCGGCGTTCCGCTGCGCCGAGCTCGGCCTCGAGACGGTCGTCGTGGACGCGGGCCGGCGC
>WNFB01003856.1_pt1 | contig 13276 bp, 12 predicted proteins | sample 5400501 | NCBI WGS metagenome assembly WNFB01 (sample SAMN13153341, study PRJNA577476) | soil metagenome | isolation source: 200 cm saprolite under Douglas fir tree site 2 hole 1 | place: USA:California | collected 2015-04-18
CTCGAAGCCGGCATCCGTCTCTGGCACGTGGAGCACGGCAAGAACGTCGCGATGTGGCGGACGTCCATCCCGTGCCGGCCGGCGGGCGTCTTCCAAGGGCCGCTGGTCGTCTCGATGCGCCCCATCGCCGCCGCCGACCTCTCGAAGGCGGTGACTGCGAGCGCGCGCTTTCCCGGCGCCCACGGCGCGCCGATCCACATCGGCGACCCCGCGGCGATCGGGATCCGGGACCTTACGAAGCCCGACTGGGGCGACCCGCAGGAGTTCGGGCCCGGCGACGTGCCGGTCTTCTGGGCGTGCGGCGTCACGCCCCAGGCGGTCGCGCTCGTCTCGAAGCCGCCGTTCATGATCACGCACAGCCCGGGGCACATGTTCATCACCGATCTGCCGAACTCCGCCCTCGCGGCGTTGTGAGCGTGAGGTTTCTCCCGGCGGGCGATCTCGCCGTCCTGGTCGAGTTCGACGAGGAGATCAGCGTCGAGGTGAACACGCGCGTCCGCGCCCTCGAGTTCCTTATCCAGCAGAAGGCTCTCACGGGCGTCGTCGAGACCGTGCCGACCTTTCGCTCCCTGCTCGTCTACTACGACCCGCGCGCCGTCGGCTACGACGCGCTCTGCGCCGCGATCGCCGAGCTTCTGCCCCAGGCCACGACGGCGGTCCTGCCGCCCTCGCGCCTGGTCGAGCTGCCCTGCTGCTACGACGATCCGGAGCTGGGGTTCGACCTCGCGGCGGCGGCCGAGCGCCTCGGCCTCTCGACGGCCGAGCTGGTGCGGCTCCACAGCATGGCCGAGTACCTCGTCTACTTCATCGGGTTCACGCCGGGCCTCCCGTACATGACCGGGATGCCGGACCGGCTGCAGATCGCGCGTCTCGACACGCCGCGCGTGAGGGTCCCGGCGGGAAGCGTCGGCATCGGCGGGATCCAGTGCTGCGTCTACTCGGTCGAGAGCCCCGGCGGCTTCTGGGTGCTCGGGCGCACGCCGCTCCGGCTCTATGATCCGGAAGCACCTGAGCCGATCCTCTTGCGTCCAGGGGACCGCGTGAGCTTCCGCGCGATCGACCGCCGCGAGTACGACCGCATCGCCGCTCGGGTGGACGCGCGCACCTACCGGCCGGTGATCACGTGATCAGGCTCCTCGATCCCGGACCTCAGACGACCATTCAAGATCTCGGCCGGTTCGGCCAGCTCCGCTACGGCATCCCGCCGTCGGGTCCGGTGGACCGGCTCGCCTTCGTCCTCGCCAACCGGCTCGTCGGCAACCCCGACGGCGCCGCGGCCCTCGAGTGCACGCTCATCGGGCCGCGCTTCGAGGTGGACGGGCCCTGTGCGATCGCCGTCACCGGCGCCGACATGCCCGTGACCGTGGACGGCCGCGAGGCGCCGGGCTGGACGACGCTCGTGCTCCGTCCGGGCGACGTCGTGAAGCTCGGGCCCGCGCGCGTCGGGGTGCGGAGCTACATCGCGTTCTCGGGTGGCCTCGATGTCCCCCCCGTGATGGGCTCGCGCTCGACCTATCTCCGCGGCAGGCTCGGTGGGCTCGAGGGACGCGCGCTCCGAAAGGACGACCGGCTCCGCGTCTTTGCGGCGCCGATGCCGCGCCCGTGGCGCGTGGCCCGGCGCGCGGTGCCCGCCTACGGGAGCGAGCCCACGATCCGCGTCGTGCTCGGGCCGCAGGCCGACCGCTTCACGCGGGCGGGCATCGGCGCCCTCCTCGGAAACGCGTACGAGATGCTGCCCCAGTCGGACCGCATGGGCGCGCGCCTCTCCGGCGAGCGGATCACGCACTCCCGTGGCCACGACATCATCTCGGACGGCATCGCGCTTGGCGCGATCCAGGTTCCGGGCGACGGCCAGCCGATCATCCTCCTGGTCGATCGGCAGTCCACCGGCGGCTACACGAAGGTCGCGATCGTCTGCTCGTTCGACATCGGGCGCGTCGGGCAGGTCAGGCCCGGGCAATCGCTCCGGTTCCGCGCGGTCACCGTGGACGAGGCACACCGCCTGCTCCGCGAAGCCGACGCAGTCCTCGAGACAGGGCTCAGAGAGGAGATCGCATGAGCATGGAGAAGGAGCTCCACGAGTACACCGCGAAGACGGTCCGCTCCCGCGCCCTGCACGAAGAGGCGCTGGCGGTCATGCCCGGCGGCAACAGCCGCACGACGACCTTCTTCGACCCGTACCCGTTCTACATCCAGCGCGGCCAGGGCGCCCACATCTGGGACGCGGACGGCAACGATCGCCTCGACTTCAACGGCAACTACACGAGCCTGATCCTCGGCCACGCACCGCCCGAGGTCGTCAAGGCGATCCAGGAGGCGGTCGTGCACGGGCTCTCGTTCCCCGGGCCGACGGAGCACGAGGTGCGGCTCGCGGAGGTGCTCACGCGGCGCGCGCCGTCGGTCGAGCGGATCCGCTTCACGAACTCGGGCACCGAGGGGACGATGAACGCCGTGCGGCTCGCGCGCGCGTTCACGGGCCGGCCGAGGATCGCGAAGTTCGAGGGCGCCTATCACGGCACCCACGACTGGGTGCTCGTGAGCGTCGCGCCCGACCCGAAGGCGGCCGGGAGCCGTAAGCGCCCGAAGCCGGTGCCCGCGTCGGCCGGCGTGCCGCCCGCCGTCCTCAAGCACACCGTGGTCCTCCCGTGGAACGACCCCGAGGCGTGCGAGCAGATCATCGAGGCGGAGGCCCAGAACCTCGCCGCCGTCCTCGTGGACCCGCTCCTCGGGATCGGCGGTGTGATCCCGCCCGCCGACGGGTTCCTCCCCCGCCTGCGCGCGCTCACGGAGCGCCACGGGATCGTCCTGATCTTCGACGAGGTCATCTCGTTCCGGATTGCGTGGGGCGGGGCGCAGGAGCGGTACGGCGTCCGGCCCGACCTCACGACGTTCGGCAAGATCATCGGCGGCGGCCTGCCCGTCGGCGCCTTCGGTGGCCGGGCCGACATCATGAGCGCCTACGACCCGCGCAAGGGCGCGGCGCGCATCAGCCACGGCGGGACCTTCAACGCGAACCCGGCGACGATGGCCGCGGGCGTCGCCACCCTCAACGCGCTGACGCCCGAAGCGTACGCGCGCCTCGACGCGCTGGGGGAGCGGCTCCGCGGCGGCGTGACGCGACTTCTGGCCGCGACGCGGCGGAAGGGGCAGGTCTCGGGCGTCGGCTCGCTCTTCTGTCTGCACTGGACGCCCGAGCCGCTCAGCGACTATCGCTCGAGCCGCCCCAAGGACCCCGAGGCCCCGATGCGCCTCTTCATGGGGCTCCTCAACGAAGGCATCCTTCTCACTCAGCGGGGACTCGGCGCGTGTTCTCTCGCGATGACGGATGAGGACATCGACCGGTTCGTCAACGCGCTCGCGCGCGTCCTGGCGCGGAGCTAAGGAGTCGTGGCGATGGCGAAGGACATCGATCTCAACTGCGACATGGGCGAGAGCTACGGCCGCTGGACGCTCGGGGCCGACGAAGAGATCATGCCCTGGATCACCTCGGCGAACGTCGCGTGCGGCTTCCACGGGGGCGACCCCCACGTGATGCGCCGGACCGTCGCGCTCGCGCTCAAGCACACCGTGGCGATCGGCTCGCACCCGAGCCTGCCGGACCTCATGGGATTCGGTCGCCGCGTCATGGACGTCACCCCGCAGGAGGTGAAGGACTACCTCTGCTACCAGACGGGCGCGCTGCGCGAGTTCGTGAGGGCCGCCGGCGGCGACCTCCAGCACCTGAAACCACACGGCATCCTCTACTCCATGATGGAGAAGGAGGAGGCGCTCGCCGTCGCCGCGGGCGAGGCGGTGCTCGAGTCCGGCGGCAAAGAGCTGATTCTGATGACGCTCGCCTCGGGCAAGTACGACGCGGCCTGCCGCAAGATGGGCGTGCGTGTCGCCTCGGAGGGCTTCGCGGACCGCGCGTACAACGTGGATGGCACGCTGGTCTCGCGCAAGAGCGCGGGCTCCCTGATCACCGACCCCGAGCGCGCGGCCGCGCAGGCGGTGAAGATGGCGATGGCAGGCAAGGTCCGCACGCTCGACGGCGTCGAGATCGACATCTCGGTCCAGACGATCTGCTGCCACGGCGACACGCCGGGCGCCCAGAAGATCGTGCGGGTGGTCCGGGAAGCGCTCGACAAGGCGGGGTGCCGCGTCCGGCCGCTGCGCGAGTGGCTCCCGAAGGCCTGACCACGCGGCGCGGCCGGCGGCGGCATGCAGGGCCGGGGCTACACGGTGAGGTGAGCCTGGCCGAAGACCGGTTGGCGCTCTGGACATCGCGCGGAGCCTGACGACCCGGGACGGCGCGGTCATCGGCTACCGGCTCTGGCGGCCGGGAGCCCCTCGCCGGATGCTTGTCCTGCTCCACGGCCTCGCCAGCAACCTGACCCGCTGGTCGGAGCTCGTCGCCCACACGTCGCTCAAGGCGGGCTGGGACATCCTGCGCCCGGACCTCCGTGGCCACGGTGCGTCGCTCGATCGCGGGCGGGTCGGGATGGACGAGTGGTGCGCCGACCTCGCGGCGCTCCTCGAGGCGGAGCGAGCGCCGCGGGCCGTCGTCGTCGGCCACTGTCTCGGCGCGAACGTCGCCGTCGAGTTCGCCAGGCGCCGTCCCGACGAGGTTGCGGGCCTCGTTCTCGTCGAGCCGATGCCGCGCGAAGCCCTGCGTGGGAGCCTGAGAACCGCCGCCCGGCTCTGGCCGCTCGTGCTGTCGGTGGCGTGGCTTGTCCGCGCTTTCAACGCGCTCGGCGTGCATCGCCGGCGTGTGGCGCAGCTCGATCTGGTCGAGCTCGATCGCCAGACGCGCGCCGCCATGTCCGAGGGGGCGTCCGAGACACTCGTCCGGCGATACGCGTCGCCCTGGCTCGACCTGCGGACGACGCCCACCGGGGCCTATCTCCAGTCGCTCATGGCCGTGAGCCGCGGGCTGCCTGACCTCGCGGCGATCCGCGTCCCCGTGCTGGCGCTCCTCTCCACGGGCGGCGCGCTCAGCGACCCCTCGCGCACCGAGCGCCTGCTGCGCGCGCTCCCGAGCTGCCGGATCATGCAACTGTCCTCCCAGCACTGGATCCCGACGGAGCAGCCCGAGGCGATGCGGAGAGCGATCGAGGAGTGGTGCGCCGGTGTCGCCGCCACCGGGCTCGGCGCGCGACCTTGACCTTGGCCCTGCGACGATGGTTTACTGAGTCGCTCGTGGACACCCCCCTCAAGCGCACTCCGCTCTACGAGGCGCACGTCAAGGCCGGCGCGCGCATGGTCCCCTTTGGCGGCTGGGAAATGCCGGTCCAGTACGCGGGGATCGTCGAGGAGCACCGCGCGGTCCGCGGCGCCGTCGGCCTCTTCGACGTGAGCCACATGGGGGAATTCGAGGTCGCGGGGCCGCACGCCTGCGTCGTGCTCCAGTCCCTCACCACCAACGACGTCGCCGCGCTCGCGGTCGGCCAGGTCCAGTACTCCGTCCTCTGCTACCCGAACGGCACGATCGTGGACGACCTCACCGTGTACCGCCTCGCGGACGACCGGTTCATGCTGACGGTCAACGCCGCGAACATCGACAAGGACTGGGCCCACGTGAATCAGTACACGGAGCACGGCAAGGACGCGCGCTGGACGAACGTCGCGGCGGACACCGGGCTCATCGCGGTGCAGGGGCCCCGGGCCGAGGCGCTCGTCGGCCGCCTCGCCGACCCGGACGTGACGAAGATCGGCTACTACCGCTTCGCGCGCGGCAGGGTGGCCGGAGTGCCGGCGCTCATCTCCCGCACGGGCTACACGGGCGAGGACGGGTTCGAGCTCTACGCGAAGGCCGCAGACACCGCGCGGCTCTGGGCGGCGCTGCTCGGGGCCGGCCACGGCGACGGCGTGCAGCGGATCGGGCTGGGCGCGCGCGACACGCTCCGGCTCGAGATGAAGTACGCGCTCTACGGCAACGACATCGACGACACGACGAACGCGCTCGAGGCGGGACTGGGCTGGGTCGTGAAGCCGGCCAAGGGTGCCTTCATCGGCGGGGAGGCGCTCGAAAAGATCCGCGCCGAGGGCGTGCGCCGCAAGCTGGTCGGCATCGAGATGGTGGACAAGGCGGTTGCGCGCCACGGCTACCCGGTGCTGAAGGACGGGCGCCGGGTCGGCGTCGTCACGTCGGGCTCCTACGGCCCGTCCGTGGACAAGTACATCGCCATGGCGTACGTCGAGGCGCCGCTCGCCGGCGTGGGCACGGAGCTCGCGGTCGAGGTCCGCGGAGCGGCGAAGGCCGCGCGCGTCGTCAAGACGCCGTTCCATCCTTCACGAGTGAAGAAGGCATAGCCATGTCCAGCATCCCCAAAGATCTCAAGTACACGCGCGAGCACGAGTGGGCGAAAGCGGAAGGCGACCGGGTGCGCGTCGGCATCACCGCGTACGCGCAAGAGCAGCTCGGCGACGTCGTCTTCGTCGAGCTGCCGAAAGTCGGGACCAAGGTGACCGCGAAGAAGCCGTTCGGCGTCGTCGAGTCGGTCAAGGCGGTGTCCGACCTGTTCGCGCCCGTGTCGGGCGAGGTCGTCGAGGTCAACGGCGAGCTGCCCAACAAGCCCGAAACCGTCAACCAGGACCCCTACGGAAAGGGCTGGATGATCGTCGTCAAGCCGTCGAGCAAGGCGGACTGGGACCAGCTCCTGACCGCTCAGCAGTACGAGGAGTTCCTGAAGCAGGGAGGCCATTGATGGCGTCGCGCTACATCGCCAACACGGCGGCCGAGCAGAAGCGGATGCTCGGCGTGATCGGTGCCGGCTCGCTCGAGGAGCTGCTCGTCAAGATCCCCGCGAAGGCGCGCCTCTCTCGCCCGCTCGGCCTCAGGCCGGCGCTCGCCGAGACCGACCTGATCCGCCACATGAAGGCGCTCGCGGCGCGGAATGCCGACGCGGACAGCCACGTCTGTTTCATGGGAGCGGGTTCCTACGACCACTACGTCCCGAGCCCGATCAATCACCTGATCTCCCGCGGCGAGTTCTTCACCGCGTACACGCCCTACCAGCCCGAGGCGAGCCAGGGGACGCTTCGGACGATCTACGAGTATCAGACGATGATCGCCGAGCTGACGGGCATGGACGTGGCGAACGCGTCCATCTACGACGGCGCGTCGTCGCTGGCCGAGGCGGCGCTGATGGCGCACGCCGTCACCGATCGGCGCGAGATCGTGCTGTCGCGCGGGGTGAACCCGCTCCACCGGCGCGTCGTCGCGACCTATTGCGAGGGGCCGGGGATCAAGCTCCGCGACGCCGGCGCGCCCGACGGCGTCACCGACCTCGCGGCGGCGAAGAAGCTCGTCGGTGCCAAGACCGCGGCGCTCGTCGTCCAGACGCCGAACTTCTACGGCTGTCTCGAGGACGTCTCCACGGCAGCCGAGATCGCTCACGCGGCCGGCGCGCTGCTCGTCGTCGTCGCCGACCCGGTGAACCTCGGCGTGCTCGAGGGGCCCGGAAAGCTCGGGGCAGACATCGTCGTCGGGGAAGGGCAGGGGCTCGGCGTGCCGATGAGCTTCGGCGGCCCAAACCTCGGCGTCTTCGCCGCGAAGAAGGAGCTCGTGCGCCGGATGCCGGGCCGCCTCGTCGGCGCCACGGTGGACAAGGACGGCGCGCGCGGCTTCGTGCTGACGCTGCAGACGCGCGAGCAGCACATCCGCCGCGCGAAGGCGACCTCCAACATCTGCACCAACGTCGCCCTCTGCGCGCTCATGGCGACGATCTACCTCGCGACGCTCGGGCGGCACGGCCTCGTCAAGGTCGGCGAGCTCTCGGCGGCGAAGGCCCACTACGCGGCCGAGCGCCTAGCGAAGGTCTCCGGCGTGGCGCTCCGCTTCGGCGCGCCCTTCTTCAAAGAGTTCACGCTGAAGCTCCCGAAGCCGCCGGAGCGCGTCGTCACGAAGCTCGCCAAGCAGGGCTTCCTCGCCGGCGTCCCGCTCAAGACCTTCGACCGCGGCCTCGCCGACTGCCTGCTGATCGCCGTGACCGAGAAGCGCACGAAGGCCGAGATCGACGGCTTCGCCGCGGCCCTCGAAAAGGCGGTGGCCTGATGGCCGCCTCTGCCTACGACAAGCTGATCTTCGAGCTGTCCTCGCCGGGGCGCGAGGCCTTCTCGCTCGCCGAGGCCGACGTGCCGCAGGCCGACGTGACGAAGCTCCTTCCCGCCAGCTACCTCCGCAAGGAGGCGCCGGCGCTGCCCGAAGTTTCCGAGTTCGACATCGTCCGGCACTACTCGCGCCTCTCGCGCATGAACTACGGCGTCGACACGCACTTCTACCCGCTCGGCTCGTGCACCATGAAATACAACCCGAAGCTCAACGAGGACATGGCGCGCCTGCCGGGCTTCGCGAAGCTCCACCCGCTGGCGGCCGAGACGCTCTCGCAGGGCGCCCTCCAGCTCATGCACGAGCTGGCGCAGGACCTCGCCGAGATCGCCGGGATGGACGCGGTGTCGCTCCAGCCCGCCGCCGGCGCCCAGGGCGAGTTTGCGGGCGTGCTGATGATCCGCGCCTATCACCTCTCGCACGGAGAGAAGCGGACGAAGGTGCTCGTGCCCGACTCCGCCCACGGGACCAACCCCGCATCCACCGCGATCGCCGGTTACGAGGTCGTCGAGGTGAAGTCGCTGCCGAACGGCGAGGTGGACGTGGACGCGCTCGCGCGCACCCTCGACACCGACGTCGCCGCGTTCATGATCACCGTGCCGAACACGCTCGGCATGTTCGAGCCGCGCATCGTCGAGATCAGCGAGCTGTGCCACGCCAAGGGCGTGCAGGTCTACATGGACGGCGCCAACCTCAACGCGGTCCTCGGCATCACGCGCCCGGGCGACCTCGGCTTCGATGTGTGCCACTTCAACCTGCACAAGACCTTCACGACGCCGCACGGCGGCGGCGGCCCGGGCGCGGGCCCGGTCGGCGTCAAGGCTCACCTCGAGCCCTTCCTCCCGGTGCCGGTCGTCACCAAGGACGGCGACGGCTACGCGCTCGACTGGAAGCGGCCGAAGTCCATCGGCAAGCTCCAGGCCTTCTGGGGTAACTTCGGCATGCTCGTGCGCGCCTACACCTACATCCGCACGATGGGGCCCGACGGCCTCCGGTCCGTTTCCGACAACGCCATCCTGAACGCCAACTACATCATGAAGCGGCTCGAGAAGGATTACGACGTCGCCGTCCCGGGCCCGTGCATGCACGAGTGCGTGCTCTCAGCGCGTCGTCAGAAGAAGCTCGGCGTGACGGCCACGGATATCGCCAAGCGGCTTTTGGATCTCGGGTTCTACGCCCCCTCGACGTACTTCCCGCTGATCGTCGAGGAGGCGCTGATGATCGAGCCGACCGAGACCGAGTCGAAGGAGACGCTCGACGCGTTCTGCGACGCGATGATCCAGATCGCGCGCGAGGCCGAGTCGAACGCCGCGGTGATCCACGACGCCCCCGTGACGACGCCCGTGCGCCGACTCGACCAGACCAAGGCGGCCCGCGAGCCCGACCTCCGCTGGACCCGCCGGCCGTAGCTTAGCGCCGGCGCCGCCTTGCCGGTTCGCCTGTCGGCAGGCTATAGTGCCTGCCGATGGCCGGACGGATTCTCGCGCTGACACGGCTCGCTGTGTTTCAGCCTAGCTCCGCCAAGATATGCTACAGGATCTCGCAGCCCATCCCAGCCGCGTCAGTCCGCACTCTTAGCGCCCAACACCCCGAAGACAAAGGGCAGCGGTGATGCGCACGGCCGGGGACGGCTCCGCGATGGGCTGCAGGAACTCGCCGCGGTTGCGGTGGTATGAAGACCTGCACATCCCGCCGTCGAATTCTCGTTAGCCGGACACAGTGAAAACATACGGATTGAGGGACGACCAGGGCAGGTTATACGCGTTTGAAGTGCCCTACTCACTGCTTGGGCGCCGCGATATCTGCAGGGTCATACGCGCGATCCCCGGAGCCAAGGTTGTGAGAGAGCCTCGTCCCTGGCGGTTCTCGCCGCCGCACAGTGAGCTCTGCGAATTCCAGTTCGAAGGCGTCACCTTCGTCGTGAAGGACCCCGCATACCAACGGTTCTGGATCGGACCGTTCTGGATCGGACCAAAGGCGCTGCGATGGGAGGGCGGAATTGTCCGAGTGAAGGAGGCCTTCGATCGTGCCAGGCCAACTGGGTTTGCCGCGATACTGAGGACGATACTTGGATACGGACGGTGAAGTTTGTACCCCCCTGAACGGTCGGGGACATAGGTAACAAAAGAGTCCGGGGACATGGGTAACACGTGGCTACGCCCTGATGATGTAGTCCCGTTCGTCGACGCGGCCCAAGAGGACGTTGCAGAAGTGAATGGACCAGATGCCGTCGTCGACCTCCTCGAGACCGACGGGGTGTTGCTTGAGCGCGTTGGCGATGAACAGCAGCCGCTTCCTCAGGCGGATGGTGCCAGCGTTGGTGACGCGCTTGACGATGAAGTGCCCGGGGTACTCGACGGGTGGCAGGGCGCCCGTGTACTCGCGGGGTGAGGGCCGGTAGAGCGCGGCGGGAGGCCGCCCGCCGAGGGCCTCGTGCGGGCGCTCTTCATTGTAGAGGCGGCGGAAGGCCGTGAAGGCCCGTTGCTGGGTTGGGAGGCTCGATCGGGGTGGGCGAATCGCTTCGCCCTTCAGGGTCTTGTGCATGCGTTCGTGGGCGCCGTTCTGGTGAGGCGAGGCTGGGAGGATCCGTTGGTGCTGAATGCCCAGGCGCAGCCACCACACGTTGAGTTGCGAGAGACCGTGAATTCCAGTCGTGGCGAAGGGCACGCCGTTGTCGGTGCGAATCGCGCGGGGCAGGCCATACTCGCGAAAGAGGCGGTCGAAGATCGGGCGCACGCCGTGGCCCTTGGTCGAGAGCAGGCCGTGGCACGCCAGGAGATAGCGGGTGTGCTGGTCGGCGATCGTCAGCGGGTAGCAATAGATCCCGTCGCGCGTGCGGAAGTGCCCCTTGAAATCCGCGGTCCAGAGGTCGTTGGGCTGCGTCGTGGTCGGCGGCACCACGCCCGGATGCTCGTAGTGACGGCGGCGGCGCCGCTTCTTCACGAGCCTGCGGCGGGCGAGCAGGTCCCCGGCGGTGCTGATGGCGGGCAGGTCCAAGGCCGGATGCCGCGGCGCAAGCCAGGCCAAGAGCTTCGCCGGGCCCCAGCTCGGATGCTGTCGGCGAGCCTCGCAGATCACCGCCGCGACCGGCGGCGAGATGCGGTGCGGGCAACGATGCGGCGCGCGGCTCCGATCGGCGAGGCCCTGCCGGCCCGCATCCTCGAAGCGGGCGAGCCATTTGTACCCGGTCTTGCGGCTAATGCCGTAGCGCGCGCAGAGCTCCGCCATCGTGTACAGCTCTAGCCGGTGATCGTGAATGAACCGTTCACGCTGTTCCACGGGTGATGTCTCCAGCCAGGGCATCGGCCAACCTCCTGTTGACCGATGACCTTAGTGGTGTCACCCATGTTCCCGGTTAGATGTGTTACCTATGTACCCGGTTTGTACCCCCGGGCTGGCTAACAGGCCGCTTGAGCGGGACGGCATGAGCCGCTGTGGCGATCGCGACGGCGCCGGCCGCTCAGCGCCGAGCCGTTGGGCCAGACCAATGGGACAGCTCGGCGAAGGGGCAATCTAGTGTTCGGATCCCAGAGCCACGCGAAGCGTTTCTTTGTCGACAAGATCGTCGCCGAAGCAGCAGCAGAACTCCGTCCACTCTCCGACAACGAACGCCAGATGCTTAGCTTTTCGCAGTCCGACCCCGAATTCGTCGTGGACCCGGTACTCGTTGACAAGCTCGCAGCCGAGATCTCGGATGAGGACTACGAAGCAAAGGTGGCTGGCCTCCTTAAACGTGCCTATCAGCGCGATGTGGCCCGCGACGGCGCAACGCGCGATACGTACCGGGAGGCGTACGCGGTCCTGAACCAAGGCGATCACTACTTGCTGATCATGATCGATCGAGCGCTGGGCCGACAGTTGAGGCCATGGTGGGCTTTCTGGCGCTAGGACTGGCTGACAAGCGGCTTGAGCGGCCCGGCACGACTGCCTGTGTGGACGTCGCAGCGTCCAGGGCCGGCCGCTCAGCCGCCAGGCGTTGACCCCTTAACCCGAGGAGGTTCATATGGCGTCGGATGGAAAGTACGCATTGATCACTGGCAGTTCGCGCGGCATCGGGAGAGGAATTGCGCTGGCCCTGGCGGAGAATCGCGTGAAGGTCGCGATTCACTACTACCAGAACGAAGGGGCCGCGAAGGAGACGCTTACCCAAGTCCGCACACGTGGGTCCGATGGTGTCTTGGTGCACGCCGATGTAACACGTCCAGAACACATCACCGACATGTTTCGCAAGCTGAAGACTGAGTTCGGGAAGCTCGACATTTTCGTGAGCAACGCACGTCCCGAGGTGCCCGCGTTTTTCCAGCCGCCTCTGGATATCACCTTGAAACAATGGGACACGGCGTTTGATTCGCAGGCGAAGGCGTTCCTCGTCGGCGTTCGGGAGGCGCTTCCGCTGATGAGTGATGGAGGCAGGATCTTCGCCATCACCTACGCCCCAGGCAGCCGAACCGGCGGCCTCCAGCCCTGGGTCGGTATGGGATCAGCGAAGGCGGCGCTCGAGTCCCTCGTTCGTTACTTCGCCGTCGCCGTCGCGAAGCGCGGTATCACGGTGAACGCGATCAGCCCCGGATGGACAGAAGACAGCGTTCTGAACACGTTGCCCGAGCAGGCCCAGCAACTCATCCGAAATTGGCACGTGCGCGGTTGGACACCGATGGGACGCTTGGGAACGCCAGAAGACGTCGGGAACGTGGTCGCGCTCTTCTGCTCGGAAAAGGCCCGCTGGATCACGGGACAGGTGATCTATGCGGACGGTGGCGCATCATTGATGAATCCAGAGATACCGCCCGAAATTCAGATCGGATAGGTCCCGTGCGATGCTAGGGGCGTGACGGACAGCGCGCGCGGCCGGACCTGGCGCCTGCTCGTGACCGAGCCCACCGACGGCGCCACCAACATGGCGATCGACGAGGCGGTGTGGCTCGGACGCCGGGCGGGCGCATCGCCGCCGACGATCCGCTTCTTCGCGTGGGCGCCGCCCACGGTGTCGCTCGGCTACGGCCAGCCGCTCGACCGCCACGTCGACATCGCCGCGTGCCGGCGGCTCGGCGTCGGGCTCGTGAGGCGGCCAACGGGCGGGAGCGCGATCTACCACGACGGCCCCGAGCGCGAACTCACCTACAGCGTCGTCGCCGCGGCCGACGACATCGGCGGCGGCGCGCGCGACCTGCTGCACAGCTACCAGTG
>WNFB01003857.1_pt1 | contig 13276 bp, 12 predicted proteins | sample 5400501 | NCBI WGS metagenome assembly WNFB01 (sample SAMN13153341, study PRJNA577476) | soil metagenome | isolation source: 200 cm saprolite under Douglas fir tree site 2 hole 1 | place: USA:California | collected 2015-04-18
TCAGCATCTTCCTAGTCGTCCTTGGAATGGGGGTCCTGGGAATCACCACCCTGCTGGGGAAGCAGTTGAGCGGCTGGCAGGCGTGGACGCCTCTGCTTGCAGGAGGATTTACTTTCATTCCAGCTTCGATCTACTCGATCAGTCTGTTCTTCCACTTTATCCTTCTCGGCCTCTGGGGTCTTCCCTGGATGCTCGTCGGCTACGTTGTTTTCACGCATGCAGCCAAACAGGAGATGGTGGCTCAGGTGTCGGGAGCAACTACGGGAAAATAGATGCGTCGGTCCATTTGTAGATAGTAAGGAGAATACCATGCTGAAAAGCACCTTTTGGACGCAACGTCGTTTCACGGGTATCATCTTGATTCTGGGCTGTGTGCTGTACATAGCGGCTGTGGGCTTCATGCCAAGAGATACGCAGGGAAATTTCATGGTGACCCTGCCCGCACGGGCCGCGTTGCTCCTCATCGCTGCCCAGCCGTCTCTCTTCCAGTGGTCCATAAGCTTGTTCATCGGCGGGACCATCGTGACGCCCCTGGGCTTTGCCCTGCTTACCAGGCTGTTGTGGGACGCTGGGGATCGCATCTTCTCCCAACTGGCTCTGATCACCTCGCTGTTTGGAGCCGCGCTATTGGTCATCTACGCCGCTTTGTTTCTGGGCATCTCCCCTCTTGCGGCGCAAGAGACCGCCAGAACAGGTGTGGTGCCAGGCTACTACCTGCCGTTTAACTCAACGACTCAGCCTTTGTTCGTCATGTACACCATTCTTACCTTCTCAGCGCTGGCTGTCTACGGAGGGGCAGTGCTCTCTACACGCGTGCTGCCACATTGGGTAGGCTGGCTCGCCATCGTCTACGGCCTGCTCGGCCTAGTGTCAGCAGGATTCGTCGGCGGGAATGTCCCTCCACTCGTCCATTACCTGCTGCCGATGGTGATGGGCATCCTGCTTCTCTTGCAACAGTCTCAGCTTCCAATCGGGAACCATCATGAGGAAGCGTCAACTGCTGCCTCTCCGGCTCCTGTTGCGGGAGGGAAACAATAGATGGAAAAAGGAACCTGGCATCTAATGGAAGTCAACAGAAGCATGGAGGCGCAAGAACCAGGGCGTCACACAAGGATCGTACAGATGAGTGTTCAACAGGCGTCAACGAAAACCAGGCAGCGTTCCCATGCACTCGATACACGCTTGCATGGGCGCTGGATTGTGCTCGCTCGAGGCCTCTGGATCACCCTGGTCACGCTCACCCTGACGATCTTCTTCGCCAGCCTCCCCATGTACCTGGCACAACTGCAAACGCCGTGTACTGAGATCGCATGCGAATACCAGCAACTCACTCACGCACAAGCAGAGACGCTCAAAGGGATGGGCATGTCTCTCGGCGAGTACGCAGCATTCACGATCGCGATCGCGCTTGCCTCGGTGATGGTGTCTTTGGTGGTCAGCACGCTCATCATCTGGCGGAGGTCCTATGACCGGATGGCGCTTATCGTCGCGCTCATGCTCGTCACGTTAGGCCCGATCATCGAGGTCGTCAACGTGCCGGTGAGCAGCCCCTCCCCCTGGCGGGTGCCGAACGAATGCCTGAGCTTCCTCGCTCAAGCCTTGCTCGTGCTCGTCTTCCTCCTGTTCCCTTCTGGGCGGTTCGTGCCTCGCTGGACACGCTTTACCCTCGTCGTGTTTCTCGCCGTGCAGGTCCCTTTCACGTTCTTGCCAGTCGCGCCTTTGCTGCCAAACACCCCGGAGAGCGATCCTGGCTGGCTCGTGGCTATCAGCGAGCTGGCGATCATTGCAGGAGTCCAACTCTACCGCTACCGATGGGTGTCCAGTCCACGAGAGCGTCAGCAGACCAAATGGGTGGTCTTCGGTCTCGCTGTGCCGGTCACCGTCTCTGTTCTCGCGACTGCGTTGGGTCTGTTTTTCCCAGTGCTCGCCGAGCGCAGTTCACTCTATCTCTTGGCTCTCAATGCCCACGAATTGCGCAACGAGGTTGTTGAAGAGCTAATCCTGATCTGAGGAGCGAAAGTCGTTCAGAACCGGACGTTGAGCCCATGAGAGATGGCAGAACCAGCGGGATGGAGAGCAAAAAAGGCAGAAGATAGGAAGAATTGAGGAACAGCCAGGAAAAGAAGCCATGAGGCTCCACTCGGAGAAGCAAGCTTGTCCGAGAAGAAGGAACCCAACGGCTATCAAGACGGTGTTAAGCCGTCGCCAAACCGAGCGAGATGGCAAAGCCTTCTGGGACGCCGAACAGTCTGATCGTCACCTGACTCGCTGTTGGGACTCGTGCGTTGCGGGCGAACCGCTCTGCCCACGAGAGGCCCACGAATTGCGCAACGAGATTTGAGGAAGTGCTGAGCTTGCCAGAGGGCATGAACAAGGAGTCCAGCCTCGTCGTGTAGGGGGGAAACACCAAGGAGGGCTGGGGAAGCAAGCGAGAAGGGAAGGCCAGACCCGGTGGGAGGCGAGAAGAGGTGGAAAAAAGACATGGTGGCCCGCTCGGTGAGCACAGCTTAACCGAGAAGAGAAGCACGCGGCCTTTGGTGTCTCCAGGATTAGACGCAGGAGAGACCCAGGGAAGCAGCAAAAGCCGCAGGCAGACCGAACAGCGTGATGGTCACCGCCGAGGGAGCCGGAGTTCTCGCATTGCGAGCCAGGCGCTCAGCCCAGGAGAGGCGAAAGTCGGGCACGCTGGGCGCGGGAGAGGAGCGAAGGCGCTTTTGGGGGAAAACTCTGTGGTGGTGGCCGAACTTGCACATCGACCCGTTGACTGCACAAGAGCCGCATCCACTCCCGTCGGATCTCGCAGCGACTCCAATCCCGCCCGAGCCTCGGGGCGGTTCCCATGGCCAGAGTGGTCGCCCCAGCCTGGCGTGCTGGTTCGGCAGGTGGACGGCGAATGGCACTGACCCGGCGCGGCTTCTTCGTTGCTGCCCCATAGCCCTGGCATTGTTCTCGCAACGGACAGGGACGACAATGGGTCATGCTGGCAGCGTAGACGATGCGCACGCTGCCATGGTGCTCTGCTCGTCGTTCTTGCTCGAAGAGGGGATGGCCCGCAGGACAGCGCAGGGTGCCATCGGGCTGGAGGGGAAACAGACTTGCCTTTCAAGCAGCCCATCCGTGAGCGTGGCACGACCGAAGGGGTGTCTGAGGTGGGGAGCACCGGCATGGAGCTGTTTGCCATCGGAGGCTGGGACAGGTCTGCTGGTGCAAACTCTGTGGTGCGCGACTTCTGCCGGATGAAGCTGATGACCCAGCTCAAGACGCACATTCCACACCCCTTGACTGATCACCTGCCAGCACTCCTGCGAGGCCTCCGCGTGACTACACCAGCGGTCGGGGTCCTGCTCCCGATCTGCATCGAGGTGCGAGCACCGGGGCACTCGCACCTCGATGCGAGACGCGAGCGCTCCCACATCAGCCGCTGTGAAAGCTCCCTGGGGAAGGGCAGTAAAGAACAGTTCGTAGACCGGTCCTTCTCGCAGAGTGCCCACAGGACTCTTTGTCGTGCCTGCAGGATGGGTAGCGATCACCACGCGACTCCGCTCTTCAGCCGGACTAATGACCAGCTCAGGACAATCGTAGAGCAGACGGGTGGTGCCGCTTTCAGGATGGGTCGGAGGCTCGATCGGGGGGGAGGTGGAGACGGGCCTGCACCTCAGGTCGATCAAGGAGCTGATAGTCTCTGCCGCGCATCACATAGGCGAACTCTGCCAGATCCGCCACGAGCGCCCCATTGCCATACTGCCCATCCAGGCGGATGATGGCGCTCTCGCGTGGGAGACCTTGCGCATCCAGATAGCGCTGGATGGCTGCCACCGCGCGGCGCAGTTCTCCACGGTAATCGCCGTTGCCTGCGCCGCCGAACGTCCCCAGCCACTGGTGCGTATGCGCCTGCAACACCGTCGTGCGCGTCCCAACGATCTCCCCGCGTTTGCCTCCGGTGTAGCCAGGCTCACAGATTCCGCGCAAGCGGCGATGGGGAGCCGGACGATCGGGAGGTTTTGGTAAGGCTCGTTGCCGTGCAGCGAGCCTTCGTCCCATCCACATCGAAGACCAGCCACTGCTCACCACAGCGATCCCATAACCCTCCTCCAGGCTCATCGGTCCGTGGCCGGGCCAGCACAGCTTCCAGGAACAGGGACCGCACAGCTTCGAGAGCATCCTGGTCGAAGGCGGCAAGAAACCGACTGAGCGTCGAGCGTGCAGGGAGACGCTCCCGTCCAAACAGGCTCATGAACGGGAGAGCAAAGGGGAGCAGACGATCATAAAAGTCTTCCAGGGTGCGCTCGAAGCTGCTGGCATAGCCAAGAAGGATGGCCAGAAAGTCGATGGCCTCATACCACCCGAACCGGCGCCGCGCAAATATGCACCGATCGCCCAGCGACGTTCACGGTACATCAGCCTCATCGTCCAGAGGAAGAGGCGTAAGACGCTGAGAAAGCGTACCAACTGACTGAGTCGATTGATCCGAAGGGTGTGTGTATACATTGGCATGCCTTTCTTCGCTAAGGGACTAAATGCTTCCAAATTGAACCTGGAACCCCATCGAGAAGCATTGTTTGTCATCTGCTACCGAGCCACAGAGATGTTGCTTACTGACTATGGCTCGTCATCTGTCATCCTTCTTTTAAGACCCGATGGCTGCGACCCAGTGCGGCTCTAGCGCCGGGTGTCGCGAGCAGAGCCAGGACGACTACGAGTACCACCAGTATGACCCGATGATAGATGGTGTTCGCCTCAGTGCTGGGGCCAAGGCCCAATGCGAGTGCAGTGATCCCCAGAAGGACACCCGCCACTGCAAAGGCGTGGGCGGCTATAGCTCCCCACCACGCCCAGGTCTTGCGGGCGAACACGGCACAGGCACTCACCGCCAGGAAGATCCCGCAGAGTCCTTCGACAATGGCGGCAGGAATGATCCGGGGTTCCGAGAATCCCAGCGGGAACTGGATGCCCAGGTGCAACAGCGTCGCGAGAAGAAAGGTAATGACTTCTACAACAATCAGAACGCTGATCACCGTGACTACGGTGGTCCAGCGACGGGTAGGGGTCTCAATCATGGAAACTTCTCCTTCGTGCTCAAACATCAACGACAAACTCTTGAAAACCTTTCGCTCGGCTCGCGAACGGGTGAACAATCTTCAGTTCCATGGTTCGTTCTCCTTCTTCAAAGAGCTTCTGCATGGGATCTCCTCTTGCTCGCGGTTTCAGGCTCTTCCTCTGTAGGGAAGCCGCGTGATCTCCTCTGTACTGCCAGCCCAGCCAGGCGAAGAGCAGATTCAGCACAGCGAACCCGTCTACCACCAGGATTCCAATACCCATTTGGGCCGAGAAGCTGGCGAGGAAGGTCCAGGTGAGACCCAACGCCAGGGGACCACAGACAGAACCGATGCGAGCCCCAAGGTTGGAGAGCGCGCTGGCAGCTCCCATCGTTTCCAGCGCGCCGACACTCATGAGGAGGGTCTGATTGGGCCCGGTAAAGAGGCCAATGCCTATGCCGATGAGCAGCAGGCGCCAGGCGAGATTGAGTGCAGTTGTTGGGGCCTGGATAATCAACGTGAGCATGAGCAAGCCGACGAGCAGCACACCTGAGCCTGTCAGGATGAAAGGCTTTGCACCGTAGCGATCGGTCAAGGAGCCGCCCAGGATTCCCATCACCCCCATTCCCAGTGGCACGCAGAGCAGGACCACGCCCGCGAGAGATGGGGCGATGTGCTGCACACCGCTCAGGTCAAACGGTAAGAGGTAGTAGAGAGCACCAGCGACCGTCACACTACAGAAAAACGCCAGGAGTCCCCACAGGAACTGCGAGCGACGCAGCAATCCTCCCATCTGGCGATAGGCGCTGCCTGATCGCCGGTCTCCCAGGCGCACGCCGCGCAAGCTGAAGATCCCCAGCAGGGCCGCCAGCAGACAGATCGGCACATTCACAAAGAAGATGGCTGACCAGCCAAAGTTTGCCAGCAGCAGGCCGCCTATGCCTGGACCCGCGACACCGCCCAGAGGGGCGAGCGCCCCGACGATGCCCATAGCGCGCCCGCGCTCGCCAGGTGAGACGACGGCTGCGGCCACAGCAATGCCCTGCGTGGCAAGCAACGCTGCAAAACACCCCTGTATCACACGACCCACCAGCAGGAGCGCGAAGTTCGGTGCCAGGCCACAGGTAAGACTCCCCAGGCCGAATCCCAGCACGGCGACCAGGAAGGTCGGGAGCACGCGGAAGCGGCTAGCCAGGTCTCCAGAGGGGAGGATGAGTACGGTCAGAGGGATCGCATAGCTCAAGGTCACCGCGGACACAAGGCTATCCGAGAGCTGCAACTGGTGTGCGATCGACGGCAGCGCAAGCGCAACGATCGTCGCATCCAGAGCCGAAAGAAAGAGCGAGAGGCCAATGGCAACTACTGCCAGCCACCTGCGTTCGTATTGCATCGATACACCTCCTTCATATGGAACGACATACCCACCATCAAAAGGATAGGCCTACTGGACGATGACTGTCAGGTTCATACTGGAGTGGATGGTACAGTAGAAATGGAATGTGCCTGCAATGGTGAAGGGGCCGATGGTGGCTTGACTGAAGCCGTTGATCTGCACGTCCTTGACCTCCGGTACGCCTGGCTCTCTGGTCGGTTTCGCCGTGCCGTTCTCCCAGATCCCATTGGCGATGATGTGCGGCGTCAACGTATCATCAATCAGCGTGATACGCTCCCCCTTTTTGATGGTGATAGATGACGAGACAAAATCCGTCGTGTTCATATGCACCTGGTTCGGTGTTGAACTGGTATCGGCGCTGGTGGTGGCGCAGGCGACCAGAAGAAAAGTGATCGCACCGCCCAGTACCAGCAGGGCAAACAGGTTCTTCGACACAATCTTTCCTCCTTATGTGTTATTTTTCGACTTGAGACACCGTTGCCTTGGGTACGGCTGCCGACTTGAGACGCAGGTAGCGTGTACCCATGATGCCTGCTAACGCGAGTGCGCCCAGGCCGACCAGCAGGTGAGCCGTTTGGATCAGCCAGTGCAGGGGGCCCTCGAGCAAGGTGGCCTGCGTCAATCCAAAGACGGGAAGGATGAGCGCATACACGATGCCAACGGCTCCCAGCAGCCTCATCCCTCTGGTGAAAACCACCACGATACTGAGGACCAGCAGTGAGAGGGCCACGGTGAGGCCAAACAACATGTGAATGTTGATGAAGTTCACCTGGGCAATCCAGAATAACAGTCCAAGGGTCAGTGCTCCCAGGCCAGCAATACCTGCTATCCCTTGTAGGATTCGTACTGCCTTCATAAGAAAACCTCCTTCTAATTTCTTTCCTACCAGGCCGTGAAGGTTCAAGCGAGCCGATACAAGACTGGCATCGCGCCCACACGATTCGCCTCCAGATTGGCCTGCATATGAATGATGCGGTGAAGTAAATGGCGCAAGCCCTTTCTTCTCGAACGCTCCACAATGCTCAAGTTCAGAGGTCGGCGACCGCCGGGATGACCTCGCGACCGATCACCTCCAGTGGCGTGATGTGGTCTACGTGCTCGACTCGACCCATGACGGTCTGAATCCCCATGCCGGCGAACCAGCGCAGCCGCTGGATTAGCTCACCCGTCCTGGAGCCGTCCTCGCCCACGTCGAAGGCGAACACGCAGGTTTTCTCGATCGCGTCGTAATCCCGCCCTTCGGCCTCGCAATGCCGGCGCAGCACCTCCAACTTCCTCGGCAGCTCTGGACGCGGGCGCAGGCTGCACGCGTCGGCGTAGCGCGCCACCAGGCGCAGGGTCTTGTGCTCGCCGTCCCCGCCGATCAGGATCGGTGGGTGAGGCCTGCTCAGGCTCTGCGGGAGGTTGAGCGGGCGCTCGAGCCGGTAGTGCGTTCCCTCGAAGGGACGCTCATCACCACGCGCACCGCTCCACATGCGCAAGCAGATCTGGAGTGTTTCCTCCAGCATCTCGAAGCGCTCTTTGAGCGAAGGGTAGGGAATCCCCAGCCCCCGTGCCTCCTCCTCATAGTCGCCGACCCCGATGCCGAGCCACGCACGGCCGCCGGAGAGCACGTCCAGCGTGGTAACCGTCTTAGCCAGGACGCCTGGATAGCGGTAGGGCGTCCCCGTGACGATGGTCATCAGCTTGACCCGGCTGGTGTGGGCGGCCAGGAACGCCAGGGTTGTGTAGCTCTCCAGCATCGGGCCCTGCGGCCCGCCCATCCAGGGACTCAGCCAGAGGTGGTCTCCCACGGCGATGGAATCGAACCCATAACCCTCGGCGGCCTGCGCGATCTCGGCTAGCCTGGCGCCAAGGGGGTCCGGCCCCCCCGGCCAGTTGAAGTCAACGATATGCAGTCCAAGTTTCATAAAGCAATACCTCCTCTTTGTCAGTGCTATAGCGCTCAGCAATTCGTGGGTACGGTTTGTCCGCTCCTTTACAGGCCATACGCTCAATCCTCAAGGCATTCAGTGATGATCTGTTTGCTGGGATGAATGCTGAGGTGATCTGCTACTTGAGAGTCTACTGTATTGAGCTTGCTGGCACATCGGCAAAGCAACGTATTGGTGTTGCCTATTTATAAGCGGCGGGAGGTGATAGGGAAACGCCTCACACTGAAGCCTACCTAGGCAAGGGTGTCTGCATGACCAGTACTGAGATGAAGAGCATGAGAGAAGGCGAGGCGGGGACGAAGCATGATGAAACTAGATGAGATGCTGTTCGATGGCAAAATGGGTCGCGGCATTGCGTGAGGTAATGTTCAGTTTACCGTAGATGGAGCGGAGATGCGCATTGACGGTGCGTGGGCTGATGACCAGGGCTTGGGCGACCTGGGCATCAGAGAGGCCTCGTGCCACCAGCCGGAGCACTTCGACCTCGCGCTCGGTGAGGCCATAGGGAGAGTTTGGCGAAAGGCTCTTGTGCTTGTTCGTCCTGGCCTTCGTACGAGTTCGGCCGGGGCTCATTGGCTGTCCTTGTGCTGCGATGACTTGCTCTGGCGTCATCCTCCGCCCCTCGGCCCAGGCCTGGGCAAAGGCCTGTTCTCCGAGCTCGGCGCGGACTGCGGCTCTCATACGCTCGTAGTCAGCATGCTCGCCAAGCATGGAAAAGAGGGTGAAGAGATCGAATGGCCGCACGCTTTGCGTCGTAGCACCGAGCGTTTCGGCGGCTCCCCAGAGCTGCGTTGCCCATGCGCTATCCCCTCGACGTGCGACCATGCATCCCCACTCCTGTAGAAAGAGGGCCATGCTCTCCTGGTCATCCATCTGCCGGGAGAGCGCGATACTTCTCTCGCACAAGGTGCTAGCTTTCGCCCTATCGCCCCGCACAAGGGCAATGCCTGCCAACCAGGAAAGGACCTGAGCGATGTTCGGTTGCAGCCCTGATGATTCAAATACGGCCAAACTCTCTTCGAGCCAGGACTGTGCTTTGGTCAGTTCACCCTGGGCGAGCGCAAATCGTCCTAACAAATACAGCGAGCAAGCTGAGCCTATCGTGTAATTCGTCCCACGGGCCTGCTCCAGTCCTTCCTCAACGAGTGCATAGGCGCGCATCGTATCGCCCTGAGCAAAGAAGAGCTGCCCCAGGTAGAGGAACGACCAGACGAGGTCCTCCTTATCATTCATCTCCCTGTAGTACCTCTGGCTCTCTTCCAGCAGTGAACGAGCTTCCGCATAGTTGCCCTGGTCGATGGCAGCCATGCCGAGAAAATGGAGCAAGTAGGCAAGGTTTCTTTTGTCTCCCACCTCCCTGGCGAGCGCACGGCTCTCCTCCAGCAGGAAGCGGACCTCGTCATCGTTGTCGTGCGTCAAGGGAAACCACCCGAGCCACAGCAGTGATGCCGCCAGATCTTGTGTCCCCCTCGTCTCCCTGGCCGCTCGATACAGCTGCAGGCACTCCTCACACAGCACCTCTGCCCGCTCGCCATCGCCCAGGAAAAATGCCAGCCAGGATGCCCCGCTGAGCGCCCTGATCCGCGCAGGCGCCGGAACGCTCTTGGTGTTCGCCAGGGCTCTCTCCAGCCAGGCGAGCCCTTCACTCAGAGGCCCACGCACCGCCCAGTAGCGGACCAGGGTTCCTGCTAACTGCAAAGCTACCTCTCTCTTCTGCCCTGTCTCCTCACCTCCCGCTTGCTCCACTCCCCAGTTCAGTGCCATGCGCAGGTTGTCATACTCCTGCTCCAGCCGAGCAAACCATCGCTCCTGCTCTGCCCCGAACAGGTGCGCTTCAGCCTCCTGCGCAAGATGCAGATAGTACACTGCGTGAGCCCGCCTGGTCTCTTCCATCTCGCCACACGTAGCCAGGCGCTCCCAGCCATACTCGCGGATCGTCTCCAGCATCAACAGGCGCCGGTCGCCCTGCTCGCGACTTTCCTGTTGGGCCTGGCGCAGCAAGTGCTTATCCAGCAGCGAACTCACCCCATCCAGCACGTGTGCTCTCTCACCTCCAAGCGCACCATATAGGGCTTCCACCACCTCCAGGGTGCAGCCGCCGACGAAGACCGAGAGCAGGCGAAAGAGCTGCTGTTCCTCCTCCGAGAGCAGTTCGTAGCTCCACGCGATGGTGTCGCGCAGCGTGTGCTGGCGAGCAGGCAGATCGCGCGACCCACCCGTCAAGACGGCCAGCCGATGCTCTAACCGCTCCAACAGTGCTGAGAGGGGGAGCAGCTTGAGACGCGCTGCGGCGAGTTCAATCGCCAGGGGCAACCCATCGAGACGGAGACAGATCTCGGCGATGAGCGGGGCATTGTCGGTGGTAAGCTGGAAGCTCGGGTCGACCTCCCGCGCCCGCTCGAGGAGGAGGGCGACCGCGCCATAGCGTGACATGGTCTCACCGTCGGGCAGATGCTTCGGATCAGGCAGCGCTAACGGCGGCACCACAAACTCGCGTTCGCCGCGCACATGGAGCACCTCACGACTCGTCACCAAAAGCTTCAGATGCGGACAGGCGGTCAGCAGTTCTAGCAGCAGCGGTGCTGCCGCTACCACCTGCTCGAAGTTGTCCAGCAGTAACAGCAGGTGTTGCTCACGCAGTATCGCTTTCAGCAACTCCAGTGGCGGTCGGTTGCTGCTCCTTTGCAGGCCGAGTGCCTGTACCACGGTGGGAAGGACCAGTTCGGCATCGTGAATGGGAGCGAGCGAGACGAAGCAGACTCCATCGGTGAAGCCGCCCTGCACCTCAGTCGCGATCTGGAGTGCCAGGCGCGTCTTGCCTACGCCTCCAGTGCCGGTGAGGGTCAGTAAACGCACCTCAGGACGCAGGAGCAGGGTACAGGCCGCAGCGACCTCCCGCTCCCGTCCAATCAGCGACGTGAGAAGCAACGGGAGGGGGGAGGAACGTCTGGCCGCGCTATTGGAGGCTTCCCCGTGGTCACTTGTGGCTTCCAGCTGTCCCTGCAGAACACGCTGGCCAGGCTTACGCTCGTCTCCATCGACACCGTCCTGTCCGGCCAGGGTCACTGCCACGGCGTTCAGCCGTTGGAGTGTCACCTCCTCCGATTTGCCGAGATAGACCCGGTGGAGCGTTCCTTCACGCTTGCGGTAGGCTCGCCAATACCAGCCACCACGCTTATTGCTCGCTTGCTCTTTGCGGGCGGTGAAGGTCCCGAACGCACTGCGAAAGGCGAAGGTGCGGGCTGTGCTTAACCAGCCGTACCAGGCTGGTGTTCCCACCGGTAGTCGGTAGTCTTGTCCGCCCCTCTGATAGATCAGCGTATCACCTTGCACAACAGGAAGGGTATCGTCCTTGTTCCTCATGCTCATCACCCGTGGTTTCCAACACAGAGGTTCCCAAACAGTATAGCACATGTTTGGGAACTGATCCGTGCATCCGAAAGGCTGCAGGTGGATATCATAGTATTGGTCTGGAGAAGATGTGCCGATAGATAGATACAGATATGTAGAGCTCCCCTGTTGTTTCAGGCTTCCTACAGGAGTCCATCCAGCACACGTTCCCAGATCCGGCGCCGCGCTCGAAACAGCGTTCGTGGCTGGGCAGTATCAAACTCACTCAGGTGGGTCTCCACCAGGCTGAAGGTCTCCTCAATGAGTTCATGGAGCTGGTAGACCCCGGCCAGCGGGTCGATACTGACGACGCCGAAGGCTTGTTTGAAACGAGAGGCAAGATTGAGAGGGGCAATGGGCATCTGTTCTATCAGTCGATCCACCCACCGAAATCCAGGATAGTAGATGCGGTTCAGTCCCATGAGCACCAGGAGGAGGTGCTGCTCACTAGTACAGAAGGACTCGTAGAGGACGAGCAGATCGTTGCGCTCTGCCAGCATCTCTTGCTCCCAAGCTGGGCGAAAGAGCAGGTGTGCTCGTACCATGGCCACTGCCAGTTCGTGTGGATAGACCTTCGCTCGCTGCTGCCAGCGTGTGAGCACTGATGGGTCGGAGAGCGGCAGGGCCGAGAGGAGTGCAGCAATGTGCTGTTGTTTGGCAAGAGAGGGATCACAGCGCTCAAGTACATCACCCAGGATGCGCTCGGTGGCCTCGACACCTACATGCCGCACGTCAATGGCAACCCCCGTCACCTCGAACTCTTCCGACCAACAGGCTTCTTCTCTGTTATAAGGAAAAAGCTGCCAGCGTCTTCCCCTGGCATGTTTGATGATGTCCCTGCGCTCCTTTTCCGTTGGTGGTTCCGTCCAGAAGACAGCCAGGTCGATGTCCGAGGAGCGGTCGGCATAGCCCCGAGTGACAGAACCTTCTACGATCACGGCTGCCACTTTTGGGTTGGCACGATAGTGTGACGCAATTTGCTGTGCCAGAGCATACCGCCCAGTACTTGCTTGCTTCATCAGGTACCTCCTGCTTAGCATAAGATAGGAAATCTGCTCGCAGTCTACAGCAGAAGAGATAACCTGACATCGGCAGAGCAACGTATTTGTCTCATCGCTCTTGAGAGGAGAACATGCCGCACGTTGCAGTGTTACCTAGGCAGGTGACTGCCGCGAGTTCACCTGGGAGAATGAGGAGCGTTCAGCAAAGGGTTCTGTTGCAAAATTTTTTAACTCATCAAAATGGGAGATGTTTTACCGAATTCTTTGAGAAAAATAGGCAAGAAATGCACCGCTTTTATGGGATTGTACTGCTTTTACAGTATTTACTTGCTTCATGTTCCTGGCTCAAAAATTTTTGCAACAGAACCCTTGATACGTTACTTGGAGAATTAATTAGCTCGGATAACCGGCCATACCCAGAGCAAACCGAAGAAAATGGCGAAATACCCGTTGAAATCTCGGAACTTGAGCATGATCATTCTGCTGGTTAGAACTGTACAGGAATGATCCTGACTTCACCCT
>WNFB01010006.1_pt1 | contig 13274 bp, 14 predicted proteins | sample 5400501 | NCBI WGS metagenome assembly WNFB01 (sample SAMN13153341, study PRJNA577476) | soil metagenome | isolation source: 200 cm saprolite under Douglas fir tree site 2 hole 1 | place: USA:California | collected 2015-04-18
CGCTCGGCGCGACTTCCGCCGAGCAGTTGCCCTACGTGACGGGCAGCGTGAACCGCAACCGCACGCGCCTGTCGCAGCGCGGTGCGACGCCGTTGCCGCCGGGCTTCGATCCGGAGCACAACGACACCCGGGTGTCCGCGGACGTCTCCTACGAGATCGACCTGTGGGGCCGGCTGCGCAATGCGACCCAGGCTGCGCGCGCCGAGCTGCTCGCCACCGAAGCCGCGGGCGAGACGGTGCGCATCGCTTTGACGTCCGACGTGGCGCAGGCCTATTTCGCGCTGCGCGCCCTGGATGCGCAACTCACCGCCACCCGGCGCTCGCTCGCCACCCGCACCGAAGCGTTGGAGCTGCAGAAAAAGCGCGCCCAGCTCGGCGACATCTCCGAGTACGACTACCGCCAGCTCGAGGCCGATGTCGCGGCCGAGCGCGCGCAGGTGCCGGTGCTCGAGCAACAGCGCGCGCAGCAGGAAAACGCGCTCGCGGTGCTGCTCGGCAGGAGCCCCAGGGCGATTTACGAGGGCGCGCTCGAGGCGGGTACCGACCCCGAAGAGCAGACCGTCGCGATCGTCGTCCCGGCGGGGCTGCCTTCGGACCTGGTCCTGCGCCGCCCCGATCTCGTGCAGGCGGAGCAAACGCTGATCGCCGCCAACGCCCGCGTAGCGGTCGCACGCGCAGCTTATCTTCCGAGGATTTCGCTCACCGGCTCTCTCGGCAGCGAGAGCGTCGCGTTGAGCGACCTCTTCACCGGGCCGGCCGGCATCTGGCAGGCCGCGATCGCCGTCAGCCAGCCGATTTACGGCGGCGGGCGCTTCGACGCGCAGGTCGAGGCCGCCGGCGCGCGCGAGCGCCAGGCGCTCGCCCAGTACCGGCTCGCGATCCAGAACGCCTTCCGCGAAGTGCGCAACGCGCTCATCGCGCAGGCCAAGGCGCGCGAGCGGCTCGCGGCCGAGGGCGATCGCGTGGCGGCGCTGAGGACGACGCTGCGGTTTGCGCGCCTGCGCTACGTGAACGGCATGACAAGCCAGCTCGAAGTTCTCGACGCCGAGAGAAACCTGCTCGCCGCCGAGCAGAACCGCATCGACGCGCTGCGCGCGCAGCGCGCGGCGATCGCGGATCTGTTCAAGGCGCTGGGCGGGGTGTGGTCGTAGACGAGATTCGCAGCGCATTCAACGTGAAGCCGAACCCAAAAACCGATTCGCTCCCGATGCGTCCATCCCCAGGCGGGGACGACTCGGCGGGCAAGGCATCCACCGATCGCATCATGGGCGTGACCACCTCCGCCTTTCAATTCAGGGCGGCTCGTTGAGCGCATGAAGTTGAGAGATCTTCGTAAGCGGGAAGCAAGCGGTGGTGCACAGGAAACTTCCAGGAGGGTTGTTCGCTTCGGCGATTGCCGGGTTTTTCATGGGCTTCGCGTTGCTCTTCAGCGCACCGTCTTACGCGCTGGATGAAACCAAGGTCGATCTGCGATTGTCAGTGTCCGATGACTTCTATTTCGCACCGGGCTCCGTGGTGATTGCCGGGCGCTATGGCGGCGCCTGGGGCGCGAGGCTTGGATTCTGGGCGCGCGACTCCCATGTCGAGCCGCGGGCGCCCAATAAGTTTGCCGGCGTCGATTACGTATGGACTTACTCGAAGTGGCGACCGGGGTTCGGAGTGGTCTGGATCGACCAGACGAACGATCTCAACGGCACTCACTGGGATTTCGACATCTCGCTCGGCTATGATCTGTCGAGCCGCGTTTTCGTCGAATACCGGCATCACTCCCACGGAAAGAATCTCGGAATCCACAGAGACGCCCCGAACCACGGCTGGAACCTCATCGGCTTCGGTCTTATCTTTTGAGCGTTTTGCGAGACGGTCGTGAACGCCCGATTGTTTCGCCTGTCCAAAATCTCCTTTGCCTTCTTTCCCATGGAACTCCGACTGCATCGCGCTGCCGCAGTAACGATCGCCGCGCTCGCCGCGGGCTGCGTGAGCTACGCCGGGCTTGCGCCGCGCTCCAGTCCCGGCGATCCGAACGCGCTTTCGGCGGAGCGCTCGCTCGCAGGCGCGAAGCTCTCGCCCGCCGCATGGCCCGCGTCCGACTGGTGGAAGCGCTTCGGCGACCCGCAGCTCGACGCGCTCATCGATGAAGCGCTCGCCGGCAGCCCAAGCATGGGCGCGGCGCGCGCGCGGCTCGACAAGGCCGTGGCGCTCGCGCAAGCGGCCGGCGCCGCGCGCGCGCCGCAGGTGAGCGCCGGCGCCGACAGCACGCGACAGCGCTTCTCGGAGAACGGCGTTTTCCCGCCGCCGATCGCCGGCTCATGGTTCACGCAAAGCCAGCTCGCGCTCAGCTTCGGCTACGAGCTCGACCTGTGGGGCAAAAACCGCGCCGCGTACGATGCCGCGCTCGGCGAGGCGCGGGCTGCCGAAGTGGATGCTTTCGCTTCGAGGCTGCTCGTCTCCTCGGGAATCGCCCGTGTCTACGTGCAGCTTGCGCGCGCTTTCGACCAGCTCGACCTCGCGAAGAGAACGCTCGAGCAGCGCCAGTCGATCTACGATCTCACCCGCCAGCGCGTCGCCGCGGGGCTCGACTCCAGAGTAGAGCTCAAGCAGGTCGAGACTTCGATTCCGGCCGCGCGCGGGCGGATCGTTCAGCTCGAGGAAGAAATCGCGCTCGCGCGCAACCAGCTTGCGGCGCTCGCCGGCAAGGGTCCCGACCGGGGCCTTGCAATCGAGAGGCCGAATGCGAAGAGCGTCCCCATCGCGCTGCCCGCGGCGTTGCCCGCCGATCTGATCGGCAGGCGGCCGGAGGTGGTGGCACAGCGCTGGCGCGTCGAGGCCGCGCGCCGCGATATCGACTCTGCTAAAGCGCAGTTCTATCCGAACGTGAATCTCGCCGCGCTTGCCGGCGTGCAAAGCGTCAGCTTGTCGAAGCTGCTCGACCGAGGCAGCGAAGATCCTTCGTTCGGGGCGGCGCTGCGGCTGCCGATCTTCGACGGTGGGCGCCTGCGCGGCAATCTCGCGGCGAAGGACGCCGACTACGATCTCGCGGTGGAGCAGTACAACCAGATGCTCGCCGACGCGCTGCGCGAGGTGGTGGACCAGCTCGCGTCGATGCGCTCGGTCGACTCCCAGCGCGGCGAGGTCGAGGCGGCGCTCGCTTCCGCTGAGGAAGCGTACGGCCTCGCGGTGGCGCGCTATCGCGCGGGTCTCGGCAACTATTTGCAGGTGCTCGCAGCCGAAACGCAGGTGCTCGAGCAAAGAAGCCTGCTCGCCGATCTGCGCGCACGCGAGCTGGACCTCTCGATCAATCTCATCCGCGCGCTCGGCGGCGGCTATGAGGAAGCGTCTTCTACAACCCCCTTGAAGCCCAACCAAGGTAATCCATCATGAGCACGACACTGGACCAAGCCGGCGCGCCGAACGCAAGGCGCAAGCTTCTCGTCTCACTGGTACTCGGCGCGTTCGCGGCGATCGGTATCGCCTTTGCGTTCTGGTGGTTCACCGCCGGCCGGTACTACGAATCGACCGACGACGCCTACGTCGGCGGCAACCTCGTGCAGATCACGCCGCAGGTTCCCGGAATGGTGCTCGCCATCCACGCCGACGACACCGATTTCGTGAGAATGGGGCAGACGCTGGTCGAGCTCGACAAGGCCGATTCGCGCGTCGCGCTCGACCAGGCCGAGGCGCAGCTCGCGAGGACCGTGCGCACGGTCCGCAATCTCGTCGCGAGCACCGCCGAGCTCGAGTCGAATGTCGAGCTGCGCCGCTCCGACCTGGACAAGGCCGAGCGCGATCTCGCGCGGCGTAACGAACTGGCCGCAACCGGCGCCGTCTCGGGCGAGGAGCTGCAGCACGCGCGCGACGCGGTGGCGGGCGCGAAGGCCACGTGGAACGCGGCCAAACGCCAGCTCGCCGCGCAGAGCGCGCTCGTCGATCACACCACGATCGAGGACCATCCCGACGTGCAGAACGCCGTGGCGCGGGTGCGCGAAGCCTATCTCGCCGCCGCGCGCACCGAGCTGCCCGCGCCGGTCTCGGGCTTCGTCGCGCGGCGCGCCGTGCAGGTCGGCCAGCGTGTCAGCCCGGGTACGCCGCTCATGACCGTCGTGCCGCTCGATCAGGTCTGGGTGGACGCGAATTTCAAGGAAGGGCAACTCGCGAACCTGCGCGCCGGGCAGCCGGTGAAGCTCCTCGCCGACGCCTACGGCCGCTCGGTCGAATATCACGGGCAGCTCGTCGGATTCGGCGCGGGCACCGGAAGCGCTTTTGCGCTCTTGCCCGCGCAGAACGCGACCGGGAACTGGATCAAGGTCGTGCAGCGCGTGCCGGTGCGCATCGCGCTCGACCCGCAGGAGCTGCAACAGCATCCGCTGCAGATCGGCCTCTCGATGCAGGTCGATGTCGATACGCACGAGCGCGCGGGCGAGCGCCTGCCGAAAGTCTCGCGCGCGCCCGCATACGAAACCCGCGCGTTTGCCCGGACCGATCAACTCGCCGATCAGCGCATTGCCGAGATCATCGCCTCGAATGGCGGCAACTTGCGCTCGATCACGCGCCGCGAACCTGACGGCGCGGCCCGGCCCGCCGCACTCCGGCCGCAGGGGCGCGCTCGCGTGCGCTCGCTCTGAAGCGCTTCGCCCCGACCGGTTCCCTGAAAGGTTTCGAGGATGGCCGCGCAATCGCCCGTCGCAGCACACGCGCCGCTCAAAGGGGGCACGCTCGTCATCGGCACGGTCGCCGTGTCGCTCGCGACCTTCATGAACATTCTCGACGTCTCGATCGCCAACGTGTCGATCCCGGCGATCGCGGGCGACCTCGGCGTGTCGCCCAACCAGGGCACCTGGGTCATCACCTCGTTCGCGGTCGCCAACGCGATCTCGGTGCCGCTCACCGGCTGGCTCACCGCCTCGCTTCTGTGCGGCTTCGCGCCCTCGATCGAGATGCTGATCTTCTTCCGCGTCATTCAGGGCACAGTGGCGGGCCCGATGATCCCGCTTTCGCAAACGCTGCTTCTGGCGAGCTACCCCAAGGAAAAATCGGGCATGGCGCTCGCCATGTTCTCGCTCACCATCCTCGTGGCGCCGGTGGTGGGGCCGCTGCTCGGGGGCTGGATCACCGACAACATTTCCTGGCCGTGGATCTTCTTCATCAACGTGCCGGTCGGGCTCGTCTCGGCGGCGCTCGCCTGGGTGCTCTACAAGGACCGCGATTCGCCCCGGCGCCGGGCGCCGATCGACGCGGCCGGCCTCGTGCTGCTCGTCGTCTGGGTGGGAGCGCTGCAGGTCATGCTCGACAAAGGCAAGGACCTTGATTGGTTCGCTTCGGGTACCGTCGTCGCACTCGCCGCGGCCGCGGCGCTCGGGTTCGCCTTGTTCCTCGCCTGGGAGCTGACCGCGCGGCATCCGGTGGTGGACCTGCGCCTGTTTGCCGGGCGCAATTTCTGGACGGGGACGCTCGCGATCTCGCTTTCCTACGGCGCGTATTTCGCGAGCATCGTGCTCCTGCCGCTGTGGCTGCAGCAGTTCATGGGCTACACCGCGACCCAGGCCGGCATGGCGCTCGCGCCGGTGGGCGTGCTCGCGCTGCTCCTGACGCCGGCCGTCGGCAAGAACATCAACAAGGTCGATCCGCGCGTCTTCGCCACGGTCGCGCTGGTCGTTTTCGCGTTCGTGTCGCTGATGCGCGGCCGCTTCAGCACGCAGGTCGATTTCGACAGCATCATCGTTCCGACCGTCGTCCAGGGAGCGGCGCTGTCGTGCTTCTTCATCCCGCTTATCTCCCTCTCGCTCTCGGGCCTCGCGCAGGACCAGATCGCGAACGCTACTGGGCTCAATAACTTCGCACGCATCACCGCGGGCGCATTCGGCACCTCGATCGCGACCACGCTCTGGGATCATCGCGCGACCCTGCATCACGCGCAGCTCGTCGAGCACGTCACGCGCTACGACCCGGCGGTGATCGATGCGCTTGAGAAACTGGGCTCCACGGGGCTGAACGCCGATCAGGCGCTCGGACTGATCAACCAGCTCGTCAACCAGCAGGCGTTCACCTTGGCCGCGCTCGACGTGTTCAATGCCTCGGCGGTGCTGCTCGTCCTGCTGATTCCGCTGGTCTGGATGGCGCGACCGGCGAGGCAGGGCGCGGGCGCCTCGGTTGGCGCCCACTAAAGCGGCGGGAATCTCAGCTCAGAAGCTTGGGCGCGTGCACCCCGTCCGGCGGGGGGCCGGAATGCACCAGAGTATGTAAAGCGTCTCGATCAGGACGCGGCCGCCGCACGCAGATGCCGCAAGCTGATTCGCCGCAAGGCTACTTCTTGAACTGCGAGTGCGCCTTCTCGAAGGCTTCGCTCATCTTCGCCCAGGCCTCGTCGGCTCCGCGCGCGAGCTCCATCCAGGCGTCGCCCGAGGCCGACTGCACCTTGCGCAGCTGCTCGATCGCCTGATCGCGCCGCTGGCGAAACGCGGCCAGTTGTTTTTCGAATTCGGCGCGCATGCCCGCCTGCGCCGCCCTTGCCTGCGTCTCCCATTTCGCCGTCTCGGCGTTCCACTGATCGAGCTGCGCCTTGAGCTTTTCGATGTATTCGTCACGGTTGACCATAAATCCTCCTGAAATGGCGGAGTAACAGAGCGATGAGCCGCCCGCGTTTCGGCGTCAGTTTGCCTTCACGCCCGCGGCGCGCAGCAGGGCGCCCAGCGTGGCAAGGTCCTCGCGCATCTGGGCGTCGAACTGCTCGGGGCTCATCGGCATGGGCTCGGCGCCGAGCTTGGCGTGGCGTTCGCGCACGTCGGGCGACTGCAGGGCGCGATCGAATTCGGCGTGCAGCTGGTGGATGATGGGACGCGGTGTCTGCCCCGGCGCGAGCACCCCGATCCAGAAGTTGAACTCGGCGCCCGGCACGCCCGCCTCCGCCACTGTGGGCACATCGGGCAGGTTGGGCGCGCGCTTCTTGCCGCTCACGGCGAGCGCGACCAGCCGGCCGTCGCGAATCGCCGACTGGGCCGCGGAAATTCCCACGGTGCCGAACTGGGTGCGGCCCGCGATGGTCTCCGTGATCATTTCCGGAGCGCCCTTCAGCGGTACGTGCACCGCCTTGATGCCGGTGACGGCGAGGAACTTCTCGGTGTTCACGTGCGACGCGCTGCCGATGCCGGCCGAAGGGTAGTTGAGCGCTCCTGGCTTTGCCTTCGCGAGCGCGATCAGCTCCTGCACCGATTTCACACCGAGCGCCGAGGAAACGAACAGGACGCTGGGGAGGTTTCCGAGCGGGATCACCCCGGCGAGGTCCCTCGCCGAGTCATAGGGGAGATTCTCGTAGATCACCGGATTCACGGCGTACCCCGCCGAGACCACGACGAGCATGTAGCCGTCGGGCGCGGCCTTCGCCACCTGGGCGATGCCGATGGTGCCGCCCGCGCCCGGGCGGTTTTCCACGACCACGGGCTGCCCGAGGCTCGCGGCGAGCTTGTCGCTGACGCTGCGCGCCATGACGTCGGTCACGCTGCCCGGGGTGAACGGCACGATGATCCGCAGCGCGCGGCTCGGAAACGGCGCTTCCTGCGCGAACGCGTGCGGCGCGAGCGCAATCAGCGCCGCTGCGACCGTCGGCAGACCTCCTCTGGCCAAGGCGTCTCCTTTGCGGTCGGCTAGGTTTCCGGCCCGGCGTAGGCGCCGGCCGTGTGGGGGAACATGAGCTTGACGATCTTGAACTTCGAGATGTCCACCGTCGCGTCCATGTGCAGGAACACCGCCGCGTCCCGGAACAGCTTCTCGATGCCGAAGTCGAGCATGATCCCGTTCCCGCCGTGCAGCTCGACCGCGTGCTGCGCCACCTTGAAGACCTCCTCGGAGGCGAACAGCTTCACCATGTTGCACAGCTCCTCGGCGTCGGGCGCGCGCTCATCGACCGCGCGCGCGGCCTCGCGCAGGAGCGCGCGCACCGCGCGCAGGCTTGTTGCCATCTCCGCCAGGCGCAGCGCGACCGCCTGGTGCTTGATGAGGGTGCGTCCGCCCTGCACGTAGTTCTGCACGTATTCGGCGGTGCGCTCGAAGGCCGCGACGCCCACGCCAAGGTTCTTCGAGGCCTGGATGATCTTGCCGGGCTTGAAGTAGACGCCGGTTTTCTGAAGCGCGTCGTTCTCGACGAGCAGATGGTCCTTCGGCAGACGCATGTCCTCGAAGACGAGCTCGCCGTTGTTCATGAAGCGGCCTCCGAGCGTCTCGTTGCAGCGCGCGATCGTGAGGCCCGGCGTGCCGCGCGGCACGAGGAAGCTCGAGGTGCCCTGCAGCATGCCCACGCCCGGCCTGGTGGTGGCGTAGACGACGTAAAGGCTCGCGTCGTAGCCGTTGCTGATGAACTGCTTGCGCCCGTTGATCACCCACTCGTCGCCCTTGAGCACCGCGCGCGTCTGCATCGCCGCCTCGGGCGCGTTGTACGGCAGCCAGCGGTCGGAGGCCCCGCGCGGCTCGGTGAGGCAGTGCGCGAGCAGAAACCCCGGGTCCTTCACGATGCGCGGGAACCAGTACTCTTGGAGGTTGCGCGGCGCGACGTTGCGGAGCAGCACCGAGACTTTCCAGATCTGCACCAGCTTGTCGGAAAGGCCCGAGTCGCCGCGCGCGATCTCCTCGGATATCAGCGCGAAGGTCTGCACCTCGTGGGCCGGGTCGAGCGGAACGCCGCCGAACTCCTCGGGCACCCCGAGCGTGCGGATGCCGATTTTGTCGGCTTGCTCGAGGATAGCGCGCGGCAGGCGCGCGTCCGGGTCCATCAGCCATTCGCGCTGCCAGTTCTGGCGGATGAAGGGGGTGACGAAGTCGTCGACGAAGGCGCGGCAGCTCGCGCGCATCAGCCGCTGCTCTTCGGACAGACTGCGATCGATCGTGTCCATGACGGGCGTCTTCTACCGGGATGCCGAGCGTATTGCGGAGCGCCTCAGGTCAGCGGGACAAAATCGTATTCGCCGACGCCCTGCAGCACGAGGAAGCTCGCCGAGGCGTCGCCGCCGTTGACCACGAGGTGCGGGCGCTTCGGCCTGACCGAGAACGTCTCGCCGGGCCCGAGGCGCACCTCCTCCTTGGGATCGCGCAGGAAGATGCGGATCTTCCCCTCGAGCACGTAGAAGGTGTCCTGGATGTTGTTGTGGTAATGCCAGGGCACCTTCTGCTTCGTAGAGATCTGCAGCTCGTTGATGCGGAAGCCGGGGCGCTGCGCGTGGAACGCGCGCCGCTCGACTTCGTAGAGATGGCTCGCGTCCTTCACCGCTTCCATGACGGCCTCCTCGAATCGATCGCCGAAGCGCCCAGTATATCGCCGCCGGGAACCGGTAGCGGTCGCGGCTCCGCTAGGGATTTCGCGGAATGGCGAGCGCCCGGCCGGTCTCGAGAAGGGACTTGAGGCTGGAGAGGATCTCCGGCCAGCCTTCCTTCACCGTCTCCAGCGTGGGGCCGCCCTCGGGAAACTCGTCGTGGGTCACGGTGAGCTTGCATACCATGCCCATCGGCTCGATCTCGTAAGTCACGCGCGAGGGCCCGTCCTCGATGAACTTCGGCTCGAAGGTATGCACCAGCTTCTTTCGCGGAATGACCTCGACCACGACGCCTTCCACGCCCGCGCCGTGACGCCGGTGCACCTCCAGCCGGTGCAGGTAGTCGAACCGGCCGCCGCGCTTGAGCTCGGCCTCGAGCTCCAGGCCCGCGTAGTACTGGCGCGTGAACTTGGCCTGAGTGAGCGCGTTCCAGAGCCCCCGCGGCGTGGTGCGGATGTAGAGGATGTGAACGAGTTTGGAAGGCGCGTTCATTTGCGTGCGACCTACGACTCCGCTCCCTTTGAGGCCTTATGCACCAGCGGGACGAGCACCAGGGTCGTGGACGAGATAGAAAGTATTTTCTCCATCCCCTTGCCAACGGCGCCCGTACCCCCCATATTAGCAACGTCGAATTCGATTTGGGTCAGTCCGCAGTATCCCCTCGGGGTGCCGCTTCTGGTTTCTCCCACGGATAATTTGATGCCTCGCACACTCTCGTGCGGGGCGGCGCCATCTATGGAGAAATTCCATGCCTACCGGTACCGTGAAGTTTTTCAATTCCGCCAAGGGTTTCGGCTTCATCCAGCCCGACGACAAGTCCAAGGACGTGTTCGTGCACGTCTCGGCGGTCGAGCGCGCAGGGCTCGGAAGCATCAGCGAGAACCAAAAGCTCTCGTACGAGCTCGAGCAAGGGCAGAACGGCAAGACGTCCGCAGTCGACCTGAAAGCGGTCTGATTCCCTGTCGCGGGGGCGGTGTTCGCCGTCCCCGCGTTCAGTCGCAGGCTCCGTTCGCAGAACGACCCGGAGCCGGAAGGAGCATTGACATGCCAAAAGAGGCATTGATCGAAATGGAAGGCACCGTCAGCGAGGTGCTCCCCGATACGCGCTACCGCGTGACGCTGGAGAACGGGCACGTGGTGGTCGCCTACGTGTCGGGCAAGATGAGGAAGCATAGAATCACCATCCTCGCGGGGGACAAGGTCAGCCTCGAGCTGACGCCCTACGATCTGACGAAGGGGCGCATCAGCTTCCGGCACAAGGACGCGAACCCGGCGGTGCGGCTGCCCGCGCGCCGGCCGCAGTACCGGCGGCGCTAGGCGTCCGCGGCTTCTTGGAGAGTTTGCGAACGCCCTCATATCAGGAGAAACTCGAATGCCCAAAGGCGTACAACGAAGCAATCGTGAACACAAGAAACCCAAGCAACCCCAAAAGCTCGTCGCTCCGGCGGCGCGCTTTATCCCGGCGCCGGCAAGAACGGTTGTTCCCCTGCCCGGCAAGAAAACATAGCGGGCGAGCCGTACCGCGCCGAACTGACGGTCACCGGTTGACCGGGCAGCGGCTTGGAGCGTGAACTCGTGAGCACGCACCCGTTGAACACGAAGCGATGCCCCGAATGCAGGCGCTCGGTAGACGCGAGCACCATGCGGCCGCTGTCGCGCACAAGCTACGGCAGCGGCGTTCGATATGCCTGCCCGGACTGCTTTGCCCGGGTCATGGCGCTGCGAAGGATTGCCTGGAAGGCGCGCAATAAGCGGTTTTCCGGCGCCAACTGACGGTTATTGCCTGGATCACGCACGTAGAGGGGAAAAAATGAAGGTTCGAACAATTGCTTTTTCTGTTCGGGCGCTCGCGCTCGGCGCACTGCTCGCGGTTTCGCCCTTGTCTTCCGCAGCCGAAGCCTCGGGCAACAAGACCACCGCGAAGGACATCGCCAGGGAAGCCGACGAGACCGGCCAGGCGATCAAGAATTACACGGTGGCGCAGCGGGACGAGGCCGTCAAGAAGGCCAAGGCCGCGCTCGATGATATGGACAGGCGCATCGGTCGCATGGAAAGGAAACTGGACGGCGAATGGGATCGGATGGATCAGGCGGCCCGCAAGAAGGCCCGCGCGACGCTGAACGCGCTGCGCAGGGAACGCAACGAGGTTGCCGAGTGGTACGGCGGACTCAAGCACAGCTCCGCGGAATCATGGGAGCAGGTCAAGGCCGGCTTCGTGAAAAGCTACGAAGTACTGAAGGAATCCTTAGCCAGGGCAAGGAAGCAGTTATAGCCCGCGTCCGGGTGAAAACGCCCATGCCCGCTCCCAGGGCCGAACCGCGGTTGCCGGCCATCATCGCGCTGCTTGCCGTAGGAGGCATTTACACCGCGCTGCCGTCTTTCCTCACCCTGGGTCCGCGCTGGCTGCTTCTCGCGGTGGTGGGTATTCTGCTGATACCGACGGTCATCTCCCACCGTACGGGACGTCACGAGCTCAATCGCGTGCTGGGTCACGTGGTCAGCGCAGTCATCACGCTCGCCCTGGTTTTGTCTCTGATACTCCTGATCAAGGCGCTGCCGACGCGGGCGGAAGCGGCGCCTGATCTGCTGCGATCAGCCGGAGCGCTCTGGCTCGCGAATATTCTCGTATTCGCCCTTTGGTACTGGAGACTCGACGGAGGAGGTCCGCTGCAGCGGGACCGCCGGGGCGCGCATACCGAAGGCGCTTTCCTGTTTCCCCAGATGACGGAGTATTCAAAGACCGCCGCTGAATACAATTGGTCGCCAAGATTCATCGATTATCTGTTCATAGCCTTCAACACGAGCACCGCGTTTTCCCCGTCGGACACGCCGGTCCTTTCGCGGTGGGCCAAAGTGCTCACGATGCTGCAGTCGGCGATTTCATTGATCATCGTCGCTCTCCTGGCGTCGCGAGCGATCGGGATCTTGTGACTTGATGACCATGTAGAAGGATAACCGGGCCTGCCCCCTGAGCTGACGCCCAGTACTTCTCCCTTATCCGCGGATTGCAGTCCCGAGCAGCGTTCCCACCCCGTAGGTGATCGCCGCGGCGGACATGCCGATGAGCAGCTGCCGCGTCCCCGAGAAAAGCACGCCGCGCCCGGTGAACACGGTGATCGCCGAGCCGATGAGGAACAGGGTTGTCGCGCTTGCCGCGGCGCTCGCGAGCACGCCCGTCGTTCCGCCGAATACGAGGAAGGGGGCGACCGGCACGATCGCGCCGACGACGAACACGGCAAAGGACGATATCGCCGCTATCCAGGCCGACCCGCCGAGGTCGTCCGGGTTGATGCCGAGCTCTTCGCGCACGAGCGTGTCGAGCGCCGCGCCCTTGTTGGCGATGACGCGCTCGGCAAGCGCCTTCGCTTCCGCGTGATCGAGGCCTTTCGACTGGTAGATGAGGCGAAGCTCCTCCATCTCTTCCTCCGGCACTTGCGCAAGCTCGTCCGCCTCGGTGGCGATCTGCTTCTGGTACAGCTCGCGCGAGCTCTGCACCGACAGCCACTCTCCCATCGCCATCGAGCAGGCGCCGGCCAGCAGCCCCGCGAGTCCGGTGATCAGCACCGTCTGCTGCGAGAACTCCGCGCCCGCCACGCCCATCACCAGGCTCAGATTCGATACCAGGCCGTCGTTCGCGCCGAGCACCGCGGCGCGCAGGGCGTTGCCGCCTCCCGCGCCGTGCCTGCCCTCGAGGCGGGAGAAAACGCTGCCGTCCCAGAGAGTGTTGGTGCGGTCGGCGAGGCTCTTGAGGACGCGCGCGTGCGATCGCTCCTGGGCACGCATCGGCGTGCCTTCGGTTTCCGCCTGCAGATCGTAGTGGTCGCGGTCGATCGCCTCGAGGTTCTGCACCGTCGGCAGGACCAGCTCGGGCCCGAAGCGGCGCGCGAGCCAGATCAGGATGCGGGCGCGCCAGCCGGGGCTGAGCGGGGGCGGCTGTCCTCCCTGCTCGGCGATCTTCCGGGACCAGAAGCGCGCATG
>WNFB01004003.1_pt1 | contig 13272 bp, 12 predicted proteins | sample 5400501 | NCBI WGS metagenome assembly WNFB01 (sample SAMN13153341, study PRJNA577476) | soil metagenome | isolation source: 200 cm saprolite under Douglas fir tree site 2 hole 1 | place: USA:California | collected 2015-04-18
CGATGTAATCGGTTTGCAAGCGTTTCAATGACGCTTCCACAGCTTCAAAGATATACCTGCGCGAAAGACCTTGCTTCCCTGATCCCATCTGGCTGCCTAATTTGGTGGCCATGATTACCCGGTCACGGTTTCCTCGGGTCTTCATCCAGCGCCCGAGGATCAGTTCGGACTCACCCACGCTATAGACATCAGCAGTATCGATACAATTGCCGCCCGCCTCTACATACGCATCGAGCACAGCAAACGCAGTGGGCTCATCAATAGCCCTACCAAGCACATTGGTACCCAGGCTCAGGGGAAAAATCTCTAGTGTTGATCGACCAAGTTTCCGTAGTTGCATCGTTGGTATCCTTTACATTTTATCTACGAAGTTCTGAAGAGACAGAGTGACTCGATGAAGAAAGGTCTTACTCTCCATCATGCTTCCTCATTTCTATTATAGTACAAGATACATCCCTACTATGATAATGGGGAGCTAGAGGAAAATGGAACTCCCTCGGATTTTCATCGTCCTTCTGGTTCTTTTTTGGTCAGACGCCAACATATTTGGCAGAGACGCCAGAAATGGTTCTCCACTGAGCCTGCTGCGAGTAGCACACTGTGTCATACATGGTGAGGCTCTCCCACCTCCTCTGCTTGGCGTCCTTGAGCTGCTTGAATGATCTGGATGATGGCTTGGCTCATCTCGTCATACTTTCTAGAGTTTTTCAGCTCACCAACGAGTTGCATGTCGTTCATGACGAGAATTCGATCGGCCATGCGTATCATCTCCGGCATATCACTGGAGATGAGTATGATGGACTTTCCCTCAGAGGCGAGTTGCCAGATCAGCTGGTGGAAGTCATTCTTGGTCTTGATATCGATGCCAATAGTGGGTTCGTCGATCATCAGGATGGCGCTGTCGGCTGCCAGCCACTTGGCTAGGCTCACCTTCTGCTGGTTGCCTCCGCTCAAGGTGCCCACCTGCTGCGAGGTCGAGGACACCTTAATACCCAGTCGTTCCACATAGGTGCTTGCCAGTTTCTCTTCGGCCCGCTTCGGAACCCACCCCAACAATGGGCTGAGTCGCTCCCAGATGGTAGCGGCCACGTTGGTGGCGACGCTCAGTATCAGGAAGAGGCCCTCTTCCTTGCGGTTCTCCGTCACGTAGCCGATATGGTACTTCTCTTTCGCCTGTCGTACCCCACGAATAGCTGCTCGCTGGCCGTTGACCAGGATCTCGCCGGCTGTCACCTGCTCCAGCCCTATCAGGGCGCGCGCGAGTTCGCTCCGCCCGGCCCCCACCATTCCATAGAAACCGAGGATTTCACCGCGATGGAGCGCGAAATTGACCCGACGGTGCCCCAGGGCCGTACTCAGTTCCCGTACCTCAAAGACCACCTGCGATTCATCTACCTGCCGCGGGGGCAGCTCCGCGATGATCTGGGAACGCCCGACCATGTACGTGAGGACCTGATCACGGTCCAGTCCGGTAATCTCCTGGTTGGCAACCACCGTCTTGCCATCGCGCAGTACCGTGATGCGGTCGCAGAGGTCGAAAATCTCCTCCAGTTTATGGCTGACGAAGAGCAGTGCGACTCCCTGGTCGCGCAGCGAACGGAAGATCTGAAAGAGGAGGTCAGCTTCGCTGCGTGTGATCGAAGCAGTTGGTTCATCCAGGAGCAAGATGCGGCTCTGCAGAGAGAGCGCCTTGGCGATCTCTACGAGTTGGGCCTGAGCGACACTCAGCCTGGCCACCTCCATGGTTGGATCAAGAGACAGGTTGAGCCTGCGCAGCCAGTGAAGTGCTCCCTGCTTGAGCGCAGCAGCGTTCACGACTCCCATCCGCGCCGGCAGATGCTCGAGCAGAATATTCTCCGCGACCGTGAATCGCGGGATCAGGTTCCGTTCCTGATGCACCGCACCGATGCCTGCTCTGATAGCCTCACGCGGCGAGTTGAAATGCAGTTCGGTCCCATCGAAGAGCAACTGCCCCGCGTCAGGACGGTAGAGGCCAGTGATGATCTTGATCAAGGTTGATTTGCCGGCCCCGTTCTCACCGATCAGGCCGTGGATTTCTCCCGGTTGCAGACGCATGGAGACCTCATCGAGGGCACGTACTCCGGGAAAGGTCTTGCTGATCCCCTTTACCTCAAACATAACCCCTCCTCACTCTTGCTCTGGTGCGAGCCTTCCAGACGACACGCACCTGCCCAAGCCCGACGGCACCTAGAATCAGCACACCCAACAAGAACTGCACCCAGTACGGATCAGCCTGGATGAGGATGAGGCCATTGTTCATGAGGGCGATGATGATCGCAGCCAGGAAGGTGCCCACGACCGACACATAGCCACCCGCTAGCGCTGTCCCACCAATGATCGGCACGGCAAAGGAGGTGAGCACCCAGTCAGCACCGATAGTGGGTTGTGCGGAGCCAAGCTGTGCCGTGCCAAGCACGGCTGCCACAGCTACCAGAAAACCGGAGATGGTATGTGCCCACACGAGGGAGCGATTGATAGAGATGCCAGACAGTGCGGCTGCCGTCCGGTTCCCTCCGACGGCCAGCAGTTGCCGGCCCAGCACGGTTTTTCCCAGCAATCCGGCCATCACGAGGGCTACCAGCACAGTCACCAGCAGCACGTAGGGAATCGGCCCGAAGGCGGCCTGCCCAAAGCGTGTAAAGCTTGCGGGAAGCTGGTAAAATGGGATCGCCTGCGTCAGACCCAGGCTCATCCCGGTGAAGGCACTGGCGGTGGCCAGTGTGATGATAAACCCATTGATGCGACTCGTGACAATCAGGAGTCCGTTGATGAGACCCGCTAGGCTGCCAATCACGAGGGCCAGAAGGATGGCGAGCGGCAGTGGAACGTGCCATACCTCCATCATCAAACCTAACACCACGGTGACAAACCCGCCGAGTGCACCGACCGAGAGGTTGAGTTCGCCCACAGCCAGGACCACCATCTGGGCAAGTCCCACCACGACCGTCACCGAGACGTTGCGCAGGAGGACATAGAAGTTGTAAGTGCTGCCGAAGCGCGGCGTTACCAGGCTCAGCCCAATAGCTCCTAGTATGATCAGGATGAGCAAAGCGAGCCAGTCGGCCCGCGTCAGTGCTCGCATTTGGATGCCCAATCGTGTCTTCATCACGCTATCACTCCTTCGCGCTTAGCCACCACCGTCCGTAATCGGTCAATGAAGACAGCCAGGAGCAGCACGATTCCCTGGAAAAACAAGACCCAGAAGGAGTTGACCTGTAAGAGGTTCAGCCCGTTAGTGATGCTCTCTACCAGCACTCCCCCCAATAACGTCCCGGCGACCGAGACCACGCCCCCACTCAACAAGGTCCCGCCCAGCACCGGTGCAAGGAAGGAGGGAAGGACCCAATCGGTGCCAATTGATGGGAGTGCCGAAGCGAGGCGGGCTGCTGAGAGCACACCCACCAGACCAGCAAGCAATCCAGAGAGCGCGTGCCCGGTCTGCAGGGTCCAGCCAACTGGGATCCCCGAGAGCTGAGCGGCTCGACGGTTGGCACCGACCGCCAGCATCCACCTGCCCAGTTCACTGTTCCGATAGAGCACAACGAGCAGCCCAATGATGACGAGCACGAGGAAAACAAGCAATGAAAGAAAGCCAATGCTGGCCTGTCCGAACTCCGTAAACATCGCCGGGAGATTGCTAAAGGCCTGCGCCTTGGTAATGATCAGGAGCAATCCAGTATAGACGCTGGCCATGGCCAACGTCACGATGAAACTGCTTATGCCGGTACGTACCACCAGCCACCCGTTATACCATCCCATGCTCCCGCCGAGCAAAATGGCCAGGAGAGCCGCCGGCAGTACGGGGACCTCCAACGCCTGCATGAGCCACCCTGCGAAGATCGCTGCAACCCCCCCGATAGCCCCGACCGCAAGGTTCATCTCTCCCATCGAGAGCACCACCATCTGGGCGAGTCCGATCGCCGTAAAAAGAGCGATGTCGCGACTCAACGTGAACACATTGAAACTGCTGAGAAACCCCTCGGCAGCGAGCCCGAACACCACCCAAAGCACGATATCTACCAGAAGTAAACCCGCCTGGGTCGAGACACGCAAGAGTGTGAGCGGTGAAAAGGCCCCCCACCCAGAAGGGGTTGGCCTTTGCCATCTCTGCCTGATGTCCATTCCTCTCCCTCCTTTCTATGCCACCTTGAGCCGTTCGATCGCCTCGCGATCCCAGGCGATGCCAAGGCCAGGCTGATGGGGGGCCAGGGCATATCCCTCTTCCGTCTGCACCTCCTGGGTGGTGACAGCGCGCAGCTGTGGAATGTATTCGACGTAGAGACTGTTGGGCACCGCTGCGGCGAGGCTGATATGCAGTTCCATCAGGAAGTGGGGTGCCACATGTACATTGAAGCTCTCGGCGAGGTGGGCCACCTTGAGCCAGGGCGTGATGCCTCCGACGCGTGCTGCGTCCACCTGAATGATTCCAGCTGCCCCCGCTGCCAGGTACTCACGAAAGTGGCTGAGACTGTAGAGACTCTCACCCACAGCGATGGGGACGCTGGTGGAGGCTGCGAGTCGGGCATGTCCGCTAAGGTCCTCGGCCGGCAAGGGCTCCTCAAACCAGAAGACACCTGTGTCCTCGAGCATGCGTGCACGCCGCTTCGCCTCCGGGTACGTCATGGACTGGTTGGCGTCGACCATGAGGTGCATCCGCGGCCCGACCGCCTCGCGTACCGCTAGCAACCGCTCGGCGTCCTCTTCAGCATACGGCTTGCCGATCTTGAGCTTTACGCCCGGCCATCCTCTTGCCCTGGCCTGCAACGCCCCTGCCACTAGTTCCTCGGTCGTGAGGTGCAACCAGCCTCCCTCGGTATCGTAGAGCGGTACCCTGCTTCTCGCTCCGCCGGCCAGTATCCACAACGGCTGCCCCGCAGCCTTGCAGCGAATATCCCAGAGAGCCGTATCAACAGCCGCCAGAGCCAGGCTCGTGATGGGACCGATCGCCGTGGCATGCGTCCTCCAGAAGAGCTTCTGCCACAGCCCCTCGACCTGGCGAGCGTCTTCCCCAAGAAGCAGATCGAGAAGATCATGCCTCAGTAGACTCAGGACAGCTCGACCGCCGGTCCCAATGGTGTACGAGTAGCCAGTGCCGCTGATGCCGTCGTCGGTTTCGATCTCAACGAAGATCGTTTCCTGCTTGAGAAAGGCCTGTATGGCATCCGTTCGCTGTCGCTCGACCTCGATATCACAGAGGTAGGCGTCAGCTCGTCTAATCTTCGACATAGCGTCTCCTCTTGTTGTGGCATCACCATCACCCACGATAATAGGGGGTGGTTGATGCCGATCGTGACGTAGGAGAGACACCGAGCGTATCTCCTCGCGAGGGAAAAGAGCCGATGCCTCAAGCTACGCCTGGCACGCCTCTTCCTTGTAGCTGGATCAGCAGGTCATGTACTTGCTCTTAAAACTCTGCTGAAGCTGTTGGGTAAGCGTCTGTGCAGCGCCGAGATAATTAGCGACGTTGTCTTTTGTGATAAAAGTCGTCCCCGAGTCGACCTTGAACGATGCACCCGCTTTCCACTTGCACCCGTGACTGACCATGAGATCCAGCGCATACGCGGCGATGTATGCCTGGCCGTAGGGATTTTGCTCGATGGTGCCGGCTGCGTACCCGTCCTGAATCGCTTTGATCACAATGGGATCGGTGTCGATTCCCACCAGTTTAATGTGGGTGTTTTGTGCATCGCTAAGCGCCTTGGCCGCCGCAACTGCCGGGTTATAAGCCGTTGTGACAATCCCATCGATTGTATTGCCCCGGGAGGCAAGCAAGTTATGGACAGCCGTATCGGCTGGCCCTGGTGAATCAATGTCAGCGATGGTCTGCACCAACTGGACAGCACCATTGGTTTCAGCCACCGCCTTCTGGACCGCCTGCTCCCTGAGCGTCGTGTTGGGGTCAATGAGCAGGCCCGTCAGGTGCACAATCTTCCCATGTCCTCCCAGAACCTGGATCAGATGCTGTGTCGCACTATAGGCTGCCTGATAGACATCAGTGGCCAGGCAGAAGCGCGCCTGAGTAGGCGGATTGGTGCATGCCCCGATTTCGGCGACCAGAATACCTTTCCCTTGCAGCTCTGCAATAGTCGCATTTGAGCCATTCGCGTCATCAGGGAAGATGGCAAAGGCATTGTAGCCTTGAGATGCCAGGCTCTCGATCGCCTGGTTTTCGTCATTGAGGGTTATCGCCGTGGGAACGCGGTAAGTGGCCTCTGCAATGTGAAAGTCATTCTTGGCTGCCTGCACCGCAGCTGGCATGGGCGCGAAATAGGGGTGCGGTCCACCAACGACTACCGCGAGTTTGGTCGTATCGCCGCTACTTGTGCTGGTACTTGCTGATTGCGATCCACAACCACTCAGAACCACCAGCAGTACTGCTGCGGTGAGCCACACAAGTTTACTCAGAGGAAAAGTCCTCCAGTACGTACGCATCATTTGTCCTAACCTCCTAACTCTGGACTTGACACCTATATCCTATATCATATATCCTATAGGATGTTGACTATAGGAGTTATAATAATTGGAAAGAGGAAAATTGTCAAGCAGGAGCAAGGAATTGAAATGGAGCAAGCATCAGTGAAAGATACCCTCAAGGCGGGCAAGCTGCCCCCGCGACAGATTCTCGCCGATAGCGTCTACGAGACCGTCAAAGGTCTGTTGATGGATCAGAGTATCAAACCCGAATCCCGGATTAATATCGACAAACTGGCTTGGGAACTCCAGGTCTCTCCCACACCGGTGCGAGAGGCACTTGCGCGGTTGGAGTCGGAGGGTCTTGTGACCAAGGAGCCATTGCGTGGCTACTCAGCTGCCCCCCTTCTCGATCTGTCAACCTTCTTGCAGCTCTTTGAAATGCGGTTACTGCTTGAGCCGGTTGTCGCTCGTAAAGCCGCAACCGCGCTTAGGGAGGAGGATCTGCTTGCCCTCGAGCAGCTAGTGCTGGCGATGGGGGAGGTGCAGGTTGGACAGACCTATCAGGAATACCGGCAGATCGCTGTTACAGACGCCATGTTCCATGATATCCTCGCACAGGCATGCGGCAATGTGTTTTTCCAGGAGACACTCGAGCGGCTCCACGCACACTTGCATCTCTACCGCCTGTACTTCTACACAGGCATAGCGCCCGTCACCACCGTCGAGGCGACCCTCACCATCGTCGAGCACCGAGCGATTCTCGATGCGCTGCGCCAACGCGACACTGAAGCCGCAGCCACAGCGATGGCTTGGCACATTGAGCAAGCGCAACGTCGGCTCTTGCGGGGGTTTGAGACCCGCCAGAACCATACATAGGACCCGTAGGTGTAGTTCTGATCAAAATTGTGGTAGACTGACAGAAGTATGCCGTTCAAGCAGCGGCTCTGTGGCACGAACTATGCTAGAGTTTCTGTGTTCTCAGGCCTGCTCACTCTCGATGAGAAAACGCAAGGATGCATCGTCTGTACAAGAACACCTACGGGGATACGATAAGAGATGGATAAGCAGAACATAGTCGTCACCTACAACGCCTCACCTGAGCAGAAAGCGCTGTTTCTTGAGGTTCTGGGAAGCTTCGCCACACTTACTTATCTGAACGAAATACCACCCGTGCAGCGTGAACAGTCATTGGAGCATGCCAATATACTCCTTTCGTGGAACTTCCCTCGAGAAGTCCTGCCCCAGGAATATCCCAGGTTGCAGCAGGTCACGTTCATCCAGCTCCTTTCTGCAGGAGCTGACCATATGCCGTTTGCAGACCTGCCCTCACATATCATCGTCGCTAGCAACCCTGGGGCGTATGCTGCTCCCATGGCTGAACACGTTATGGCGATGACGCTGGCACTGGCGAAACGACTACTTATTGAAGACCAGAAACTGAGGAACGGCGAATTTGATCAGTTTACACCTAACCGTTTGCTCGCTGGCATGACGGCTGGCATCCTTGGCTTTGGGGGAGAAGGTGCTGGGGATTGCAAGACCCTCCAAAAAGCTTGACAAAGCTGGCCACTGGCCGTATACTTCAAGCATGAAGAACAAACGTCTGCTGGCCCCAAAGGACGCAGCCGCCGAATTAGGCATTTCCATCAGGACGCTTTATCGCTGGGAAGCAGCAGAAAAATTGCACACGATTCGCACGGTCGGCAATCAGAGACGTATTCCCATCGAAGAGATTTCCCGGCTGCGCAGGCAAGGCCAAGGGCAATCGGGAGCCGAGCGATGTGTGCTCTATGCGCGGGTCTCGCGCGTGCGACAAGAGCAGGATGGGAATCTCTCGCGCCAAACCGAGCGCCTCAAGGAAGCGGCGAGTACGCGTGGCTATGAAATCGTGCAAGTGATCGCCGAACAGGCATCCAGTCTCAATGAACGCCGCAAGGGCATGCAGAAGCTGCTGGCACTGGTCGAACAGCAGGCCGTGGATGTGGTCTTGCTCGAATATCCTGATCGCCTGGTCCGCTTTGGCTTCCCTTACCTGGAGCAGGCATTTCGCTGGAAACAGGTCCGTCTGGAAGTGCTCGACCCACCCAAGCAGCCAGAGCCACCGGAAGAGGTAGTGCAGGATTTGCTCACCATCGTGACGGTGTTTGCCCGACGACTCTACGGCCATCGCGCGCACGGTGTGCGCAAACGGATCGAAACGGTGCTCAAGGAATGTGAGCAGGAAGAACAGACTAATGGGACAGGCGAGGCGTACCACCAAGCTGCTCCTTGACTTCTCCGCGCGCGCAGAAGGGGGAGCCAATACTGGCAAACGAGCGTCTCTTGAAGAGACGGTCAAAATCCTAGATGCGGCTCGTGCCTTCTACCTCGCCTTTTTTCTGGCGCATCCCGACAAGCTGACCGAGCGCGTGAGGTATTTCTCGGAGAAGGCTCAAGAGGAACGAGAACGGCTCATCAGTCCGAACGAGTTGCTGACCTGGGCCGAGTCCCTCACTGTAGCAACGGATGCCCATCCGCATCCGTTGTCTTCCTACAACTTTAGCCAGCAGTTCCCGGATTTCCCGTTCATCTATCGCCGCTCGGTCATCAAAGACGCCCTGGGCAAAGCACGCTCTTACCGGTCGAATCTGGCGAACTGGAACGCTTCTAACCGATCCAAGGGACAACCGGGGCCGCCGGGAGCCAGCAATCATCCGACTCTCTACGAAGGAGCTTTCAGCCTGGAACTGGACGCTCTCGATAGGCGCGAGACATTTGTGCGACTCAAGGTCTACACGGGGGTGTCCTGGACCTGGGCCAATTATCCCGTCAAGTATAACCACTACTTTGAACAGCGCCGAACCGAGCCAGGGTGGGAGCAGCAGAGTCCCAAGCTGATTGTGCGCAAGAACGAAGCCGAGCTGCATTTCTCCCAGACGAAAGAGGTCAAGGCCAAAAAAGTGAGTGAGAGCAAGCAAGATCCCGACCTGGTGACCGTGGCCGTCGACTTGAACGTGAAGAATCTCGCCGTCATTACCGTAAGGCAACGGGGAATCATGCGGGAAACGGTCTTCGTGCGGGATCAGGGACTTGATCAGGCACGCTACCGCCACCTCAAGCGCCTTGCCAAAAAGCAGTGGCAATCGGGTAAGCCGGTGAAAGGCGAACGAAGCAACCAACAGCTGTGGAGACATATTCGCCGGATGAACCAGGACGCCGCACATCGTGTTGCACGCGCTATCGCCAACGTGTGCGCCAGCTATCCCGGTTGTATCCTGCTCTTTGAGCGCTTGCGCAAAATCCGCGCGCAAGGTGCCAGCAAGTCGCGGCGCCTGAATCGCCGACAAGCCAATCAATTGCGGGGGAAGATCAACCGGTACGCCAAAGACAAAGCGTATGCGGCATGCGACACGGTGACCGTCGAGGTCAATCCGCATGGCACCAGCCAGTATTGCTCTCGATGCGGCGCCAGGGGGGAAAGGTTTTCCTTCCGAGGTGGCCAACACATTGTGGAGAAATGGGGAAAGCTGTTTTGGTGCCCGATTTGTCATTACGAGGCGAATGCTGACTTTAACGCCTCCGTCAATGTCCATCACTCGTTTTATCGGGAGTGGCATTGGCAACTGCGAAAGAAGCCTCCGCCATCTTTTGCCCAGGCACCCGGCTAAAGATGGCATCCACGCCCTGTCCGGCCAATGACCGGATAGGAGCAGCCCGCTGGAGGGACACCCCAATGAAGGTGGGCCAGGCCGGTCTCGAAAGAGACACGTAAGGTGGTACGGCTATTGTTGGCTTCTCTGGATGACGTCCCAACCCACTTCATCTTGAGAAGCATCTCCTGATCTGATAACTTTCTGGAAAGTGGAGGGAACGCTGGAAAGCTGGACTGGGTCAGGGCGGCGAGAACACTTTTGTCATGGTTTGTCCGACAAATCTGACAACTGTTGATACCACGAGAAGACTACCTGTGGTAATATTTGGGCAAACATTACTGACGAGTATCGCTAAAAGGTGGGGCATGGCCGTCTCATTAGTAGCTGTAGATTATAGTCGACCGATCCGGCCCATGTTCGAGCAAGGATCACGTACTGGCACTGTCCATAGTGTATTTCACAAGGCCGCGAACATCGCTCTTGATGATACTATGCTAGCTTTGTTGAGCGACGAATTGCCGCGCATGCCAAACAGCGTCCGACTTGCAGCAGTTGTGGCGGATGAGCTACTATGGAGCTTGAAACCAGGCATGAAAGTCCAGGTAGGGAGTGGACGGCTCTTCATCCCGGACATTGGCTTCATACTCCATATGCCTGAACAGCCAGCATGGGAGCCACGACCAGAGTTAATGGCATACCGTTGGAGCCGGGCGTTAGTCTCACACCATGTTCATTTGCTTGTGCACTTTCTCGTCGACCGGTCACGGCAGGATGGGCTGGCCCAGTTGGCTGGACCGCTACTGCTTGGGCAACAGGTACGTAAAACGCCACTGTTACGGATGGCAATGCCGATGCTGCAAATGCTATCCCTGGCGACCTGGCAGCAGGATATCGAAGGTGTCGAGGCTGCAACTCGCGGATTGGCTGGTCTCGGGCCTGGTCTTACACCCTCTGGCGATGACGCATTGGGAGGTTTCGCTGCGGTTATGGCGTTGCTCAGTTCGCAACTCAGCGCTGACGCTGAACCCCGCAAACAAGTTGCAACGGTCATTGCCTCGGTGGCGCAATCACGCACTACGGCGCTCAGTGCCATTCTGCTTGAGCATGCTGCCCGCGGTGAAGTGGCGGAGCAATTGGGAACACTGCTGCTGACCCTGGCACTGCCTGCTGAAGCGTCAGGTTCAGTGCTTCAGCAGGCAGACCGTGTTCTTGATTTTGGTGCGAACTCCGGGGGCGATACCTTGCTGGGTATACTACTGGGTCTGCGAACTCTTGAAGGAAAAATCGATTAGGCTGGAGGCTATCTATGATCATACGCGCGTTGCTCAAGCGTAATACGTACTATGATTCGATCACCCTCATGTCCGTGGCACAGGTCGCGAAGGATCTACCCGGGGTGGAAGATGTTGGTGCGGTCATGGCGACAGAATTGAACTGCGAGCTGCTGAACAACGCCGACTTGCTGCCTGTTGCATATCTTGCCGAGCAGCAGACGCCTCCTGGCCCGGAGGATCTGTTGATAGTAGTGCGTGCTACAAGTAAGGAACAAGCTGAGACAGCTTTGACCATTGCGGAGGAAAGGCTGAATTCTCGTGGAGACCGTGGCAGCTCGAGCAGCACGGAGACGCTGCCAGCACGCTCTCTGGAGATAGCGCTGCGGCGCGATGAGATGGCAAATCTGGCGGTGATTTCCGTTGCCGGAGAGCATGCCTGGCTCGAGGCGGAGCAGGCGCTGCGCCACGGATTGCATGTCTTTCTTTTCAGCGACAATGTACCGATTGAGCAAGAGCAACGGCTCAAAGCCCTGGCAGCCAGCAAAGGACTCCTGCTGATGGGACCCGATTGTGGCACCGCCATCATCAACGGCGTCGGGCTGGGCTTTAGCAACGTCGTGCCACGTGGCACTATAGGCATTGTCGGGGCGTCAGGCACCGGCATGCAGGAACTTATTTGCCTGGTTGCCGCAGCTGGTATGGGCATCTCCCAGGCTATCGGCACCGGGGGGCGAGACCTATCAGAGGCTATCGGCGGCGTCATGATGCGCAGCGGGCTGGGGTTGCTGGCCAACGACGCGCAAACAGAGGTGATCATCCTGGTCTCCAAGCCACCGGCTGAACGAGTGGCGCACGAAATCCTGGCAGCAGCGCAGATTGACAAACCTGTAGTGGTCGTTTTCCTGGGAGCCGCTCCTGAGCGGTTCGCTGCCGCAGCAGGGAAGGTGCACCTGGCGCGGACGCTGACCGAAGGGGCTGAACTGGCAGTCTTACTGGTGGGAGGCGATCGCACGCGCGTACCAGGCGAAAAAACACTCTACAAGTACGATCTAGCAGAAGAACGGGCGAAGCTGGTTTCGTCACAGCGCTATATCCGGGCACTCTATTCTGGGGGAACACTCTGTGATGAGGCGATACTGCTGCTGAGTAAACAGGTGGGGGCGGTCGCCTCCAATATTCCTCTGCGTTCCGAATTGGCACTGGCCCCAGGCGAGATATTTCGAGGTCACACGGCGCTGGACCTTGGCTCAGATGAATTCACGAGAGGCCGACCACACCCAATGATCGACCCAACATTGCGCTTGCAATACCTGGCACGCGCAGCGGAAGATCCAGAGACGGCGGTGATCTTGATGGATATCGTTCTGGGATTCTGCGCGCAGCAGAACCCGGCAGCGGTATATGCACCAGCAATTGTCCAGGCGCGTAACAAAGCTTCGGCAGACGGGAGATTGCTGCCGGTGATAGTTTCGCTCTGTGGGACCGAGGGCGACCCGCAACGCCTATCGATGCAGCGTACGGCACTCGAGGCTGCAGGTGCGTTGGTATTTGAAAGCAATGTAGCTGCTGCACGCGCTGCTGCCTCGTTCGTGAGCAATGCTGACAGTGACATCATTCTACAAGCTTAGGGGGCCTACCATGACTTACACTCCTGATTCTGGCCTTTTTGCCTCTCCCTTACACATTATCAATGTCGGCGCTGACCTCTTTGCTGATGCTGGACGATCCGAGGGTAGATCATGCCAATCAGGAGGCGGTACAACGCATGATTGCTGCACGCCCACGACTGGTGGATGTGCGACCAGCGGGCGAGGTGATTCCGGGGATGCACCGGCACCTGCTGCTACATGCTGGGCCGCCAATTACCTGGGAGCGCATGTCGGGTCCACTGCGTGGCGCGATCATCGGCGCACTTCTCTATGAGGGCCTGG
>WNFB01003863.1_pt1 | contig 13268 bp, 9 predicted proteins | sample 5400501 | NCBI WGS metagenome assembly WNFB01 (sample SAMN13153341, study PRJNA577476) | soil metagenome | isolation source: 200 cm saprolite under Douglas fir tree site 2 hole 1 | place: USA:California | collected 2015-04-18
CCCTGCTATGGCGCTCATTCCCATCAAGACGGCCTCCGAAACCGGCTTCTGCGATTGCATCTGCGGATGCTACGAGCTCGCCAGCCTGCGCGATGAGGACACCAGTAAATCCTACTGCCCCGCCTGCGCCAAAGACCATCTTGAGTTAAATGCCGGTGCGGGAATCCCCCAGCCGGCCCCTGTACACGTCACCGCTAATTCCCCGAGTAACGGCAAATCCGCCGCGATGCCTTCCCCCGCCGATCCCCCTGGGCGGCTCCGCTGAGAAATAGACAAACCTAGTTCGGTGAGGAACTTAGGGAAAAGGAAAAGGCGCCCTGGTTTCCCCCGGACGCCCTTTTCTAGAAGCATTATGTGCCAAAGTTTAGAAGAGGAACTTCAAGCCCAACTGCACTAGCCGAGAGTTGGAATTAAGGCGAATGCCGGTGACCCGGCCGAAATTACCGGATGAAACATCGCTGACCGGATTCGCGAAGTTCACGTGGTTGAAGAGGTTGTAAGCCTCCAGTCGCATCTGGATGGATGTTCCTTCGGTGATATGCGTATCTTTCTGGACCGAGAAGTCTGTGTTCCAGAAGCCCGGTCCATGGAAGAAGTTGCGCGTGGTGTTCCCTAAGGTGCCGAGCGCGTTGTCCGTGAATGAACTCGGATCGAAGAAGTAGTTTTTCAAGCCACCGAAGGTTGCAGTGCGCGGATCCAGCGCCACCGGCATCTTCACGAGGTCTGGGCGATCCGGGCACGAATAGTACACGTGGTTGACGCAGGTCAACGAGAACTGGTTCTGATCTACCAAGATGATGGGTTGACCGGTTTGAAGAACGTTGATCCCGGACAGTCGCCACCCACCGAAGATGCGGCTTGGCACGCGCGAAAATGCCGACAGTTTGTTCAGGTTGGGGATCTCGTAGCTGAAACTGACTGTGAAACGGTGACGCGCATCGAAGGACGCGTTGCCGTAGTCGCGTTGGAGACGGCCGTATGGGTCGAAGCTGCCCGCGCCGACGAATGCCGTGTCCTCATAGCTGGAACCAACATCGAGTGCATGGCTCCAGGTGTAGGTGTCCAGCATTTGCAACCCGTGACTGAGGTGCTTGTCCACAGTGATCTGCAGAGCGTTGTAGTTAGACCAGCCTTGGTTCCGTTCCCAGCCGATGCCGCCAAAGATGTTGCCTGGGAATAGCTGGTGGTCCGGAAAATTGACGTCCTGGTCACCAGGATCGTTAAAGCAGGCAGGATTCGTCAGGCAAACTGCAACACCCGCCGGAGTTACAGGGTTCCGATCATACGCTGTGATTAGATTGTAGGCCTTTGAACCTACGTAGCCGACACGCAGGATAGTTTGTCCCGGGAACTCGCGCTCGACCGTCAGGTTGAAGTTCAGGGCGAACGGGAGAGTGGCCCCCGAGTCCAGAGTGTTGACCGACAGCGGTTCTACCTTTGTAAAATCGAATGCAGCGCCCGGCGCTGGCGGAACAAACGGGAATTTGTTCGCGAGCACGCCGTTGCCTGCGATATCCGCCCAGGGATCTGGGAACGAGGGAACGCGCCCGCCCCCGAGGTCGTTGACACCACCGCTATTTAACCCGAGAGGTGGCACTTGCAGGTCTTGCAGCGACAGTTCTTCTTCTGAGCGGTTATAGTAGATACCAAACCCGCCGCGGATCGATGTCTTGCCCGCCCCTCCCGTTAACTTGCTAAAGCCACCCGGTGTATACGCGAATCCAATACGAGGACCGACGTGTGTGTACTTCGTGGTGGCTCCGCCCGAAGCGTTGCAACCCGAATCACCCGGATAGAGCAAGCCGGCCGGGGCAGTCGGGTAAATAGTTGACTGTTGGAGAGGGTTGAAGCAAACACGCGAGATGCCTTGGAATTGATGTTCGGCAAGAGGCGTATCGATCTGGTATCCCAAGCCGATGGTCAGGGTCAGATTATTGCGTACGCGATATTGATCCTGAGCGTAGAGATAGTGCTCGTAGGCGTCAGCGATAATCAGGCCGCCGCTGCCTTGGCTGTAGGTGGCCGGCAGGCCCAGAAGGAAGTTAATGCCGGCAGTGCCGGTGCCTCCGATGCTGTATTTGCCGTTGGTGGAGAATGCAAACGAGCCATTGTTGCGAGCGTTGAAGGGGTTCCAAACCTGGAACTTGCGTCCCTCGTACCCGAATTTGAAGCTATGCTTGCCCCTCAGCCAGGTGAAGTTGTCGGTTATCTGGTAGGTCTGATCCTTGCGTGGCTGCGGGCCGTTGGTGCTAAATCCCAAGTTGAAAAAGCCGGTGATCTGCATGAATGGATAACCGGCACCAGCGGTGTACTCAGGAAAAATATTAGAGAAGCCAACGTCTTTCGGCTGCACAACCTTTTGAGGCACGGTGGATGCAAAGTTGAGCCGTGTGTAGCCCGCACGCAGTTCATTCAGGATGCTGGGGTTGAACGTGTGGTTCCAGGAGGTGGAGAACTGCTTGGTGTAAGCCAGCGACTGGTCTCCCATACCAGGAAGAGTTGCGCCGGTAAACGGCAGCGTGTTGACGGTCGCCGCGTTTTGAGCAAAAGCATAGAACGATATTGTGTCCTTCTGGCCGAAGTTCTGATCGAAGCGCCCAAGGTATTGGTTGATCCTGTTAGCCGAAATCGGCTGGAAAGAGTACTGGTTGGTGCCGAAGTTCGGTGCCGGCACGAACTGCTTCACAAGCGCCAATGCTGTCGCGTTGAAATCCGCTACCGGGATGTGGCCGGTGGGGAAAATAGTCGTCCAGGGCGTCCCAGCGGGATAGGTGGTGCCGTTCTCCCCTTGAATCGGGAACGGGTTCTTTTTGGTCGAGCTGAACTTCGACACCAACCCACTGAAGTCGCCCGCTAGTTGGGCCGGTGTATACACGGTCACGAGCCCCCCCGCCTGGGTCGTGCGGTTGCGAGTATTCTGGAGGCTAAAGAAGAAGAAGGTCTTATTTTTCAGTATGGGGCCCCCTATGGTGCCGCCATATTGGTTCTGGTGGAAAACGGAAGGCGTCTTCTGGAAGAAGTTTTTGGTGTTCAGAAATGTGTCGCGGTAAAAGTCAAAGCCGCTACCATGGAACTTGTTCGTTCCCGACTTGGTGATCGCGTTCAGTATGGCGCCTGAGTTACGCCCGTATTCCGGGTTGATCGTGTTGGTCACCATTTTCACTTCGTCGATAGCGTCGGGGCTAGGGGCAGCCAGCGCCGTATTCAGCGGCAGGTCGTTGTAGTCGGTGCCATTAATCAGGTAGCTGTTCTGTTGTCCCTGGCTTCCGTTGGTCGAGTAGGCGGTGGTAAAGCGGCCCTCGGCATTAACTACGCCCGGAAGCGTCTGTTGCAGCGTGACCCAGTTGCGGCCATTCAGCGGCAGGTCCGTAATGGTCTTGGAGTTAATGGTGGCAGTCAGTTGCATGCTGGTCATTTCCACCTGGGCGGGATTCGCCGCGACTTCAATGGTTTCGCTAACTGTACCCAGCTCCATGGCAACGTTTTGCACGTAAATCTGGTTGGGTTCAACCCGGATGGAACTGACCCTGAAGGTCTTGAAACTGCCCTTGGTAGCAGTGAGTGTGTACTCGCCAGGTTTAAGGTTAATGAAGTTAAAGCTCCCATCGGATTCCGACACCAAATCGATCTGTACGCTTGTGCCAACGTTAGTGAGCTTCAACTGCGCACCGGGCAGAGCCGCACCGGAGGGGTCTGAGGCTATGCCGCGTACGCGGCCATACAATTCGTCGGCACTGGCTGGCTGAACCAACAACGGGCTCAAAGCCAGCGTCAAAATCAGTGCGAAAGACAAAACAAGAAGACTTGCACCCGCCCACCTAACAGGTTTCATATCGCATTCCCCCATCATTATTCGCATTCTAAACAATCTAAAGGCTTCGTGGACCGGACCACCCACGAATCGGTAGAAAGGAGATGCAAGGTGCTCTCCAATCTATGGTTTATCTTTGGGAACATAGAATATAGCTAACTTCCTTGTTTCGTGGAGGGGTACCGGTACTATAGACATAAATTTAGATACAATTTATCCCATAATTTGTATCTAATTCCCATATCGCGTACGCGTTTATCGTCGACCAAAGCTTTGCTTATGTTGTAGTAATTGAATACGGGGATGCCGTTGAGATAAAGACGATCTAACGCAGGAACGCCAAAATTTCCGACACGCGTTGAGTGATTTGCAGCTCCGGCGTCAGCAGGCTCACCATTAAGAATCGGCCAGACGAGAAATCATAGAAGTGTCCTGGGTGAACATAGATGCTCTTCTCGTTAAGCAGTCTAAGAGCAAGGTCCTCATCGGAATGCGTTGCAGGCGCCCGCAGCACCACGCACCAGCCGCCTTCTACCTCTAGGCGGGAGACGGCCTTCTGCGCAGCCAACTGACGGTCGAGTTCCGCAAGATTTCGCCGCACCCGCGACATCACCTGTTTCTGGAAAACGTGGCGCTCTTCGATAAATCTCGGCATCGCTAATTGTACGGGCGCGTTCACGGAAAGATAGGTGTCGGCGATAACTTCAAGGCGCGCGAGCGCTTCGCTTTTCCATTCTCGCGGCCCGCTGGCGATCAACCAGGCAGCCTTCATCTGCGGCAGCCCGGAAATCTTGGAGAGCCCGCTCAGTGTAAATGTCAACGCGCCGCGATTCGCCGCGAAGCTCGCCGGCCGGGCTCCCTCGAGCGCGAAATCAAGGAATACTTCATCGGCAATGATGGCTAGCTCTCGCGCGGAACAAATGGAATTCAACTTTGCGATTTCCGCCTGTTTTGTGTAGTGTCCCGTCGGATTATTGGGATGCACGACGATGACCCCGCGCGTGCGCGGCGTGATGGCTTTCTCCAACGAATGAAAATCGATCTGCCATCCGTGGTCGTAAAAAAGCGGATAACGCACCAGGCTGACGTCTTGGATGTCCGCCAGAAAATCGAACAGCGGGTAACTGGGCGATGGAATCAGGAGTTCGTCGCCCGGATTACAAAGCGTTCGAAACACGTAGGAATACGCTTCGCTGGTGCTGGTAGTTAGAAAAATATCCTCGAGCGAAACCTCCTCGTGGCGGTCCGCATAGTATCCAGCGACAGCGCGGCGAGCGGATTCCATCCCCCTCGGATTGGGTTCATAGGCGAGAGCGGCTGGATTCCTCAGCGCATCCAGAATCGCGGCGCTATCGTATTCGAATCCGCACTCAGTGGGATTCGAAACGGTCAAATCGATCAACGGTTTCCCCGCCGCGCAGTGCGCCGCCAACGCTTCGCTCAGCCGGTTCGGGGTCATATTCCAGTTGGTGCGTTTTGCAAACATTTCTGAAGCCGCATCATTATAGGTGATAGGCATCTGTGATAGGCCCTTGTATGTAGGGGCGGACTTCAGTCCGCCCCTTTCCCCTTTTTCTTCTGTTCTTGCTTTTGTAGGGGCGCAGCCCCGCTGCGCCCTCCTCAAGGTAGTTTGCGATCCGGCCCTGCCCGAAGCAAAAACCCAATTGACGTATACTGGACGCGCACCAAAGCCATGACCTCACATCCTCAGATTCCCTCTCCGCTTGATTCCGTGCCGCAGCTCGATCTCGCCGCGCAATACGCCACCATCGGCGCTGAGATTCGAACCGCCGTCGAGCGCGTGATGGCCTCCCAACAATTTGTCCTGGGACGCGAAGGCACCGCGCTGGAAGAAGAAATCGCCAAACTCTGCGGCGTCGCTCACGGCGTCGGCCTTGCTTCCGGAACCGACGCGCTGATTTTGGCGTTGCGCGCGTGCGGTGTTCAGCCAGGAGACGAAGTCCTTCTCCCGCCGTTCACTTTTGTGGCCACGGGTAGCGCCGTGAGCGCTCTTGGCGCCAAGCCCGTTTTCGCCGACATCCGCCCAGACACCTACAACATGGATCCCGCCGAGCTCGAAAGCCGCGTCACGCCGCGAACGCGCGCCATCGTGGTCGTCCATCTCTATGGCCTCGCGGCGGACATGGAACCCATCATCGCGTTCGCAAAAGCGCGCAACCTGCCCGTCATCGAGGACAACGCGCAAGCCATCGGCGCATCTTACAAAGGCCGGCGCACCGGCTCGCTCGGCGACGTTGCCTGCCTCAGTTTTTACCCCACGAAAAATCTGGGCGCGTACGGCGACGCGGGAATGGTCGTCACGAATTCCGCTGAATTCGCGGCGCGCGTTCGAACGCTGCGCAATCATGGCCAATCGGCAAAATATCTGAGCGCCGAGCCCGGCTGGAACAGCCGCCTCGATGAAATCCAGGCTGCCATTCTGCGGGTAAAGTTGGGCCATCTTTCGAATTGGCAGCGCGCCCGCCAATCGCACGCCGCGGAATACAACCGGCTCTTCTCGCAAATTCCCGGCGTCATGCCGCCGCTCGCTCCCGAAGGATTCGAGCACGTCTACCACCAGTACACCATTCGCATCGAACAGCGCGATGCCCTCCACAAATTTTTGAGTGAAAGAAAAATCGGCAGCACGGTTTACTATCCTTATCCTCTGCATCTTCAGCCGCTCTACTCCGAGCTCGGCCACAAATCAGGCGACTTCCCGCACTCGGAGCGCGCTGCGCAAGAAGTACTTTCGCTGCCGATGTATCCCGAATTGCGCGAGGAACAGATCGCGCGTGTCGTGGAAACGATCGCGGACTTTTTAAAGTGTTAAATCTCGAAGATTCGAATTTCACTTGCCCAGGTAGAGTAGCGCCAGCAGGAAAACCCAAAGTCCATCCATGAAATGCCAGTAGTAGGAAGCGACCTCCGCGGCCGTTGCACGCGAAATACTCGTCTCTTTGAATTTGCGCGCCAAAACGTACAGCAGCGCGCAAACTCCACCAAGAAGATGGACCGCGTGGGCACCAGTGAAAATGTAGAAGAAGCTGCTCGCCTGATTGCTGGCGATGTAAATGCCTTGCGCTACAAGCTGCCGCCACGCAATCAATTGTCCGCCAACAAACAGGAATCCTAAAACCGTGGTGACAAACCAAAATCTCTGAAAACCAAGCAGGTCCGCAAGCGCAAGCCGCCGCCGGGCCACTTCCAGCGTGAAACTGCTCGCGAGAAGGATGCCAGTGTTGGCCCAAAGAATGGGCGGGAGATGTACAGAAACCCACGCGCCGCTGCCGCGCCGCAGAACGATGAAAGCGCTCGCGAGGGCCATAAAAAACATCAAAATGGAAACGATGCCAATCGCAATCGCAGTCGAGTAACGTTTGGGCGAGGGAGACCAGTTGCGACGGCGATCGCTGTCGTCGCCGCCACCATCTCCGTCATCGCCTCCGCCGAACGGCGGAGGTAAGCCGCCCCCTCCACCGCCGATATCTTCGACGATGATTTCGATGTCCGGAGTTGCGGTTGTGCCCGGCATGGTGACGTTCTCTATTCTCCGAAACTCTGAACTTTATTCTCCGGATTCGCGAGCCTTGACTACTTGCTCCGGCGCAAGGTGCTGGGGGACAAAATCTTCGGCTACCTCCGGCACGCTGAATTCGTAAGCCCCACGATACACCAGCGGGTCGGTCGCGCCAAAATCATCGGAGGGCGGCGCCGAAGAGACGCTCCATTCGAGCGTGGTGGCACGCCAGGGATTGCATTCTTCGACCTCTTCGCCGCGGAACAGGCTCCACAAGAAATTGATCAGGAAGAGCCCTTGCGCGAAAACAGTGAGCAGAATCGCGACAGTGATGAAATTGCGAATTGCCGAACCGGCCGCGGTGACGGAAGCCAATGCGCTCGCTGAGGAAACGCGCGAATGGGCGATCAAGCCGAGCCAGTGCATGGGCATGAAAACGCAGTAGACGCCGGCGAAGGTCAGCCAGAAATGAATTTTGCCGAGCGATTCGTTCAGGCGGCGGCCAAACATTTTGGGGAACCAGAAAAACAGCGCTCCAAGAATGGCGAATGTCGCCGCAACGCCCATGACTAGATGGAAATGGCCGGTGATGAAATCGTCGCTGATGGCAGCAGCGGCCAGATCGTGGCGCGCCAGGAAAATTCCGGAGAGTCCGCCGGAGAGAAAGAGTGAAACGAAACCGAGTGCGAAAAGCATGGCAGCGTTGAGCTGCACACGCGCGTTCCACAGTGTGCCGAACCAACTGAGCAGCAGAATTGTGGCGGGCAGTCCGAGCGAAGAAGCCAGCAGCGAAAAGACCAGCGGCGAAAAGGGATTCATCCCGCTGGAAAACATGTGCTGGCCCCAAACGCAAAAACCGAAAACGCCCACGCCGCACAGCGCCAGAACAACCAAGCGTTCCTTCCAAACCGGCTTGCGGGAAAAAGTGGAAATCAGATGCGTGACGATGCCGAAGCACGGAAGCATGGCGACGTAAACTTCGGCTTGCGCGAAAAACCAGAAGAGGCGCTGCCACAGAACGGGAGCAGCGTTGGTGATAGCACCGGCCGGCTGATTGGCGACGAAACTCAACACGGGGAAAAAGTGCGTGCTCAACAGCCGATCCGAGAGCAAGCAGACGCAGGCCGCCAGGAGAATGCTGAAAATCAGCATGCCCAGGATGGCGTTGATGAACCAGGCCCACACGGTCAAGGGAAGCCGGGGGAGAGTCATTCCCTGGGCGCGAAGATCGATGGTGGTGACGCTGAAATTGAGCGCGTTGGCGAGTGACGCGGCGCAGAAGATGGCCACGCTGATGATCCAAAGCGTGATGGCGGGATGAGAAGGAATCAAAAACGTCGTCGTCAGTCCCAGGAGCGAAGCCACCGTGGCCCAAAACGCCAGTAGGTTCAGCGTCGGGAAAGCCATTTCCCGCGCCCCAATTTGCAGCGGCAGAAAATAGTTTCCAAAGCCGACCTGAGGTGCCGCCGTGAGCACCAGAAAAACCATCAACGAACCATGCAGCGTGGTGAGCGCCGCAAATCGGTCCGGCGAGTCACCCAGGCTCGAGAGAATCGGCAGATGCACACCCGGCCACACCAGGTGGATGCGCATGAGCAGCGACATGGCCATACCAAGAAAAACGCTGAACAGCGCAAGCCAAAGATAGTTCAGCCCAATGGTCTTGTGGTCAGTACTGAAGACGTACCGCGACAGGAAGCCGCCCTGCGGCGATTCCTCGTGATTTGCTCCGCTGTCGTCCTTTGCCATGCCTGCGCTGGAAGCTCCTGTTAGCCCGAAGCGGAACCAAATCGCCGGGCGCGACACAAATAGAATACATCGAAGGGGGAAACGCAAGGGACAGACTCAGTTGGTCGCGGGGAGGATTCAGCTTTTCGCTCTTTTGGACAAACGATGATGTAAAATGCAGTCATGAAGATTCATCTGCGACCTGAGCTGGAAGAAATGGTTAAGCGGGACGTTCAGCGCGGGCCCTACCAAACCGTGGATGAGTTCGTGGAGCACGCCATTTCCCTGCTTCATGAGCAAGAAGCTTGGCTGGCCGAGCACGGTAGCGAGATCCGGGCAAAAATCGAGCAAGGCTACGCGGCCGCGCAACGCGGAGAATTGATCGGTTCCGACCAGGTTCGTTCCACGCTGGAGGAAAGGAAACGTGCTTGGCTCGCTGAAAAGTGCCAAGCATGAGCAGTTGCCAGTTCACTCCTCAGGCAGTAGAAGATCTCTTTGAAATCTGGAGCTACATCGCAGGCGACGATCTAGAGGCAGCGAGTCGTGTTGAAGAAGCGATCTATGCTGCTTGCGCTTTCCTGGCGGAGAATCCACTCGCCGGGCGTATTCGGGAAGACTTGACTTCCTTGCCGTTGCGCTTCTGGCTCGTGCAACCCTACCGGAATTATTGGATTGTGTACCATTCAGAGACAAAACCGCATGTTGATTATAGGTTGCGATTTTCATACACGCTATCAACAGATCGCCATAGCCAAGGAAGAAACCGGCGAGGTGCTTCTCGAGCGAAGGTTGGATCACCAGAGCTGTGAAGCCCACGCCTTCTACTGGAGTTTGCAAGCGCCAGTCCGGGTGGGGATCGAAGCCACTGGGCCCATTTCACTGGTTCGAACGGTTGCTTGCAGAGCTCGGTCACGAGTTGTGGATCGGTGACTCTGCGAGGATTCGCGCCAGTGAGGTGCGCAAGCAGAAAACCGATCAGCGCGACGCCGCGCTGATTCTCGGTCTGCTGCTCGCAAAACGCTTTCCGAAAATCTGGGTTCCCACGCCGGCCGAACGCGATTTCCGGCAGCTGCTCGTTCACCGCCATAAGCTTGTGTACCTGCGCACCGCGCTGGGCAACCAGCTACATGCGCTGGCCATGAGCCAGGGGCTGTGCCGCAAGAAAAAGCTGTTCACCAGGAAAGGCCGCGTGGAACTCGCAGGTCTGATCCTGGGTCTCTGGGCCAGCCGGCGCCGGACAGAACTTCTGAAGCTGCTCGATCAACTTGAATCTCAGATTGCGGAGTTGGACCGCGCAGTTTTGGAAGAAGCGGAACGCCGCGAAGACGCAGCTCTGCTGATGACCCATCCGGGCATCGGGCCGGTCACCTCGTTGGCGTTCGTGCTTACCATCGGTTCGGTGACGCGCTTTTGCTGCAGCAGGAAACTGGTGAGCTATCTCGGACTCAATCCCATCGAAGAATCCAGCGGCCAGCGGCGGCGGCTCGGGTCCATCAGCAAACAGGGCAACACCATGCTGCGCTGGTTGCTGGTGGAGGCAGCGCAAAAAGCAGCGCAGTGCGATCCCGCTCTGCGGCAGGACTATCAGCGATTGAAGTTCCGAAGAGGACACGCGGTGGCCAAGGTGGCCATCGCACGCAAGTTGGCTGTGCGTATGTACTGGATCCTGCGTAGTGGAGCAGGCTACGCACAGTTGGTTCGCATGCAAGGCAGCCCGCGGGGCACCCCGGTGCACGAAAGTACACCGTGAATTTGATTGGGCACCTTGCTCCCCCGAGTGATCGGGGCGTCTGAAGAACGAATCATGGTCGGAAGTGCGGTGACCCAATAGATGGTTGGTGGAACCAGATTCCACCGCAAGATTCATGAGCGAGCCTTGGTCGAAATGAAAGAAAGAGAAGAGTTCCTTTTAGGTGAAGAGAATAACGAACCCTCCAGGTTCGTACACTCTTCGTGTCTCTTGACAGAGCCGACACCATCATAGATGGGTGCCCCATCCCTTTCTGTGTTTTGTGTACGCCTTCTGAATCCCGGACGCTTCTGCGAGACAGAAAGGGTGGCATTGCTTCCCGCGCGCTCCGACCTGCTCGGAGGACTGTCTTTCGCTAGCCTCTTTATTTTGATGAATTCGACTCCGACCCCCTATCGCAGCCAGGCCCGGCGCCTCTAGTGCACCCCCTTCTTTTTTCTTTCTGATTTCTGATTTCTGATTTTACTTTTCCACGCCTCGCCCCCAACCCCTGCCCCGCCAAGCTGGCCCGTGGACACGCGGCAACTTTTCTCAGGCACATGGGTTTATTGGGTTTAAGAGTAAGTGTGCTTAGGTAACCCTTTTGTTTTGTTGGAGTAATGTAAATTATCCGTATTGCCAAGCGGCCAGGGAAAGAGTAGCTTTCGCCAATCGGAACGTTGGCGGGCCCTGGCAAGCCAAATTCTTCTCGTGTCCCGCAGCTTCAGGCTTTGCATGCCGGCCCGCAACCTGGAGGCAAGTCATGCGACGAATTTCCGAGTATTTGATTTTCTCATTGGTGTTTCTGGGGCTCCAAGCGAACGCGCAGGTTCAGGATATCCTGGTGCCCGCCGGCACGCTGCTCAAATGCACGCTCGACGAGCCAAACTTTTCCTCAGCCACAGCCGATATTGGTGACCCGGTGGTCTGCCACTTGAGCAGCCTCCGGGAATTCGGGCAGAGCGTTTTTCCGCGGGGAAGCTACCTCGGAGGGCACCTGGAGGCGGACAAGGAGCCAGGACACTTCGTCGGCAAGGGCTATCTGAAGCTGGAATTCGACCGCATCGGTTTCTCCAGTACGGATGTACCCGTTCCCAGCAAAGTGATCGCTGCAAAAGGATACAAAGTGGATCGTCACGGGGACATCGTAGGCCACGGCCACCCGAGGCGAGACGTCGTGGAATGGCTCATTCCTCCGCTGTGGCCCTGGAAAATCCTAATGCTGCCTGCGCGCGGGCCACGTCCCACGTTGAAAAACGAAGAGCAGATCACCGTGCGTTTGATGGATGATATCCAAGTGCCCCGGCTAGTGGCTTCCGGTCAGTATTCTGAAAGGCCGACCTCTTACGACCGGCCGCGCCCGTCGTATAGGCCGCAATCTTTTGACCGGCCCCCGAGCTCGGGCGGACAGCGACGCTCCGAAGAGCGACCGTCCGAACAGGCGCAGGCCGTGAGCACGCCGGAAAACAATGTTGCCGAAGTCAACTACGCCGCTCAGGACACGGCGACGCAGGAGAAGCAGCCAGAGGTCGCGAATCCTTCGTCTACGGGGACAGGGCCATCAACACAGACGGAGCCAACGGCTCCAAATGCTACGACGATGCGTCAGCCGCTACGGATTAAGTGGATTGCCCTCAAGCCAGGCAATGTGTATGCGGTCACGAATTACCGCATCCATGAAGGCAGCGTGACTTATGTTCTTTCCAGCGGCGCTGCGGGGTCTGTGGACATCACGGAAGTTGATTGGCGGAGAACGTCTCACCTGAACGCCGAGCCAATCGCTTCGTCGGTTGCAACTCGCGCTGCGATTGCGGGAGATCCAGACACATTTTCAGGGCGCCCTTGAGCTCGACGATTTTCTAGGGTGGTAGCGATCGGCGGGCGGCGAGCATTTTTCGCGCCGGTGGGGCTTTTGGGCAGCCGTGTGCTGAAAAACTGTGTTGGAGAAGGCGAGGGGGAAGATCAAAACTAGAAATCAGAATCTAGAAAAAGCCTGTAGCAAGCAGAACAGTGGACCTCATCAGATTGTCAGTTGACGTTGGGAGGAAAGAAGATATTCCAGAATTGCGGTGCAGGGGACAGAAACTCGATAGGAACGAGCGAGCCTTCCTGATTCATCTGCGGCGCACGAACGACGTTTACTTCGACGCGCTGCTGCGTTTTTGGATTTTCGAGTATGAACTTGGTGCCCTGGGCAATTCCCTGGGGAAGAATGATCATCCCTCCAGTAGCGCTGACCGTGTGTGTATGACCCTCCATCGCTTCCGGCTTATTGGCAAGGTGGACGAGCACGCGCATCTTCAGTAGAACACGCTGGGCGCGGCGACGCTCCTCGGCGGTTGGCTGCCGTGTCAGCGCGGGACGGAGCGTATTCATCGCTCCGGGCTTCGCGTACGGTGATGGTTTCACAGATCCAGCCCCCAGAAATCCATTTCCGGGGCGATGAGTTCAACACCGTATTCCCACCCGTCGGGGCGCTG
>WNFB01003865.1_pt1 | contig 13263 bp, 12 predicted proteins | sample 5400501 | NCBI WGS metagenome assembly WNFB01 (sample SAMN13153341, study PRJNA577476) | soil metagenome | isolation source: 200 cm saprolite under Douglas fir tree site 2 hole 1 | place: USA:California | collected 2015-04-18
GTTTCCACTTCGCGCGTAAAGGCTTTGGCGTCCATAGCTGCCTCCGCGCCCATCTTAGCAGAGAGTCCACAGTTTGCAGTTGGCAGTCGCGAGCGGGGGGCCAGGGAGCAGCGGCACTCTTGCAGGGGGCGCAGCCCGCCTCTGCCTTTGAACTTTGAGCTCTCGACTCTCTGGACTGTGGACTGTAAGCAGCTAGTGATGCATGTGCCCGGGCATCTTCATACCCATGGAGGTATGCTTCCGCTCGAAATTGGGCCAGGTGCGCGCCATCTGCGGCATGAGCTTTTCCACGGCAGCGGCGCGCTCCTCAGGCGAGATGCGCAGGAAGGCCATCTGTTCTTCGCTTGCGTCCATCACCATCATGGCCATGTGCTCGAGGTGGTCCAATTGGTTCAGCCGCCGCAGCTCCTCGCGCGAGAGGTCGGCCGGGAGGGGGTGCATGGGCGCCGTCTCGAGCGCTTGCGCGGGATCGAAGAAAACATCGAGCTGCTTGTAAACCTCCGCCTGTTTGTCGGCGATCTTCGGGTGGGCCAGGATATCGTTGTAGATATCGTGGAAGCTGTGCAGATTGTCGAAGCACAGCGCGATGTCGGGATAGGTGGCCAGAAAGCGCGGCGCGACCTCGTGGGCCATGGGCATGTGCCGGGGCAGCAGCTCGGGGTTTTCGAACATGGCGCGGAACTCAGCGGTGGCTTCGTCCGCCGCGGCGCGCTGCGCCGCGTTGTCGGGGTTGAGCATGACCTCGTTCAGGCGCAACTGATACCAGTGGTAGGCCCAGATGGCGCCGTTGAACCGCGGGTATTTCTCGCGCCAGTATTGCGAGAACCACTGATGTTCCATCAGATCGTGCGACTTCAGTTTGTTGGGAAACGCGCGCTGCGGCTCGCTGCGGTACCACTGATAGGCCTCGCGGATGTATTTGTCCTTGCGCTCGGGTGAGAAATCGGTGGCCAGGATGTCGTAAATCTGCCGGTGCAGGACGTGGGTCCAGTCAAAGGCCTTGCTCAGCCGCCAGGCCACTTTGGTGCTTTCCGGCGCAACGGTTTCCTCTGCGGGCGACAGGCGCGGGGCCTTGCGTGGGTCGAGGAACATCTCCTTGACCTCATTCCAGACGCCGTCCTCGATGCGGCGAATCGCGCGCGCCTCATCGCCGCTGCTGGTCAACAGCACCTCGGCCAGCTCGGCATGTCCGATGTCCACCGCGTTGAGGTAGCGGTAGACGGTGGGGAAGTGCCTGCGCAGCGCGGAGCGGTAGGGTCCCACAAGTGGATAGATTTCGCTGCGCCGCTCGATTTGCGCAAACATTGCGAGCTCGCCCAGCCGTGAGGCCGCCAAGGCCGCCGGAGCCGCCGCGAGCAAGCCGAGAAGCGTCCGCCGGTTCATTTCCGTTCCTTAGGCGGATAGAGCCAGCGCAGCGAAAAGTTGTGGCTCAGGCCGAACGTGAAGCCGATCTCCGGCCCCACCGACGGCCGCAGTTTGCCCGTCGAGAGTCCCGCATCCACCACCCAGGCCGGCGCAAGCTGCACGCGCGTGCCGACCTCCAGGACCACCTCAGTGGGACTGCGGTCAATCGGCTTGCGTGCGTAGACGTCCGCGAGCAGCACGACGAACTTGAGCGGAAGCGTGCGCTCGTAGGCGGCGCCATAAAAGTAGCGGTTCGCCAGATCCCCGCCGCGCCCCCGCGCTTCGCTCGGTCCGACGGTCCAGGAAGCGTTGAAGTGCAGCCGGTTTTCCCTGAGCGTCTTCGTGACGATCCATTTCAGAGCGCCGTGCTCGTGCGGGCTGCCCAGGCCGCCGCCGCGGATCAAGACCTCCGGGCGAATGGCAAAGGCGGGCCAGCTCCGCGTCTCCTGATTGAAGTTGTAAAGGAGATGAACCTGCCGGTCGCGCGTGGTGATGACCGTGTTCCCGGCATTGTGCGCCAAAACGAGGGCTTCGCTGCTGTAGCCAAATTGAAGATTCCTCGCGATCCCCCACGTGAAATCCGTGTCCAGGCCGAGGATCCACCGGCCGCCGCTCTGGCGGTTGAATCGCGGGATGCCCTCCTGTGTCTCAAACTCGCGGTACGCGATTGGCTGGGCGTCTTCGACGGCGATGGGCCGGCCGGGGTCGAGATTGCGATAATCGGCCTGCGCCTGCACGCGCCCGGCGCCCGCGCTGAGCGCCAAGCCAACCGCCGCGGCAACCGCCAGCTGCAAGAGCGCGCGCCTGTGTGGTCGGCTTTTCAACGCGAGCCATGGTACTCCCGGCAGGCGCTGTGGGGCAAAAGGAGCGGTGTGTTTCGCGGGAGAACTCGGAGGCATACCCGGAAAGCTTAGATGCATTTGGCCAGCCAAGGGAAGCCGAAACGCTCCGGCGGGCTGCGCGCGAGCGCGCTGGTTGAAAGCGGGTGGGGTGTTGCTTATACTGAGTCCGCAAGATCGGTCTTTCTGCCGGCCATGAACATCAACACGCTGATTGTGGACGACGAAAAGCCGGCGCGCGACGAGCTCGCCTACCTGTTGAAAAGTTTTTCTGAGATCAGCTTGGTCGGCCAGGGCAAGAATGGCGAGGAAGCCGTCGCGCTCATCAAGGAACACTCGCCGGACCTTGTTTTCCTCGACGTGCAGATGCCCGGACTGAACGGCTTCGGCGTGCTCAAGAAGCTGATCGACCGCAAGCTGAAGGTGCCGCACATTATCTTCGCCACCGCCTACGACAACTACGCCGTGCAGGCATTCGAGGTGAATGCGGTGGACTACGTGCTCAAGCCGTTCGACAAGGGCAGAATCGCCAGGGCCATTCAGCGCGCGAAAAAGATGCTCGAGGCCAAGTCCTCGCCCGCTGAGCGCCTGGAGACGCTGGTCAACCAGCTCGCGGTAGGCAAGTCGGCGCAGCCGGTCAAGCTGCTGGTCAAGGCGCAGCAGCGGCTGCTCCTGGTGGACGCCGATGATGTGGTGTACGCCTCGATCGAAGACGGCCTGATCACCGTCGTGGCCCGCGAAATCGAAGGCTCGTCCAACTACCGCACGCTCGAAGAGCTCCAGGCCTCGCTCGATTCCGACGTCTTCTGGCGGGCACACCGCTCCTATCTGGTGAATATCAACCACATCAAAGAAGTCGTGCCGTGGTTCAAGTCCAGCTACATGCTCAAGATGGACGATAAGAAGCAGTCGGAGGTGCCCGTCAGCCGCGCGCAGACCAAGCGCCTGCGCGAGCTGCTGAAGATGTAGGCTTGCCACGGAGCCTTTTTCGTTTGTCTGGTCCCTGTCCTCTAGCTCCTCTGCTTCCTTTACCTCCTTTACTTCCATCTCGGCTGTGCTAGCATCGCCTTTACGCCTCACGCGATGGACTTTTCCTTAACCGACGACCAGCGCCTGATCCGGGACACCGTGCGGCAGTTCATGGAAGCCGAGGTGCGCCCGCTGATCCGCCAGTACGACCGGGAAGAAAAATTCCCCGCAGCCGAGCTGCGCCGGCTGGGCAAACTGGGCTGCTGCGGGATGCTGGTGCCGGAAGAGTGGGGCGGCGCGGGCGTGGATACCATCAGCTACGTCCTGATGCTCGAGGAGGTCGCGCGCGTGGACGCCGCAACCGCCGTGGCCCTGAGCGTGACCAACTCGGTCGCGTGCGTGCCCCTGCTCCAACACGGCACCGAAGCGCAAAAGAAGAAGTATCTTTCCCCGCTCAGCCGCGGCGAAATCCTCGGCGCGTTCTGCCTTACCGAGCCCCAGGCGGGTTCTGACGCCGCTGCGATTCAGACTCGCGCGACGCGTCACGGAGACTGCTATCGGCTCAATGGCACCAAAAGCTGGGTTACCAATGGCGGCATCGCCGGCGTGTACTTGGTCTTTGCCAAGACGGACCCCGAAGCTGGTGCCCGAGGAGTTACCACTCTTTTGGTCGAAGCGACCTTTCCCGGCTTTCGCGTCGGTCGGTACGAGGATAAAATGGGACTCCGAACTTCGCCCTCGGCGGAAATCGTTTTCACCGACTGCGAAGTGCCGGCAGAGAACCGGCTGGGCGAGGAAGGGCAAGGCCTGAAGATCGCCCTTGAGGCGCTCGATGGGGGTCGCGTGGGGATCGGCGCGCAGGCCGTAGGCATCGCCCAGGGAGCATTCGAGGAGGCGGTGCGCTACGCCAAGCAGCGCCGCGCCTTCGGGAAGACTATCAGCGAATTCCAGGCCATCCAGTGGATGCTGGCCGACATGCAAACGGAAATTGAAGCGGCGCGCTGCCTGGTGTACTACGCCGCGTGGCTGCGCGACCAGGGCTCCGGACGCCTCGGGCCGTACGCTTCGCGCGCCAAACTCTATGCCGGCGAAATGGTGAACCGCGTGGCCTATAAAGCCGTCCAGATACACGGCAGCGTGGGCTATTCGCGCGAGACCGATGTCGAGCGGATGTACCGCGACGCCCGCGTCATCTCCATCTACGAGGGCACCAGCGAAATTCAGCGGATGATCATCGCCCGCGACTTGCTCGGCGCCGGCGAGCCGGCGCGCGCGGCCCTTTCGCCCGAGCCGGCCGCTGAGGGGGCGCGCTAGCGTGGCCAAGCGCAAGCGAGTCCTGAGCGGCATGCGGCCCACCGGCCGGCTGCACATCGGCCACTACTTCGGTGCTCTTCAGAACTGGCTCAAGCTGCAAGCGCAGCAGGATGAATACGAGTGCTTTTTCTTCATCGCCGACTGGCACGCCCTGACGACCCACTACGCCGAAGACACGCAAGCCCTGGCAGAGAATACATTTCAAGTGGCTGTGGACTGGCTCTCCGTAGGTCTGGACCCCGCGAAATCCATTATCTTTGTCCAGTCGCAGCTCTTGGAACATGCCGAGCTGCACCTGCTCCTCTCAATGGTGACTCCGCTCAGTTGGCTCGAACGCGTGCCCACCTACAAGGAGCAGATCGAGCAGCTCAAAGATAAAGACTTGGGCACCTACGGCTTCCTCGGGTATCCGCTGCTGCAAGCTGCCGACATTGTGATGTACGGCGAGCCGCGCGCCGGCCTGCTCGTGCCCGTCGGCGAAGACCAGGTGCCGCACATCGAGCTCACCCGTGAAATCGTCCGCCGGTTCAATGCCAACTTTGGGTTCCAGATGCATGAGGAGTTTCAACGGGACGAGACTGCGGTTCAATCCATAGCAGACCTTCTACCAAAGCTTGGAGGAGCTCCTTTTGAGGAGTTCACTGATGTCTACAGGCGCTCCATCTCCGGTTACGCAGCCGAGATAGGCGTCGACAATTTCCTTAAGAAGGCTGGCAAGCATAAGAAGTACTTTAGCTTCAAACCGGTGCTGCGCGAGCCGGCGGCGATGCTCACAGAAACGCCACGCCTGCCGGGGCTGGATGGCCGCCGGATGGCGAAAAGCTACAACAATGCCATCTGGCTGAGCGAGGATGACGATTCCATTCGCGCCAAGGTTAAGAACATGATGACCGACCCGCAGCGGGTCCGCCGGCAAGACCCTGGCCGCCCCGAGGTGTGTCCGGTATTTGCCTATCACAAGCTGTTTTCCACTCCCGAGACGATCACGTGGTCGGACAGCGGCTGCCGGACCGCGGGCATAGGCTGCATCGAGTGCAAGGCAGCAATGGCCGACCACCTGATCCGCTGGATCGAGCCCATCCGCGCGCGCCGCCGGGAATACGAGGCCGACCCCGACCGCGTGAGCGAGATCCTGCGCGCTGGCTCGAAGAAGGCGCAAAAAGTTGCCCGCAAGACGATGCGCCGCGTGCGGGAAGCGATCTTCGGTACTGCCAAGCCGGCTGGAACAGCCGAAAGCGCCCCGGCGAAGCAGGCGGCAACGGGGAACTAGAGTGGCGACGCCCTACAGAGTTCAGCTCGAAATCTACGAAGGCCCGCTCGACCTCCTGCTGGATTTGATCCGCAAGCAAGAGCTCGACATCCACAACATTCCCATCGCCAAAATCACGGGGCAATACCTCGATTATTTGCACAAGCTCGAGCAGCTCGATATCGACATCTCGGCCGACTTCATCTACATGGCCGCCACGTTGATCTACATCAAGTCCAAGATGCTCCTGCCCCCCGACCCGCTGGCCGGCCCGGAGGAGCAGTTGGACCCGCGGGCGGAACTGGTGCACCGTTTGCTCGAGCACGAGAAGTTCAAGAACGCCGCGCAGATGCTCTACCAGAAGCAGCAGCTCGAGGAGCACGTGTGGTCGCGGCCTGACCGGTCGCTTTACGCGGGCGCTGCTGCGGAGGGCGAGATCGTTGTCTCCCTGGTGGACTTGGTCCAGGTGTTCCAAGAGGTGCTCGAGCGCCGCAAGCAAGTGGCCAAGATCGAGCTCCAGCACGAGCAGTTCACTGTGGCGCAACTGATGGAGCAATTGTGCAAACACTTGTTGACCAGCGAGGAAGGCCTGCGGCTGGAGGCGTTTTTTGAGGCCTGCCCCTCGCGCCACGTCATGATCGTGGCGTTTTTGGCCGTGCTGGAGCTGGTGCGGCTCCAGGCGGTCGTGCTGGTGCAGCAACAACTGTTTGGCGAAATCCTGCTGCGCAAGCATAAAATGTTCGACGTGGTCTTTTCGGGCGGCGACCCGGCGTCGCGCCCGCTAAGCGCGATTGATGAGCAGTACAACTGACGATGACACCCGCAGAACTCAAAGGGGCGCTGGAAGCGATTATCTACGCGGCGGACGAGCCGGCAACGCTCGAGCAGCTCGCCGAAGCCCTGGGCGCGGAGAAGTCCGAGGTGCGCGCCGCGCTCAACGAGTTGGTGGCCAGCCATGCCCCGGACGACCGCGGCATCGAAATCCGCGCGGTGGCCGGCGGCTACAAGTTCTACACCAAGGCGCAGTACCACGAGGCCGTGCGCAAGTTCATCAAGAGCCTGCGACCGCCGCTGCGTTTAACCATGCCGGCGCTCGAAACCCTCGCGGTGATCTCCTACAAGCAGCCGGTGACCCTGCCGGAGATCCAGGAGATCCGCGGGGTGAACTGCGCCGGCGTGGTCAAGACGCTGCTCGAGAAGCGGCTGATCACCACCGCCGGGCGCAAGCCGGTGATCGGCCGGCCGATCCTCTATCGCACGTCGAAGGAATTCCTGATGCGCTTCGGCCTATCGGACCTCGATGAGTTGCCCAGCCTGAAAGAATTCGAGCAACTGGCTCGCGCCGCGCTGGGCTCCGACGAAGGCGTCGCGCCGGTGGAACCTGAGCCTGCGCCCCAAGGCCCGGCGGAGGTGCCTGAAAAAAGCGCCGCCGCCGCTGCAGGGGCCGAGCCGGCAGCGCCGAAAGGCGTCTCGTAGCCGTGTGGCCCATCATCGCGGGCTCTCCAACCGGCCGGAAAAAACTCGCTGCGGATGCTGGAACGCCTGCAAAAAATTATCGCGCGCGCGGGAATCGCGTCCCGTCGGCACGCCGAGCAGCTCATCCTGAGCGGCCAGGTGAAGGTGAACGGCAAAGCGGTCACCGAACTCGGCACCAAGGCCGACCCGGAGCGCGACCGCATCGAGGCCGCCGGAAAGCTGGTGCGCTTTCCGGACTCGAAGACCTATCTGGTGCTGCACAAGCCGCCGCAGGTTGTTTCCACCATGGCTGACCCGGAAGGGCGCAAGACGCTGCGGAATTTCCTGGAGGGCGTGCCCGGGCGCGTATTCCCCGTCGGGCGCCTCGACTATGCCGCTGCCGGGCTGGTGCTGCTCACCAACGACGGTGAATTGGCAAACCGTGTTCTGAAGGCCGCGGCGTGGCTGCCGCAAACGTATTGGGTCAAGGTGAAAGGCAGAATCGCCGTGGACGAGCTCCGGCGGGTGGGGCAGAGGCTGGGCGCGCAGGTGCGCCCGCTGCACTCACCGCACGCGCCCGGTGCGCCGGCGGCGAATCCCTGGTACGAAATTACGCTGAGCGAGCCGCGGCGGGACTTGCTGCGCCGGGCCCTTTTCGCGCTCGGCCATCCGGTCGAAAAGATGAAACGGGTGAAGCTGGCCAACCTTGAGCTCGCGGGCCTGCGCGAGGGCCGCTATCGCTTCCTCGAACCCGAAGAAGTGGCTGCGCTCGAGCGGCGCCTGGCCCGCGCGGCCAAGACGCAGCGGAATCGAAGTTGCCCCGCGCCGGATGGGCGCCGTCCGGCGAGCGGCGGGGCAAAGGAATTGCGCGGCTCTTAAAGGACCTCAGGCGAATGAAAAAATCCATCCAGGAACTGGTTCCCGCATTTGTTCGCGAGATTGATCCCTACGTGCCGGGGAAACCCATCGAAGAAGTGGAACGCGAGCTGAGATTGCGGGCCGTGAAGCTGGCGTCGAACGAAAACCCGCTGGGGCCTTCGCCTCTGGCCGTCGAGGCGGCGCGGAAGGCGCTGGCCGATGCCAACCGCTATCCCGACGGCGGCGGTTACTACCTGCGCGAGAAGATTGCCGCGCGGCTGGGCGTTCCGATGGACAACGTCCTTCTCGGCGGGGGCTCGACCGAGCTCATCGACATTGCGGCGCGCACGCTGCTCAACCACGGCGACGATGGTCTCACGTCGGCGGGTTCCTTCCCGATGTACTACATCTCTATCCGCGCGGCTGGCGCGCGGCTCGTGGAAGTCCCGCTGCGCAACTACGCGTTTGACCTCGAGGCGATCGCGCGCGCCGCCACGCCGCACACCAAGCTGATCTACCTCGCCAACCCCAACAACCCCACCGGCACAATGTTCACCGCCGACGCTTTGGACTCCTTTCTGGCGCGCCTGCCGGAGAGCGTGGTGGTGCTCGACGAGGCTTACTACGACTACGTCGAACGGCCGGACTACTCCCGCTCGATCGAACAGGTGCGCCAGGGGCGAAACCTCGTTGTGCTGCGCACCTTCTCGAAAGTGTATGGGCTGGCGGGGCTCCGCATTGGGTATGCCATTGGCCCGGAAGCGCTGCTGGCGGAGATGAACAAGGTGCGCTCGCCGTTCAATACTTCGGGCGTGGCGCAGGCCGCGGCGCTGGCCGCGCTCGACGACGCCGAGCACGTCCGCCGCTCGGTGGAATCGAATCGCGCGGGGCTGCGCCAACTGGGCGAAGGGCTGGCGGCGCTCGGCATGTCTTACGTTCCCTCGGCAGGCAATTTTCTGCTCGTGACGCTGAGCTCCGACGCCATGCCCGTGGCCGATGCGCTGCTCAAGCGTGGCGTGATTGTGCGCCCGATGGGCTGGATGGGTTTTCCCAACGCCATCCGCGTGACCGTAGGCACCCGGCAGGAGAACGAAAAGTTTCTGGGCGCGCTGGCCGAAGTGCTGCCTCCGGCGCCACAGGGCCTGGCCGGGGCGCGCCCCGGGGCCTTGGGTGGGTCCGGGCGATGAGCTCTTCCCGCGACTCCGGGGGACCGCAGCGCCCTGCGGCGAGGGACACCGTCACCGAAATTCTCAAAAGCGCGCGCACGATCGCCGTGGTCGGCCTTTCCTCCAAGCGCTTTCGGCCGAGCTACGGCGTGGCCGAGTACTTGCAGTCGGCCGGCTACCGCATCATCCCCGTCAACCCGAACGAGCGCGAAGTGCTCGGCGAAAAATGCTATCCGCGCCTGGAAGACGTCCCCGAAAAGGTGGACATCGTGGACATCTTCCGCCGCTCGGAGCTGGTGCCCGAGGTGGTCGAGAGCGCCGTCCGCATCGGCGCGAAAGCGGTGTGGATGCAGGAGGGAGTGATCCACTCCCGGGCCGCCGAGCGCGCCCGGCAGGCGGGCCTCATCGTCGTCATGGACACGTGCATCCTCAAAGAGCACATCAAGCGCTTCCGGCTGGCCGCCGACTAGCGCCCTGCCGTCCGCGGAGAGGCAGGGTAGAACGCCGCCGCCGCGGCGCTCGAATGCCAACATCCGCGCTTCAGCCCCTGCGCCACGCAAGTCAGCGGGTTGCGCTTACCGGCTTGGGTTGACCTTGTAGCGCCTCCGCAGGAAAATGCCTCCGCCCGGGACAAGGAGCACAACGCAAATGAAACCCAAATTAGTTCTCATCGCCTGGATTCTTGCTGCAATGGTTGCCGCCGCCGTGGACTGGAACGCAGAAGGCCAGCGCTGGTGGTCGCACATTCAGTATCTCGCCAGCGACGAGCTGGAAGGCCGCAACACCGGCAGTGAAGGCCATCGCAAAGCCGCCGCCTATGTGGCCCGGCAATTCGAGCGCGGCGGGTTCAAGCCCGCCGGCGCCGGCGGGTATTTTCAGCCCATCCAGTTCAACGTCCGCCAGATTGATGAGCCGCACTCGCGCCTGGATCTCGTCCGCGGTGGAACGGTTGAGCCGGTGCGGCTCGGCGAAGACGCCATGTTCAGCATGCGCGTTGACGCCGCAGAAAACCTCGAGGCCCCGGCGGTCTTTGTCGGCTACGGGCTCTCCATCCCCGAGGCCAGGTACGACGATCTCTCTGGCCTCGACCTGCGCGGCAAAATCGCCGTCTATATCTCGGGCGGTCCGGCTTCGATACCCGGCCCGCTCAAGGCCCACTACCAGTCCAGCAGCGAGCGCTGGAAGGCACTCGCCAAGGCCGGCGCGGTTGGCACGGCCATGATTTTCAATCCTCGCGCGATGGATATTCCGTGGCCCCGCGCCGCGCTGTCGCGCTTCCAGCCGGCCATGGATCTCGCCGAGCCAGCCCTCCAGGAGACGCGCGGCGCGAAGTTTTCGCTGCTGATCAACCCGGAGCGCGCCGACAAGTTCTTCGAGGGGACAGGCCGCACGGTGGCGGAAATCCTCGCTGCCATGGACGCCGATAAGCCGCTGCCGCGGTTTCCCCTGGCGGCAGCGTTCCGCGCGCACGTTGTCGTCGAGCGCTCCCAGGTCATCTCCCAGAACGTCATCGCCTTGCTGCCCGGCGGCGATCCGAAATCGAAAGACGAATACGTTGTCCTCACCGCGCATCTCGACCACGTTGGTGTGGGCATGCCCATCAACGGCGACTCCATTTACAACGGCGCCATGGATGACGCCTCAGGCGTGGCCACGCTGCTGGAGGTTGCGCGCGCGCTCAAGGACGCAAAACCGGTGCTCAAGCGCTCGCTGCTCTTCGTGGTGGTGACTGGGGAAGAGAAAGGCCTGCTCGGCTCCAAGTACTTCACCAACCACCCCACCGTCAACCTAAGAAACATCGTCGCCGACATCAACGTGGACATGTTCCTGCCCCTGCACCCACTGCATTACCTCGAAGTCCAGGGAGTGGGTGAATCCAGCCTCGGCGACGACATCCGTGCGGTGGCCCAGGCCGCCGGCGTGGAAGTGCAGTCCGACAAAGAGCCCAATCGGAACCTGTTTATCCGCAGCGATCAATACAGCTTCATCCGCAAGGGCATCCCCGCGCTCGCGTTCAAGTTTGGTTATCTCCCGGGCTCACCCGAAGAGAAGCTGCACAAGGAATGGCTGAAGAACCGCTACCACGCGCCGTCGGACGATACCAATCAGCCCGTGGACCTCGCTGCGGCGGCGCAGTTCAACCACATCATCCTGAAGCTCGCCGAGCGTGTCGCGAATGAGCCGCTGCGCCCGCAGTGGAAGCCGGCGAGCTTCTTCCGCCGGTTCGCCATGAACGCCGCACCTTTACTGCACGGGGTAGACGAGCAGGTTGCGCTTGCCGGGCTGGATGACGCCGAGGAAGCGCCCGTCGGGAGAAAGCTCAAAGTCGCGAAAGGTGAGCCCATGCAGCGCGGGCTGCAAGTTCGCATCGGCGACGGTGGGGGCGCTGCCCGGTTTGGTGCTCGATGAGTCGAGCGGGGGCAAACTCACCCAGGCCAGATCGCCGGTGCGGCGTTCGGGCCCGCGCTTGAGCAGGATGCGTCGTTCGTCGCGCGTCCACTGGTACGCGCCGTAGGCCACGCGCAGGCGCGCGACGCGCTCCGGCGCAGCCAGTGCGCGGATTTCGAGCACGTCGTGGTCGCGAAAGTAGGCGACCTTTTCCCCGGAAGGCGAAAGGGAAAACCCTCCCACAAAGCCATCGAGGCTGATGAGCTCGCGGTGGGTTTCCTTCGCCAGGTCCAGTGCCACCAGTCGCGGCGGGCCGCTCAGGCTTCGGTCGCGCTCGACGGCCACGGCCGTGTTTTGCTTGGCGTTCCAGGCCACGGCGACAAAGGTGCGGTCCGCAAACAGCACGCCGCCGCGCCCGGCCACCGGCCGCACCGAATGAATCGAGTAGAGCAGCTTCGGCTTGACCGCTTCCTGGAGGTACACGACCGTGACGCCATCGGCGAGCCAGGTGGCGTTCACGCCCTCAGGGATGACGCTGTCGCCGCCGGCGATCTTGATCTCCTTGCCGTTTTCATCGAGCAGCAGCGTCAGGGCTCCTTCCTGCGTGTCGCCGCGCTGGTTGACCATCTGGCTGGTCAGCATTTCCACCGTCAGCCGCGTCCCGTCGGGCGACCAGCGGATGGACTGAATGGCGTAGCTGAACGCCACGGGACCGCTGAGCCGCGTCGGCCCTTGGATGAGTTTTTCCCCGTTGACGATGCGCCGGCGCTTGCCGTCGAGACCCAGCACCCAGATGTCGTCGCGCTGCATCTCGAGCCGCTTGGTCGTCAGGATGTGCCGCACCGAGTAAGCGATCCGTCCATCGGGCGCGTAGGCGAAGGCGGTACAGGTCTCGTCCACGGTCAGCGTGGGGGTCTGCTGAGCGCACAGCGCGGCGGCGAAGCAGAGAGCCAAAGCGGACAAAGGAAGTAGGGAACAGAGCCGCGCACGCGCGCCGAGGGGTTGAGTGGTCATGGCCGCGGCGTTCCTTTGGATTTGATCCGGCGGATTTCCTCCAGGCGCTGGCGCAGCCGCTGCTCAAAGCCTTCGTCGGTGGGCCGATAGTAGCTGCGGGCGCGGAGGCTCTCGGGCAGGCAGGGCATGTCGGCGACTTTGTCTTCGTGCTCGTGGGCGTACTGATAGCCGCGGCCGTAGCCGAGCTGCCGCATCAGCCCGGTGACCGGGTTGCGCAAGTGCAGCGGCACGGGCTCGGCCTGGGTGCTTTGCAAATCGGCTCGGGCTTCGCTGTAGCCGGTGTAGAGCGCATTCGATTTGGGAGCCAGCGATAAATACACAGCGGCCTGGGCCAGCGCAAGGTTGCCTTCGGGCACGCCGACGAAATCAGCCGCCTGCATCGCGGCAATGGCCACACCGAGCGCGTGGGGATCGGCAAGGCCGATGTCCTCGCTGGCCATGCGCACCAGGCGGCGCGCGATGTAGAGCGGGGCTTCGCCTGATTCGAGCATGCGCGCCAGCCAGTAGAGCGCGGCGTCCGGATCGGAGTTGCGCACCGACTTGTGCAGCGCGGAGATCAGGTTGTAGTGCTCTTCGCCGGATTTGTCGTACAGCAGCACCTTGCGCT
>WNFB01003866.1_pt1 | contig 13262 bp, 10 predicted proteins | sample 5400501 | NCBI WGS metagenome assembly WNFB01 (sample SAMN13153341, study PRJNA577476) | soil metagenome | isolation source: 200 cm saprolite under Douglas fir tree site 2 hole 1 | place: USA:California | collected 2015-04-18
GGCACCGTGTGGGTAACGACAACGACTGGACATCCGATCGGATGACAGCCGCCCCACGCATGCGTGAGCTCGAACTGGCGACGCCCACAGATGAGCGCGCCGATCGTCTTCAGCAGCTCACGCAGCTGCTGGGCGCTCGGCTCATCTGTGTGGAAGCTCCACCGCTCATCTGCTGACGGGGTCGTAACCGGACCGTCTCGATACCAATCGAAGAGCGGCCCGACCTCGTCGTTCCGGTCCGCGATGAACCCATCCACCGACATCGACATGTCCGCGACCACAGTGGCCATCTCGTCACCTCCTACTCGTTAATCGCCGCCTCTACCCGGCGTCGGAACACGGAGCCCGAAATCGACATCGCCAGGGTCCCCCAAAATGGGCGTGGCTAGAATTTTGGGCGCGATGCCGAAGGTGACCATGATCGGGGCCGGCAGCGCGATCTTCGCGCGCACGGTCATGACCGATATTCTCGCGATCGACGGCCTGGATACAGGGACCTTCGCTCTTGTCGATATCGACCCGGAACGGCTCGAGCTCGCGCGCCAGATCGCCGAAAGGCTCGTCGACTTGTCTGGCAAGCGATGGACGGTGGAGGCCTCGACCGACCGCGGCGAGGTCCTCGCCGGAAGCAATTACATCGTCAACTCGATCGAGGTCGCCGGCCTGCAGAACGTGCGCGCCGACTACGACATCCCGTTTCGCTACGGCGTCGATCAGTGCATCGGAGACACCATCGGGCCGGGGGGCATCTTCAAGGCCTTGCGAACGGGGCCGGCATGGCTCGACATCGTCGCGGATATCACCCGGCTGGCGCCCGAGGCCATGATTCTGAACTACACCAACCCGATGTCGATCCTCACCCTGGCGGCCGCGCGGTCCACGGGGCTGCCGGTCATCGGTCTCTGCCACAGCGTCCAGGGCACCTCCAGGCTTCTGGCCGACTACCTGCAGGTCCCGTACGAAGAGCTCGACTGGAAATGCGCCGGCATCAACCACAACACCTGGTTCACCAGGCTCGAGCGCAACGGCGAAGATCTCTACCCGCTGCTCCGCCGGCGAGCCGCCGACCCGGAGATCTACGAACAGGACCCGGTGCGCTTCGAGGTGATGCTCCACCTCGGCGCGTTCGTGACCGAGTCCAGCGGGCATTTCTCGGAGTACGTCCCGTACTTCCGCAAGCGTCCTGACCTCGTCGCGAAATACGCACGCCCCGGCTATCTCGGGGAGAGCGGCTTCTACGCCAACAACTGGCCGCGCTGGCGTCGGGAGAACGACGAGCGCATCCACGCGATGCTGAGTTGCGAAGCGGAGGTCCCCAAGGCGACCAGGCATGAATACGCGTCGTGGATCATCGAAGCTATCGAGTGTGGACGCGCAACCAGCGTCCATGGGAACGTGACCAACGACGGCGCCATCGAGAATTTGCCCGGCAGCGGCTGCGTTGAGGTTGAGTGCCGCATCAGCGCCGAGGGAGTGCAGCCGGTCCGTTTCGGCCGGATACCCGAGCAGCTCGCTGCCTTGAACCGCGCGCACATGGCCGTGCACGAGCTGGTCGTCGAGGCGCTGCTCGAGCGCGATCGGCAGAAGGCCAAGTACGCGTTGGTGATCGATCCGCTCACGGCCGCGGTCTGCTCGCTCGAGGAGATCGACCGACTCTTCGACGAGATGTGGGAGGCAGAGCGTGAGTTCATGGTTCCGTTTGAGGGCTAGTCGGCTTTCAAGCCCCACTCCCCAACCCTCTCCCCGCTGGGAGAGGGGGTGCGCTCAGAAAACCTGCTATCGCCCGCGCGGTTTCGTGATGCATCCCGATGGCATAGTGGTTGCTGTCGACCTCGACGACCTTTGACCGCGGCACCTCGCTCACGAATCGCTGCGCGTCGGCCGCGGTGAGGATGTAGCCCATCCCGGGCAGGATCTCCTGCCTGGCGCGCACGAGCAGCGATGGCATCGTCACCGCCGGCCAGAGCGCATAAGGATCGTGCGACTTGCGGTAAGCCTCGTCCTCCCAGGGCGCATCCTTAGACGTTCTGGCACGAACGCCGCCCTCGACGTCCTCGAGCTCGTAGTCGAACAGCCGCTCCCAGGCAGCCCAGGGCGTGTACATCGGCAGTTTCTTGGCCAGCTCAAAAAATGCTGCGCGAGACGGATAGATGGTGCCCAGTCGTTCGAGTCCCGCGTAGACCGGCGCGACCGAGCTGGCATCGGGCTCCCCGCCACCGTCGATCAAGACGAGTCTGCGCACGCGACCCGGCGCCAGCGCGCAGACCACAAAGGCGATCCAGGTTCCCATCGACCAGCCGACCAGGTCGAAGGATTCTTCGCCGAGCTGGTCGGCAATCTCGATGACGTCACGCGCGTGCGGGGGCCAGCCGTAGGTCCCGGGTGGAGTCTTCTCGCTGCGGCCGCGGCCGCGCGGGTCGTAGGCGAGCCGGCGAAATTGGTCAGGATCGAGAGCTTCGAAGATGACGTCGAAGCTGCGCAGGTTCGCCGAGAGGCCTGGAATGCCCACCACCAGCCGGCCGTTCGGCGAGCCCGACAGCTCTGCGGCGATCACGCCCGACTCGAGACGAAACGGCCTCGGGTCCGGCCCCGCAGTCGCACGACGGCGCACCGCCACGACGGCTATTTTGCGTGGTTCCGGTCGCGCGATATCCTTGCCGGCAGCATGGCAACGGCGTTCCGGGGCTGGCCTGAAGAGTGTCAGCGCTTCTTCATCGGCCTCGAGCTCGACAACTCCAAGAAGTATTTCGACGCCCATCGCACGGTCTATGAAGAAGCGGTCAGGGGCCCAATGGTGGCGTTGATCGAGTCACTCGAATCGGAGTACGGCCCCGGCAAGGTGTTCCGCCCCAACCGCGACATCCGGTTCTCCAAGGACAAGTCGCCTTACAAGACCAACGTCGCCGGCTACGCCGGGATGGGGGGCCGCGGCGGTTACCTGGCGCTCGACGCACGAGGGCTCACTGTCGCCGCCGGACGCTACGAGTTGACGCCAGCGCAGGTGACCAAATATAGAAAGAAGGTCGCGGCCGACTCCACCGGCGCGCCGCTGGCCGCGATCGTCGCCAAACTCGAGAAGGCGGGCTACTCGATGGGCGGGGAGGCTCTCAAGCGCGTCCCAGCCGGGTGGCCGCAAGATCATCCCCGGGCGCGTCTGCTCCGCCACAAGCTGATCTACATCTATAAGGACTTTGGGCTGCAGCCATGGCTGGGCACGGCCGCCGCCCGGAAGCACGTGGTCAAGGTGTGGACCGACGCGGAGCCCCTCAACGATTGGCTCCAGCGCAACGTCGGCTGACGATCACTCGGACCGCCCGCTTGCGGCTGGTGTGCGGCCGGTGAGGTGGAGCCAGAATTCCTCCAGCGTCGGACCGCCGACGGATCGTCGCCTGATCGCCGTTATGGCGCGCTTGCTGGTGGGTCCGGGCAGCCGCACCAGGACGCCCGACTCGAGCTCCGCCTCGACGGCGAGGAGCGGCAGCGCCGCATAACCGAGCCCGGCGATGGCGGCGGCGCGAACGTACTCCGGGTGGCCGAGATTCATGCTTTCCGATCGGTCGTAGGCATCCCCGAGCATCTCGCGCACGTTCTGCTCGGCAGACCACGACGGTCCGCGGCCGAGGTACCGGTGCTGCACCAGCTGTGCCGCGCTGACCCGGCGCAGCTGTGCCAGCGGATGGTCCTTGTGAACGACGAGAATCAGCTCGTCGTGGGCGAGCACAGCCGTGACCAGGTCCGGCTGTGGCCGGCCTTCGATGACCCCGCAGTCAATCGCCCCGGCCAGCACCTGCGCGTTGATCGAGGCTGACGGCTCGACGATCACGCTGAGGTGAACGGCCGGGAAGCGCTGCGCGAAGATGGCAAGTCTGGCGGGCAGGTAATAGCTTGCGCAAGTCGGGCTCGCGCCGAGGTGTAGCGAACCGGACTCGAGGTGCTTCATCGACTGTGCGGTCTCCTCCAGCACCTCGAGCGCTCGCAGCGCGGCGCGGCAGGTCACCGCCAGGCTGCGACCGGCGTCGGTGAGGCGCACGCCGCGGCCGTCGCGTTCCAGGAGGCGGAGTCCCAGTGCTTGCTCGAAATGTCGGAGCTGTTGGGTTACCGCGCCCTGGGTGAGGAACAACGATGCAGCCGCCTTGGATACATGCTCGGTTTCCGCCACGGCCATGAATGAGCGGAGCTGCTCGAGGGTGAAGCCCGGCTTCCTCACTGCGACATATTAGTCAGGCTGATGCAAATGATTACTACATATAGCAGCGGAATCACTTAAGTAAAGCTGAATTGGAGCGTTGTACCGTACGGTGTTAATCCACTCGCTGTGAGTCGAAAGGAGGTGATGTCTTATGCGTCGTCAGGGGTTCCGCGCCGGTGATAGCCGCCAGCGTGGACAGGGGATGGTCGAGTACGCGCTGATCCTGGTTCTCGTTTCGATCGTTGTCATCGTAATTCTGTTAACCATGGGAAACCAGATCAACAACGTGTTTTCGAACGTGGTCGCGGCGCTGGGCTAGGCCTGGCCTCCCCACCACGTGGGGAGGGAGCCCTCCCGCGCCTGCGGCGCGGGGACCCCAGGGGAATGCGGCCCAGACGGGAAGCACCGAATCTTTCAAAAGGCCGGGCGACGTTGCCCGGCCTCTTGCTTTAATTGCCGCCGGTGACAAGTCCGTGGTGGCGAGGCGCAGCCTTCTACGAGGTCTACGTCCGCAGCTTCGCGGACTCCAACGACGACGGCATCGGCGACCTGCCCGGCGTCACATCGAGGCTCGACTACTTGAAACGCCTTGGGGTCGACGCGGTCTGGCTCACCCCCTTTTATCCCTCACCGCAAAAAGACCATGGCTACGACGTCGCCGACTACTACGACGTCAACCCGGAATACGGGACGCTCGCCGACTTCGACCAGCTCATAGCGCGCGCCCACGAGCTCCGGCTCAAGGTCCTGTGCGACCTCGTCCCCAACCACACCTCCGACCAACATCCCTGGTTTCAGGCCGCCCTGAGCTCACGCGACGATCCCCACCGGACCTTCTACTACTTCGCCGACGGCAAGCCGAACGGATCGCCGCCGAACAACTGGCTCTCGGCGTTCGGCGGCCCCGCATGGACCCGTGACCAGCGCAGCGGCCAGTGGTACTTGCACCTGTTCGCTCCCGAGCAGCCCGACCTGAACTGGTGGAATCCGGAGGTCCCGGCGGAGTTCGAAGGCATAGTCAGGTTCTGGCTCGACCGCGGCGCGGACGGCTATCGCATCGACGTCGCATCCGCGCTCTTCAAGCGCAACGATCTCGCCGATGTGCCGATGGTCAAAGACCCAATTAGTGGCATGGTCCGACCCGACCCGGCGTTTCTCATCACCGACCAGCCGCAGGTGCACGAGGTGTACCGAAAATGGCGTCAGATCCTCAACGAGTACCAACCTCAACGCGTGCTCGTCGGAGAGATCTTCGAGCCCCAGCGCCAGTCGCGCTACATCCTCCCGGACCAGCTCAACATGGCGTTCGCGCTGATCCGCGTGCCTTGGGACGCTCACGCCTGGCGACGGTCGATCGAGGTCGACATGAATCCCTTGCGCGGACCGGGGGTCGCGCCGAGCTGGACTCTGTCCAACCACGACGTGGTCCGTCACGTCACGCGCCTTGGCGGTGGATCGACGGGACGCGCGCGCGCGCGAGCCGCGCTGCTGCTCCTCCTCGGCCTGCCCGGCCAGGTCTTTCTCTACCAGGGCGAGGAGCTGGGGCTCGAAGAGGTGGACGTTCCCCCCGAAGCACGACAGGATCCGCTGTACATCCACACGGAAGGGCATCATGCGGGGCGGGACGGCTGCCGGGTGCCGCTGCCCTGGAAAAAGGGCGAGCCCAATGCGGGCTTTTCCGTTGCTGATCCATGGTTGCCGATGCCACCAGGATGGGACGGGTTTGCGGTTGATGCTGAGGACGCGTCGGGCACCTCGATGCTGTCGTTCTACAAGCGGGCGCTCACCCTGCGCCGCAGCCTGTCGCCCTGGCTGCCGGCCGCGATCGGCTGGGGGCCGGCACCCGCGGGCGTACTGACCTATCGGCGGGAACGCCTGACGGTCGCGTGCAACTTTCTCAGCCGCCCGGTCAGGATCCCAGCCTGCGGACGCCTCGTGCTGGCGAGTGCGCCGCTCGCCGCCGTCAGGAAAGGGCGGCTCACGCTGCCCGCCAACTCGGCCGCCTGGCTCGACTCTGTTTCAAGAATCTGATTCGCCGATCAGCGACGCCGGCGGCGCGTCGGCACCGCGGCCGCGAGCCGCGCGCGAATCGCCGGCCGCCCGGCCAGCTCGCGGAATTGATCCGGGTCCGCAGCCTGGCCACCCAGCTGACGCTCGATTGCCCCGGGTCGCGAATCGCTTCCATGGTCTTTTCCCGCCTCACCCTTGATTCAGCCGTGACGTAGCCAGGCTATCGACAGTCGGTTAAGTCAGAGGCCTGAAACGGTTAACAGGAGTGGGTCAGACTGGAAAGGGTCTTCAGTTCACGGCAATTCGGGGCGTGGCCCCGCCCGATCTTCGTCCTTAACCTCCCCCTAACCAAGGATTTCGCCTGCAACCGCTACAGTTGGGCGGTGGCGGTTGGAGCGCATTCAGACCCGGAGCCGGCAGGCCCCATAGCCCTCCCGGAGGCCCCTCGATTCCTGAACCGGGAGCTCTCCCGGCTCGACTTCGACGAGCGCGTCCTGGCCATGGCGGAGGACCCAAATCTGCCCCTGCTCGAGCGGGTGCGGTTCCTCGCCATCTTCAGCCAGAACCTGGACGACTTCTTCCAGGTCCGTGTCGCCGGCCTCAAGGAGCAGGTGCTGGCGGCCGTCGCGGTGGCTTCGCCGGACGGCATGTCGCCGATGGAGCAGCTCAAGGCCATCCGCGGCCGGGTCGAAGGACTCGTCGAGCGGCAGACCCGGCTCTACAACTCGGGCATCATCCCGGCTCTTGCCGCCACGGGCATCGCCATCGTTCGCGGTGACGAGGTGAGCAAGAAGGAGCTGACGCAGCTCCACGCGGTCTTCAGGCAGCAGATCTTCCCAGTGCTGACGCCGCTCGCCGTGGACCCAGGCCATCCGTTCCCGTACATCTCCCACCTTTCGCTCAACCTGGCGGTCACGGTTCGGGATCCACAGCGTCGCGAGCATCGCTTCGCCCGCGTCAAAGTGCCCCCGGTGCTGCCTCGCTTCATCGCACTTGGCGACGACTCGCGATTTGTCCCGCTCGAGGACGTTATCTCGCTCCACCTGCAGGCGCTCTTCCCCGGCATGGACGTGATTGCGCACCATCCATTCCGGGTCACGCGCGACGGCGACCTCGACGATGTCGACAGCGACGCAGAAGACCTGCTCGCCGCGATCCAGACCGAGCTTCGCCGCCGCCGCCGGCACGCGCGAGTCGTGCGCCTGGAGGTCGACCCCGGGATGTCATCCGAGGTCCTGGAGCTGCTGACGCGCGAGCTGGAGCTGCAGCCCGCCGACGTCTACCAATCAGACGGACTGCTCGACCTCGGCAGCTTGAGCGCGTTGTGGCAGCTCGACCGGCCCGACCTGAAAGAGGAGCCGTGGACGCCCGCCACGCAGCCGCGGCTGCGTGGAATCGGCGCCGAGGTTCCCGATCTGTTCGCTGTGCTGCGATCTGGCGACGTGCTGGCCCACCATCCCTACGACTCGTTTGCGACTTCGGTCGAAGCCTTCATCGACCAGGCCGCGAGCGACCCCAACGTCCTCGCCATCAAGCAGACGCTGTACCGGACGTCGGGCCCGGCGAGCCCGATCGTGCGCGCCCTCATCAGGGCGGCCGAGTCCGGGAAGCAGGTGGCCGCTCTCGTGGAGCTCAAGGCTCGCGGCGATGAGCAAGCGAACATCGCGTGGGCGAGAGCGCTCGAGGAAGCCAACGTCCACGTCGTATACGGATTGGTGGGCTTGAAGACCCACGCCAAGGTGACCCTGGTGGTGCGCCGCGAGGGCAAGAGCATCCAGAACTACGTGCACGTCGGCACAGGCAACTACAACCCGAGCACCGCTCATGGATATGAGGACGTGAGCCTGCTCTCGGCCGATGCCGATCTCGGTGCTGACGTCACGGAGCTCTTCAACCTCCTCACCGGGTACAGCCGGCAGCATCGCTACCGCAAGCTGCTGGTCGCGCCGTCGAGCCTGCGATCGAGCATCACCCAGCTGATCGAGCGCGAGGCGAAGCCTGCCGGCCGCATCGCGATCAAGGTCAACAACCTCATCGACCCCGACATCATCGATGCGCTCTACTCGGCGTCCCAGGCAGGCGGGGAGATCGACCTCGTCGTCCGGAGCATGTGCTCGCTGCGGCCGGGCGTGCCCGGGCTCTCAGAACGAATCAGGGTGCGCTCGGTCGTCGGCCGCTTCCTCGAGCACTCGCGCATCTTCCGTTTCGGCGGCGGCGCCCAACCCGATTACTACCTCGGTTCCTCGGACATCATGCAGCGCAACCTGGACCGCCGCGTCGAGGCGGTGGTCCCGGTCACCGATCTGAAGCTGTGCGCCCGTCTCGCCGAGATCTTCGAGATCGAGCTCGCCGACGACGTCCTGGCCTGGCAGCTGGGACCCGATGGCTCGTGGCAGAAGGTGCCCACGGAAAACGGACTCAATGCGCACAAGCGCTTTCAGGAACTGGCCCTGGAACGCGCGCGTGGCAACGGAGTGGTAAGCCTCATCAAGCATGCTTAAGCATGCTTGAACGAGAGGTGAAGCTCGGGGCCGGCCCGGCGTTTCACCTCCCTGACCTCAACGGAGTCGTCGACGGAGTGACCGTCACGCCGCCCGAAGTGGTCCGGCTCGAGACGGTCTACTACGACACCTCCGACCTCCGCCTTGCGCGCTGGGGTGTCTCGCTGCGCCACCGCGCCCGAGAAGGCTGGACATTGAAGCTACCCCCCTCCCCCCAACGGGGGGAGGGTTCGGGAGAGGGGCGTGAGCAAGCAAGGCTGCTGGAAAGGGATGAGATCACGTTTCAAGGTGGCCCGAAGAAGCCGCCCGCAGCTGCCCTGGCGCTGGTGCGCGCCTACATGCGCACCTCCGAGCTGGTGCCGGTGGCGCGCCTCTCGACCATGCGCCGGCGCGTACGGCTCCTCGGCGCCGACGGCGGCAGACTGGCGGAGGTCGTCGACGACGAGGTCTCGGTGCGTGACGGCCGCCGCGTCGCGGCCCGATTTCGCGAGATCGAGATCGAGGTCGCGGGCGCTGATGGCAACGAAGCCATCGTGGCGCCGCTTGTCGAGCGACTGCGCGCAGCCGGAGCGGGAGCTCCAGACCCGACTCCCAAGCACATCCGGGCCCTTGGCCCCCGCGCCATGGAGCCGCCCGAAGTCGCCTCGCTTCCGGTCACCCCCGAGTCGCCTGCGCGCGACGTCATCCGGAGCGTGCTCGCCGAAGCGGTCGCTGCGATCCTGCGCAACGACCCGCTGGTGCGGCTGGGCACAGATCCCGAAGGTGTGCATCAGGAACGCGTGGCCACTCGCAAGCTGCGGTCGCACCTGCGCACGTTCGGACCGCTGCTCGAACCTGAGTGGTCCGAGCCGCTGAGGTCAGAGCTCGGCTGGCTCGCGTTGGCTCTGGGTGCGGTTCGCGACCGAGAGGTGCTGCTGGAGCGGCTGCGCGAGCGGGCTCAGTCGCTGCCGGCCAGCGACTTGAGGTCGGCCGCGGCCCTGCTGCACATCCTGGAGCTCGAAATCGAATCGCTGAGGAAAAAGCTGTACGCCGACCTCGACTCCACGCGCTACGTCGACGTGCTGGAGCAGCTCGTGGCTGCGGCGCATTCGCCGAAGTGCACGCTGGACGCAGACCAGTCGGCATCGGCGATGCTCCCTCCGCTAGCCACCGGTCCGTGGCGCCGCCTGCGCAGCGCGGTCCGGCAGCTGCCAGAGCAGCCCACGGATCCCGAGCTCCACCGCATCCGCATCCTCGCCAAGCGCGCTCGCTATGCGGCTGAGGCGGTGGCCCCGGTGGTCGGACCGGGCGCCATGGCGTTTGCCAAGGCCGCGGCCAAGCTGCAGACGATTCTGGGCGAGCATCAGGACAGCGTCACCGCCCAGGCCTGGCTGCGAGCCGTGCGCGTGACGGGGCGGCGCGCGTTCGTGGCCGGCCAGCTGATTGCGCTGGAGCACATCGCCGCGCAGAAAGCGCGCAAAGATTGGATGAAGGTCTGGCAGGCTCTCGACCGCAAGCCCATGCGCAAATGGATGCCGAGAACAGCCGACGACCCCGCACCGGCGTGACTGTTTTCGACTGATGCCAGTGTTCTATTTCGTTCGCCACGCCAAAGCCGGCAGCCGCGGCCACTGGAAAGGCGACGACCGTGTCCGCCCCCTCAGCAAGAAGGGCGTGAAGCAGGCCGCGGCGCTCATCGACATCTTCAAACCGTTCAAGATCTCCGCGATCTACTCGAGCCCATACCTCCGCTGCGTGCAGACGGTGGAGCCGCTCGCGGGGGATCGTGGCCTGGAGGTTCAGGAGGCGCCCGCGCTGGCCGAGGGCCGCGGGGTGCGCGGCGCCTTCGAGTTCATGGGCGACCCGAACCTCGATGACGTCGTTCTGAGCACGCACGGAGACGTGGTCTGGGAGCTCGTCGAAGACCTCGTCCGGCGCCGCGTGATCAAGCCGGGCGAGGGTGGGTACGAGAAGGGCTCGACCTGGGTGGTCGAGGTCCGCGACGGCAAGCCTGTGCGAGCCCTGTTCATCCCGGCCCCGTGACCCATTTCGCCTCTCTTGCGCCAAACGTGCGCATGGCGGCATCCGGACACGCACGGTTGGATACAAACGTGCGGAATCCGCAAAGAAACTTCGGTTAGCCTCTAGGTGTGACCGTCACGCTGCGGGGCGCCTCCCTCGACGAGGAGCAGGTCGTGGCGGTGGCGCGTCATGGAGAGAAGGTCGCGCTCTCCGCGGCGGCCCGGGCCAAGATGGAGCAGAGCCGCGCGCGGGTGCAGCGGGCGGCGCAGTCGCGCGAGCCCGTTTACGGCGTGTCGACCGGGTTCGGCGCTCTCGCCGGCACCCGTGTAGCGCCGCTCCGCCAGCCTGAGCTTCAGCTCGCGCTCATCCGTTCCCACGCGGCGGGAGTCGGTCCCCCAGTCGACGTGGAGGTGGTGCGGGCCACGATGCTGCTGAGGGCGCGCACTCTTGCGATGGGCTTTTCGGGCGTGCGGCCGGTCGTCGCCGAAGCGCTGATCGAAGCCCTCAACGCCCGCATCACGCCTGTGGTGCCGCGGTACGGATCGGTGGGATGCAGCGGCGACCTCGCCCCTCTCGCGCACATCGCACTCGCGCTCGTCGGTGAAGGCGAGGTCATGGATGCGGACGGCGTCAGGCAGTCCGCCGCGCCGGCCCTGCGCGCGGCGAAGATCAAGGCGCTCAAGCTCGAGACCAAAGAGGGTCTCTCCCTGATCAACGGTACCGACGGCATGCTGGGCATGCTGGCCCTGGCATGCAGCGACGCCGAGCTCTGCTTTCGCGTCGCCGACATCACCGCGGCGATGTCTGCTGAGGCGCTCCTCGGCACTGACCGTCCGTTTCAGCCCCACCTGCACCAGATCCGGCCCCATCCGGGGCAGGTGGCGAGCGCCGCCAACCTCGCACGGATGATGCGCGGGTCGGGCATAGTCGCGTCACATCGGCACTCCGCGCATGCGGTGCAGGACTCGTATTCGGTGCGGTGCAGCCCCCAAGTCGCGGGGGCCGCGCGCGACACGCTCGACTTCGCACGCAGGACGTCAGCGATCGAGCTCGCCTCTGCGATAGACAACCCCGTGGTCCTGGAAAACGGCGAGGTGGAGTCGAACGGCAACTTTCACGGCGAACCGCTGGCGTTTGCCGCCGATTTCCTGGCCATCGCCGCCGCCGAGGTGGGGGCCATCGCCGAGCGCCGCGTCGACCGCCTCCTCGACCCCCACCGATCCGAAGGCCTGCCGCCTTTCCTCGCCCAGGAGCCCGGCGTGAACTCCGGCCTCATGGTCGCCCAGTACACCGCGGCCTCGCTGGTGGCAGAGAACCGCCGCCTGGCCGCGCCGGCGAGCGTGGACTCGGTTCCCACCTCGGGCATGCAGGAAGACCACGTGTCGATGGGTTGGGGCGCGGCCCTGAAGCTGCGCACGGTGCTCGACAACCTGACGAGCATCCTTGCGGTCGAGCTCGTCGCGGCTGCTCGCGCGCTCGACCTGCGCGCGCCGCTGGTGCCGGCGCCGGCGACTGCGGCCGTAAGGGACCTGGTGCGCAAGCACATCGCCGGCGTGGGTCCGGACCGCGTGCTCGCGCCCGAGCTGGCCGCGGCGGAAGCGCTTATCCGCAGCGGCGCGGTCGTGGCGGCTGCCCAGGCCGTCACGGGCTCATTGAAATGAGCTCGTCGCGCGTCGTCCGCGCACCGCGAGGAGCCGAGCTGAGCTGTCTTGGGTGGCCGCAGGAGAGCGCGATGCGGATGCTGATGAACAATCTCGATCCGGAGGTTGCGGAGCGGCCGGCGGACCTCGTCGTCTATGGCGGCACCGGCCGCGCGGCGCGTTCCTGGGAAGCGTTCGACGCCATCGTCCGCGAGCTGAGACGGCTTCAAGGCGACCAGACCCTCCTTGTCCAATCGGGCAAGCCGGTCGGCGTTTTCGACACGCACGAGTGGGCGCCGCGTGTGCTCATCGCCAACTCGCTGCTCGTGCCGGAGTGGGCGACGTGGGACGAGTTCCGGCGCCTCGAAGCCCTAGGCCTGACCATGTACGGCCAGATGACCGCGGGGTCGTGGATCTACATCGGCACCCAGGGCATCCTCCAGGGCACCTATGAAACGTTCGCCGCGGTCGCGCGCAAGCGCTTCGGCGGATCGCTCGCGGGCACAATCACGCTGACCGCGGGCCTGGGCGGCATGGGAGGCGCCCAGCCGCTCGCCATCACCCTCAACGGGGGCGTGGCAATCTGTGTCGAGGCCGATGCGGAGAGAATCCAACGGCGCCTCGACCATGGCTACCTAGACGTGCGCGCAGTTGACCTCGAGGACGCGCTGCGCCTGGCGCTTGAAGCCAAGACCAAGAAGCGCCCACTTTCGATCGGGCTGCACGGTAATGCCGCAGAGGTGCTGCCCGCGCTGGCCGCGCGCGGCTTCGACGTTGACGTGGTCACGGACCAGACCTCCGCGCACGATCCGCTCAGCTACATCCCCGCGGGCGTCAGTGCCGAAGACGCGCAGGAGCTGCGCCTCGACGATCCGGACGGATACGTGCGCCGCGCCCGCGAGAGCATGGCGCGCCACGTCG
>WNFB01009114.1_pt1 | contig 13262 bp, 16 predicted proteins | sample 5400501 | NCBI WGS metagenome assembly WNFB01 (sample SAMN13153341, study PRJNA577476) | soil metagenome | isolation source: 200 cm saprolite under Douglas fir tree site 2 hole 1 | place: USA:California | collected 2015-04-18
AAGCAATGGCTTGCGGCTTGCCCGTGATCGCGAGTGTCCAAGCAGGTGCGAGCGAGAACATCATTGATGGAACAACAGGATATCTTTTGCGAGACCCAATGAACCACATCGAACTTGCTGAGATCATTTTCCGACTTGTTGGCGATAGACCAGCGGCGCAGAAGATCGGTGCCGCCGCTGCCAAGTACGTGCAAGCTTCGGTCAGCTGGGATCACAATGCTGCAGCGACCCGCGAGTTTTTGAAAAACGCGTTGGCTTCGAGGTAGATCTAAAACTCGCCGCTTTGACGCGGCTCACGACTTAGGCGCTCAACAGTATGAAGAGGCTCTCTACGTAAATGTCTTTCAATAGATCGGTCTTGAAAGTTGCCCGATACGCTGCCTGAGCCCAGCAGCTCACCAGCGACAGCCGCCGAATTTTCAATGACCGAATACCGGATCTTGCATGCCCGGATTCGCTTTCACCTTCTTCGCCGCCAACGCAGCCGGGCATGTATGCCATCCGCCTGCTGCCGACCGTCTTGGTTAGATTGTTGGGTTGGTTCGGCTACGGAACCTTCGCGACGAACTCACGATGGTTTGACGGTCTTTGAAGCCGGCATTAGGTGTGCTTTGCACGACACAATCGACGGTAAAGCTGCGCGTGCGCCGCTATCATTTGGCTCCGCTGGTAGTTTTCTAAGATGCGGCTTTGAGCGCGGCTACCAAGTGCAAACGCAAGTGCCGAATCATCAAGAAGGCGCGCTATCTGCCTGGCAAGCTCACCCCCTAGTGATGGCACTATGACAATGCTTGCTTTCGCAAGCGTGGAGTCGAGGTCGGCTGCGCCAATACGTCCTACAAAGCGCACGCACGAAGCAAGCTGCAGTTTCTTGGCGAGCTCTTCAATGGCGGATCGTTCTGGGCCATCGCCGATCACCATGAGTTCGAATGCATGATTCTCCGATCGAAGAAGGCTTGCGGCTTCCAGGAGCACTGGCAAGCCCTTGGTCGTTACTAACCGTCCTTGGAAGATGATCAGAGGAGGTCCGGGAGAGCGCGCGGACTCGGAGCCGCGGATCATCGATTCGATGCCGTGCGGAATAGTTATAGCATTCGAAAGGTGAACTAACCCGCTGAGCCATTCCGTGGGCATGATGTTGGTAGCTACGCGCGAGCACAGGAATCTCCGCAAAAAGGTTAGCAACCACAGCTTCCAAGAATTCAACCAGTTGCTATCAGAGCGGCAACGCAAACACTCGCGATGACGTCCAGCCATAAAATGGCCGGGACAAGGGGCCCTGCTCGGTTCAATCAGCAGCTGGCCCGTAGGGCAGATCGTTTGAAAACCATGATGCTCAACAACCACTGGATTGCCGGTCAGCAAACCCAGCAGAAGCGGAGAGAGAGCCGGACCGGCAATGTGGATTATGTCGGACGAGCGGATTGTCTGCAGCAACTGGACAAAGCTGGGTTGGCGGAGAACTCGAAACGGAAGCAAGCGATCATCAAAGTCTTCGGCAAGGGTCTCCGTTACTAGAGTGATGTTAAATTCAGGGAGACCGTCAGGAGTGCGTACCTCGGCGAGACCGCGGGCGAGTGAGAGCACAATGGTCTCGACTCCCCCGATGCTTGGCGCAAAGAAGTGAGAATAGAAAAGAAGCTTCACGCCAGATTGTTCCTCGATAGATGAAGGCGGAGGTAAATTAGGGCGAGCAGGCTTTTGCTCATCGGAATGCATAGTCGACCGAATGACTCGAACAAAAGTCTCTTTATCCTCTGCTGCCTGCCACTGCAGCGATCCAGAACGGACCAATTCATTGTCCGCAGTGTGCTGAAAACCATGGCTTTTGAGGAGATTTCCGCCACGGCGGGGGATTTTGTAGATGACATCTGTTGTACTCTACACCAACTCTCTCCGCGCGTACGAGTCGCAGGCTCTGCGTTACCGACGCCCTCCGTGACACTTCCCGTGACAACCAGCGCAAAGCGTTATCAAGTTGTCTGTCACATCGTCACCGAGCCGACTCCGGGGCTTCCTGTGATGGACCTCCAAGCCTTCCAACCGATTCGCGGATGAGTGATTTACCGTTAGCGGTTCTCCTGCGTGGATGTTCTCCTCGTTTTCCGTCCCGGCAAGTTCTCAACAAGATTCAGCAACGTTTGCCTGTCATCTTCAGCCATACGGCTGAGCCACGAGAATAAGAGGACCATTGTGCTGCAGCCTTTAGCGGCGGGGCGCTACATGATATAGATGTATTCCCGCTGAAGATAAATCGCTCTTCCGGTGGATGTTAGAAGTTGAAATTGCGAAACGAACTAGACTAAGTGTCATATATACAGGTACATAGCGGTTCCGAATCTCTTTAAATGGGTAGTCTTAAAACGATTGTCACGGTCGGCGAGAAATGTTTGATTCCTTGATTTACAACTGCCAACGAAACGGACTCCGCTTCATTCTTTGCTTTACACACTTACTTCAGCTCCGGCATGGATGCGCTGGTGATCGGCAGCTTCCTGGTCGAGAAATGAGCATTCTAAAGTGAGTGCGCAGCGCATCATCGCGCTCCTCGGGCGGCGCGACTCACCAACCGACGCGGTGGAAGAGTATTGTCGGTATGTCGGCGAAGCGCTGCAGGCCGAAGACTACGATTTGAAGATCGAACGAGTCCCCTGGGAAGAGCACGGGTGGGGCGCCGCAGTGCGAAAACTTCGCACCCGAGCCAAAGGGTGGAAAGGGAGGTGGGTTCTGGTGCAATATACGGCTCTCGCGTGGTCCGCACGGGGATTCCCAATGCGGTTTGCACGCGTTCTCAAGATTCTGAAAGCCGCCGGCGCCCGCGTGGCCGTTGTCTATCATGACGTCGAGCCGTACGGCGGAACGCGGGTGATTGACCGGTTGCGTCGTCGCGCCCAATTGCGCACCATGCGCAAGGCGCTGCGCGTTTCTGAAGCGGCGGTCTTTACGGTTCCGCCGGAGAAACTCTCCTGGCACAAGACTTCAGACAGCAGAACACTCTTCATTCCCGTCGGAGCGAATCTGCCAACGTCGGGAGCAGCTGCATTGAGGAAGAATATTTCCACCGATGAAAAGCTGTCTATCGCGGTGTTTGGAATCACCGGAGGGGAAGGGGGAAAGAAAGAAGTAGAGAATATCGCGGAGGCAGTGCGATTCGCGGCCTCGCAAGTGAGGAACCTGCGGCTGATTGTTCTGGGACGCAATTCCCAGAGTGCTGAAGGACAGCTCAAGGCGTTGCTGAACGGCAGTGCCGTCGAACTCCATGTGCTGGGGCTTTTGTCGAGCGAAGATGTGGCGCGAACTCTTTGCGCTTCGGATGTACTGCTGTTTGTGCGCGGGCACATTTCCACGCGGCGAGGCAGCGCCATCGCGGGGATCGCCTGTGGGTTGCCGATAGTCGCTTTTGAAGGAGCAGAGACTTCGCCGCCGATCACCGAGGCGGGGCTGGCGCTGTATTCACCGCAGAGGAAGGCCGACCTAGGTGATGTGCTGGCCCGCGTTCTGAAAGATGAGCACTACCGAACGTCGCTGGCACAACGAAGCTGGGTGGCGCACGCCCAGTATTTTTCGTGGCGCGCAATCGCCGCACGCTACGTTGAATTCATGAAGCAATAGAAGCAAGGCTTTGCCGCCTCGGAATCCAGCAGAACCGCGAATCTCACCGACAGAGCGCTTCGATTAGGACTTCCTTCTTCTTTTCTGCGAGCTGGGTCAGAACGTCGAGTGACGCGACGTAGCCACCCACGGCGGCAGCCGCCAGAAACGCAAAGGCTTCCGCAGGGAGCCAGGGATTCCCTACCCAGCGACCCGTGAGTAGGATCACCGCGGAAATTGCTCCCGTCAAAATCTGCGAACCAAACGCAACAAGCACGGCCATCCCGGACTGACGTTGCCCGCGCATCTGGCCGAATTCGAGTTTGCGAGGAAAGCTGAGCGAGGACCAGTTCGCCACGGTGAGCTGGCCAACGATGGTGAAAATGATCGCGACAATCGTGGCGACGAGCCGCGGAACTGAAGGCAAGCCCACGCGCCAGGTCAGCATGGCCATAGACAGTGCGATTTCCAACGTCAGTATCGAGACTAGCACCAGGTTTTTTCCAAGAAAGACATCGCGAAAACGCAGCGGCGCGGTGAAGTACGTCTGAATGCCGCGGCCCTCATAGGCAAAACTGTTGTAGGCCGGCGCCATGAGAATGAGGATGAGATAGGCCATCATGCCCGGGAAAAACATTTCCGCTGAGACTGCTTTGCCAGAGACGGTCGGGTGGCGGCCTGCAAACTGCGAGCTGAAGACCAGCACCAGCAGCGGCGGCATCAGAAGTGTCAGATACGCAAATCCGTTGCGCGTGAGATAACGAAACTCTTTTCGAACGACCGCGGCCACCTGCGGCGAGAGAAGACCCAGGCCATCTGCGCCTTGTTCTGTTTTCGCGATGTGTCCAACTATCGTGCGGATCGGCGCAGCGGTTTCGCTGAGCTCTTCGCCGCGATATTGGGCAGCGAAACGCCTCCACAGGAGCGCGCTGAAGAAAAACACGTAGAGCAAGAGTCCACCCGAAGCTAGAAGGAACCCTGCCGGATGAAGTTGCGAGATGGCCTCAATAGAGCGGCCCGCGAGGGCGGGCGGGAACACAACTAGGTAAGGCAAGAGGCGCAGAACGAAGGGGCGTGCTTCCGTGCCGTAGCGTTGTAGGAGCGGATTGATGAAATTCAAAGAAATCATTGATAGGACAAACAGTCCCAGGAAGATCTCGCGAGTCCTGCGCCGGGACAACAGTTTTTCCAGCCACGAGCCAATCAATCGCTCCAGCGTCACGTTGAACAGCACGAACACTGTGACGATCAAAACCATGGCCGGCAAAATGCCAGGTTTAGCTACCGTGGCTCCAAGGGTCATGGACAGAAGCCAGCAGACCGACGCAATCGCGGAAAAATCAGCGAGCCCATAGGCTAAACCGATGACGTAAAACGCGGTGAGGCTCAACGGAAAGCGCAGAAGCGTACGAAACTCGAAGCTCGCGCCAAACCCCGCGACAAAAACCGGGAAGACCTGCCAGAAAAAGAAAATGCCCCAGAAGAGCAAGGCCATCCAGCCGGGCCGGCCCTGCGAAAGAAAGAAATACCCACCGGCATAAAACGCAAAGCACAATCCGAGAACAAAAATTCCGCTAAAGACCCCGGCAAAAATAAGACCGATTAAATCGAGGCGATTGTTCTTCTTTCGAAGGCTGTTTCGAAGGATTTGCCAGCGGAGTCCGGCAACCAGGCGAATTTGTTCGGCGATTCCTGTGGCGCGCGTTACATCAGCCACGAGAGTTCCTCGAGCTGCGGACGCTCCGCGCCTTCCTGGCCGACGATCGACAGGAAGATCTGTTCGAGCGTGGTTTGACTTCCTTCCGCGCCCACGATTCCAGCGCGCAATTCGTCCAGCGAACCCTGAGCGACGAGCCGCCCCTTGTGAATGATGGCCACGTGGCTGCACAGCCGCTCGACAATTTCCAAGACGTGAGAAGTGAGGAATATAGTTGTGCCGCGTTCCGTCATCCGCCCGAGCAATGCCTTCAGCGCACCGGCGGCGAGCGCGTCCACGCCTTCGAAGGGCTCATCGAGAAACAAAATGCGCGGCCCGTGGATGACGGCGGCAGCCAGCGCCAATTTTTTCTGCATGCCGTGCGAATAGTCCGCGATCATGGTCTTGGGGCGGTCGGCAAGCTGCATGAAATCCAATAACTCCTCAGAGCGCCGCTGCGTCGTTGCGCGGTCCAAGCCGTACATGCGGCCCACGAAGTGCAAATACTCGGTCCCCGTCAATCGCTCAAAAAGACCCATTCCTTCCGGTACCACGCCGATCTGCCGTTTGACTTCGACCGGGTTCGCGGCAAAATCCAAGCCTAAAAGCTGCATGCTCCCAGAGGTGGGAGCCAGCAAACCCGTCAGCATCTTGATGGTCGTGGATTTTCCGGCGCCATTCGGTCCGAGAAAACCAAAAAACTGTCCGGCAGCAACCTGGAGATCGATGGCCTCGACAGCCGTGAGATTCCCGAAGGTCCGCGTCAGCTTTTGGGTCTGAATGGCTATCTCCGGCATCACATCTCCCTGTTCGACCTCGAAATCAGAAGCAAAACTCTAACACGAGTCTTGCGACGCTTCGGGGAGCACACCCTTTGAAAGCCGGGAATCGAGAATCTGTCAGGTGGGCTTGGCTGGCTCCGCCGAAGTGCTGGTGAGTTGCAGATCTTTGGCGAGGAAGGCCGCCAGAACTGCGGGCAGTTCCACGCGGAAAACTGCGCCGCCTTCCTGACGGTTGTAACAGAAAATCTTTCCGGCATGTTCCTGGATGATGCCGAAGCAGATGCTGAGACCCAGACCCGTGCCTTTGCCGACGGGCTTCGTCGTATAGAAAGGATCGAAGACACGATGCGGCTCCTTGATGCCGGGGCCGCTGTCGGAAAACAGAACCACGACGTTGGAGCGGTCTCGGATGGTTTTGACGGTAAGAACGCCGCCATTGGCCGCTTCCATGGCATCCAGACCGTTGCTGATGATGTTGAAAAAAACCTGCATCAATTGATTGCCATCGCCGCGTACGCCGGGGAGAACGGATTCGAGCTGCAATTCCACGCGCGTGGTGGCGGAGCGCAAATCGAGAGCGCGGAGCTGCACGGCATTATTCACAACCGTGTTGATGTCCAGGAGCGTGCGCTCAGGGGGAACTTGCCGCGCGAAGCTCAGGAGATTGCCAACCAGAGTTTTTGTACGACGCGCCTGCTCGCGTATTTTTGCGGCGGTCGCACGGGCCTTTTCCGGAATTGTCGGGTCGTCGGCGAGCAAATCGGAAAACCCAAGAATCGCTGCCAATGGATTATTGATCTCGTGGGCCGCGCCCGCGGCAAGCTGGCCAAGAGAAACCAGTTTCTCCGATTGCACGAACTGCGCCTGCAGCCGTTTCAGATTCTCGACCGATTGTTGCGATTGAGCAAGAAGCCGCGAGCGGTCGCGGTCGGCCATTCGCGTCCGCAGGAAGACAACTAAAGCGAGGGGAAGGGCGGCAACGAGCGTGGTCATCAGACGGAAATCGCGCACCTCAGGTGTGTCGTGGCCATACCGCAAGGTGTAGATCGCAAACAACGGGAGAGAGATGACCGCAGCCATCGCCAGCCACGAAGCCCAGACGCTTCTTTCCTCGCCACTGGAGTCCGGTTCGGATTCGTAAAAATCGCCGGTCGGAGCGTCGAGCTTGTCTCGAAGCTGATAGGCGATCACTCCCGCCAGCGCGAACCACAGGAAAGAGGAGATCAAGGGGATATCGTAGAGACTTCCCGTGTAATATTCTTTCACATCCGAGGCCACGTCGAGCGCCAGCGAAGCAAGCATGTACAGCGTAACGGCTCCGAAGAGGTTGGCGTAAACCGTCCGCCAGGCGCCGCGCGTCCGCAGCGCGAGAATGCCGAATCCCACGACGACGACCATGTTTTGGATATTTGTAACGACGTTGTAATTGTGGTTGTACTGTCCCAGCGACGGCGTCGCATACATCCAGGGCAGCACGCTGAAGATATAGAAAAACGTCCACCACATTAACAGCAGCACAAAATCCAGATACCCAAAGCGGAGTCGATTCTCTCCACCCCTGCGATGCGGAAGCAACGCGAGCGACGCCATGAGCGGGATGCCCCGCAGGAAGAACACGACGTCGCCTGGATACAGGTCGGGGAGCGGCCTATGTTGATAGACTTCGTAGTAGGTCCACTGGAACAACCCGAACATCCAGAGTGTGCAGCTCAGGGCAATAAGCATCCAGAAGAGGTTTCTTCGCCAGTGAGGCGTTCCTGCGTTCAGCAACAAGCCTGCGTTCGCTAGCAGCGGCACGACACACTGCACCAGGTTGCCAAATGTCAAAAGCGTTTCCGCGCCGCGGGGAAGCGACAGTGAGACTGCCGTATAGACGATGAGGATGAGCAACCAAATCCCCAACATCCAGACGATTCTTCGCGAAGAAGACATACGATACGTCTTTCCAGTGTAGGCGTGCAGAGGAGGGCAGGAGCGGACAATCACACCGGACTTGCGCAATGATAAACGAAGATCAGTCCGCTATTTCGCGCAACAAAGGCAGCCCGCCTCGAAGGTCTGGCGGAGGAGGAGGGATTCGAACCCCCGAGACCCTTTCGGGTCTAACGGTTTTCAAGACGAGTGATTGCGCTCCGGCTCCGGCCTAACCTTATGATAACGCAAGACGGCGGTCGGCAGGCTCTGGACGATTTGGGCAGGAAATTCGGCGCATTGGGATATCCACACTGACATGATCCTATACTCATCTTCCTGTTCGTGAAAAGAGTTTCGTCCGGACCGCCCCTGACAGTCTGCGATCCGCACCAAGTCAGCGCAAATTGGCCATGTCTGCCCCACTTTTGCGAACACTTCTCCTCATTATTCCGAGAGGTCTATCCGCTATCGGGTGAGCACAAGGCGCTCGTCGACAAATCCCCCGTACTTGTCGCTAGTGCCGCGTAGATCCTCGCACCATAGTTCCAGGCAGAAAGGAAGCAGGTATGCGAGAAGCGAGCCTTGGATGTCGGTATGGCGGAGATCTTGCAAGTATTCCCAAAGGTCCTGCACATCCGGTCGTTCGCCGGGCTTGATTCGTAGCAGCCGACGCAAATGGCGATCATTTCCCTCAAAAGCCTCCTGGGTGAGCTTCTCGGGAGGAGCTGCTTTTCCATATGCGCGCCGAAACGCGATTGTTCTGTCAGATTGATAGAGAGCCATCCCTTACTTGCCCTTGCCAGTCCGCCTGGAATGTCTCTTACCGCTCGCCGTTCGCGTTCCTTCACTGAGATGAGTCATAGCTTGCCGCAGAAGCCAGTTCGCTTTGGTCTGGTAACCGCGGCCATCTGCTTTGAGCCATGCGATGACGTCGGAATCAAGACGCATCGTAACGGGCTTCTTACTTGGTCGATAGAACTTGCCAATTTCGGCTCCGCTCCAATCGACAACCGCCGGAGCGTCCGAGAAATCAATGTCCTCGTCTCTTTTTGCGGCGATAGCTCGGATGTCTCGTTTCTGTTCCTTTGTGAGCTTCCTCATAGGCTCTCCTTTCGTGCGATTCGGCAGCGCGAGCCGAGATGACACGAATGACTTCTTCGTCGTGTTCCTCATAAAATGTATGAACGACCAATAGAATCGAATCCGGCCCTATGGCTCCGACTGTTATCCAACGTTCCTCATCCTCGAAAGTGACGTCACGCTGCGTAATCGCGTAGGGATCGTCGAAAACGAGAACGGCTGTTTCGAAGTGAACATCGTGCTTGTGAAGGTTTTGCCGGTTCTTCTGTTCGTCCCATTCAAATCGCATGGCTCGCCACGGCTGGGAGAGAATACAGTCCTCGCGCGCGGTTGTCAATACATTTGTATGTACAGCTGTTATATGCGAGCCGGGCACAAAAAGTGGAAATAGACACCACATTCGAACCCTTTCCCGTTACTAAAACACGCAACTTACTGATTCTACGTGGCGCTCCTGCCGCTGTAAACGCTGGAGCCGCCCTAGTCGGGTACAGTTTCGGTACAGATTGACATACGTGTGCCTGTAGGCGTACAAGAGGGCGTATGAAACGCACAAACATTTGGCTTGAGGATGGACACCTGAAAAAGCTAAAGGCTCTTTCAGATATAACGGGAGCGCCAGTTAGCGCCCTCATCCGTAAAGCCATCGCGGAATACCTGAAAAAGAAAAGGAAGTAGTCTCCAAAAGTAAGCGGGCCTGCCGACTGTTATCAGCAGCCGACAGACCCTAAGTCCAAACACGGAGGTGTTGTCTCCATGCAAGAACCTGTCAGAATTTTATCCCAAGAACAAAAAATCTGTCTCGAAAGCGTCTTTGCGTTTCTCAAATGCGCGACGGTCTATTTGCGGGCCGTCGAGCACGTTGCCTGCGCGGAGGATGTCCCCCAACTAAAGGGTCTGCTGGAACTTGGCTCGCTGTGCATGAGCCGATTGCCTGAATACTTCCCGGAGGTTCGGGAATTTCAGCGCGGGGGTGTGTCGTGAGCCGCCCGCCGAATAAACCCCTGCCCGAAAAAGTCCGGCTGAATTTCCTGCTTGGCTGTTTTGACAGCACCCTAGGCACTTTCGAGCTAGCGCGGCTGTCCGAGGTTGCCAACCTTCGCGCGGAACTCCACGCAATTCTCGATAGGGTCATTGACGCAATGGCGCAAGCCGCGTTGACCTCATGGTTTAGGACACAAGACCGCCAGACGCTCAAGCACGCTATCGAAAACGAAGAAACCCCGATTGAATGGGCGAAGCGGGTCATCCGAGAAGGCCAGCGCAGCGGAGAGGAGCTGCTCCCGCTCCCAGTCAAGCCCGGAGCGGCCCACCTCGCCGCGGCGCTCCGCTACACCGAACGAAACATCGCAGAGGGAAAGTGCGCTGTTTGTCCGAAGCCGCTAGATCGTAACTCCGTGCGGTATTGCACCCGGCATCTCGAGATCGCACGTTTGCAAAAGACGCTGTACAGCGATAGTAAGCAACCAAGCACACACGGCCGGCAGCCTGGGACTCTGGCTTCGCTGGAGATGAACCGGGAAAAGAAAACCCGAAGCGTGCTCGCGGAGCTAGGGATAGCGCCTGAGAGCGCGGCCGTCAGCCTGAAAGCAGCCAAGGATGCCTTGCTCAAAGTGATGCCCGAATCGAAAGCCGACGCGAAGCCCATGCTTGCACTGTTCGAGTTTGCCGTAGTTCCGTCTCGGACTACCGGGCAGAAGGCGTTAGCGCAATTACTCTCTGAGGGCAAGATTCAGCGTATCGGGAAGGGCGGCCCACGCGATCTTTATCGGTACTTCACCAAGCGGGGCGAAAAATGAAGCGCACAGCCTATTTCCGGGAATGGCGGGCGAAGCATCCAACCTACCGCATGGCGGTTGGCAGGCGGGCCAGGGCTTTCTACCGGGAGATTCTAGGGATTCGAGTGCGGGTGAATCTGCTCGGGATGCTTCGAAATTAGCCACTCTGCCCTTTTGCTCTTTTGTCTTTGTCCCAGGGAGGTACACCTTCCAGTTCGTGCTGGTCCAGGATATTCTTCAAAATCTGCAAGTCCGCTTGGTCTGTATGCCGTATGCAACCCGCAATCACTTCCGCCAGTTCCTTGTTATTCATTAAGCGTCCAGCCTCGGCATCAGCAATAAGCTGGTTAACTGCGCGTATGGATAGGGCCCTTCTCACCTCTTGGGTGAACACGTCCTTTGTGTCCATAGGCTTCGTCCCTCCAATGCGGTAATGCGGTACAGGCAGGAGACGGGATTCTACACCTGTTTGACTGTCTGTAACTTGCGCGATACCTGGTGGTGTTATAGCCTCAGCGCTCAACGGGGGAACACGGGATGCATCTCTTCGTTGTAGCCGATTGCAGGACGCCGGATTGTGGCACGGTGCATGTTCTGAAATATCTAGGAGAGAAAGACAGCATACCGGGAATAGTGCCTATTTCTGTTCCCGTCCCTCTATGGATTCGTTGTCAAAAGTGTGAACTGAGTCACGATTTTTCGTCGGCACACCTTCGACAGATTGAGCAGGAAGAAGCTCCCCCGTTCGACTTTCGAGATACAATCTAGCGGGAGAACCCGCCCGATCTGCGCAGGGTGCCTCAAAAGCCGAAAGACTGTTACCGCCAAACCGGCCACTGGACACCACACACCGAACCTGGTATCAGCGGCGCAAGTTGAAAGGGGAGTAGGGTAGTGCGAGAGAGGCTAAATTCGCGCCTGCAAGTGCTTTGTTTCCGCAAGGCTGCAAGGGGGTTTCGTAACGCCTAGACTGGCGCGATAAACCCTCTGCCTGTCTGCGTTCGTCTGGTGCTTCCTGGGCCGTCCGCCCCTGTGGATTGCTGGCCGCTCGCCGTCGCCCCGGCATTCCCTCGAGCATCATGCGCCGGACTCGCCCCGCCGCGTGTAGCGCACGGCTCCCAGGATCATGCCGCACCGGTCGCAGACCTCACGCGCAAAGGCTCCGTATTTGCCCAGAAGATCGTAAGCCTGAGCCGTCGAGAGCATCATGTAAGCCTCGCAATATCACAGCGTTGCAAAACTGTACCTTTTGTCTGTCCCTTAACTCGAATGCAAACCACGTGTAAGTCATTGAGAACACAATACAAACGCACACTGGAAAGGGTTTGTACTGAACCCACGAGACCCTTTCGAGTCTAGCGATTTTCAAGACGAGTGATTGCGCTTAGGCTCGCTGGTAAGTTGCTGAAAACTAAAGGCGCCGTTCGGCTCGCTCTGGACAGTTTGGGCACGGTTGGCAGCTTATTGGGATAAATCGGGATAGAGGCTATTGCACGCGGAACTGATGTAAACCCTGGCAGTTTCGTGGCTACAAGCGCGTTGCGGTACTTATTCCGCCGGAATAGTTGGGATTCCCCGAAGAAGGACCAGTCACGATTCCCACGCCGGTCAAAGTATTTCGGTTTGACCACTCAAGGTAAGACTCAGCTTGCAGGTTTGCCGCTGCGAACTCTCTGCGGCCAAACGGACGGGTCCCCCAGTACCCTAGCGCCCCGTTCGAATTCCGTTCCTAAGAACAGTATACAGCGTCGTGCAATTCCGCAATCCTGGGACCAATGCGGGGGGGACATTGCGGGCTTCCAGCTCCATGTAATGCTCCATTACACAAGGGGTGAGTACGATGCGTTTCCATTCACTTCGCGCTGCGGCCTTGTTTGGTTTGGTCGCGATTGCGCTGATGGCCAACGGGAAAAAGCCTATTGCCGCGGCGCAACTAGCGCCTCCAGCGTCCCCGAGCGTCGCTCTGAGCTCCTCGCCGGCTTCCGCCCAAGCGGGCCAACAGGTCACTCTCACGTGGTCGTCGACGAACGCCATATCCATCACATTGGAGCCCTCGGTGGGCCCCGTGGCGGCGCAGGGTTCTACGACAGTGAGGCCTTCTCAATCGACCACTTATACCGTCACCGCCACGGGTCCGGGCGGCTCGGCCCATGCCAGTGCCCAAGTCATTATCACACCCGCGCCCCCTCCGGCTGCGGTCCGGAAGCCTTCCCAGGAAGAGATCCCGTCCGACCAACGGCAGATGAGGGGCCTCGACGAACAGATCCAGGAGATCAAGTCAGACGCCCTCCGCATGTCGGCAGAGCTGAGCCAGCTGGAGGAGAAACTGCTGTACCCGTCAGGGACACAGGTGGCGATCTTCGTCGCGCTGGCCAAGGGCGACACGATGCGCCTCGACGCCGTGCGGCTCCAGATCGACGG
>WNFB01015748.1_pt1 | contig 13262 bp, 11 predicted proteins | sample 5400501 | NCBI WGS metagenome assembly WNFB01 (sample SAMN13153341, study PRJNA577476) | soil metagenome | isolation source: 200 cm saprolite under Douglas fir tree site 2 hole 1 | place: USA:California | collected 2015-04-18
AGACCCTCTTTCTATTCTTCAAGATTTCAATCCAAAGATTGCCTGGCCCAGGCTCCGATTGCTCATGGTGAGCACCACGGGTGAGCACCACGCCTACTTCGAGCTGGATGAAGACTTGCAGCCGGTGGAAAAGGACTTGCCCTCTTCGCTCAGCGAATCCGTCACGCGGATCAAGGAGAATTGCGAACCTGCGCTCTGCACGGTTCTTTTCATGGGCGGCGCGGGAGGGTCGCTACGGGCCGGGGTTACCGAGAATCCTGTAAGGCTGACCCATGCGGTGAGAGATGCGCTGACGCGCGTCACTTGCGGCGGCACCCCGGTATATGTCTGGCCGGGCGGCGGTATCACTTTCATGGTCGATGTCAGCCGCATGCCGGAGAACGGGTTCGGCTATGTCCCGACGCCAGCCCTGGTTGCCCCGATAGAATTCACGTTGAAGCTTTCAGATTACGCCGCCCTTGGCGGCTACATGGACCACGTTCGCTCGCTGGACTCGATGATGTCGGACGAACGCCGGCGTCATCTATCGGCGCGCGAAAATAATCCCTGGCCTTTCTCGTCGGCCACTGGTCCGAGGCCTGAACGATGAGAGAGCGTCCCCAGATAAGCCTCTTGCCTGATGGTCGCCGGCTGCACATGCACGATGGGCCAATCGATTTGATAGTCGAGGCATTCGGAGCCGTGTGTGAGATTAGAGCGGCCTACAACGCGGCAGCGGTGCGCTTCCCCACTGTACTCGATGAACTCTGCAGCGAACTTTACCGTTTGCGGCAGCCCGCGCGGCCGGATGCCCCGTTTCCCGAAGGGGTGATTGCAAAGCGCATGGCAGCAGCAGTGGCGCCCTACGCGGGGCGGACCTTCATCACCGCCATGGCTGCCGTGGCTGGTGCAGTGGCTGAGGAAATCCTGGAGATGATGACCTCTGCGGCTGATCTGTCCCGAGCTTACGTCAACGATGGTGGAGACATTGCCCTACATCTTGCCCCGGGCGAGCACTTTGTCGTTGGGATGGTCGAGCGGCCTGACCGGCCTTCACTTTTTGGTACGGCTATGCTGGACTCGAGGCAGCCGGTGCGGGGCATTGCGACGAGCGGTTGGCGGGGTCGCAGTTTCTCGCTGGGCATCGCCGACGCTGTGACGGTTCTCGCCGACCGTGCAGCCATGGCTGACGCTGCCGCCACCATCATTGCCAATGCCGTCGATTTGCCGGGCCACCCGCACGTCATGCGTGTTCCCGCTTACACCCTCGACCCCGACAGCGACCTGGGCGACCGCCTTGTGACGCAGGATGTTGGGCAGCTTTCACCGAGCGAGATAACTGCCGCGCTCGACGCCGGGGCTGCGGTCGCGCGCTCGCTCCTTTCCGACGGACTCATCCGTTCTGCGGCTTTGCATTTGCGTGGGGAAACGCGCGTGGCGGGGGCGGTGCCGATAGCGGGGATCGTTTCGTGCGGGGCTTCGAATCACGAAGAGATGCGATCCAACAGGAGTCTCGTTCATGCCTGAGGTTCAGGTTCGAAAGAAGATCACTGCGATCGAAGAAATCTTTCACGAGGGAGGCCCCGTTTCACCAGTGCCGCTGCGTCGTGCAGCCGCGCTGGCCGTTATCCGCAATCCCTTCGCGGGTAGATACGTCGAGGAGATCGCGGGATTCATGGATGACCTCAAACCACTTGGCGTCCAAATGGCGAGGTGCCTGATTGCGCTGCTGGGCGGAGACCCCAAGGCCGTGCAGGGATACGGAAAGGGGGCCATTGTCGGTTCCGCCGGTGAGCTCGAGCACGGTGCGCTGTGGCATGTTCCCGGCGGCTACGCCATGCGTGAGATTCTGGGAGACGCCAAGGCGATCGTGGCCTCAACGAAGAAAGTGGGCGGCCCCGGGACGCGGCTCGATGTGCCGATCACGCACGTCAACGCCTCTTACGTGCGGAGTCACTTCGATGCCATGGAAGTTGGCCTTGCTGATGCCCCACGGGCCGATGAGATTCTCCTCGCTCTCGTAATGACTACAGGTCCCCGCGTTCATGCCCGCGTCGGCGGCCTCAAGGCATTCGAGATCAAAGGAGAAAACGGACTGCGATGAAAGCCAAAATCCGCAAGATTGCGACGTTTGTTGAGGAGACATGCAGCGAGATGGAACGGACCATCGACCCGCCTACTCGGCGAGCTGCTGCAGTAGCCGTGATCGAGAATCCGTATGCCGGACAGTACATCGAGGATTTATCCGAGCTCATGGCCATCGGCGAGGAACTCGGGGAACTCCTCACGCAGCGGGCGGTCGCGGCCCTGGGCATTCCGGCCAACACTGTCGAGAGCTACGGTAAGGCGGCGGCCGTGGGTGAGAACGGCGAGATCGAACACGCGGCCGCGATTCTGCATCCCAAGCTAGGTGCGCCGGTACGCAAATTTCTTGGCAAAGGTGCAGCTTTGATTCCATCTTCCAAGAAACGAGGAGGCTTGGGCGTCGCGCTCGATATACCACTTGGACACAAAGACGCTGCCTTCGTGCGCAGTCACTTTGACGGCATGGAAGTCCGCATCAGCGATGCTCCCCGGGCTAACGAAATTATGGTGGCGATCGCGGTCACCGACAGTGGACGTCCGCTTGCGCGCGTGGGCGGCCTGACTAAAGACCAGATCAAGGGGGAGGATGGGTTGCGGTGAATAGGACGACCAAAGTCGTCAAGTGGAACAGTTGCGAAGCGAAAAGCCAAGTGGCCTGGCGAAAGGCAGCCGCGTCGGTTTGGTCAACACAGGACCAAAAATGGAAAACAAGAATTGTTGGCCGACCGCGTTTCCGCAGAGTCGGCTGATCGACAGTTGCCCTTCGTCACGCTGTACGCTCCTGCGCCGCGTCTCGGGCCGCGTGGCAAGTCCTTTCTTGCCGCTCATACTTCTATTTATCTCTAATATTTTCCAATTTCTCCTTCCTGTTTCTCTCTCAAGCCAGACAAAAAAAGAGAAAGTCGATCTGATTGTCGTGGGCGGAACCGTTGTGACCATGGATGGACCGCGTACGATTTACGACGATGGCGCGGTAGCAGTGCAAGGTGACACGATTATCGCCGTCGGCCCGCGTGCTGAGCTCGAAAGCAAGTACCAAGCCGAGCAGACGGTCGACGCCAAAGGCAAATTGGTCGTGCCCGGATTCATCAATGGCCACACCCATGTGCCGATGACGCTGTTCCGCGGTATCCACGATGACGTGACACTGAACGACTGGCTCTACAAATACATTTTCCCCGCTGAAGCGACGAACGTTACCGAAGAATTCGTGCGCTGGGGAACACGGCTGGCTGCGGCAGAGCAGATTCGCTCGGGCGTCACGACCTTCGCGGACATGTATTACTTCGAGGATGCGGTTGCGGAGGAAACCAAAGCGGCGGGCATGCGTGGCGTGCTGGGGGAAACGTTCATCGATTTTCCGGCGCCGGATAACAAGAACGAAGCCGAGATGCTCGCGTATACCGAGAAGTTCTTGAAGAAGTGGCATGGCGATCCGCTGATTCACGCGGCAGCCGCGCCCCATTCGATTTACACGTGTTCACGGAAGACGCTACAAGATGCTGCAGCTTTGGCCCGAAAATATCATGCGTCGATTCTGATTCATGCCGCGGAGATGAAGAAAGAGTGGGAGGACAGCCAGAAGCAAAACGGAACGTCCCCCGTGCAATACCTCGACAAGATCGGCGTACTCGGACCTGATGTGGTTGCCGCGCATTGTATTTTTGTGGATGAGACGGACCGGAAGATCCTGTCGCAGCGCCAAGTGGGCTGCGTGCACAGCCCGTCGAGCAACATGATGCTAGCAAGCGGCGTGTCGCCCGTACCGGAGCTGCGCGCTGCCGGAGTAGCGGTGGGGCTCGGGACCGACGGGCCGGCGGGCAGCAACAATGATTTGAACCTCATGGAGGAGATGGACCTGGCGGCGAAGCTCGCCAAGATTACAAAGATGGATCCGCTGGCCCTGAATGCGAAAGCGGTGGTGGAAATGGCGACAATCGCCGGCGCCAAGGCGCTGCATCTGGAGAAAGAGATCGGTTCGCTGGAAAAAGGCAAGAAAGCGGACTTGATCTTAATCAGCCTGGACAAGCCCAATGCTGTGCCGATGTACGACGTCTACGCGCAGCTGGCGTACGCGCTGAAGGCCAGTGACGTGGAAACGGTCCTGATCGGCGGGCACGTGGTCATGCGCAACCGAAAAGTCTTGACGGTCAACGAAGAGCAAGCAATGGCGAAGGCTCGCGAATACAAGAAGACGATTGCAGCGTCGCTGGGCCTCCCGTAAAGCAAAGAAACGGCAAATAGCGAGGAGGGATAACCGACCACGAAACTTCATGCATCGTCGGTGAACCGGTACTGCCGGCTGTTTCAAGCCCGGTTGAAGTTCCCCTTACTTTGAGTGTCAGCGTGTTACGACCTCCGGTACCATGGTCGCAGGCGGCGTGTTGCGGCTGCGTTGAGTGCTCACGACGCCATCGATAATCACCATTCCGATGCCCGGCAGGTCACCGCGCTGTATGCTATCCAGCATCGTCTTGCCAGCCGAATGCTGGGCCTTGTCTAGCATGACGAAAGTTGCGGGGCGACCGGTGGCAATCAGCCCGCAGTCCAGCTTCCGGATCTTTGCGGAGTTGCCGGTTGCAAAACAGATCACGATCTCGGCTGGCAGATCTCCAAGAGACGATAGCATCGCGATCATGCGCAGGATGCCGAGTGGCTGCACTCCCGACCCGGCTGGTGAGTCGGTGCCCAGAATCACTCGATCAAGTTGCTTCAGTTCTTTTGCTGTCCGTAAAGTGAGCAGTCCCGCTCTTTCGTTCCCGTTGTGAACAATTTCCAGGGCTCGCGAAGAACTCTCGCACAGGCTTACGATCTGATCATCGGGCAAGGCCGTGTGGCCGCCGTTGATGTGGCCGATTACATCCGCGTCCGCCGCCAGCACGATGTCCTTATCGATCAGGCTGGAGCCCGGGATCGACGGCCCGCCGGTGTGAATCGTACTTTGAATGCCATATTTCCGCGCCCAGCCGACCATCTGGCGAGCAGTGGCGCCGTCTTTGACGCTGCCCAGACCGACCTCACCGAGCGTGGTTATGCCGGCTGCCGCGAGTTCCTTGAAGTCCTCCTCGACCATTCCATGCTCAATGACAGGCGCACCTGCGTGGATTCTGACACCACCCGGCCGAAAGGCCGAAAAGGTTCGCTGGGCAAAGATTGCCATGGCCTTCAAACCAACCACATCTTTCGGGCGGCCAGGCGTGTGCACTTCGCCTGCCGAAATCATGGTCGTGATCCCGCCATGCAGGTAGCTGTCGATCCATCCCAGTTGGTTCTGGCGGGGAGTCCAGTCGCCTGCGACCGGATGCACGTGACTGTCGATTAACCCTGGACTGAGAGCAGTCCCGCGTGCATCGATGATTGTCGTGGCGTTCCCGGTATCAACCTCCTTCTCCCGCCCGACTGAAGTAATCAGGCCATCAACTGCAACTACGGTGTCGGCGTCGAGGATCGGCCGCTCGAGATCCCCGCTCAGCAGCAATCCAATGTTCCGAATTACTACCCGGGCCGGTCCGGCGGATTTAGACGATGCGGTCTCGGTCATTCGTCAGTCCTCGCAGAAGGGAGTCGGCGAATCATCGCCGTGATCTCGACTTATGCGACCAGGTTGAGGTAAGACGCTCGCTAGTATACAAACGAATACGTCGTAAGCAAGCAGGGTCAAGTTTTCCAAAGCTGAGCAGAAGCCTGGGAGAGTCCTTCCCGCACGACCGAGAGAGTTTGCTTAGCCATTCGCCCGTGCAACCAGGAGAATCGCCAGACCATAGAAAACGAACATGAGGGTCAGGTATACCTTGGCACGAGCTCCCGAACCTTCAAATTCCTTCCACGCCACAATCCCCCAGAGAGCCGCGACCATGGGCGCAGACTGGCCGATGGCATAAGAAATGGCCACTCCGGTAAAGCTTGCGGCGACCAGATTGAACACGGTGCCTATGCCCCAGATGAATCCCCCGAGCAGACCAAGCAAATGTCCCGAAGCAGGCGCGCGGAAGAATCCGCCGAAGGTCACCGGTTCTCCGACGAGCGGGTGCTTCATAAAGTAAATATTCCAGATGAAACAGGAGAGCAAAGCCCCAAGCGTCAAGAACACGGCAGCGCTATATGGTCCGAGCGTATTACCACGGGTCATCGAGTGAGCCATGAAGGGCGCCCATAGCCCCATCAGAACTCCGGAAACAAGGCACGTGATCAGGCTCTTTTTTGAAACCGAACGTCCGGCAACTGCGAGACTCCCGTACGCCTTGCCGTCCAGAATCACCGCAATGAGCGCACAGGCGACGCCAAGAGCCAAGAAGCCCGCATTTCCCTTGGGTTGAAGCGCGTAACTCAACACAACGCCAACAACCAGCGCAATGCCAATCGAAACCGGAAACGCGACCGCCAGTCCAGCCATATCAATCGCAGCCACGAGCAAGAGGTTGGCGAGATTGAACAGGGCCCCGCCGACCAGCGCGTAAAAGATGTTCGAAGCGTCAGTCCCAGTAGAAAAGCTCAAAGCGATAATTCTTGACGCCCTTGTAGGTGTTTGCCCAAGAGCCCCAGCAGATTGCACTCGTGATCATCATCAACAGCGCAATGCCCAGACTTTGTGGCGTGAACATCGTTTCTCCTTGTGCGGTTCTCGTGAAAATGTCTGCGGAAAACGCTGTTATTCACTCTTCGCGGGAGATCCGGCCGTTTGCCTGGCCGATTCACTTACCTTGAATTCTCGAAACGAAAAGTTGCAAGAATCGATCGGCGTCGACGGCAATGCAAACTTTCGTATTCGGTGAGACTTTGTCGACGGCCTCGATCATATAGCGATCCCCGTGCAGGACATTCCGCTCAACGGTGCCACGGTGGTTTGCGACTGTTTCGCCGCGAGTGAATTCGCCTCTGGTTTCGACGTCAACGTGCATCTCCCGAGCTGTCACGAGCGTGGAATCTATCACCACACCTACCGCCAGTGGATCGTACATCGGCGTACCCGCCCAGCCGAATTGCGCCGAAAGATCGATCAGATACTTGGCAACCGCATAAATGAAGTCGTTCACCGGCCCATGCGTGCTGGCGAGCTGGTCGAGGTACTTCCGGGAAAGAAGGGTCTTGTCGCCAACGTCCAGTCCGACCATGGTCAGGGGCCAGCCTGCCTGAAAGACGATCTGCGCAGCCTCGGGATCATTGTGAATGTTAGCTTCCGCGGCTGCGTTCACGTTGCCGCCGGAAATCGAGCCTCCCATGAGTACGACTTCCTTCACCAGAGGAACAATGGAGGGATCCTTGAGCACGGCGAGCGCGATGTTTGTCAGCGGGCCTACAGGAACCAAAGTGATGTCATGAGGCAAAGCGTGCACCATCTGGATGATGAGATCCGGTCCAAAGCGTGCGTCAACTTTGCACTTGCTCGGCGGAAGCTCAACGTTGGCGAGACCGTTCTTGCCGTGCCAGAACTCCGCCGTAATCAGCTTTTGAAAGAGCGGATGCTGGGCGCCGGCAGCAACCGGGATATCGCAGCGATTCGCCAGCGAAACCATGCGCAACGCGTTCTCCAGACCCTGGCTCGCAGTCACGTTTCCTGGGACTACTGTGATGGCGCGCACATCCAGCTCGGGCGAGTACAGCGCCAGCATCAAGGCCATCGCGTCGTCGGAGCCGGGGTCGGTATCGAAGATGATTTTCTTCGGTGCGGCGGACGCGGGTCCTGGCAGTGCGGTTGCCAGCAAAATCAGGAGCAGAAGCCAAACATGCGGAATTCGCCAACTGCAAGGTTCCAAGTGTTTCAGAATCTTTTGTCTCCGGAATTGATGGGCGACGTAGCCTAGCGTTGAGACCGAAATTGTGTCAAGGCCAAAGTGCGAAAGTGTCATAACCCATTCCCGTCGCGTCTGCCGTACAATGCAGGGGATGGCACAGGGGAAGACAAAGCGTTACAGCGTGACGGACCGTCTGCATGACGGTGCTCTGGACAAATTCCCTCCAGCCTCTGAAGCGCCCATCGCCACGCTCTCCGGGCGCCCTCTGCTGTCAAATCGCGGCATTCTCCTGAATCTCGACTGGGTGAGGCAGGTTCGCGTTAACACCAGCGCCGTCGAACGCAGGGCACAAACCCACGTTGCCCGGAGGACCGTCAAAAAAGAATGGCAAGCCGCCTGGCTGTTGCGCGCGATTTCCTGCATGGACCTGACGACCCTTTCCGGCGACGATACGGAAGAACGTGTGCGCCGGCTTTGCGCCAAGGCGCGCCAGCCGATCCAGCACGAACTTGTGAAACGCTTAGAGATTGAAGAACTCGAAATCAAGGTAGCAGCGGTTTGCGTTTACCACAGGTTCGTGGAAACTGCGCTCCGAGCGCTTGAGGGCAGTGGGGTTCGAGTGGCCTCCGTTTCCACTGGGTTTCCTGCGGGCCTTTCCCCGCTTGAGGAGCGTGTGGTGGAGATCCGCCGCTCGGTGGAAACCGGGGCTCACGAGATCGACACCGTCATCACACGGGCGCACGTATTCAGCGGGAGATGGCAAGAACTGTACGACGAGATTGCTGAGTTCAAGCAAGCCTGCGGTGGCGCCCACATGAAAGTGATTCTTGGCACAGGCGATCTGCTCACACTGCGCAATGTGGCTCGGGCCAGCTTCGTGGCTATGATGGCAGGCGCGGACTTCATCAAGACCTCAACTGGCAAGGAGCCGACGAACGCGACGCTGCCCGTGGGTTTCGTCATGACCCGAGCTATTCGCGAATATGCACAAGAAACCGGCATGGCGGTTGGGTTCAAACCGGCTGGGGGCATCCGTACAGCCAAGCAATCCATCGAATGGTTGTCTTTGATGAAAGAAGAACTGGGTACACCGTGGATGAAAGCGGAGCTGTTTCGCTTCGGAGCAAGCAGTCTTTTGAATGATATTGAACGTCAGCTCGAACACCATGCGACCGGCCGGTATTCGGCGGACTACCGGCATCCGATCGCATAATCAGCGAGCGACGAAGGAATCGAACCGACTCAGCGAAATAAGCTTACATGAGCATAGCTGAGAAATTCCTCGCCATGGAATACGGCCCGGCGCCGGAAGACCCAAAGGAGGCGCTGACCTGGCTGGACCGCCACGGGCGGCGCTTCGGCCACTTCATAGATGGCGCTTGGCGCCCGCCGGTGGAAGGCGTGTTCTTCGACTCTACCGATCCTGCGACCGGCGAAAAGATCGCGACGGTGTCCCAGGGATCGGCTGCAGATATCGATGCCGCTGTCCAGGCTGCGCGCAAAGCTTTTCCGAAGTGGCAATCTCTCACTCCTCATGCGCGCGCCCGTTACTTGTATGCGATGGCCCGGGCAGTCCAGAGACATTCGCGCAGGCTGGCAGTCTTGGAAACAATTGACAATGGCAAGCCGATACGCGAAAGCCGCGATATCGATATCCCGCTCGTAGCTCGCCACTTCTACCATCATGCCGGATGGGCGCAACTGATCGAATCCGAATTTCCCGAATATGTGCCGTGCGGCGTTGTCGGGCAGATCATCCCTTGGAACTTCCCCCTCCTCATGTTGGCGTGGAAAATTGCGCCAGCATTAGCAACGGGAAATACCCTGGTTCTGAAGCCTGCGGAGTTCACGCCACTTACCGCACTCGCGTTTGCCGAAATCTGCCAGGAGATCAGCCTACCCCCGGGAGTGGTCAACATCGTGACCGGCGATGGTTCCACCGGCGAGGCGCTGGTGAAACATGCCGATGTCGACAAAATAGCCTTCACCGGCTCCACCGAGGTCGGGCGTGCGATCCGTCGCGCAACTGCCCAGAGTCATAAGCGGCTTTCCCTGGAATTGGGTGGCAAGTCTCCCTTCATTATTTTCGAGGATGCCGACCTGGACAGCGCCGTGGAAGGTTTAGTGGATGGGATCTGGTTCAACCAGGGAGAGGTTTGCTGTGCAGGCTCACGCTTGCTGATGCAGGAAAGCATTGCCGAAGCGCTCATCGAAAAGGTTCGCGACCGCATGAGCACGCTGCGCGTCGGTCCGCCGTTGGATAAAGCCATCGACATTGGCGCCATCGTCGCCCCCGTGCAACTCGACCGCATCCGCCGGCTGGTGGATCAAGGAGTTGCAGAGGGCGCAACCTGCTGGCAACCACAGATCGAAATGCCATCGCGTGGGCTTTATTTCCCTCCAACGCTGCTTAGCAATGTGCATCCGACTTCGATAGTCGCGCAGCAGGAGATTTTCGGCCCGGTACTGACGGCAATGACCTTTCGCACGCCTGCGGAGGGAGTAGAACTTGCCAACAACACCGTCTACGGCCTGGCGGCTTGCGTGTGGAGCGAGAGCATCAACGTGGCACTGCAAGTAGCGGCGCAGCTCAAGGCCGGCGTCGTTTGGGTCAATTGCACCAACTTGTTCGACGCCTCGTGCGGGTTTGGCGGCTATCGTGAGAGCGGCTATGGCCGCGAGGGAGGCAGAGAGGGTCTTCTTGAGTATCTGGAACCATCCTGGTTCAAACACGCCCCCGCACTTCGCGCTGTGGAGCGTTTGCCCGGCGATTCACCTGGTAGGCAACAACAGACAGAATCCGCAATCGACCGAACGGTGAAACTCTATATCGGTGGCAAGCAAGTGAGACCGGATTCCGGCTACAGCATAGAAGTACGGGGCGGGAATGGCGAGTTGCTCGGCGAAGCGCCGCTCGGGAATCGAAAAGACATTCGCAATGCTGTCGAAGCTGCGCGCAAAGCGGCGACTTGGGCCAGAACTACGGCCCATAACCGTGCCCAGGTTCTTTATTACATGGCTGAGAATCTCTCGTTACGCCGGGACGAAATCGCTCGCCGGTTGGCCGCGGTCGTTGGAGAGATCCAGGCAGCGAAGGAAGTAACGGCCGGTATTGAGCGGATATTTTCGTACGCGGCCTGGGCCGACAAGTTCGACGGCGCCGTGCACAATCCGCCGTTCCGAACCATCGCTATCGCGATGAATGAACCACTCGGCACGGTCGGGATAATTTGTCCGAACGAAGCGCCCCTTCTGGGGCTGCTCTCTTTGGTGTTGCCGCTCCTGGCCTTGGGCAATACGGCGGTGGTGGTCCCTTCAGAGACCTACCCGCTAGTCATCGGAGATCTGTACCAGGTTTTCGATACCAGTGATTTGCCGGGTGGCGCAGTGAATGTCGTGACGGGGTGCACGTCCCAGCTTCTGAAGACCCTCGCCGAGCACGACGACGTGGACGCAATATGGTGTTTTGCGGATGAAGCGAGTGCCGTCGCTGCCAAGTCTTTTTCCGTAGGGAATCTCAAGCAAGTGTTCACGAATGAAGGCCGCTCCATTGACTGGTTCAATGCGAAGCAAGGGGAAGGCCGCTGGTTCTTGCGACACGCCACCCAAGTCAAGAACATCTGGGTCCCCTACGGTGAGTAATCGCACGCACCTTCTGGTTCCGTCACTGTCAGCCTCCGGAACTTCCGACTCTCCAAACCCCCGTTGACACAATCAGGGGCGCAAAATACACTCGGCGTTCCGCAAGGTTCCCTTGAGAAAACAACATGGCAAAGCGCCCTCGAATTGCGGTGGTTGGCAGCGCCAATATCGATCTGACCACATTTACGGATCAGTTCCCAAAGCCCGGCGAAACGATATTCGGTCAGAAATTCGACTTGGGGTTCGGCGGCAAAGGCGCTAATCAGGCCGTGGCTGCCCGTCTGTGCGGGGCGGATGTATTCATGGTGGCGCGAGTGGGAAGCGACCTGTTCGGTCCGGCCACAATCGAGAACTTTAAGAAGCTCGGTATCGACGCAACCCACGTGAAGCAGGTCGAGGGATTGTCCAGCGGCGTCGCGCCGATCTTCGTCGACCCCAACGGGCAAAACCGCATTCTGGTAGTGAAGGGAGCCAACGACGCGCTGAAGCCGGCCGACGTTGACGCGGCCGCTGAGACGTTGAAAACTACCGACTGCATCGTCCTCCAGTTTGAGATCCCCTTAGAAACCGTTTACTACACGATTGCGTTTGCGCGAAAGCACGGTATTCGCTGCATCCTGAACCCCGCACCCGGACAGCCGGTCGACATGCACGCGCTCACTGGCCTCGATTACTTCGTTCCGAATGAAAGTGAGGCCGAAGCAATTACCGGGATGGCGGTACAGAATGTTGAAGACGCGAAGAAATGCGCTGAGAAACTGGTGGCCGGCGGCATTCGCCGGGTCATCATCACGCTGGGCGCTAACGGGTCTCTTCTGGCAAGTCGTGACACGAGCGAGCACCTGACTGCGTTTCCCGTAAAGAGCATTGACAGTACCGGTGCGGGCGACGCATTCATCGGGAGCTTCGCCGTGTTTCTTGCGGAAGGAGTGCCGGAACGAGAGGCAGTGCGGCGCGCCAATCTATACGCGGGGCTTTCGACGACCGGCGTCGGAACGCAAAAGTCATTCTACGATCGCGCGCGCTTTGACGCGGAGTGGGTGGCCGAATCCACGACTAGCTCGGTTTCGAGGTCATCCTAAACTGGGAATTGCGCTGCTGCCGGTGACAAGTGCCATCTGGTGCGGTTCACAGGCCAACACAGAGAAGCCTGGACCACTGAACCGCAGGTTTTTCCAACCCCCGGCAAGAAAAGTCTTGACTTTACACGGCGCGTCCTAGTATAGAAGCTCCCAAATTTCAACGTGGGGTTGGCCGTGTAGCATTCGCCACTCGGTGGCCGGAGAAAGGGGTAATCATGCTGACCAAGAGGACGCTTTTCGTGGTGGTTTTCTGTTCGCTTGTGTTTTCCATCTGCCCACTCCTATACGGCCAGGCGACTGGGAGTTTTGCCGGCACCGTTTCGGACAAGACGGGCTCCGTACTTACGGGGGTGAAGGTGACAGTCACCTCGCAAGGCACAGGTGTCTCTCGTGAGTCGAAAACCGACGACTCGGTACATTACCTTATCCCTTTGCTGCCCGTCGCGTTTTACACGATTCGAGTGGAAGCCCCGGGATTTCAGGCTGGCGAACAGAAGGACGTTCGGCTGCAAATCGATGAGCGTCGCGAACTGAATTTCACACTCGCGCCGGCTTCGGTCACTTCGACTGTCGAGGTAAGCGCGACCGAGGTGGCCGTGGAAACATCGACTCCGACCCTCTGTCAGGTGATCACCTCCCAACAAGTCGCCCAGCTCCCTTTGAACGGTCGCGACTTCGTCCAACTGGCGACTCTGATGCCAGGCGTAACTCAGGAAACCAACCCGAACAGCTTTTTCAACGG
>WNFB01003868.1_pt1 | contig 13260 bp, 13 predicted proteins | sample 5400501 | NCBI WGS metagenome assembly WNFB01 (sample SAMN13153341, study PRJNA577476) | soil metagenome | isolation source: 200 cm saprolite under Douglas fir tree site 2 hole 1 | place: USA:California | collected 2015-04-18
GCCAGCGCCCGCCCCGGCAGCGCCACCGCCGCCGCCGTGCCCCCGAGGAACCTCCGACGACTGATCTGGAGCGCCATGGCCTTCTCCCTTCCCTAGCCGCGGGCGGCCGGTTCGAGCGTCGCGCTTTCGTTCGTCATCCGCCCGCCGACGGGCACATGGCGGAGCTGGTTCCAGAGGCGGTCCACCTCGGCCAGCACGGCGGCGTCGGGCTGCTCGATGTCGATCGGGCTCACGGTCGGCACCCAGCAGGGCCGGCCGGTGACCCAGAACACCTCGGTGCGGTTGCCCTCGGGATCGAAGAAGTAGCAGCCGATGGCGCTGGCGTGGTTGACGACGGCGTCGATGCGGTACCCCTCGGCGACCAGGCGCCGGTGGAAGGCGCGGAGATCGTCGAGCGTGGCGACCCGCATCGAGATCTGCTGGATCAGGTGGGGATCGTCCGCGGAGGGTCGTCCCCGCATGAGCGCGATCTCGTGGTCCACGGCCTCCGGGTCCGCGCTCAGGAAAACCACACCGGCGCGCCAGTTCTGCTTGGTGACCCGCATGCCCAGGACGTCCCGGTAGAAGGCGACCATCCGCTCGAGGTCGCGCACGTAGATCCCGACGTGTCCGAGTCCCGTCACCCGTGCCATGGCGTCCTCCCGTGTGGTCCCGAGGATACTCGATCGGCGCCGCCGCGTGCCGCCGGGCTTTCGGGGCATAATAGCCGTTCAGAGGAGGCGCCCGCATGGCCCTGACGTTCCGACGGCTGCACCCGCGCTTCGTCGCCGAGGTCGGCCCGGTCGATCTCCGCCGGGCTCACGACGGAGAGACGCTCGCCGAGATCCGGGCGGGGATGGACGAGCACGCCATCCTCGTGTTCCGCGACCAGCCGTTCACCGACGACGAGCAGCTCGCGTTCGCCCAGCGGCTCGACGGCCAGCTCCACACGCGGACGGGCAGCGCCGCCCTCGGCAAGAACCGCCTCGGCGACGAGGCGCTCTCCGACATCTCGAACATCGCGGCGGACGGCGGCATCCTGGGATCGACGGACCGCCGCCGCGCGTACACGCTCGGCAATCGCCTCTGGCACACCGACGCGTCGTTCGTGGACCCGCCCGGACGGTACTCGATGCTCTCGGCCAAGGTCGTCCCCGCCGTCGCGGCGGACACCGAGTTCACCGACATGCGCTCCGCGTACGACACGCTGCCCGACGAGACGAAGGCGCGCCTCGAGGGCCTGCGCGTCCACCACTCGATCGCCCACTCGCGCCAGACGCTCGGGTTCGAGTTCTCCGCGGAGGAGCAGGAGAAGCTCCCGGGCGCCGTCCATCCGCTCGTCCGCACGCTCCCGCGCTCGGGGCGCCGGTCGCTCTACCTCGCGTCGCACGCGTCGCGGATCCTCGACTGGCCGGTCCCCGAGGGGCGGCTCCTCCTGCGGGACCTGATGGAGCACGCGACCCGGCCGGAGCTCGTCTACCGTCACGCCTGGCGCGTCGGCGACCTCGTGATCTGGGACAACCGCGCCACGATGCATCGCGCCTGCCCGTTCGACGACACGACATACCGCCGCGAGCTGCGCCGCGTGACGACCCTCGACGTCCCCGAGCCCGCGGCCGCCACGCGCGGCTGAGCCGCCCTAGTGTCCTGAGTCAGAAGTCCGTCGACGGACGCGCGGGGCGGGGGCACCTCCCCGGAACCGTTGCTTCTGGGGGTCGGCTGAACCGCAGACGTCGATATCGTGGCCCGTATGAGAGGCGCCCACGCGGAGTGGAGAGCGTGTTCCGGGGAGGCGCCCCCGCCCCGCGCGTCTTCGGTGAATCTGTGACTCGGGACACTAGCGCAGGCCGTAGAGCTTCGCGACGTTCTCGGAGGTCATCTTCCGCCGCACGCGCTCGGGCAGCCCGCCCAGGTTCTTCTCGATGTGCCGGCGGGACTCGGGCCAGACGCAGTCCGGGTGCGGGTAGTCGGCCCCCCAGATGATGTTGTCCTCGCCGATGAGCGGGATGATCGGCTCGAGGTACTCGTCCTGCTGGTACGTGACGAAACCCTGGCGGCGGAAGTAGTCGCTCGGCTTCAGCGAGAAGCCGAGCGCGCGTGCCCGGTCGTGATACTCCGTGTCCAGCCGGTCGAAGACGTACGGGAGCCACGTCACGCCGGACTCGCCGAGCACGAACCGGAAGTCCGGATACTTCTCGCACGCGCCCGAGGCGATCAGCGACACGAGGACCTCCATCGTGTCGAGCTGGAAGAGCGAGGAGCGCACGAGCCGCCACTGGACCATGAACTCCTTCTCCATCTCGGGCGTGTCCGGGGCGCGGAGCCCCTTGAAGCCCGTCGAGTGGAAGGAGATCGGGAAACGGCATTCCGCGGCCGCCTCCCACAGGGGATACCAGCCGTGATGGTAGAGCGGCGGGCTCATCCGCTTGAACGCGAGGTCACCGCCCCGGAGCCCCAGCGTCGCGCAGCGGCGCACCTCGGCGGCGGCGGCGACGGGATCGGTGTTGGGAATGATGGCGAGCGGGAACACCCGGCTGGGGTCCGAGCGCCTGGCGAAGTCGGCGGCCCAGTCGTTGTAGACCGTGTCCGCCCAGGCTCGGAGCTCCGCTCGCTCGATCAGGTCGTTGATCATCAGACACCCGTAGACGATCTCCGCCGCGAGACCGTCGCGATCGAGATCGGCGAGCCTCAGCTCGGGCGTGGTGGGCCGGGGCCGGGCGCCCGGGCGGTAGTCCCACTCGAAGCCCAGCTCCTTCATCTCGTCGATGTGGCCGAAGACGCCCTTCTGGTACGGGAGGAAGCCCGGGCCGACGCCGTTCCACATCCCCTTGTCCTGCGCCTCCACGAACCAGTGGAGACCGTCCTCCATCTCCTCCACGCGGGGCACGAGGAGCTTCCACTTCGCGGGCGCCCGCGACGACCACAGATCTGGAGGGCAGTAGGTGAGGTCGATGTGGTTGTCGCCGGAGATGAGCGTGTCGTGCATGGCGAGCTCCTTGGCCTCGAGGTCACCGCAGCGGGGCCCCGCGACCAGGATCGTAAACCCGATTCGAGACCGGGTCCAGCGCTCCGCGCGCCCCGGTCGACGCGAAACCGACGTGAGCCGAGATTGACATGCTCTCGCCGCCGTGCCAGTCTCGCGGAGCGAACGAGGGGCGGCCCATGCACCTGATCTCCGAGCACGTGACCGTCGAGGACTATGACGAGGCGGTCGAGCTCTTCTACGAGCGCAACTGGACGGACGGCCTCCCGATCGTCCTGCCGACGCGTCGCCGCGTCGAGGCGCTCATCGAGCACGTCGGGCGCGATCCCCGGGAGAGCCTGGGCGCCATTCCGCCCAAGGGTGGGGACGCGACGGTCGAGAAGCTCGCCGTCAACGCCGTGATGGGCGGGTGCCGGCCCGAGCACTTCCCCGTGGTCCTGGCCGCGATCGAGGCGATGCTGGACCCCGTCCACAACCTGAACGGCGTGCTGCAGACGACGCACATGTGCGTGTCGCTCGTCATCGTCAACGGCCCCCTCGCGCGCGCACTCGGTATCAACGCGCGCGACGGCGTGTTCGGCAACGGCTATCGCGCCAACGCCGCGATCGGCCGCGGCGTACGGCTGGCGCTCTGGAACCTCGGCGGCGCGCTCCCGTGGGACACCGACAAGTCCACGCTGTCCCATCCGGGCGAGTACGCGTTCTGCATCGCCGAGGAGGAGCAGGACACCCCGTGGCCGCCGCTCCACGTCGAACGGGGCTGCCCCGAAGGCTCCGACGCGGTGACGGTCTTCGCCTGCGAGGGGCCCCACAGCGTCTTCTGCTACGGCACGCCGGAGGAGATGCTGCACGTCCTCGCGGACTCGCTGTGCGGGCTCGGCAACAACAACATCCACGTGCTCGGGCAGACGCTCGTCGTCCTGAACCCGCTCAATGCCGAGGAGTTCGCCAGGCGGGGCTGGTCGAAGGACGACGTGCGCCGCTACCTGTGGGAGCACGCGCGGCGCCCGCTCCGCGAAGTCCGCGCGTGCGGCGTCGTCCACGACCAGTTCCGCAAGATGGAGCGCGACGCGGGCCGCTACCCGGCACGCTACGATCTCGACAACCCGACCACACGCGTGCCGGTCACCGCGCGTGCGGACGACATCCACATCGTGGTCGCGGGGGGGCGGAGCTACTTCGCGGCCGTGCTGCCCGGCTGGGGCGGCTTCGGCGGCTTCGCCGTCACGCGCGTGATCCGGAGGCCTGGATGATCGAGTTCCTCAGTCCCGTCTGGCCGTCGACGCCGGCGGCGCGTCCGGCGAAGAAGCGCCCGCAGGGGCTCGACGGCGTCAGCATCGCGCTCGTCGACGACAACCTCGACATTCCCTTCACGACGCACCTCGAGGCGTTGCTTCAGGACCGCTACGGCGCGAAGGTGCGCCGACTCGTGAAGCCATCGGGCACCGCGCCCTCGCCGCCCTCGCTCATCGACGCCGCCGCCGGAGCCGAGGCCGCGGTCGTCGGCATCGGGCTCTGAGGGTCGTGCACGTCGGGCAGTGTGCTCGACGCCGCCGCCCTCGAGAAGCGGGGCATCCACACGGTGACGATCGTGTGGGACAACTTCGAGAACGCCGCCCGGACGCAGGCGCGCATCCAGGACGTCGCCGATCTCGAGTTGGTGGTGGTGCCGCACCGCAAGGGCGGAGAGACGCACGACGATCAGCGGCGCAAGGCGGAGATCGCGCTGCCGGCGATCGTGTCGAAGCTCGTGCAGCCGATCTGACACTCACCCGGGAGGGGCCATGAACAGGATCATGAGCTGGAGCACCCTCGCGCTCGTCCTGCCGCTGCTCGTCGCGGCCGGCGCCACGACGCCCGCGCCGGTGGCGGCGCAGGCGACACCCGTCGTCTGGAACCTGCCGCACGTCGCGGCGCCGACCTACTACCACACGCAGAACCTCAACGCGCTCTCGGCCAAGCTGAAGGAGAGATCGGGCGGACGCATGGAGATCCGCGTCCATCCCGCGTCCTCGCTCTATCCCTCGCACGAGATCATTCCGGCCGTCATCGACGGGCGCGTCGAGATCGCGCCCGTCATCTCGGGCTACCTGACCGACGTCCTGCTCGAGATCGGCCCGCTCGACCTGCCGTTCATGACGTCGAACCTCGAGGAGCATCTCAAAGCGGCCGACAAGCTTCGCCCGTTCTTCACGGAGATGCTGGCGAAGAAGGGGCTGCGCCTCGTGGCCATCGAGGCGTGGCCGTCGCAGCAGGTCTTCGCGCATCACCCGATGCGCACGCTCGGCGACTGGAAGGGCAGGAAGATCCGGGTGTACGGCGCCGACTCCGCCAACTGCGCTCGCCTGCTCGGCGCGGCGCCGGTCAACCTCGCCTTCGGCGACGTCTACGCGGCGCTCGAAAAGAAGACGGTGGACGGCGCCATCACGTCCGCCACCAACGCGGAGCCCATGAAGTTCTTCGAGGTGACGAAGTACATCAACTACTGGTATCTGGCCGGCGCGGGCTCGGAGTGGCTGGTCGTCAACCAGAAGGCGTGGGACGCGCTGCCCAAGGACCTCCAGCAGGCGTTCACGGACGCCATGAAGGAGGCGCGCTACGAAGAGAGGGAGTGGGAGGAAGCCCGGGCGTGGGAGGCGCGCGCGCGGAAGCGCCTGCCCGAGATCGGCATGACGATCGTCGATCCTCCCAGGGAGGAGATCGAGAAGGCGCGCAAGCTGGCGAGGGGCGGCTGGGACATCTGGCTGTCGCGCACGGGCGCCGACGGCAAGCGCGGATTCGAGCTGGCGCTGAAAGCCCTCGGACGGTGATCGGTCGCGCGGCGGGCGTGGCGGGGCTCCTCGCCGGCTTCGGCACGCTCGCCATCGTCGTGCTCATCTCGTACGACGTCTTCATGCGGTACTTTTTCGACCGGCCGCAGCTCTTCGTGGACGAGATGGCGAGCTTCATCGAGGTGCTCGTCGTCTTCGGCGGCGCCGCCTACACGTTCCGCACGGGCGGTCACGTCCGCGTCGACCTCCTCACCGGCCACGTGCGGCCGGCGACGCGCGCGTGGCTGCGACTGGCCACCCTGGCCCTCGGCGTCGTCTTCCTGGCCGTCGTCATCTGGGTCACCGCCCGGTCGGCGCTGAGCGCGTACGGGTTCGGCCGCGTCTCCGCCGTGATGCTGTACCCGCTCTGGCTGCCGATGGCGATCATACCCGCGGGTCTGGCCCTCATGGCGCTCGCGATGCTCGTCACCCTGGTCCGCCAGGCGAGCACGCTGCTCGGCCCTCCATCGGCTCGTGACGAGGTGACGCCGGAAGGCGACGCGTGAGCGAGCCGCTCGTCGGCGCCCTCCTCATCGCGCTGATGTTCCTGCTCTTCGCCGTCGGCGTCGAGATCTCGGTCGCGCTCGGCATCGTCGGCCTGCTCGGCTTGCTCTGGCTGAAGGGCTTCACGGTCGGTCTCGGCGCCGTCGGCTCCATCGCGTGGTCCAACGCGTCGAGCTTCTCGTTCATCGCGGTGCCGCTCTTCGTCTTCATGAGCGGCATCCTCCTCCACTCGGGGATCGGCCAAGGCCTCTACACGGCGGTCGCGCGCTGGGTGTCGTTCCTCCCCGCGGGCCTCGCGGTGGCCAGCATCTTCTCGTGCGCGATCTTCGCCGCCATCTCCGGCTCGAGCGTGGCGACCGCCGCGACGATCGGGATGATCGCCATCCCCGAGATGGAGCGCCGGGGGTACTATCGGCCGCTCACCTTCGGCTCGCTCGCCGCCGGCGGCACCCTGGGCATTCTCATCCCGCCGTCGATCCCGATGATCATCTACGGCGTCATGACCGAGACGTCGATCGGCCACCTGTACATGGCGGGCATGGTGCCGGGCGTGATCCTGGCCCTGATGTTCGCGGGCTTCGTCATCGGGTACGCGATGATCTGGCCGGAGGCGGCGCCGCGCGTGGCGGAGGACCGGGGATCCCTCCTCGACAAGCTGCGCTCGCTCTACGAGGTGGCGCCGGTCGCGCTCCTCATCGTGGTCGTGCTCGGCTCCATGTACGCCGGCATCGTGACCCCCACGGAAGCCGCGGCCCTCGGCTCGCTGGTGAGCCTCCTCCTGGCCGCCGCCTTCCGCACGCTCACGTGGCGCGCGCTCCGGGACGCCTTCCACGCCACGATCCGCACCACGTCGATGGTGATGCTGATCATCATCTTCGCGTCGATGTTCTCGCACGTGATGGCGCTCATCGGCGCCCCCGCGGCGCTGTTCGGGTTCGTGGTCGGCCTCGGGCTGCCCCGGTGGGCGTTCTTCACGGCCGTGTTCGCCTTCCTCCTCGTGATCGCCTACGCCCTCGAGGAGCTGTCGGTCATGATCATCATCCTGCCGATCCTGTTCCCCCTCGTGACGGCGCTCGGCTTCGACCCGATCTGGTTCGGCGTCATCATGGTCGTGTGGCTGGAGATCGGCCTGATCACGCCGCCCGTCGGGCTCAACCTCTTCGTGATCCAAAATCTCATGAAGGGAACGACGGCGCGTGACGTGACGTTCGGCACCACGCCGTACGTGGTGCTGATGATCATCCTGGTGGCGCTGCTCTTCCTGTTTCCCGAGCTCGCCCTGTGGCTGCCGCAGCACATGACGCCCGCGCGGTGAGTCCCCTCGGGCGGGGCGATGCGTCGGCGCCGTCGCCTACGCGAGGCCGAGCCGCTTGCGGGCGAGCCGGGTGCCGGCGACGAGGCGCGTGAGCTTCTCGACCGCGACCCACCGGGGCACCGGGAAGAAGCCGCAGTCGGGCACGGCCGAGAGCCGCTCGACGGGGATGCTCTTCGCGCAGAGCGCGAGCCGCTCCGCCACGTCCTCCGCGGTCTCCATGTAGAACGACTTCACGTCCACGACGCCGCACGCGACGTCGCGGTCGACGCCGATCTCCTTCCAGTGCTCGATCTCGGCCATCTCACGGTTGGCGTACTCGAAGACGAACTGCTGGCACTTCGCGTCGAGGAGCGCGGGGAACATCCAGCGATACGAGCGCTTGCCGCGCGGGCGCGACAGGAGGTTGCCGAAGCAGATGTGGTAGGCGATCCGCGCGCGCACGCCCTCGACGCAGGCGTTGAACATCTTCACGTATTCGTCGATCTGCCCCGGCACGATCGCCGCCGACGGCTCGTCGATCTGGATGTAGTCCGCGCCCGCCTCGACGAGCGCGCGGAGCTCGGCGTTGACGGCCGGCACGAGATCCCAGCAGAGCGCCAGGCGATCGCCGCCGTACGCGTCGCCGGGCCGGAGCTGGACGTGGATCGACAGCGTGACCGGACCCGGGCACGTCGCCTTCACCGGCTTCTCCGTCTGCGTCTTGAGGTACCGGAACTCGTCGACGACGCCCAGCCCCTTCGGCACCTTGATCCGCTGGCGGGGCCGGTAGCGCGGCGTCGAGTCGTAGGCGTAGAGGCCGGTCTTCCGCAGCGGCTCGATCACGTCGAGCCCGTCCATCTTCCCGTAGAAGGTCTGCACGAAGAAGAAGCGGCGCATCTCGCCGTCGCAGACGATGTCCACGCCCGCGCGCTCCTGGTCCCGGATGGCGAGCTGGGTCGCGTCGTCGAACGTCTCCCGGACATCGGTCTGGCCGTACTCGCCGGCCTTGACCTTGTCGAGCGCGGTCCAGAACCAGCCGGGGAAGCCGTGGCTTCCGATGACGTGCGTCGGGATGGGCGGCAGCGTGGGGCTCATGGGCGCTCCTGCAGGCGCTTGGCGATGATCTCGCGCATGATCTCGGACGTGCCGGAGGCGATGGTCCAGAGCCGGACGTCGCGGAAGAACCCCTCCACCGGGAACTCGCGCATGTAGCCGTAGCCTCCGTGCAGCTGCACGGCGTCGTAGGCGACCTTGTTCGCGACCTCCGTGGCGAAGAGCTTCGCCATGGAGACCTCGGTCACGCACTCCTCGCCGCCGGCGTAGAGCGACGCGGCGTGGTCGACGAGCGCCCGCGCGGCCTCGAGGTCGGTCGCGCGGTCGGCGACGCGGTGGCGCAGTGCCTGCCGGGCGGCGAGCGGCTCGCCGAACGCCGTGCGCTCGCGCAGGTAGGCGAGCGTGTCCTCGAGCGCCTGCGCGGCCCCGGAGACCGCGAGCACGGCCGCCATGAGGCGCTCGCGCTGGAGGCCGGCGGCGAGCTGCTGGAAGCCGCGCCCCTCGACGCCGAGCAGGTTCTCCGCCGGGACCGGGCAGTCCTGGAACGCGAGCTCGGCGGTGTCGGAGGCCCGCATGCCCATCTTGTCGAGCTTGCGGCTCACCGCAAAGCCCGGGAGCCCGCGCTCGACGAGGAACATCGAGAGGCCGTCGTGGCGGCGGCCGGGCGTGCCCGGCGCCGTGCGCGCCGCGACGAAGTAGAGATCGCCGTAGACGCCGTTGGTGATGAACATCTTGCTGCCCGTCAGGACGTAGTGATCGCCGCGCCGCTCGGCGCGCGTCGCGAGCGCCGCCATGTCGGATCCGGTGCCGGGCTCGGTGATCGCCAGCGCGCAGACCAGCTCGCCGGCGATGATCCGCGGGAGGTACCGCCGCTTCTGGGCGTCCGTGCCGAAGCGGGTCAGCCACGGCGAGGACATGTCCGTGTGCACGAGGACGCTGAAGGCGACGCCGCCCGAGCGGCATCGCGCCATCTCCTCGCCGAGGACGACGCTCGAGAGGACGTCGCCGCCGCCGCCGCCGTACTCCGTCGGGAACTCGAGGCCGAGGAAGCCGAGCTCGCCGAGGCGCCGCCAGAGCGAGCGCGGGATCCGGCCGGCGTCCTCCCACTCGCGGACGTGGGGCGTGACCTCCTTCTCGACGAAGGCGCGGATGCTCTTGCGGAGCATCTCGTGCTCATCGGAGAAGAGGCGCCGTCCCACCGCTCAGCCCTTCGTCGCCCTGGCGCGTTCCAGCTGCCGCAGCTCCGTGCGCCGGATCTTGCCCGAGATGGTCTTCGGCAGGTCGGGGACGAACTCGATCTCGCGCGGGTACTTGTAGGGCGCGGTCACGGTCTTCACGTGCTCCTGCAGCTCGCCCACGAGCGCGTCGGTCGGCGGGTATCCCGGCGCCAGCACGACGAACGCCTTCACGATCTCGCCGCGCAGCGCGTCCGGCTTGCCGATGACCGCCGCCTCCTGCACGGCCGGGTGCTCGACCAGCGCCGATTCCACCTCGAACGGGCCGATGCGATAGGACGCGCTATTGATCACGTCGTCGGCGCGGCCCACGAACCAGATGTAGCCGTCCTCGTCCATGGACGCGCGGTCGCCGGTGACGTACCAGTCGCCGCGGTGGCAGTTCGCCGTCGCCTCGGGGTTCTTCCAGTACTCCCTGAACATCCCGACCGGCCGCTCCGGCTCGACCGCGATCGCGATGTCCCCCTCGGTGCCGCGGGGCAGCTCGCGGCCGGCCTCGTCGACGATCGCGAGCCGGTGGCCCGGGGCGGCCGGGCCCATCGAGCCCGGCTTCCACGGCGTCGCGGGGAACGTCGCGGCCACGAGCACGGTCTCGGTCTGGCCGTAGCCCTCGTAGATGTGGTGCCCCGTGCCCTCCTTCCACGCCGCGATGACCTCGGGGTTCACCGCCTCGCCCGCGCCGAGGCAGTGGCGGAGCGTGGGGAACCTGTACTTCTTCAACGGCTCCTGGACGAGCATGCGGTACGCCGTCGGGGGCGCGAAGAAGGTCGTGATCGGGAAGCGCTCGAACATCGTGAGCGTCTCCTCGGGCTCGAACCGCTTCCCGCGCGCGTCCCAGACGAAGAGCGCGGCGCCCATGTTCCACGGCGCGAAGAGACACGTCCACGCCGCCTGGGCCCAGCCGGTGTCGGAGATCGTCCAGTGGAGGTCGTCCGGCGTGTTGTCGAGCCAGAACTTGCCGGTGATGACGTGGCCGATGGGATAGGAGGCGTGCGTGTGGAGGACCATCTTCGGATAGCCGGTGGTGCCCGAGGTGAAATAGATCATCATCGGGTCGCCGCTCGCGTTCCGCGGGTGCGCCATCTGCGGCGACGCGCGCCGGAGCAGCGGCTCGTACTCATGCCAGCCGCCGCCGCGCCCGACGACGATCCGGTGCTTGACCGTCGGACATCGGGGGAGGACCCGCTCGATCTTCTCCTGGTTGTCCTCGTCGGTGATGACGACGGACGCCTCGGCGATGTTGAGCCGGTACTCGATGTCCTTGGTCGTGAGCAGCGTCGTGCCCGGCACGGACACCGCGCGGGCGCGGATACAGCCCAGGACGATCTCCCACCACTGGTAGACGCGCGGCAGCATGATGAACACACGCTCGCCGGCCGCCACGCCGAGCCCGGCGAGGGCGTTCGCGAAGCGGCGGGAGCGCTCCGCCAGCTCGGCGTACGTGAAGCGCCGGGGCTGGCCGTCGGCGGCCACCCAGAGGAGGGCGAGCTTCGCCGGGTCGCGCGCCCAGCCGTCGAACGTGTCGAACGCCCAGTTGAAGCGCTCGGGCGTGGGGAGCCGGAAGCTCCGGCAGGTCGCCGCGTAGTCCGTCATGTTGCGGGCCATGGGCTTCCCGTGATTGTACTGAGAATGGCCGCTGCGCGTACCGGTGGGGAGGACTTTGCTCTTCCCGAATGCCCGCCCTAGCAGTCCGAGCTCGACTTCCCGAGGTCGAGCATCTCCGGCAGGTACGGCGGCGCCTCGGCCAGCTCCAGCCGGTCGATCTGCTTCAGCCGGGCCACGATCGCCTCGATCCGCCGGGTCGCCTCGAGGATCTCGTCGATCCGCCGGCGCGCCTCCGGGTCCACCGCGTGCTGGAGCAGCTGCGCCTGGCCCATGATGACCGCGAGGGGATTGTTGATCTCGTGCGCGGCCGCGGCGGCGAGGCTCGCGACGTACCGGAGGGCGTCGCGCTCCCGGATGGCCTTCTCCATCTCCTTCCGGTGCGTGATGTCGCGCGCGATGGACGACGCGCCGACGATCCGCCCCCCCGCGTCGCGGGTCGGCGACACCGTGATGGACACGTCGATCCGTCGCCCGTCCCGCGCTACCCGCACCGTCTCGCGATGGTCGATTCGCCCGCCCCGTGCGAGCCGTTCCAGGATCATCGGCAGCTCGTGGTCGAGGTCCCGCGGACTGATGAGTGCGATCGGCCACCCGATCACCTCCCGGGCCGCGTAGCCGTAGAGCCGCTCGGCCCCGGCGTTCCAGCTGGTGATGACGCCGTCGAGCGTCTTGCCGATGATCGCGTCGTCCGAGGACTCGACGATCGCGGCGACGTGGGCCAGCGCCGCTTCGGCCCGCGCGTGCTGCGTCACGACCGCCGCCAGGAGCAGCGTCATCAGGACCATCGTGCCCATGAAGGCCTGGAGCAGCAGGAGCGATTCGTTCGGAGAGACCCGGACGAAGGGCCCGGAGCCGTGCAGCGTCCCCCAGATCGCGATCGCGGCGAGGAGGGCGACGCACGTCGCCGCCTCCCGCTGGCCGTACCGGAACGCGGCCAGGACGAGGAACGGGATGCACAGGAACTCGAGCGGATAGTCCCGCACCCAGGGCCACGCCAGGCCGACGAACACGCTCCCGCCGACCAGGACCACGCCGCCGAGCAGCAGCGCGAGCTCGAGGACCCGCTTCCGGGTCCATCGCGCGGCGTCGTCCCTCCCCCAGAGGATCAGCACCGGCGCCACCACGAGCGCGCCCCCGACGTCGCCGAGCCACCAGGTGAGCCAGATGGGCCCGAAGCGATCCCAGCTCGCGTAGCCCCCGAGCGCCAGACTCGTCACGCCGATCGTCGCGCTCACCGCCGTGCTCCCCAGCCCGGCGAGGGCCGAGAACTTCAAGATGTCCCTCGCGCGCGCGAAGACGTCGCGGCCGCCCGCATACCGGACGACGAGCCAGCCGCCGAGGAGCCCCTCCAGCATGTTCCCGCTGGCGATGCCGAGTGACGTCCAGACGGATCCCTCCGTCGAGACGTTCACCAGAAACGCGCCGAGGAGGAGCGCGGGCCACACCCGGTAGCCGAGCAGCAGGGTCGCCGCGAGCGCGATGCCGGTGGGCGGCCACACCGCCGTGGCGCTGGGGTGCACGGCCGCCAGCATGAGCCCCAGCTTGCCGGCGACGAAGTAGACCCCGGTGAGGACGAGGAGGTCCCACGGTACGAGGGGAACGCGACGCGCACTCATCCTGCGGTTCTCTCGCAAGGCTGCTCAGTGCCGGGCCGACGCGACCCGGGGCACCGGCGGGACAGGGTCGTCCCGCTCCCGCCCCCACGCGACGAGAGAGGCGACGAGCTACGTCTTGGCGACGGCCTCCGAGGCGCCGATGTCGCCCACGAGCTTCACCTGTTCGGCGGTGAGACGATCG
>WNFB01003870.1_pt1 | contig 13258 bp, 8 predicted proteins | sample 5400501 | NCBI WGS metagenome assembly WNFB01 (sample SAMN13153341, study PRJNA577476) | soil metagenome | isolation source: 200 cm saprolite under Douglas fir tree site 2 hole 1 | place: USA:California | collected 2015-04-18
TGCAAACGGTCATCGTCGATTTCGTGCGGACGCTATCCGGCTATATTTCATACGCCTCCAGGTAGGATGCCTGACTTCTAGAATTGCATAATAGACAGGGCGCGGTTAGCAACTACCGCGCCCTTTTAGCTGCATATTTCTCCTGTTCTGCAATGGTGCAGAAGCTGTTTTATTAACAAACACGATGAGCAAGTTTTTCTGAATCCTCACCGCTGTGCGGTTCGCAAAAATAGTGAGAGGTATCTGCGGGCTGTTGGCCGCAGGCCAACAGCCCGCAGATACCTAGAAACGGTGTGCCGCCGGAGGCGGCGAAAGAAACTTGCCCATCGGGTTATCAAGACAGAAGGACTACTCTACTTGGAACTGCTCAGTATATATGGTATTCTCGCCTGAAAGAGCGTTTTCCCTTTATTTAGATACATAAGAGCGTTCTGCTCGGTAGGGTAAAGAAAGGAGAAAGGTGCTTCCCTCTCTCTTTTTTCTGGGAGTAAGAGGCACCTGAGGCTATACATGAGTACTTTAGAAGTGGCTACAGATAATTTATCACCTGTCTTATACAAAGAGATAGTAGAGGTTATTTCGCAAAATCTCAAAAAACCGCAGAGACTGCTCTGGGCAAAAGCTAGTTCCACAAGTGCCACCCTGCGCTTCGATATTGACCAATTAGCTGTGGCCGTGGCAAACTCCTTTGCCTCCAGCAACAAATATCCTTTTGAAAACAGAGATGGTACTACGTATGCCAGCATCCATATGCCTACGGGGGCGGAAAAAGAAGCATTTAGTGACCAGATACAGCGACTCATTGTAGATGAGCTTCAAACTCTTGTGCGGGCGCAGATGGGGCAGGAGTCTATTGAACAATTTGTTACCAGCCTACTCAGGCCCATTGAAACGAAAAACATTGTTGGGATGCCCTATTCTTTAGAGAAGCCCTATCCCTTTGAAAAGCGGAGGCTGCATCTCGCACCCAGAAAAACCGCTGAGGATCCCTGGCTTAAGGGGCACAAACTGACTTTGCATGTAGGGGATATCAATACATTTATGGGACAGGTCATGCAAGGCATTTGTAACTATGTTGAACAGCAGCAGGTGTGTGATATAGAGGACCTGGAGAATGTACGCGATGCATTGAAAGCAATGGCGAATAATCCTAAATCTCCTTTGAGACGTCTGCAGGACCATATCACGAAACAATCACTGGCTCGTATCCAGCGCGAAGCCAAAGTCGGGTATCTGGCCTATCTTCATCGAGGTATGCAGATGTGGAAAGCGCAAGGCAAAGAGGAGGGCATGAAGCTCCTGGGGAACCTCGTAAGCCGCTTAAGGAGAATTGATACCTACATTCGCCAGGCGAAGGAAGATGCCCATTTCCAGGTATCCTATCAGAATGCCACGTTTAATTACCGGACGCTTTTTTCGCGGGAAGATGCCTTTGATATGCTGCCAATCATTCCTGAGATCGAAGGATTTTTAGGAGAGAGCACTGATCAGGTGCAGGGGTCGAAAACTTTTGTCTCTGGCCTCAAATTAAAATTGAATGGACCAGTCCAGATTCATGGAGGAGGTGGACGCTCCGTCTATCAATATTACCTGGCATTACTTAATCCCGACAGTAAAGAATACCTTGCACGAGAAGCGGAAGCAAACTCTCGCCTCCGTTTTCAAGAGAAGGTCCTCAAAGTGGCTTTGCTGTACTACTTCGTCTTTATCAATATGGATGATCCCGCGTTTGATCCAGTTGCGAGCTTTGAGCGAGAGGTTCTCGAAGTACTTCGCACCGGCACTGAAGATGCTAAAGTTACTGCTTTGCAGACAGTGCAACGGAGGATTGTTTCTTGTGAAAAGAATATTTCTCTCCTGAGAGGGACGCTTGAAAATTTTCTTGACCATAGAAGTATTGGTCCTGCTCTCGCGCCAAAAATGCTGGTTCTGAGTTTGAAAAGGAGCATCCTGGTCAATGATATCGATAGTATGGTCACGCACTCTATCTTCTTTCAGGAGGACTTTGAAAATAACGGCGGACGCGATGTACTGAAATATGTTGCCGTTGAGGATGCCAATGCCAGCGCTGAAGCATTGTGTAAGCTACCCCTGCAAATCATTTTTGAGCCGATGTATTATTACGAGACAGATGATAAGCCTGAAACATTCACCATGACCTACGAGACAGCAGGTCTCCAGGCCTTGCCTATCTTCCTGGCTCCTCGCATAGAAGATGCTAAGAAGTATAACGTGATTGAGCAAGCCAACCGTGTTATGCTCTATTATCGTCCTCACTCTGAGATGTCACCCGATTCAGCGCAAGCCTTTGCCTATCGCTTTACCTTTCTACTTCTGGCCTATGTTTTCATCAAGGTGCTGGCTGATAGTATTTCAACAGTAGAAAAACGAAAACTGTTCTTGCCCATCCTCTGCCTTCATGCGACTGGGAAAGCACCGGATCAACAGGATCAGAAATTGGATGAAGAGACATTCATGCACGCGCTCTCCAAATTACTGTCTCACATGCTTGCTGAAGACTATCTCTCGAACTCACAAGGCTTCCACATAAACACGGTGCAGGGGCAAGGCCCGAATGCCTATAAACTCGACAGTGCGCTCTATTCACTCTACACCGGTCTTCCACGGAAGTTCCAACTCAATCAATCTCTACCATTAACGATAGTACAGGCGCCGCAGACCTCACATCATGCATTGGAGAAGCTGGCCGTCATCGTTGTGTCCAGCCGAAAATGCGATGTTAATCAGAAAACGCCCGAGCAATATCAATCGACTGTGTTTGGCGAGTTCGTAGGCATAGAGCGCCTTGAGGATGAGTATGTTCGGGTGGGTACACTTTCCACATTTTCTATCAATCAAGAAGCGAGACAGATGTACAGGCGACCGGAGGCGATCATTGAACAGGTCAAAGTATGGTATGCATTGGGATATCGACATTTTCTTTACATTGCCCAGGCTCCCTATAGCAGCACACTGCATATTTCGGACAAGGCCGGTAACGAAGAACTTTTCTTCATGAACCGCGACATCATCCAGGCAATACGAGACGTGGAGAAGGATATCAAAATCTATCCTGTCTTCTGCGATAAATACTACGTGGTCAATCATAGACGAAAGGGACGGACGCCGCAAAAGGTTGACTCGCTTTATATTGATGATATCGGCGAACTCTCTCACCTAGTGAACGATCCAAGCAAACGTTCGCTGGTCTTCTTTAACCTCTTCAGTGGTGCTAGTGTGAGGGCTCAGGTCTATAACGGGGTCATGTCGTATGCGACCCTGATGAATGTCTATGAGAACGATCCCACCTACGACCAGTATATCTGGTCTGACATTTTGGGGAGGAGCATACCAGGATCGTTAAAAACAGAGCTGCTTGATTTTCTGACCTTGTTGCATTTTGCCCGTTACGAAAAACCACGGGATTTTGGATTTAAACTCGATCCCTACAAGCGCATTATTGGTGATACATCAATAGGCAAAGTCAGCATCTTCCCAAACATGAAAGGCAGTGTGCGCTTTAATGCGCTTGCATTTTTGACATTGGTCAGAGCTGTTTTGCATGCGCATAGATAGAGAGGGAACAGATGGAAGAGCAGGACGTGTCCTTTGACCATGACCGTGAAAAACGCAGTCGTTTTGCCACCGATCTGGGAAGACTCTTTGAGATCGGGTTTAATACTGGATTGTTGGCTGCCATCCGGCACAAGAAGGCACTGGTTTCTCACTTTGACGATCGCTACCAACACGATCTTAGTCACTTGAGCTTTCCTGTACTGGCGGAGGTGATGTACAAACGGCAGGGAATCGTCAGTTCCTGGGATAAAGGGACACTGGAGCGCTGGCTACTCTTCTTTGTACAAAAGGGCTTTCTTGCCGGTGAGAACTTTTTTGCAGAGTATCTCCAATCGTTCGCCCATATCGATCCCTATGCAACGCGAGAAATCGTCTATTTGCAATGCAATTTCTATGGCGAGAATAGTTTTGGCACGTATACGAAGAACGACCAAAGTGTCGCGCAGGAGCTGATGGAGCAGTTTCACCAGCAGGGCTATACCTTTTCATGGACAGACGATAACTTCCGCACGTACAGCAGTAAAGGTAATTTTCTCAAAGCTGATACCCTGCTATTGCTGAAAGTCGGTAAACAGTGGCGTATTCTGAGTGTTGACGAGTCCGTGTTCTCAATCAATGCACTTGCAGAGGCAACGGACCTGACCAGCATCGAGCACATACGCAGAATGCTGGCGCGAGAAATACACTATGTGCGTTCAAAAAGCGTCTTTGCTAATTTGAGCTTTGATACTGATGTTGAGACGGCCTCGACTGAAATCATATCTGGCAAGTTGCAACATTATTTTACGGCGTTTAAACGCAAGGATAAAGAAAGCGCCAAGTTCATTCAAGCTGCCAGTTATGCTTACAGTTTCTACGACTTCCTCACCGAGAAAGGTATTCTTGCAGCCAACGATGAGGTCATATTGAACGTCGTTGGCTATACAGACCGCGGTATGAATGCGATGACGGTCAGGAAAGAACAAATCCAACTCCTGGCAACCTGTGCGGAAATCTATAAAAAGCATGAGGCAGATGAGGAAATTGCGGGTGCACGCCACCACGTCCTGGAGACCATCCAGCGAGCGGCGGCAAAAAGCTTTATCGATGGGAGAACTTTCACGAACAGGCTGGTTCACCTTGCCGATGATGATGAAGGAGTACGTTGGCTCGAGCACACGGAAACGCTGGAGGACTTTGTTAACACACGTAGCCCGCTTGACCTGGCATGCCTTAGTGCCGAGGTGCGTAACCGCCTGGAACCGGGAGAGTACGAGGGAAGGCATATACTGGATATTCATGCTGCCCTCACGAAAAAAGAATTGGCCGGTCACACGCCCTATCTCTTTTTAACGGGGAACCCTGGTATCGGCAAAACCACTGCAATCGTGAATTATTTGAAAACCCGAGCGCGGCAGGGAGAGGGCTTTCTTTTCCTCTATATCAGTCCACGTAAGCAGGTCAACCTCGATATTATCAAGAAATTTCAAGAAGATACAGGAGAACCTCCCTGTGAAAACCTGTTTGCCCTGACAACAAATTCGCTCATCATCCGGAACAATCATACTCATCCGACCGTTCATTATTATTCTCAGCAACGACAGGATACCTTCCGGGCGAACGGAGTTGAGTTCCTCTGCGCAGAGGGAGAACGAGCGAAAGAGCAGCGTACCTCGCGACGGCATCTGGAGGAGATCCAGGAGGGGCTGCTCATAGACAAAGGCGAGCGCATCAGTGGGGTGCTGAGTAGCTTGTGCCGAGCCCTCCAGGCATCAATCACCACACTGGAGCCAAAGGCGATTGTGGCGACTGTCGCCATTCAATCACTCAAACGTACGAAGAGTGGAAAAGATACCCTCCAGCACCTTGAGATGATCTTCCAGGGAGCATATAGTACGCATGGCGGCGTTATTCCTGCCCAGATGGAGAAAATTGGTAAACGGATTCAACACCTGTTTGTAATGATCGATGAGGTGACCGGTGATGAGAGTGGGGCTGAGTTTCTCGAAGGAATCCATGCGTTTTTACACAAATATGACCTGATCGACTCGAAGTATGGCATCAATACTAAGATTATCGTTGCTGATGCCTCTATTATTGATCCCCAGATCATCCAGCGGCACCTTGCAGAGACAACCTATGAACCCAACAAAATCTATTTTCGACGTGTTGTTTCTCAGGAAGCTCCCCCGCCCCTTTCTATCCAGCCGTTTACCTTTAAACGCAAACCCGCTGTCGTTATTAACGCGAATGCCTATCCAGCGGGCAAACTACATGTCACCTACAAGGTCAGTGTAGATGTGCTTCGCTATGATGAAGAGACCTTTACTGAACGGAGCAAACAACTCCGTCAAGAGGTGCAATCTTGCATCACCAAAGATATTGTAGCAGTCATGGATCAGCCTGACCCGCCCCAGGTTCTGGTATATATTCAGGATAAACAACGCCTGGCACAGTTGATTCAGGAGATCAGCAAAGTACGCGATGGAGCATTTCATGTGAACCAGGACTACCTGGAGATCCATGCGAATATCTCGGAGGAGGATAAAAAATCTATTGCGGAGATGCAACACAAGGTCAATGTTGTCTTTATGACGGCTTCGGCAAGCCGTGGCCTTTCTTTCCACAGGGCGAGGCACATTCTGGTCGATATCCCTCATTTTGAAATTGAACAGAACCTGATGGAGATTCTCCAGGTGATCTATCGTGGGCGCGGAGGCGATTATGATCAACAGGAAAAATGGCTCACGTTTTACCTCGCTGACGGTATAATCTATACTGACACAGCAGACCGGGAATTATCGGTACGCGAAAGCATGCTCCATTTGCTCAATGTGCTATTGATTCTCAAAACCTCTATGATGACGCGCATCGTGGGAAGCGGGAAGCTTGGAGTAAACCAGCAGTTTATGATGATCCCAATTGGCGGAAAATCAGTTTCTGCAGCCGGTGATACTTTTACCTCCCGGATGAGTCGACTGATCAAAGAATTACAAGATGTCTCACACAGCAATTGGAAAGATCAGCGTTTAACATACGTTTCCGAAAGCCTTACACATATCCTGAGCGATGCACGCATACGCTTGATTGCAAGCAACGATGGACGGAAGCAGGCTGATGACGAGTCGGCGGGGCAGGCCTATCTAACGCTGCTCCCCCTGTTTGCACACAACTTTTCCACTGCGATCGGTAAAGGATTTCAACACCTCTTAGATCTGCCTGCCCTGGAGAAAGGATATGTTTCAGGCAACCTGTTGGTGGTACCAATCGGTGGAAAATCGATGCAAGAAGAGTATTGGATGGAGGTGGAAGATGTATTCGAACAGAAGGACCGGAAACTCGACCTGCTTACTTGTATGCGTGAACTCAGCAAAGATCGCCATTACCCGGAAAGCATGCAAATGGCCCTGAAAGATGCGATAGCATTGATAGAATCTCTCAGACAGATCCCGGAGACAAAAAGGCCTCATTACCAGCAGGAGAGTGATCATTCTGATCAACACTATGCGCTGCCGCTGGTAGCGTTTCTTACATACGATGTGATGAAAGCCTACTTTGGAAGCAAACCCGAACGGGAAGAGCAGACCGAAGCATCATTTCGTGCATTACTTGCTTCCTATGTACGTACACTCTATCCAGCGGATAGCATACTACCTATCGGCAAAAGCTACGATGTGTTTCCGTTTGTGGTATTTCGCTGCCTCAACCTTGCCGAAGCACGCCGCAAGATGTTTACGGACAAATATCTCTTTATGTCGCATGAGTTCAATATTCTGAACATGTTGTTGTCAAGCAAGGAATAGGCTCAGCAGAGAATAGTGATGGAATGGACATGTGCCAATTGTCACGCGGTTGAGACGCAGGATGAACGATACAGGAAGAAGGGGATACGCTTTTAGAGTGGAGCCGGTGGGGAGGATCGAACTCCCGGCCATCGCTTTACAAGAGCGACGCTCTACCACTGAGCTACACCGGCAAATTACTTGAAGCAGTTACTTCTATGAACAGTCTTGTGAGGCGTCAAGAAGTAATTGACGTAGACGATTTTACCTCTCACGTGCCTGGTGTGTCAAGCGTTTTTTCTACGCGCCCAGGGTTTTTCGAAAGTCACCTCTCGAGATCTTTGCTCGCGCCTGCGGCGCTCGCAGAGATTTAATTGTTGAGTTTGTTGCGAGCTGTCAGCTCGCAACAAACTCAACAATTATTTTGCAAATTAACTTGACGACTATGGGGCGGAGCTTGCCGCAGTCCTGTGGCCTAGCGGTCTGGCGCGCTCAACATTGTCACGAGATGTCCGTCGGGGGGGTGAACAGAGAAGATGGACCCGAACGGTTGGTGTACGATTGCTGTTGGCTCTATACCCTTGCTGATATAAGAGGAACGCAGCCCCTCGAGATCGCCCGTTTTGAAGTACAATTCGACGCTGCCAGGTTTGGGAGTTGCCGCCGTCGCCTGAACGATACCAAAACCAATATTGCTTTGTCCATCAACGAGGTTGCGGAATACAGGAGAATTCTGCGCTGGATCGTGGCCAAAGCCGAGCTCCTGGGTGAAGTAGGCGAGCGAAGCTTCAAGGTCTGAAACGCTGCCTGCCCTTGCCTTGCAGTTCGAGTACGATTGCTAAAAGGCGGTCGGTTCGGTTCATATGTTCACTTTCGTTCGTCCAGGGCCTGGTTGGCCAGCGCGTCGGCGAGGTGGTTCTCGGCGCGTTCGATATGGGTGAAGGAGACAGCGGGAAGTTCGGCTGCGAAGTGGCGGGCCTCTTCGTGGAGTGGAAGCAGGTCGTCATGGCGGACTTTGTAGCGGCCGTTCATCTGGTTGACGACGAGTTCGCTGTCCATGTAGACGCGCACGGCCGCGGGATGATACTTCGCGACGGCTTTCAGGCCGAGGATGAGCGCCTGGTACTCGGCCTGGTTGTTGGTGAGGCGGCCCAGGTATTTTTTGCCGCGCGCGAGCAGTTTGCCCTGTGCATCTTCGATGATGACTCCGGCGGCCGCGTGGCCCGGGTTGCCGCGCGCCGCGCCATCTGTACGCAAGATTAATGTCTGGTTGCGTGGGATCATGCGTGTTCCTTGTCAACGGTCGTAATACAGGATGCGCCCGCAGTTGCTGCATGTCTGTAGCTCGGCGCTGGTGCGTACATGCTGCAATTGGCTGGGGGAGAGAATGACCCTGCACCATTGACACAAACCCTGCTCGACTTTGGAGACAGCGCGTCCCTGCCGGGTGCGGCGGATATTGTCGTAGCGGGTGAGCAGGCCTGCATCGAGCCTGGCTGCCACCTGCTCGCGCTTTGCCCGGGTCTCTTGGCCGCGCGCCTCCAGTTGATCGCGGCGTGCCAGCAGGGCGGCGCTTTGAGTGACCCAGGTTTCTTCCGCCTGGCCCAGTTCCGTAGCTATGCGCTGTACCTTCTCCTGCATTGAGTCCGCGGCTTCCATGGCTTCCAGGGTTTTTTCCTCCTGTTTGTCCTGCTGGAGCCGCAGGTGCAGGATTTCCTGTTCGAGGGCGTTGAGTTCTTTGGGGTTTTTTACGACTCCGCTGTAGAGACGTTGTTCCTGTGCTTTGAGGCGGCGTCCCAGGTCTTCGAGTGCCCACTCTGCATCGCGCTGCGCCTGCGAGGCGCTCTGTAGTTGTTTCTGCGCGGTTTTCTGCTCAGCGCGCAACTGCTGCAGCGCGGCATTGCCCTGGAGGGAAGTCGCTACTGTTTGCTGCTCGTTTGAGATGCGTTCCAGTTCGAAATCGAGTTGCTGCAATTGATATAGTGCGGCAGCTATCTGTGTCGTGCTCATAGGCAGGCGATCTCCTTTTACGCGAGCTGACGCCATCGAGGTGAGGCTCTTATTGTATCCTCATATCATAAAGAGGGCAAGGCCGGTATGTTACCATGATATTAACACATATTTTAGCGCTAGATCATATTTCGCCCATGGAAGCAGAGTATACTGAGAAGAAGGTTTGGCTCTATCCGAAATATTACAATGAGGAGGAAAGCAATGCAGGTTATTCGCTGGCAGGAGGCGAGGGTGCCTCAAGAGCAGGAACTGTGCAGACGCATGCGGGAGGAGGGGTTATCACCCTATAGCTGGTCGAATGGACCCGGCGATAGCTACGCGGTGCATAGCCACAACTACGAGAAAGTACTGTATTGTGTACGCGGCTCGATCCGTTTCACGCTGCCTGATATGCGTGATGCAGCAGGCAATATAAGCGCGGTAGACCTGGCTCCTGGGGATTGCCTGGTCCTGCCTGCCGGTACGCGGCATGGCGCGCTGGTTGGCTCCCAGGGCGTGACCTGCATGGAGGCTCCACGTCATCAGGGCGTGTAGTTGTGATATACTCAGTGCAACGTAACGGGCATGTGTAGCCTGTACGCGGTGGCCAGATTCGATATCCAAACTACGAAAAGGAGTAATGAATGGGACGACTTGATGGACGAGTTGCCTTCATCACCGGAGCAGGGCGAGGGATAGGCGCGGCAACGGCGCTACGCATGGCCGAGGAGGGCGCTCGCGTAGCGCTTGCAGATGTGGATACCGAGGGCTGCGAACAGGTAGCAGCGGAACTTGATCGCCTTGGCACGGAGGGACTGGTGGTGGCCTGCAATGTAGCGGACAGCGCTATGGTGCAGGACGCGGTGGATAAGACGGCCAGCCATTTCGGGCGGCTGGATATTCTGGTCAATAACGCGGGAGTGACGCGCGACAACCTGCTCTTCAAGATGTCGGAGGAGGATTGGGATACGGTGATGGGGGTTCACCTCAAGGGGGCGTTCCTGTGCAGCCGCGCAGCGCAGGCGTACATGGTGAATCAGAAATACGGGCGTATCGTCTCGCTCTCCTCGGCCTCCGCGCTGGGCAATCGCGGGCAGGCGAACTATTCTTCTGCCAAGGCAGGCTTGCAAGGTTTTACGCGCACGTTGTCCATTGAACTTGGACCTTTCGGCATCACCGTGAACGCGGTCGCTCCTGGCTACATCGACACCGAGATGACGCGCGCCACTGCACGGCGGTTGGGGCTGGATCCGCAGGTGATGCAGCAAGAGGCGGCCAAGCGCATTCCGGTACGCCGTGTCGGCCAGCCGCGCGATGTTGCCAATGTGATCTGCTTCCTGTGTTCCGATGAAGCCAGCTTTGTCAACGGCCAGATTATCTATGTATCGGGTGGGCCATCCGAACGCGGTTAAGGGCTTGAAAGGGAGAACATGCAGTCCGCGGAGCGCCGGAAGGCAATTATCGTTCTTGATTTTGGATCGCAGTACAGCAGGTTGATTACCCGTCGTGTGCGCGAGTGCCATGTCTACAGCGAACTGGTAGCGGCGACAACTACGCTGGCGGAACTGCAACGGAACCCGCACCTGGATATCAAAGGCTTTATTTTGTCGGGTGGGCCAGCGAGCGTCTATGATGTGTACGCGCCCACCTGCGACCCCGCTATTCTCCAGAGCGGCCTGCCGGTGCTGGGCATTTGCTACGGGATGCAACTGCTGGCCCAGCAGCTCGGCGGCCACGTGGCGCATACAAGCGGGCGGCGCGAGTATGGCCCCGCTACGATCGAAGTTGCTGCGGAAGCGGCGGGTGATCCCCAGGTTTTTCGCATTTTTGCGGGGATTGATGGGTCTGCTGGAGGAACGGAACAAGCACAAATAGGAGCGCCGTTGTGCCTGCGGGTGTGGATGAGTCATGGGGATAGCGTGGCGGAGCTGCCCGAGGGCTTCAGCGTGCTGGCGAGGACGGAGAGTAATCCGGTGGCGGCGATGGCCAATGCGCAGGGGATGGTTGGCTTGCAGTTCCATCCCGAGGTGACGCATACGCCGCGAGGGAAAGAGGTTATACGCAACTTCCTCTTTCGTATCTGCGGCTGCGAGCCTGGATGGACGGTCGGTTCGGTGATCGAGGAGGCGATCGAGCAGGTACGCCAGCGCGTTGGCACGGGCCGGGTGATCTGCGGCCTGTCGGGCGGGGTAGATTCGGCGGTGGCGGCGCTGCTGGTCCACCGCGCCGTTGGCGAACAGCTTACCTGTGTCTTTGTGGATACGGGGTGCCTGCGAGCGGGCGAGCGAGAGCAGGTTGTGGAAACATTCAGCCGTGTACTGCATATCCCACTGGTGGTTGTGGACGCGAGACAGCGCTTCCTGGCGCGGCTGGCCGGGGTAATCGATCCCGAGCGGAAGCGCAAGATCATCGGCGAGGAGTTTATTCGCGTCTTCGAGGAAGAGGCCGAGCGGCTGGAGGAGCAGGGCGGTCCAATTAACTTCCTGGCGCAGGGGACGCTCTATCCCGATGTGATCGAGAGTACCAGTCACGATACGGCCGCGACAGCGACGCGCATCAAGACGCACCACAACGTGGGCGGCCTGCCGCAGGAGATGAGCCTGCAGCTGGTTGAGCCGCTGCGCGTGCTGTTCAAAGACGAGGTGCGCGAGATCGGCCTGGCGCTCGGACTGCCGGAAGAGTGGGTGTGGCGGCATCCTTTCCCGGGTCCCGGGCTGGCGATTCGCGTGATCGGGGCGGTTGACGAGGAGAGACTGGAGACGCTGCGGGCGGCGGACGCGATCGTGATCGAGGAGATTCGTCGCGCGGGAGTGTATCGGGAACTGGGGCAGGCCTTCGCGGTGCTGACGCCCCTGCAGAGCGTCGGCGTGATGGGCGATGGAAGAACGTATGCCAACGTGGTGGCGGTGCGGGCGGTCACGACCGGTGATTTTATGACGGCGGACTGGGCGCGGCTGTCGCCGGAACTGCTGGCGCGTATCTCCCATCGCATTGTGAACGAGGTGCCGGGGGTCAACCGCGTTGTGTACGACATCACCTCGAAACCGCCCGCGACGATTGAGTGGGAGTAGTTTCACCAGGAAATTTGTTTTTAGTCGATACGCGGCGGTCCCTGTTTGATGCGCGTGCGTACATCGTTCGCCGTCACGCCATCGCCCCAGCGAGCTTCCAGCCACCAGGTTATGCCCGCCTCTACCCATGGGCGCACGATGGCGGCTGCCTGTTCATGGTCATCCCCAGGCGTCTCGCCCTCCCACACGATATCAAAGGGGGTTGTCAACGCGCGCTGCTCGTCTACGAAGGCCTTCATGGCCAGGCATGCGTATCTCCTCCTGAAGGGGAATCATTCGTCTAGTAGTAGGCAGACAAAGTATACATGATGCTTGTTGACAACATTTGTCATATTTCAGATTAGTCTACCTAATTTTTGCCCAAATTAGCGACACAGTGGTTGAGACGCGGTGAAAAGGGGCTTCTACAATACCAACGTGAACCTCTCTAGAGGAGGTTGGCTCTACTCACTCACAATCCTGCTCACAGGATTGGGCTTTCAAGCCATCTGAATAGCTTGTCGCTAATTTGGGCTAAATTTGGGTAGTCTAGCGATCTGCAATTTTGTTTATCAACACAGGGAGACACGGCAGTAAAAATGGAGTTCGAGATATTAGCCCGTGGCCTGTACAGGCCCGAGCAGGTTGTGATCACCTATGACCCTGTGCTGAGGATGCCTGTTGATGACGCGATACAGGGTTGGATGGACGACCTGTGGCAGCAGAAGCTGGCTATAGCACACGAGAAGGGTGTGCGGTTATTCGATGCTCCCCTGTTCAGGTTGGTGAAGGTGGAGACGGGTGTGGAAGGGCGGGGGCAAGGAGGGCAATGGGAGATGGCCGGGCGAGGGCAAACAGAGCGAGAGCAAACAGGGCGGG
>WNFB01003872.1_pt1 | contig 13257 bp, 13 predicted proteins | sample 5400501 | NCBI WGS metagenome assembly WNFB01 (sample SAMN13153341, study PRJNA577476) | soil metagenome | isolation source: 200 cm saprolite under Douglas fir tree site 2 hole 1 | place: USA:California | collected 2015-04-18
TACCAAGTCGGGCGGATCGGTCGGAATGCCCTCAAACGGGCCAAGTTCCTCCTGGACCATGCGCAGGCCAATGTGATGGGCATCGTCTTGACGAACGTGAAATCTGAGGTCACGCCGGACTACGGCGTCTACCGTTACGAATATCGCTGACGCGGCAATAGGAGCCGACATCCCATGCATGCGTCGATGGTGAAACCGCAAGATGCCGTCATCGTCTCGGTGTTGGCCGCCGTGCTCGCACTCGGCCTCACGCTGGCGACCCCGACAATCGGCTTACAGGTCGTCTTCGGTTTTCTCATTGTGCTGGTGGCCTTCACGTCGGTTCCCGCCTCGCTCTTCCTTCTGATTTTTTCCATGCTGCTCTCTCCGGAAATCGCGGTCGGGCGAGTGGAGGGGAGAGGCGTCGGCGCACGAGAACTTTCTTTGCGTGTCGACGATCTCTTGCTCGTGATCATCGGATTCAGTTGGCTGGTCAAGACAATCATCTATCGCGATCTGGCTCTCATTCGCGAGACCCCGATCAATCGTCCCATCGTCTATTACATGCTGGTCTGTGTGCTCGCGACGCTGATCGGCGTCATCGCCGGTCGCGTCCGTCCGCTCACGGGATTCTTTTTCATCCTGAAATACTTCGAATACTTCTTTGTGTTCTTTATGGTCGTCAATCATGTGTCGACCAAACGACAGGTCGTCAGTTTGGTGACGGCGTTGCTGGCGATCTGCTTCTTAATTAGTGTGTATGCGATCGTTCAGATTCCAAGCGGACAACGGGCGAGCGCGCCGTTTGAAGGGGAAAGTGGCGAACCCAATACCCTCGGCGGTTACCTGGTCTTTATTATGGCGATTGTCATGGGGCTCTTCCTCCACTTGAAGTCCGGACCGATTCGGGTGATGCTCGTGCTTCTCATGGGGTTCATCAGTCTGGCTCTCATGGCCACGCTCTCTCGCTCGTCCTACCTGGCCGCGGGTGTCCTGATGCTGGCTGTGGCCTCGACACAATGGCGGCGCCCTGGTGCGGTCGCACTCATACTCCTGCTCGCAGTCGTTCTTCCTTTCGTCGCGCCTGCAAATGTGAAGAATCGGGTCAACGAGACGTTCTTCGGACGTCAATATGGGGGCGAAATCGTAGTGGGGCGCGTTGGGTTGGATCTCTCCACGACAGAGCGGCTGCGTTCCTGGCAATATGTGCTGAAAGATTGGCTCCACAGTCCTGTGCTCGGCCGCGGTGTGACCGGCTATGCCTGGGCGGACGCCCAATACGTCAAGATCCTCGGCGAAACGGGTCTCGCCGGCCTCGTCGCGTTCATCTTCCTGATCGTCCGTTTGTGGCGGCGCGCACGAGAGACCTTTCTGGCCGAACAGGATCCATTTTGTAAGGGATTGGCCCATGGATTGTTACTCGGCATGGTGGCCATGCTCGCACATGGCATCGGAGCCAACACCTTCATTATCATCCGCATCATGGAGCCCTTCTGGCTGTGCGCCGGGCTCGTCATGATCCTGCCACGTCTGACATCGGAGCAGACGAACCCCGCCCCTCAGCGAGCGCTCGTATGAGGTGGTTCCTCTTCTGTTATTGGTATGAGCCGGATGCACCATCCGATCCCGTAGGGCTCGTCCGTCTCTGGACCTTGGCGCGGCAGCTCGTCGAACGAGGCGACAGCGTGACAGTCCTTCCTCCACGGTATCGATCCTCGTTGCTCCAGCGAGGATTCTCGACCGCGCCGATTCCGCTCCTTCCTTGGCCTGTGTTGCGTCCGATTTCCTACGCGGTTCTCTCCTGTATCGTCGGTCTCATGCGAGCCTGTCGGTCGAAACCGGACGTCGTGTATTACCGGTGGATGGACAGTCCACATCCGTTGTTGTTAGCGAAACTGGTCGGAGCGCAGTGCGTCTGTGAAGTGAACGGGGAGCCGGTGCCTGATTGGTCAGAGACCGACCGCAGACTCAAGAGGAAACTCAAACACTGGCTGGCGTCCTTCGCCCTCAGCCGCTGCGATCGCGTGGTCGTCCTGACCGATGGATTACGCGATCTCGTCGTTCGTCGCTATCGTGTTGCCGCTGAGCGAGTTGCCGTGCTGCCGAGTGGAACGGATACAGGCTTGTTTATCCCTCAGGAGGCAGCGGCATGTCGGCGTCAAATCGGGTTGGGGCTAGACCGGGACTACATCGGTTTTGTCGGGAGTTTCTACCGCTATCAAGGATTGCAGTGTTTGTTGGATGCGTTGGCCATCATCCGAAGCACCAGACCATCCGTGCATCTACTTTTGGTTGGTGACGGAGAAGCCGCCCTGGAGTTGAAGCAACAGGCAGATCGTTTGGCACTGAATCCGTGTATTACCTGGGCCGGCAGGATACCCTATCAGGAGGTTCCCACGTGGATTGGTGCCGCGACGCTCTGTGTGGCTCCGTTCCGAGGGGACCGGGGCGAAACGTCTCCGGTCAAAATCTTTGATTACCTTGCCTGCGGAAGGCCCGTGATCGCCAGCGCGATCCCCTCTGTCTCCGCCACGTTTCTTCAAGAGGCCGGAGTCGCCTTGGTTCCGCCGGACGATCCGGCCGCATTGGCTCAGGCGGTGCTGGTACTCTTGAACGATCCGGACCGGCAGGTCCGCATGGCATCCATTGGACGGCGCTTTGTTGAACAAAGGTTTAGCTGGACACACCTCACCAATCGCTTGAGAGAGTGGCTTGCCACCGAGCAGGCGCCGATACACCATGCGCATCCTCGTGTTCTGTGATGAAGACCTGAGCATTGCAGCAGGCGGAGCCCGGCAGGTGCTTGAATTTGCCAAGGCCCTTTCGCTACGCACCCATACCATCCGGATCGTGGCGCCCCAGCCTGCTCAAGGGCATCAGCTCGCGCAGGAGTTCGCCTCGCTGTCGTTCCGGCCCGTGTCTGTCTGGCGGGTGGCTGGTCTTCGGCCCGTCTCGTTTCTTATTGCTTCATGGAATGTCTTGCGGCATGAGCTGACGTCGTGGGGGCCGGACGTGCTGCTTTGGTTCGATTCGCCAGGGCAGATGGCCCCGCTGCTTGCCCTGTCCAACCATGCCTGTGCGAGCGTGCTATTTGTAAATGGTTTGCCAGAGGAAGAGGTGCAAGGGATCTGGCGGCTCCCGTTCGTGCGATGGGTGCTTCGCGCTGCGTTGAAAACAGCTGCGCGCCGTGTTCAGGCGGTGGTGAGCATCTGCCGCGAGATCGTGACACAGATGCAAGACGCCTGGGGCGTCCCACCGGAGCGTTGCCACGTGATTCGCAACGGAGTTGACGAGGATCGCTTCCATCCTCAATCGCATGATGCTGCCAGGAAAGTCCTCGGACTTCCTGTCACAGGTCCCTATGTCGGATTTGTCGGCGGATTCTTTCCCTGGCATGGGTTGGAAACGTTGATCGAAGCCGTGCCTTTCGTGCGTGACAAGGTCCCCTCCGCCACGTTTTTGCTGGTGGGAGAAGGCCAAACAAGGCACGCGCTCGAACAGCTTGTCCAGCAACAAGGATTGATGGATATCGTCCACTTTGTCGGTCGGGCCGATTGGGCACAGGTGCCGACCTGGATTGCGGCCTGCGATGTCTGTGTCGTGTTGCATCGGCAGACTCGATCCTATCCCGGTGATTCTATGAAATTGTGGGAATATCTGTCCTGTGGGCGCCCCGTGGTCACGACAGTTGGGCCTGGATACGGAGAGACGGTGGAGGCCATCGGCTGTGGGCTCGCAGCGGAGCCAGACGATGCGCAGGATTTGGCCCGGCAATTGGTCCGTCTTCTTGAGGACCCTGATGAGCGAATGAAGATGGGTGAACGAGGACGGATGGCAGTGATCCAGGCCCATACGTGGGGAGCACGTGCCCAAGAATTGGAACACGTGTGCAGCGCGGTGCTTACTGCGATGCGGCGAACAACATGATAACCAGCCGTGACATGGTAATGGCAGAACCCCAGGTCAAACAGGATAGGGCTGAACCAACCCCGCTTCGTCTGCGCCACCGGATCCTCCAGGCTGGTGGATGGGCTGGGGCGGGATTTGTGTTGGATAAAGTGATCGCAGCGATCCAGCTCATGGTGGTGGCACGCCTGTTAACTCCGGCCGATTTCGGCGTGATGGCTGCATCCGCCACCATCGTCCTGGCATTCATGACAATCAGTGAACTGGGCCTTGAATCGGCCTTGATTGCCAAGGCTGAGGTTGACCGTGAGGATTTAGCTGTCGCGTGGACCGTAGCGATTGCACGAGGAGTCGCCATGGCAGCCTGTCTCTGGGTAGCGGCCGATGTGATCGGCCAGGCCATGCAGATGCCTCAACTGGCGTCGTTGTTGCGGGTGCATGCCTGGTTGCTCGTGCTGCAAGGGCTACAGAGTCCGGCGATGGCAATCGTTATAAAGAACCTGAATTTGCAGCGGCGTGTCACCATGGATCTCGTCCGACGCGTGATTGAAGCCGGCGCGATCATCGCGCTCGCGTTGTGGCTCCGCAACGTATGGGCACTATTACTGGGGCAGTTGGTCGGGATGTGCGTGGGCAGCCTCCTGTCATTCTGGGTGGCACCGTTCCGGCCACATCTGTCGCTCTACCGCCCTGCACGCGATTATTTTTTGGGCTATGGAAAACAATTGAATGTGACGACGCTCTGTATCTTCGGCGTCATGAGTGGGGGAGAGTTGGTCATCGGTCGCGTACTCGGCCAAGACGAGTTGGGTTTCTATCAGATTGCGCTGGCGATTCCTCTCCTGTTGGGTGTACGGGTCACGGTTTTGATCAATCAGATCAGCCTGCCCACCTACGCGTTGCTTCAACGGGATCGACTTGGTATGGGCCGCGTATTCGAACTTCAAATGGGCCTGGTTGGACTTATCTTCATTCCACTGGCGGTCGGCGTTGCGGTGCTCGCTCCGGTCATTGTGCCGGTGGCATTTGGTCCTCAGTGGCTCGCCATCGTCGAGCCACTCAGAATGCTCTGCTTGTATGCGGTCTGCGCCGGGTATTTGAGCGTCATGACCGCTTTGCACTATGGGGCGAGCCGGCCGGATCTCCAGATGAAGAGTTGGGGGTGGCAGTTTCTCTTCTACGCCCTGGTAATTGTGCCACTGACCATGGGTTTTGGTCTTACCGGCGCCGCCGCCGCGCTGGCCACCAGCTATGTGGTGGGAGTGCTGTTGCAAGGTATTGGGACCAGAGCCCTCATTGGAACCACTGTGGGTGCCACATTCTGGTCTGTTGGAAGAGCCTGCCTCCTCGCAGGGCTGCTTGCTGGGATTATTCTCCTGATGCCGGGAGCAACCTCAACGCTGCCGACCTCCTGGGTGCTGGTCTCCGCTTGTCTGGGCGGACTTGGACTCTATGGCTGGTATCTCTGGTCAGTGGAGATACCGAGGCTCAAAGTCCTGTGGGAGCAACACTGACGGCGATGGGGTCCATGTTGCATCTGATGAAAGCCTGGTGGAATCGTCGCTATCCGGACTGGGTGCCGGAAATCGCCTTGCGCTATCTGCCGGTGGTGGAGGAGATTCGCGCTCAGCCTGCGCGCAGCGCCATTTTAGAAGTCGGCGTCAATCGATCCGGCCTGACGACATATCTCCCAGTGCCGGTTGTCGGGGTCGATTGTGTGCTTGGGACCGTGCGCTTGCCGCTCGTGACTTCCGTCGTTGCGAAGGGCCACGCGCTGCCGTTTCAGACAATGGCCTTCGAATGCACCGTCAGTATGGACACGCTCGAGCATATCGAGGCGTCCGACCGGAACCAGTTTCTCGCTGAATTGATGCGAGTCACCAGGCGACGGGTCTATGTGGGCTGTCCAATGGGACAAGACGTGGAGGACACGGATCGGCAACTGCAGCACGAGTATCGACTGCACAAGGGCGAGTCGTTTCCATTTCTGGACGAGCATCTGGCCAACGGGCTTCCGAGACTGGAGGAGTGCTTGCCGTGATGCAGGCGGTCGCGCAACACAGCGGACGGCGAGTCCGCCTCTACACTCAGCCGAACGTGAACGTCCGGGTTCATCGGCTCTTACTTCGCTTGTGGATGAGAACGGACCGTGTAAGTTATGTCTTCCACCGGGCGGCCGTCTTGTTAGTCCATGTGCGGCAGTGGCTCAATGTTGGGTTATGCTATCGGCAGGTCGTGGTGGCGGAGTTCGAGCCGTGATGTCGACGAGCCTGCATACTGTCGCTGATCCGTCGGTCGATCTGTCGATCGCGATCGTGAGCTACAACACGAAGGAGATCCTATTGGATTGTGTGAGTTCCGTACAGGCCCACACGACGGCCATCGCCTATGAAATGATCGTAGTCGACAATGATTCGCGGGACGGAACGGTGGCCGCGCTGAAGGATGCCTATCCTGCCATGAGGATTATTGCGAATCCGGACAATCGGGGCTTCGCGAAGGCCGTAAATCAGGCCTTGGCCGTGAGCTGCGGCCGGCACGTGCTGTTGCTCAACAGCGACACGATTGTCAGGGATCAGGCCCTTGCGACCATGGTCGCGTACCTGGCCGATCATCTTGACGTCGGAGCGGTGAGTTGTAAGCAATGGACTGGAGACGGACACCTGAACCAAACCTGTTTTCCCTTTCCCTCCATTCGCGATCACTTGTTCTATTCGGCACTGTTCCAACGAATAGCCCCTACCATGCAAGCGGCCGCCGCGGCGACGCACGCAGTAGATTGTACGCAATCCCAAGATGTCGATTGGGCGAACGGGGCTTGCCTTATGGTGCGTACCGAGCTGTTGCGCCAGCTTGGTGGACTCGACGAAGGATTTTTTATGTATTTCGAGGACGTAGATCTTTGCCTGCGAATTCATCGACAAGGATATCGCGTGTACCATCTTGCGGAGGCGGAGATCGTGCACCTTGTTGGGGGGAGCAGCGGACGTGCTGTCGATCGATTGAACCTCGAGTGGGAGTTCAGTCGCATCCGCTATATCGAGAAACATTTCTCTCCGGTCAAGCGCTGGCTCATGAAAGGGTGGATCGCGGGCGGCACGGGATGGCGATTGGTGCAGTCGATGGGGTGTGCGCCAGCAGCGCACCGGCGCCAGCGGATACAGAGTTGCCTGATGACGATCCGTCGATTATGGAGTGGACCGCAGTCGGTCGAGCGGGTGCTTGTTCATTCCTCTGGACCGCAAGGGTAGGGAGAAGGACGATCTCATGGAACGCCGCGACGCCTATCCGACCGACACACAACACATCGTGAACTTGTCTGGATATGTGTGGGCAGCCAGGCAGGTCCCACAACTTGACCGGTTGCGGGTGCTCGATCTTGCCTGCGGGACGGGCTATGGATCCGACTATCTGAGCGGAAAGGCTGGTCGAGTCGTCGGGGTAGACTCCGCACCTCAGATCGTCACCCGCAACCGTGCCCGCTATGGTCATTCAGGCGCGTCGTTTTTGGCGATGGATGGTTGCGCGCTCGGTTTTCGGGACGAATCCTTCGACTGTATCCTGTCGCAAGATACGATCGAACATATCATGGATGATCGACGGTTCGTGGCTGAAGTCGCGCGCGTCTTACGCATGACCGGCACGCTGGTCATCTTTACGCCTCACGGGAAGGGTGTGGCATACAAGCCGGAAGACCCCTATCACGTGCGGGAGTACAACCAGGAGGAGTTTCGAGACATCCTGTCGCCATACTTTTCGACCATCCGCTGGTTCGGTCGCCGCCAAGGCGCGCGATTGAAAGTCGCTGAACGATCGATGGATGCCGTGCGGCGATTCGATCCGGGTGGCCTCCGCAATCTCGTTCCGCGCCCGATTCGGCATTGGCTCGGTGGTCTGGTCAGTCAGCTTCAGGGTGGCCCCACGTTGGAGGCAATCACCCCTGAAGATATTGAATATGAGGAAGGTGTGGCCGGCGATACGAATCTCATCGGAATTTGTATGAAATGACGCAGGTCAGCGACAAGAGTCTAGCCGGACGATGGTCTCCCACCGCGCTGTCGATGTTGGCCGGTGCCCTTGGGCTGCTGGCGCGAGCCTGGACTATTCTCCACACGGCACGACAAGGATATGCCGTCGATGATCTGTTCGATGCCTTGGCCTGGAATCTGGCGTCGCTGGGAGCGTTCACCATAGACGGCACGACGCCGTCGGCCCACGTCGGTCCGCTGTATCCTATCGTCCTGGCCGCTTTCTATAGCGTGGCCGGTCACCGACCCGAATGGGTGCCGTATCTGCACGTCGTCTGCGACGTCGGCACGAGCTTCTGTATCTTACGTGTCGGAGCGAGACTGTTCGGCCCTTGGAGCGGTGCGATTGCGGCGGCCGCCATGTTTCTCTATCCAGCCTATTGGACGTACGACCCTCGGATCAGGAGCGAAGGTCTGCTGACGCTGCTGATGAGCGCCTGGCTGTGGGCGACGGTTGTTTTTATCGATTCCCGACGGCTTCAGACCTTCGCCATAGCGGGGCTGCTCGCCGGATTGACCATTCTCTGCAAGCCGGCCGCGATGCTGCTTGGCATCGGCGTCGCCGCGCTGGCCTATCTGGGGACGGAGGTAGTAGGGATCAAGACCCGCTGCGCGACCGTCTATCTACTCGCCTGTCTGCTTATCGTGGTGCCCTGGACGATACGTAACTATCTGACGTTCGATGCAGTGATTCCTATCTCTGCGGGAATAGGCGCGGGTCTCTGGATGGGCAGCGATCCTCTTTCGCGGGGGAGTTGGCCCATGTCCTACGAGACCGAGGCACAGATTTGGGAGAGCGCCGGGATTACACCGTTGCCCTATGCCCATGCGATGTATGACGTGTCGACCGATCGGCTCTTGCGCGCGAAGGGATGGGCGCGCATTACAGAAGAGCCGGTTCGATACCTCTGGCTGACCCTGACACGGGCTTTCGATTTCTGGATCGGGAACTCGTTCTATCTGGTGAACTCGGATCTAGGGTTTGTGCAAGGGCTCACGGGGGATGCTGCCGGCCGAGGCTGGCTGGTAGCCACCTACAGCGTGGCGAAACGACTGCTGTTAATTCCTGGGTTGGTCGTGTTGGCGCTATGGAGTGCCTGGTCCCATCGGTCTCGTTGGCGGGAGCTCCTGCCGCTTTATATATTCCCGATTGGCCTGATGTTGGGCTACGTACCATTCACAGTGGAAGCTGGCCGGTATGCGCTGCCTGTGCTACCGTGCCTTATGGTCCTGTCAGTGGCGGTTCTGGCGCAGGCGGGTCTCCCGATGGTGTCTCTGTGCCGTCGGCAACCTCTTCCCATGAGGCCGTGAATCCAATGGGTTGTAACCTCACCAAAAGCCAATTCAATCGCCTGGTGCGAGCCTACCGACCCTCTCAGTACGAGACGTTTGGAGTGCAGGACGCGCGCTTCACCACGCCGATGAATCACGCATTGAAATGTCGTGATCGTTTCCATGTTGCGCTCCAAAGCGGATTGCAGCGGTTGCCGGACGGACCACAGACGATCGTGGATTTCGGTCCCTTCCCAGGCAGTCTGTTACGTCTCTTGCGTGGAATCGAGCCGACGAGAGCGGCCCGTCTGTTCGGTGCCGGGCTGATGGCCAGTCCCGAGTTCGTGCAGTTCATGAGGCAGGATGCCGATGTGGAGATTCTTACCGTCAACCTCGATCCGGTCGGGCAACACTTCACGTCCAAAGGGTACCAGGAAAAAGTCCCGTTACCCGACCATTCCGCGCAGCTCGTGTTTGCGCTTGAAATCGTCGAACACCTCACCTCGCCGTTTCATCTGATGACGGAAGCCTACAGAATTTTGAAGTCCGGCGGCCATCTCGTGATCACGACCCCGAATGTTACTCGCATCGGCAATATCTTCAAGCTGTTGATCGGTCGATCGCCCAACGATCGGCTGGCCCCTCCCGGCTACGACGATCCGAACGATGAATGGCGACCGCACGCGCGAGAATACGCGATGCATGAACTGGCAGAAATGCTGCGCCACGTCGGGTTTGAGATCGCTCTGTCACGGTTTTTTCTGGGCGAGGACACGCAGGACTGCCAACAGACCGCTTGCCAGAGCGCAATCGACTGGGCCAAGGTGCCGTTCCATCTCATCCCGCACTTGCGAGGGAGTCTATTAATCCTAGGGAGAAAGCCGTGACTCCGATCGTCCTCGCAGAACTGGCCGGGTCGGCGGCCTATGGAGGGGGTGAACGGTATCTGGAACTGCTATTTGACCGTCTCGACCGCGCTCGGTATCGAGCGTTGCTGATCTGTCCGGAGCCTGGTCCATTTGTGGGGCGTATGAAAAAGCGCGGTGTGGAAACGCATCTCGTCCACTTGGCGCCGCTGTTCAATCCCCTTGCCTTCTGGCGTTTGACGCGGTTGCTTGCGCGGGAGCGAGTGACGATTCTCCAAACGCACGGGGCCAGGGCGAACTTTTATGGAAGGATTGCAGGACGTTTGGCCGGTGTGCCCGTCATTATCTCGACGGTACATAATTCGCTGAAAGACTACGAGGTCCGTTCGCTCCGACGATGGCTCTATACATTCCTGTTGCGTCTAACGCTCCCTCTTGTCCATCAGATCATCTGTGTCTCGGATGCCAATCGCCGAGACCTGATCGAGGAGTGTCCGGCCGCGTCGGCGAAGACGCACACGGTCTACAACGGCGTGGACCCCTTGGCGTTTACTTCGCAGCCAGATCACCAAAGAGTCAGGCAGGAGTTGGGAGTGATACAGGGACCGGTGCTGCTCACGATCGCACGATTGACGGAACAGAAGGGCCATCGCTACCTCTTGCAGGCGCTTCCTTGCCTACTCGAAACATGGCCCCAGCTCTGCTGTGTGTTCGTGGGTGAGGGCGAGCTGCAGGATGCATTGCATCGTATGGCGATTGACCTAGTTGTAGAACGGGCCTGTCGGTTTGTGGGGGTCCGTGAGGACATCGCCGATATCCTGGCCGCGGCGGATCTGTTTGTGCTGCCGTCTCTTTCCGAGGGATTTCCCTTTGTGTTGCTGGAAGCACTGGCCATGGGTCTTCCGGTAGTCGCGTCGCAAGTCAACGGTGTTCCGGAATTGATTGGAGACCATAAGACAGGATTGCTCGTGCCACCGCGAGATCCCCAGGCATTGGCGACGGCCATTCGAGAAGTGCTGAGCGATTCGACCGCTGCATCGAAGATGGGCGCAGCAGGGCGAGCCGTGGTGGAGGAGCGGTTCACAGTGGATCGCATGGTTGCGAATACGATGGCGATCTTTGATGCGGCGGTGCAGGACGCGGGTGTGCGATCACCCGTCCAGAAACGGGTGCCGGCGTGATGACGGCAACCATGCCAGAGACAGAACAGATCGTCTGCCCCTGTGGCAGTAGGGCGATGCCGGTCGATGTGTTTCAGACCCCAACCAGACGCTATGTGCGTTGTCCCGTCTGTGATCTCGTGTTTCTGAATCCTCGTCCGCTGAGAACCCTGGTCGAGGAGTTTTACCGTGAAGACTACGACGAGGCTTACGGTGAAGCTGAGGCGTCGTCGGATCGCAACCCGGTTTTTGAGAGTGTCGCGCGCCGTCTTGGCCTATACCGGCAACCTCCCGGTCGGCTGCTCGATGTAGGCTGTGGAGACGGCGCGTTCTTGTCACTCTGTCAGTCGGCGGGATGGACCTGTTATGGGCTGGAGTTGTCGAGGAAAGCGGCCGCGCGCGCGGCTCGTCGTCAGGTGACGGTACTTCCGTCCGATTGGTTGGAACAAACCGGGGAGCGCGAACTGTTCGACGTGATCACCCTCGTGAACGTATTGGAGACGGTGACGAGTCCGGCGACCCTCTTACGACAGGTTGCAGGCGCACTGACGCCATCGGGCCTCATCGTAATCAGAGCAACCAATGGGGTATTTCATCTCCCGATGCGGACACCGGCCCGGTGGGTCGGGTCCCGCTCTGATCAGGCATTTCATCTTTTCCTCTATTCGCCTCAGACGCTCCGTTCGTTGCTGAAGGGGATCGGATTGCAGACCATCGCGATCTATAATTCGGTGCCGAGTCGAGGGCCTCTCACCCCGGCAAGTCCGTGGATGAGTCGCCTAAAGTGGCGGATTGGTGCGACGGCGTTCTGGTCCTGTGCGGAGGTGCTCTATAAGGTGACTGGGGGGCGCATGGTCTGGGCCCCATCGTTTGAGCTCATTGCCGAGCGGGGTAATGGATTGTCATGAGTACATCCCATTGGTTCAGACACCGGCGGTGGCGGCGCTCAATCAGATTTTTGGGCATCATCGTTGCGCTCTGCCTGCTTGGCGCATTAGCCACGCTCGGAGTGCGGTCGCTGCTGACGTCGGTGGGGTCTGCCAAACATATCCGATACGAGCCGGTCGACGTGCCGCCTCAGGAGGTCTCGCCCCGCCACCAGAAGGAGCGGGAGGAGTATGAACGGCGAGAGCGAGTCTTGACGGAGAAGAGTCGGTAGCCGCGTTAATTTGGAGTCGCCATTCCATGTGTGGTATTTGCGGCCTTGTGGGGGACAACGATCCGGTCCTGCTTGACCGGATGCTCGATCGGCTTGTCCATCGGGGGCCGGACGACGAAGGGACGCATCACGACGCAGGCGTGGCCCTCGCGGTGCGGCGATTACGGGTGATTGACCCAGCTGGCGGTCATCAACCGGTTCGGAACGAGACCGGCTCTGTCTGGGCTGTTTTGAACGGGGAGATTTACAACTATCGCGAACTCCGCGAGGAGTTGATCCAGAAAGGCCACAGTTTTCAGTCCGCTTGTGATACCGAAGTCCTAGTGCATCTCTATGAAGAGGAGGGACCAGAAGCGGTCTACCGGCTGCGGGGGATGTTTGCCTACGCCATCTGGGATCGAGAGCGGGACTTCTTGCTGCTGGTCCGCGATCGCTTGGGGATCAAACCCCTGTACTACTCCGTCCAACCGGGGAAAGCGGGCGCCGTCCATCGTGTACTCTTTTCGTCGGAACTGCCGTCACTGCTGGAAGGGATTCCGGATTGGACGATCCGTCCGCAGGCCATCGCAGATTTCCTGTCGTTGCTCTATGTGCCGGGTCCGGATACGATCGTCGAGGGCGTCTATCAGCTCCGACCCGGCGAGGCCCTCAAGATTGCACGGGGTCGGTTGGAGTTCTGGCGCTACTATCATCCGGAGGAAGAGGCCCTGTCCCAGGTTGAGGCTCCGCGGGGCGACCAGCGTGAGCGGTTTCTGAGCACGCTACGTGATTCCGTGCAGGCGCATCTGGTCAGCGACGTGCCGCTCGGCTTGTTTTTGTCCGGTGGGTTGGACTCCGCGTCGATCTTGGCCTGCATGCGCGAGACGATTCCTGGATCGATCAAAACG
>WNFB01003946.1_pt1 | contig 13255 bp, 9 predicted proteins | sample 5400501 | NCBI WGS metagenome assembly WNFB01 (sample SAMN13153341, study PRJNA577476) | soil metagenome | isolation source: 200 cm saprolite under Douglas fir tree site 2 hole 1 | place: USA:California | collected 2015-04-18
TCGGCGCCGACCCGGGTCAGGGTCTGGCGGGCAAACCGTCGGCGCAGAGCGACTCCCTGCTTGCGCCGGGGTACCCACAGCCACTCGCCACCTACGTCGAGAATGAGCTGATACTCGCGGAGGCGGCGTGGAACCTTGCCGGAGGCGGGGCGGGCGGGAACGCGGCAGCGTTGCCCCACGTGTCCAACGCCCGCGCGGCCCAGGGCCTGGGCCCGATCGCCGTCACCGGCCTGGCGACGATCATGACCGAGAAGTACATCGCTTTGTTCGCGAACATGGAGGTCTGGAACGACTACAAGCGGACCTGCGTCCCGGTGCTTACGCCGGGTGGTGGTGCGACCGCCATCCCAGGGCGGCTCGCCTATCCGCTGAGCGAGCAGAACGCGAATACCTCGATCCCGAACGGGGGTCCGACCCGGAACTGGAACGATCCCAACGGGTGCTGAGCTGCGGTGAACAGTGAATAGTAGACGGGGGCTCCCTGCTACATCGGAGCCCCCGTTTACTGCTTTACCCTTCACTGTTCACTGCTTACCGGAGAAACCGGTCATACCAGTCTCCGTATCGCTGAAGCCGGTCGCGCACAAAGCTCGGCCGTTTGAGGGAGTGGTACTCGCCGGGATAGATGATCAGCTGGGTCTGTCGTCCGAGGCTCCGGAGCGCCTGGTACATCTGCTCCGCGTTCAGCAGCGGGACGTTGAAGTCCTCAGTGCCGCCCAGAAACAGCGTCGGGGTAGTGATCCGGTCGGCGTGCAGGAACGGAAACGAGAGTTTGAGCCACGTGCTCGTCGTCTCCCAGGGACGGCCGAGCTCCGCCTCGTACTCCCGGACGTATTCATCCGTGCCGTACCCGGCCAGGATGTTCGAGGCCCCCGCCCCGCTGATCGCAGCCTTGAAGCGCCGGTCCTGCGCAATCACGTAATTGGTCAGAATCCCGCCGTAGCTCCACCCGCCCACGCCGAGGCGTTCCGGATCGGCGAGTTTCTGGCCGACCGCGTAGTCGACCGCCGCGAGGACGTCCTCCGCGTCCTTGTGCCCCCAGTCGGCGTAGATCGCGCTCGCCCACTTCTCGCCCCGGCCCGAGCTGCCGCGCGGGTTCGCGGCGATCACCACGTAGCCCCGGCTCGCGAGCCATTGGAACTGCTCGTTGAAGTCGCTCTGGAACTGCTCGGCCGGTCCCCCGTGAATACGGAGAATTGCTGGGCCGGGCCGGCCCGGCGTCCAGCCCGGCGGCTTCACCAGGAACCCGTGGATGGGCGTGCCGTCCCGGCTCTTGAAGACGATCTCCTCCGTCGATCCCAGCCGGACCTCGGCGAGCCAGCCATCGTTCTGCCGCGACAGGGGCCGCAGCGAGCCGGCCGCTTCGACCGCGAAGACCTCGGCCGGCGCGTCTGGCGTGCTCGCCAGGACCGCGAGCCGATCGTCCGGGCCGGTGGATAGGGCGCTCACAACCACCGAGCCCGAGACGAGGCGCTCCACCGGGCCGCCGTCGGCCTGGACGCGCGCGAGGTGGTAGTGCCCGTCGTCCTCGAGGAGGAAGAAGATGCTCCGGCCGTCGCGGCTCCATCTGGGCTCGGAGACCCACCGGTCCAGGTCGGGCGAGACGACGCGGGCGGCGCCGCCTGTCGCCGGCACGACGGCCAACCGCTCCACGCCGTAGTAGATCAGCTTGGGCGGCCCGCCCTGGAGATAGGCGATCCACTTACCGTCGGGGCTCCAGACGGGGCGGCTGTCCCAGTAGGGATCGCCGTCCGAGCCCTCGAAGGTCGTGAGCTGCTGCGGTTGGCTACCGGGGGCGGCCGGGATCGTGTAGATGTCCCAGTTGTTTCCCCGGTCCGGATCGGCACCGCGCTTGCTCGAGAAGGCGATCGTCTTTCCGTCCGGGGACCAGGACGGCAACGCCTCGTTGTAGTCGCCGGGCGTGAGCAGAACGCCCCGTCGGGTGGCGAGATCAATCAGATAGATGTGGCTGCGGCGATGATCGAGATAGCCTTCCACGTCCTCCTTGAACTGGAAGCGATCGATGACGATCGGCCGGGGCCGCTTGGCGCTGTCCGGCCGGAGCGGCTCGGGCGGGGGATCCTTGACCACGAGCGCGAGCTGCCGGCTGTCCGGCGCCCAGACGTAGTCAGACACGCCGCCGGAATAGCCCGTCACCCGCACGGCCTCCCCACCGGCCCGGTCGAGCAGCCAGAGCTGCTCCGCCTCGTGCGGGTCGCCGCGCCCGGAGAGGAACGCCAGCCAGCGGCCGTCCGGACTCCATCGGGCCATGTGCTCCGACTCGGGCGACGAGGTGAGCTGCACCGTGCGCGTGCCGTCCCAGCTCGTCATCCAGACGTCGCTCTGGGTGCGGTCCCGCGCTGTGTCCGTCGTGGTCACGGTGTAGCTCACCCACGCGCCGTCAGGAGAGATCTGGGGGTCGCTGACGTGCCGGATGCGCGCGAGATCGTCGAGCGAAAACGGCCGCCGGGCCGGCGCCTGGGCGGTTCCGGTCGCGAGCGCGGCCAGCGCCGCCGCCAGCTGGACCGCTCCCGCGACGCCTCTCCGGATGCCCGCCCTCATCGGGCCGCCGCCCGCCCGACCGGCTGTCCGCCTTCCTTGTACACGACTCCGCCTTTCATGACGAACGTGACCTTGGTGAAGGTCTCCAGGTTGGCCGTCGCGTCCCCGTCCACGGCCACGAGATCGGCGTACTTGCCGGGCGCGAGCGAGCCCAGACGGTCGTCCCACCCGATCAGCCGGGCGGCCACGATCGTCGCCGACTGCAGCGCCTGCATCGGGGTCATCCCGTATTTGACCATGTAGGGAAGCTGGCGGGCGTTCTCCCCGTGGGGATAGACGCCGGCGTCGGTCCCGAACGCGATCTTCACGCCCACGGCGACCGCCTTACGGAACCCCTGCCGCTGCGCGTCGGTCGTCTCGTCGTTCTTGCGCAGGATTTCCTGCGGCCAGCCCTCCCGCTTGCCGACCGCGGCGATATAGTCGCCGTTGTAGATGTCGGGCACCAGGTAAGTGCCCTTCTCGACCATGAGCCGGATACCCTCGTCATCGATGAGCGACCCGTGCTCGATGGACCGCACCCCCGCGCGCACGGCCCGCTTGATCCCCTCGGCGCCGTGCGCGTGCGCGGCGACGAACAGCCCGTACTCCGCCGCCTCGCTCACCGCCGCATGGATCTCCTCTTCGGTGAACTCGGGCGCGCCCGGGTTGGTCCCGCTCGTGAGCACCGCGCCGGTCGCGATCACCTTGATGAGATCGACGCCGCCGTGGATGAGCACCCGGACCTTCTCGCGGATCTCGGCGGGCGAGTTCGCGACGCCCACCCGGAACTCGGGAGGCAGCGTGATGTCGGGCGCCATGCCCGCCACCTCGCCGCCGCCGGTCGACACGGTGATGTAGCCGCCGGCGACGGCCATGCGGGGCCCGATCACGGTCCCGTCGTTGATCGCGTCGCGGAGGGCGACGTCCAGGAACGCGCGATAGGTCCCGACGTCGCGCACCGTCGTGAACCCGCCGAGGAGCGTCGCCCGGGCCTGCCGCACGCCGACCAGGACCTGCTGCGCCGAGCTGCGCTTGAGCGGCGCGAGCACGTCGGCCGACTGGATGTCGTCCACCAGGTGGGTATGGCAGTCGATCAGCCCGGGAGCGACGGTGGCGCGGGAGAGATCGATCACTCGGGCACCGGCCGGGGGCCGCGTCGGCCAGGGCTGCACCGCCTCGATCCGTTCGCCACGGACGAGGACGAGCTGGTCGCGGAGCACCTGGCCGTGCTCCACGTCCACCAGCCGGCCGGCGTGGATGGCCACGACTTCCTGAGCCCGGGCGGGGGCGACGCACATGACGACGGCGGCCGCCACGGAGAGCGCTGTTGGAATTCGCATGGATGAGATCGGGGCCAGGGTGCGAGGTGCGCGGAATATGGCGTCCCGCCGAGCGGCGCGACAAGGTCGCGAGGCGCTATCTTTTCGTCGTCTCAGCCCCTCAGCCGCATGCATGCCCTCAAGCCGGTCTTTCTCGGACTCAGCCTCGCGTTGGTGGCGCTCGGGCTGGCGTATGCGGGGCTCGGCGCGCGAGGGCTCGCGCGCGGGGACGCGGACGCGGGCGTGCTGCTCGGTCTGGGGCTCGCGGCCGCGGCGGTCGGCGCGGCCGTCTGGCGCCTCGTGGGGCGCATAGGCCGCGGCCACTAGCTCCGTTCGCGACCAGAAGTCCGGCAACTCGCGCTGCGGGGCGATAGGCGTGGGGCTCCCAGTGAAGATCTTGCACCGTGACCCAAGCGGCGGCTGCGGGGTCTCTTGAGCAGATCCCCCATGTCCCATCGTTGGGGACGGAGCCCGCTATGCGACCCACCTCCCTCCATGTCACCACGCTGACAGCGCTCGGCTTAAGCGCCGCCGCCTGCAGCGGCGATCTCGGTCCAGCGGGATCCAGCACCCTCAACTTCCAGACAGCAAGTCAGGCTGGCGCGGCTCCGAGCGGCCGCGGAGCCGCAGCCCCGGGCTTCGACGCCGCAGCCACGCCTATCACTCTCACGGCCAACGGGCACACGCTGGTCATCACCGACGTGGAGCTGGTGCTCAAGCGCGTCACCTTCCTGCGAGCGGACCATGCGAGCGCCTGCCGGGATGGTGACCACGATGCGGAGCACCGTGGACCAAGCGCGGATGCGACCGGCGGCGGGGCCGACACCGCCGAGCACGGCGACGAGGGCATGGAGCCGGACTCGGTCACGCACGTCGACACACCGGACAATGATGACGCAGATCACCGCGACGCCTGCGCGCCGGTGGCCGTCGGTCCGCTGCTGGTCTCCCTTCCGCTGGGCGCGACCTCCGCGCAGCAGTTCTCGGTGCAGGTCCGGCCGGGGACCTACAATGCGGTCTCGTACCATGTGCACAAAGTGACGCCGGACGAGGCGGAATTCCTCGCGGCGCACCCCGACTTTGCCGGCAAGAGCATCCGCGTTACGGGTACCTTCGACGCTGCTCCGTTTACCTACACGACGAGCCTCAATGCGCACCAACGCGACAAGCTCGACCCACCGCTCACGGTCGACCAAAGCGGCATCGCGAACGTCACCCTCATCGTCGACCTCTCGAGCTGGTTCAATGATGGAATGGGCGGCTTGATCGATCCCACGACCGCGGGTCCGGGCGGCGTCAACGAGCACCTGGTCTGGCGGAACATCCTGCGCTCTTTCCGCGTGCGACACGACAGCGACTAGCGCCAGGGTCCACTGTAGCCTACGCCCCAACACGCCATACATGACCTCGCGGCCAGACGCAGTGACTCCGGCGCCTGACCGGCGAGCAGCCACTGGGTTACGCGCGGTACGAACAGCCGGCCGCCTCATCACGGTGCTCCTCGGGGTGCTCGAGGCCGTCGCCTATCGACACGCGATGAACCCCGACGGCATGTCCTATCTCGATGTCGCCAGGGCCTATCTGGCCGGAGACCTGGCATCCGCGATCAATCCGTATTGGGGCCCGCTCTACAGCTGGCTCCTCGCTTGGCCGCTGAGGGCGTTCGCGCCCTCGCTTCGCGACGACTTCGCTCTCGTCCACGCGGTCAACTTCGTGGTCATTCTAGGCGCCCTGGCTGCATTCGAGTTCTTCCTGTCGGAGCTGCTGCGCTCGCGACGGCGCGTCGTGGCCGCGGGTGGGAGTTTGGTGCTGGGCGCGCTCGAACTGACGATCTTCGCGTACGGCGTTTTCATCTACAGCTCGCTCGACCTCATCGGACTGGCGCTCGTCACGCCGGACCTGTGCCTCGAGGCCGCGGTGTTCGTTGCCGCAGGCCTGCTTCTGCGCATTCTGGACGGCTCCTCGCGGCCCGCCATCGGGATCTACCTCGGGCTCGCGCTCGGCCTCGGCTACCTTGCCAAGAGCGTGATGTTCCCTGTGGGCCTTGGCTTCCTTGCCGTCCTGTTCGTGGTGGTGCGACGGGAGCCCCGTTTGCGTCCGCCGGTCGCGCTGGCAGCCAGCACCTTTCTCCTGATCACGGGTCCGTGGATCCTCCCCATCTCGCGAGCGGCTGGCAAACCGACGTTCGGGACGTCTGGTGAGTTGACCTACCAGTTCGTGGTCAACGGCGTCCCGTGGGCGAATTGGCAGGGCGACTCCACCCCGGGCGGCGCTACGCCCCGACACCCCCCTCGCCGCCTGCTCACGGACCCGGACGTCTACGAGTACACCGCCCACCCGCGCGGAACCTACCCGCCGTGGTTCGACCCGACCTGGTGGAGCGGGAGCGATCGCATTCGGTTCCACCCGAGCAAGCAGTGGCGACAACTCCTGCGCGCCAAAGACGCCTATCGCCTGCTCTTTGTGGGATGGCAGTGGCGCTGGTGCCACTACGAGTGTGATGAACCCGCCAGCACGGGGTTGGCGGGAACCATTCTCCTCGTTGCCGTCTGGGCGGCGGCGGATCGGCGTCGCCTTGCGAGCCAGTTGCGTCCCTATCTGCCGCTGCTGCTGCCGAGCGCAACCACGCTCGCGCTCTACGCGCTCGTCAACGTCGAAAGTCGCTTCGTCGCGCCGTTTGTCGCGATCTTGTGGATCGTGGGAGCGGGAGCGGCGCAGGGACCACGACCGTCAACCTTCCGTGGCCTCCTTCCTGGCGCGGTGCTTTTGTGCGCCCTGCTGCTCGTGGCGCCCGCCGTGGTCGGCGCGACACGCGACGCGTGGAGGGAACGGCACATGCCTCCCGGCGATGCCCTCGTAGCCGAGGAGCTGCACCGGTTGGGCGTCCGCCCCGGCGATCGAGTCGGCCAGGTAGGCCTCAGGCATGTGGCCCAGGGAACCACCGCCTACTGGGCGTACTTGGCCGGCGTACAGATCGTGGCGGAACTACCGGACCTCGCATCGGTCGACTGCCACGACGGTGCGGCGCTGTCGAGGGTCCTCGCCGCTTTCGCCTCGGTCGGCGCCCGGGCTACGGTGACCGAGTCGCGCCCTCTCGGGGCCTGCCGCGAGGGTTGGCGGCGGGTGGAGGGCACGGGATACTACCTCCGCCTGATGTACTCGGCGCCCCCCTAGTGGCCTGCCCTGCGCCGGGTGAAGGGCGTGCCGCGCGGACTGCCGCGCTGGGCTTCTCCGCACCGTTCTATCGGTATCCTGACTACGCCGTGGGGTGCGACCCGGCCTGAGGCGATGGTCCGCGTCCGCGATGGGGAACGAGGAGAAGGATCTCGGTGCCCCGACCCGGCGCGCTCCGGACGGCTAGCCTGGCTCGTATCTGGCCGGCGCGCTCCCGCATGCCGAGCAATCCCCAGTGCCCGCCGTAGGCCCGGAAATCCGGGTCCACCGCGAACCCGCGGCCGTCATCGGTCACCGCCAGCCGCACGCCCCGGAGCTCGTACGCGAGCTCCACCCGCACCGCCCGGGCGTCCGCGTGCTTCACCACGTTCGCGATCGCTTCCTGCACCACGCGGAACACCACTGCCTCGGCGTCCGGATCGAGCGGCTGCGGCGTACCCCGCACGTCGTACTCCAGTCGGAGCTCGGTGCCGCGCACGCCGTCCTCCGCGGCGGCCCGGAGGGTCGCGGCGAAGTCGCCGCCCGAAAGCGACGGCGACCGCATGTCCCAGACGGCACGTCGGGCGTCCTCGAGCGTCCTTTGCGCCAGGGAGACCACGTCGCGCAGCGAGGCTGTGGTCTCCGGCGGGCCGATGACCCGGCTGGTGGCCGCGACCAGCTTGAGCGCAACGCCGGTGAAGCCCTGGAGCAAGGTGTCGTGTATCTCGCGCGCGAGCCGAGTCCGCTCGTCGAGGATGGCCACGAACCGGGCCTCGAGCGTCCGCTCCCGGGCCCGGCGGAGCGCCCGTTCAGCCCGCTTGCGCTCCGTCACGTCCATCACGACGCCGATGAACTCGACGACCTCTCCGGCTTCGTCGAACGCCGGGTGCCCCAGGCTCTGAACGTATCGGGTGGCACCGTCGGGGCGGACGATGCGATAGCTGATCTCGAAGCCGCGCTTCTCCCGCGCGGCGTCGTCGAAGGTCAGGTCCGCCCGGGCCCGATCGTCGGGATGTCCGAGGCGGGTGAGCGCCTCGCGGCTGAGCCGGGTGGTCTTCGGGTCCAGCCCGAAGATGCGGAACGTCTCCTCCGCCCAGGTGAGCCGTCCGGAGCGAACGTCCCAGGCCCAGCTGCCAGTGTGGCTCAATCGCTGCCCCGCGAGCAGGTAGGCTTCGCTTCGCCGCAGCTCGCTCTCGAGCCGCTTGTACTCCGTGATGTCCCGGTACATCACGTAGTGGGCGACCAGTCGTCCGGACGCGATGATGGGGGTGCCGAGCAGCGAGACGGCCACTCGCCTGCCATCCTTCGACCGGCGGATCGTTTCGGCCTGAATGCGCTCCCCCCGGCCGGCAAGCCGGTGCATCAGCTGGTTTCCCTCCTCCCGGAGTTCCTGGGGCGCGAGCAGCTCGTTGACGGGCCGGCCCGCCGCCTCCTCCGCGGTGTAGCCGAATAGCCGGGTGAACTCGTTGTTCACCCGGATGGTGGCACCGTTGGTATCGAGCAGAGCGATGGCTTCCGGGGCCTGCGCGAACAGCTCATCGAGCTGTGCCGTGCGTTCCTGAAGCTCATGGGTGCGGGCGGCGACCCTATCTTCCAGCTCCTCCCTCGCCTCCCGCAGCAGCCTCTCGGCGCGCTGCCGCGCCGCACTGAACCAGCCGGCCAGAAGCGCGAAGAGCAGAAACACCCAGATATACGGCGTCGACGCAGGACCGAGAGCGAATGTGTGCAGGGGGCTGAGAAAGAAGAACTGGAACGCCAGCGTGGAGAGCACGACGGCGACAACAACGGGTCCGGTTCCGGCAAACCAGCCACAGAGGAGGATGGCGGCGAGGAACGGGGCCGGGGGATGCTCCAAGCCGATCCGTTGGAGCAGCCACGTCACCCCCGCGGCCGCGGCGACTGAAACCACCGCGAACCCGTACCGCACGGGCGTCGAACGCCACAGCGAGACCCTATCCCATGAATCCACATCCGGAATCTGCGCGGGCTCGGGCGGCCCGGCCAGCGCGCGGCCGACCTGACCCGGTGTCGGGGCCTTGTGGCCTTCGGCTCAGGTGCGGGCCCGCGCCCGATGGGCGGCCGCCTTCACCCGTATCCTCCCGATCACGAATCCCGATCGCGCACCAGCGCCACGGCAGCACCCACCGCCGCGAACCCCGCGCAGACGAGGAGCGCGGCCCGGAAGCCATAGAGGAAGGTCGCCTGTAGCGCCGCCCGCGCGGGCCCGCTCAGCTGCCCGCGCCCAAGCAAGAGAGCGCTCCCGGCCGCGGAACCGCCCAAGCCGGTGAGCACCGCGCCGGCGACAGCGACGCTCAGCGCCTGCCCGGTGACGCGCGCGGTCGCGACGATGCCGGAGGCTTCGCCCAGTTCCGCCGCGGGCGCGGCGCCCATGAGCGCCCGGGTATTGGGCGACTGGAACATGCCTTGGCCCACGCCGCTCACAACCAGGCGCCAGGCGACGTCCCAGGTCGAGCTGGTCGCGTCGAGCCGCGCCAGGAGGGCGAGGCCGACTGCCGTGATCCCCAGTCCGAGCGGAGACAGCCAGCGGGAGCCAAGCCGGTCGGACAGTCTCCCGGCGATGGGGGCGACGGCCGCGATGGCGAGCGGCAACGGCGTCAGCAACCACCCCGAGCGCACGGTCGAGAAGCCTCGCAGCTCCTCGAAGTAGAACGGCATAATAAAGCTCACGGCGAACAGGGCCAGCATGGAAAGCGTCATGCCGGCGACCGCCGACGAAAACAGGCGGCTCGCGAACAAGCGCAGATCGATGAGCGGGGCCGGTACGCGACGCTCGGCGAACCCGGCGCCCACCAGCGCGCCGGCACCGATTGCGAGCGTGCCGACCACGCGGCGCGAGCCCCAGCCCCAGCTCTCTCCGAATGACAAGGCAAGATTGAGCAGAGCGACGCCCACGCCCAACAGGAGCGCGCCCGTCGGGTCGAGGCGGTCCGCTCCCCTCCGGCTCGTCCGGGGCAGAATCCGGCTGGTCGCGATGATGGCGCCGATCCCGATCGGCACGTTGGCGTAGAAGATCCATCGCCAGGTCAGATGCTCGGTTATCAGACCACCCAACGTCGGTCCCGCGCTGGTGCCCAGCGCAATCGCTACTGCGCCCCACCCGAGCGCTCGACCCCGCGCCGCTGGTGGGAACGCATCTGACAAGATTGCGGTGCTGGTCGAGAGGATGAGCGCGCCGCCGACGCCCTGAAGACCTCGGGCAGCGATCAACCAGCCGAGGGAAGGAGCGCCGCCGCACACGCCGGACCCCAGGGTGAAAAGGGCCAGGCCCGCGGTCCAGATCGGCCGCCGTCCCACCATGTCCGAGAGCCGGCCGAAGGGAAGCAACAGCGCGGCGATGACCACGAGATAGGCGATGATGACCCACTCGATCGTGCCGTTCAGCGGGGTGTGGAACGCACGGCCGATGGAGGGCAACGCGATGTTCACGATTGACGTATCGAGCGTCGTCATGAAGAGGCCGGTGCACACGAGCCCCACCACCACCCGCGGCGTGGCGGCTGGACCGGCTCGCAGCTGCCTGTCCGGGGCGGAAGCCGGTCCGACGTAGACTGCGAGGAGTGACGGTGGAGGGCCAGTCATCGGGTTGGAAGGCCCGGATCGCCGACCAGCGTGTCGACGGCCGCCGCTACCGCCGCGCTCAATTGGCCTGCGGTCCGTGCGGGCTCGCCGCCCCCCGTGATCGGGCCGATGGCGCGCAGGAGCCGGCCGGAGTTCGCGTCGGTGATCTCGACGTGGAACTCCACTCCACCCTGGATCCCGCGATAGTACGAGCCCGAGACGAGCGTCCCGGCCCGGGTCTCCGTCGCGAGGCTGTGCAAGCGGGTCGGATCATCGGCATCGCTCTCGGCGAAATGCTGGTCGTGCTGCGCCGGCACCACGATGGCCGACGTTACCACCGTGACTCCGGCCGTGCGGCTCAATCGGTCCGTGATCCAGGAAGCGACCATGCTGCCGAGCGGGGCGAGCGTCGTGTCACCGGTCTCGTTGCTGAGAGCGGCCACGGCGACTCGGCCGGGGTTGAGCCGGGCCCTGTGGCCGGGCTTGCTCCGAGACGCCGTCAGCGCGATCGCGGCGAGGGCGAGCGAGCCTGCCGCCAGCGCGAGGCCACGCAGGCCCAGCCTCGCGGTTCGGAGCCCGGCGACCCCGGCGCGCCGCGCCGCCACGAGCGCTGCCCGGAACTCGGCCGCGGTCGGGAAGCGGTCGGCGGGCTCGATCGCGAGAGCCTTCTCGGCCGCCTCCGCGACGGCCGCCGGCACCTCGCGCCGTCGCACACGCACGGGCACCGGTGGGCCCTGGAATCGCCGGGCGATGGTGCCCTGAGACGTGGGGCCGATGAACGGCGGCTCACCCGTAAGCATTTCATAGAGCACACAGCCAAGCCCGTAGACGTCGCTCCGGCCATCGATAAGGCCGTCGCCGCTCGCCTGCTCCGGGCTCATGTACGCGGGGGTCCCGACGACGGCGCCCACCCGGGTGAGGCGCCCGTCCGCCGGCGCGTGGTCGGCGGCCGTATTGTGGGCGACCTGGCTCACGGGCAATGCGATCCCAAAATCGGCGACGACCGCGTGCCCCGCTTCGAGCAGGATGTTCTCCGGCTTGATGTCGCGATGGACCACGCCGTGAGCGTGGGCGTAGTCCAGCGCGTCCGCCACGTCGCGCGCGATGCGGAGCGCATCCTCGATGGGGAGACGACCGGTTCGGCTCAAACGCTGCCGCAGCGTCTCGCCCGGTACATACGGCATGACGTAGAACAGCGTGCCGTCGACTGCGCCCGAGTCGTAGACCGGCAGGATATGGGGATGCTGCAGCCCCGCGGCGAGGCGGATCTCGCGGAGGAAGCGGTCCGAGTCGTACTCCGCTCCCGGGCCCGGCCGCAGCACCTTCACGGCAACCGGCCGCGAGTGACGTCGGTCGGTGGCGCGGTAGACCACGGACATCCCGCCGCGACCAACTTCCTCTTCCAGATCAATGCCCCGCTCCGACAACCCGGACCGAAACCGCAGCGGTAGCTCCACCGGCGGCTCCGAAGGTGTGGCCGTGGCCGCATCCCCTCCACCCCGCGCCACGGGACCCGTCATGCCGCGTTCGAGCCGACTCCGGTGAGCCTACCCGACGAGGTCACCATCGCGGCCGCTACCCGCCCTTGGCGGTACTGGGCCTGGAAGATGCCGGGCGTGAGGCCGTAGCACTGCTTGAACCGCCGGCTCAGATGCGATTGGTCGGCGAAGCCGCACTCGTAGGCGACCCAGGTCGCGGACTTTCCCTGGCCCAGGAGCCGCCTCGCGCGGGCGAGACGTATTTGCGCGTGGTAGCTCTTGGGAGGGAGACCCACCGCCCGCGAGAAGGAGCGCACGAGATGGGAAACGGTGACTCCGGCGACTGCCCCCACCTCGGGGAGGCTGACCGGCTGGGTCGGGCGGTCCTGCAGATACGCCCGCGCCCGCTCGACGGCGGGCCTTCGTGCCGGAATGGCGACCTCGCCTGCGTGGCGATGTAGGAGCTGCTCGAGCCAGCGCAGCGCAGGGGCCAGGAACTCGGACCCGTCGATCTTCCCATCCTCGCTGGCGCGGAGCAGCGCGCCCAGCTCGAGGGCACCGGAGGGATCGGCCAGGACCGGCCCGCTCAACCGCGGCGTGTCGGACCCTGTGGCGCCGGTCAAGCGCCGGCAGACGTCGGTGAGAATCGAGGAGGCCACATAGAGCACACGCCACCGCGGTGCCGGTCCCGCAGCCACGCCTTCGCTGTGCACCTCATACGGCGCTACCACGGTGATGTCGGTGGCACCGGCCGGGTATCGCCGGAACGCGCCGACCGACAGCTTGGCGGGACACTCCGACACCGCGAACTGCCACTCCTCGTGTACGTGTGGCTGCACCCGTCCCAACTCGAGATACGCGCAAGTCAACTCGGTCGCTCCCTGCGGGGAGGGCTGCCAAAAGCGCACGACGCCATCGCTTATCATTTGGAACTCCTGCCGCTCGTCTAATCGTCGCCAGCGTCTCTCCACAACATGTGGCAGCGATCGGACCGGATCTATTCCCGGGATGGGTAGTGTTTCGATCCCCCGTTCGGGGGAGTGGCAAGCTGTGGCGGGTCAGTCGAGGTGGATCGATGGCTCGCGCCACCTCCTTAGTGGTGAGCCCTCTCGCCACCAGCTGTAGCACCTCCAGCTCGCGATCGCTGAGCCCGCGTCGCTCCGGAAACTCAGCCAGCCGGGCGGC
>WNFB01003874.1_pt1 | contig 13253 bp, 11 predicted proteins | sample 5400501 | NCBI WGS metagenome assembly WNFB01 (sample SAMN13153341, study PRJNA577476) | soil metagenome | isolation source: 200 cm saprolite under Douglas fir tree site 2 hole 1 | place: USA:California | collected 2015-04-18
TCGGGGTCAGGAAGGTGGTCAGGATCACCAGCCATACGCTGAGGCCGTCGACGCCCAGGTGGTACGAGATGCCGTAGGCGGGGATCCACGCCCGCGAGACCTCGAACTGCATCCCCGGGCGAGGCGCGAAGCCGTGCAGCATGAAGATCGAGAGCGCGAAGGCCGCTGTCGTGAAACCGAGCGCGACCAGCTTCTGGAGGCGCACCGCTTCTCGCGGTATCACGGCCACCACCACCGCCCCCACCAGCGGGAGCACGATCAGCGCGGTGAGGAGGTGGCGGCCGCTCATCGCGCCCACAGGAGGTACCCGAGCAACGTGACCGCGCCGCCCAGGATGAGCAGCGCGTAGCCACGGACGAGGCCGGTCTGGACGACGCGGACGGAGCGGGAGACACCCGCGGTGAGGCGCCCGAGCCCGTTCACCGCCCCGTCGATCACCGACCCGTCCAGGTCCTGCCACAGCACCTTCCGGCTTCCCTCGACCACGACGCGGCTCGCGAAGGTGTCGTAGACGCGGTCGAAGAAGTACTTCTCCTCGAGCACGTGCCCGAGCGGACGCAGCCGGGCCCCGATCCGCGCCGCCAGATCGGGGAGCATCAGATAGAGCCAATACGCGCCCGCGATCCCCAGGATCGCCACCAGCGTCGCCACGATGGGCAGCCAGCCCGGGTGAGGACCCTCCTCCGCCGGCAGGCGGAACACCTCGGCCAGCATCTCGGGCACAGGCACGAAGCCCGCGCCCACCGAGCCGATCGCGAGGATCACGAGGGGCGCGAGCATCACCCACGGGCTCTCGTGCAGGTGGTGCTCGGCCTCGGGCCCGCCGCGGAACGGGCCGAAAAAGGTGAGGAACAGCAGCCGCGCCATGTAGAAGGCGGTCAGCCCTGCCGTCAGCAGCCCGACCGCGAAGAGGATCTGATGTCCTTCCGCGAGCGCGCCGCCGAGGATCGCGTCCTTGCTGAAGAAGCCGGCCAGGGGCGGGATGCCGGCAATGGCGAGCGTCCCCACCACGAAGGTCCCGAAGGTCCACGGGATCCGGCGCCACAGGCCGCCCATCTTCCTCATGTCCTGCTCCCCGCCCAGGGCATGGATGACGGAGCCGGAGCCGAGGAAGAGCAGGGCCTTGAAGAACGCGTGCGTGAACAGGTGGAAGACGGCCACGCCGAACGCGCCCACCCCGCAGGCCACGAACATGTAGCCGAGCTGGCTGACCGTCGAGTAGGCGAGCACCTTCTTGATGTCGGTCTGGACGAGGGCGATCGTCGCGCCCATCACGGCGGTGGCGATGCCGACCGCCGCCACCACGACGATCGCCGTCTCTGAATGGGCATAGAGCGGGCCCAGCCGCGCCACCATGTAGACGCCGGCGGTGACCATCGTCGCGGCATGGATGAGCGCGGAGACGGGGGTCGGGCCCTCCATCGCGTCGGGCAGCCAGACGTGCAGGGGGATCTGCGCGCTCTTGCCGCACGCGCCGACGAACAGCAGCAGCGCCGCCACCGTCACCGGCCCGAACTCCCCCCACTTCTCGGGCTGGAGCGCGCCCGCCCCTTCCGTCAGCGCGAAGGTGTCGAAGGTGCCGAAGGAATGGAAGGCGGCGATCATCCCCAGGATGAGGCCGGCGTCACCGATCCGGTTCACGATGAACGCCTTCTTGCCCGCGTCCGCCGCGCTCTTCTTCTTGTACCAGAAGCCGATGAGCAGGTAGGAGCAGAGGCCCACGCCCTCCCAGCCGATGAACATCACGGGCAGGTTGCCCGCCATCACCAGGAGGAGCATGAAGAACGTGAAGAGGTTCAGGTAGGAGAAGTAGCGGACCCGGTCCTCGTCGTGGGCCATGTAGCCGACCGAGTAGATGTGGATCAGGGAGCCGACGCCGGTCACGACCAGCGTCATGATCGAGGTCAGGCGGTCCATGAGCAGGGCGAACGGGACGTGGACGCCGGACACGTCGATCCAGTCGAACCCGATGAAGGGCTGGTAGGGCATGTACGGGGTCGCCCGCGGCGGCAGGTTGTACTGGAGGCGGAACGCCGCGAGGCTCTGGGCGGCCTCGCTCACGTGGAGCGCGGTCCAGAGCAGGCACAGGAAGGACACGACCACGGTCGCGCAGGCCAGGAGGGCCGCGCCCCGCTCCTCCCGGTCCCGGCGGATGCCCGGCTCGAAGAGCGAAAGCACGAGGAACCCGCCGAGCGGCAGGAAGAGCGCGAGGAAGGGCACGACGTCGATGCTGAGGAGCTTCGCCATCGCTACCACTTCAGGAGGTTGAAGGCGTCCAGGTCCAGCGTGTCCTTGTTGCGCTGGGCGGCGATGATGATCGCGAGGCCCACCGCCGCCTCCGCCGCCGCCACCGTCAGCACGAAGAACACGAGCACCTGCCCGTCGAGCGTCCCCCGCCAGCGGCTGAAGGCCACGAAGGCCAGGTTCACCGCGTTCAGCATCAGCTCGACGCACATGAACACGGTGATCACGTTGCGGCGCAGGAACACGCCCACGACGCCGATGGCGAAGAGCCCCAGGCTGAGCAGCAGAGCGGGAGTGACGAGGTCCGCCCCGCCGGTCATAGGATCAATTCACCTCGTCCCTCCCAGGCACGGCTGGGGAGGGACTCGGCAACGGCTCGCGTCCTCGCTCGGGCACCTTTTTGAAATTCCGCCTCGCCGGGAGTGAATCCCGGCTCGGCAGAGAGGTAGCCCTCGCTGCGGGCGCTCACAGGTCTCTCTTGGCGAGGGCCACCGCTCCCACGAGCGCGGCCAGGATGAGGATGGAGGTGGCCTCGAAGACGTAGAGGTAGGCGGGCGAGAACAGCAGCCGCGCGACGCTGACGGTCGAGGCGTGGAAACCGGGGACGCCCGACCCCCGTGCCACCGTCGCCAGCACCGACCCCACCTGCGCCACGAGCACCGCGCCCAGGCCGATCGCGGTCGCCTTCAGGGCCCACCCCCCGCCGGGGGGGCGGTCCTCGCGCGTCACGCGCAGGAGCATCAGCACGAAGAGGAAGAGCACCATGATGGCGCCCGCGTACACGACGACCTGGAGCACGGCGATGAAGGGCGAGCCGAGCAGGCCGAACACCGCGGACAGCGAGCACAGCGTGACGATGAGGGCGAACGCGCTGTAGGTCGGGTGCCTCTGGCCGACCACCACCAGCGCGGAGCCGAGGGCGGCGGCGGCGAAGACGAAGAAGAGGATCGCGTCGAGCGTCACTTGGTGAACGCGATCCACGCGGCGGTGGCCAGGATGTTCAGGGTGGCCAGGGGAAGCAGCACCTTCCAACCGAAGTTCATCAGCTGGTCGTAGCGGAAGCGGGGCACGGTCCCCCGCAGCCAGATGAAGAAGAAGAGGCCGGCCCCCATCTTGAGCAGGAACCACAGCAGGCCGATGTCGTGGCCGAAGACGTGCTGGAGCGCGGGCACCGGGGCCAGCCAGCCGCCGAAGAAGAGGCTGGCCCCCACCGCCGCCACCGTCATCATGTTCACGTACTCCGCCATCTGCAGCAGGGCGAAGCGCATCGAGGAGTACTCGGTGTGGAAGCCGGCCACCAGCTCCGTCTCCGCCTCCGGCAGGTCGAAGGGGGTGCGGTTCACTTCCGCGGTGGCCGCGACCAGGTATACGAGGAACCCGGGCGCCTGCCGGAAGAAGTTCCAGTGCGGGATGAACCAGCCGGCCTGGCTCGCGACGATGTCGGAGATGCGGAAGGAGCCGGCGAGGATGATGGCCCCGACCCACGACATCCCCAGCGCCAGCTCGTAGGAGAACATCTGGGCCGAGGAGCGCAGGCCCCCGAGCAGCGTGTACTTGTTGTTGGCCGCCCAGCCCGCCATCACGATCGAGTAGACGCTGAGCGACGAGATCGCGAAGAGGAAGAGCACCCCCACGTCCAGGTCCGCGATCTGCAGCGGGATGTCCCGGCCGAACAGGTGCACGACCGGTCCGTAGGGGACGACGGCGATCGCGAGGAACGCGGTCACGATCGCCAGCGCCGGAGCGGCCACGAAGGCCCACTTGTTCGCGCCCTCGGGCATTACCTCTTCCTTGAAGAAGAGCTTGATGCCGTCGGCCACCGGCTGCAAGAGGCCGAAGGGCCCCACGCGGTTCGGCCCCAGGCGGAACTGCATGAAGGCCAGCAGCCGCCGCTCGACGTAGGTCATCCCCGAGAAGAGCGCGAGAAAGACGTTGAAGAACACCACCACCTTCACGACCGCGACGAGCAGCTCCTGCTGTACCGGAGACATGGTTTTTAAACGCGGAGGACGCGGAGAACGACGGAGAGGACGCAGAGGAAGGATTTCAGATCCAAAGTCTCTCCGCGTCCTCTTCGTTCCCTCCGCGCCCTCCGCGTTAAGAGGCTCATCGGCTAACCGTTTGCCCGGCCATCGCCTTCGCTTCCTGGAATGTCTTCGCGACGCGGCGCCAGCAGCGCTTCTCCCGCACGTGGTACTCGTACTCGTCGCGGAACTTCTTCAGGGTCGACTGGGGCGGGGCGATGGCGGCGTCGCCGAACGGGCACAGCGTCTTGCCCGCGATCGAGTCGCACACGTTCCAGAGGACGTCCAGATCGCGCTCGCCGCCCGCGCCCTCCTCGATGCGGTCGAGGAGCCGGAGCATCCAGCCCGTTCCCTCCCGGCAGGGCGAGCACTTGCCGCACGACTCGTGCTTGTAGAAGTAGGTCAGCTTGCGGGCCATCCAGACCATGCAGGTCGAGTCGTCCATGACGATGGTGCCCGCCGAGCCCAGCATCGAGCCGGCCTTGGCCAGGCTTTCGAAGTCCATGGCCACGTCGATCTCGGTGTCGGTGAGGACGGGGGTCGACGAGCCGCCCGGGACGACCGCCCGGAGCTGGCGGCCGTCGCGCATCCCGCCGCCGTAGCCGGCGTCGTAGATGAGCTGCCGGAGGGTGATCTTGCCCATCGGCGCCTCGTAGGTGCCGGGCCGCTTCACGTGGCCGCTCACGCAGTAGAGCTTGGGGCCGCCGTTCTTCTCGCTGCCCTGGGCCGCGAACCACTCCGCGCCCCGGTCCAGGATCAGCGGCACGCAGGCGATCGTCTCGACGTTGTTGACGATCGTCGGGCAGCCGTAAACGCCGTGCGTGGCCGGGAAAGGCGGCTTCAGCCGCGGCTGGCCCCGCTTGCCCTCCAGGCTCTCGATGAGCGCCGTCTCCTCGCCGCACTCGTAGGCCCCCGCGCCCCCGTGGACGTAGACGTCGACGTCCACGCCGGTGCCGAGGATGTTCTTGCCCGCATAGCCGGCGGCGTAGGCGTCCGCCACCGCACGCTCCAGGATCTGGATGCCCTCGTGGAACTCGCCCCGGATGTAGATGTAGCAGACCTTGGAGCGGATGGCGTGGGCGGAGACGACAGAGGCCTCGATGAGCTGGTGGGGGTCGTTCTCGATGATGAGCCTGTCCTTGAACGTCCCCGGCTCGCTCTCGTCGGCGTTGACCAGGAGATAGCGCGGCTTGGGGCTGTCCTTGGGCAGGAAGCTCCACTTCATGCCCGTGGGGAACCCCGCCCCGCCGCGGCCGCGCAGGTTGGCCTTCTTGACCGTGTCGATGATGTCCTCGGGCTTCATCGAGAGGAAGTCCTTGAGCTTCGCGTAGCCGCCGCCCGCCGTGTACACGTCGATCGAAGCGGAGCGCTCCTTCCAGACGTTGCGGAGGATGACCGCCTCGCCCGGGCTCTTGGGCCACACGAAGGGACGGCGGGTCAGCTTGCCGGAGAGGACCTGTTCCAGGTCGGCGGGGGTGACGTTCTCGACCCAGCGCCCATCCACCTGCACCGCGGGCCCGCCGCCGCAGGCGGCCAGGCATTCGACGCGGTGCACGGTGAAGTTCCCGTCGGCGGTGGTCTCGCCTTCCTTCACGCCCAGGCGCCGGCAAGTCTCCGCGATCAGCTCGTCCGCGCCGTACAGCGCGCACGAGAGGTTCGTGCAGAACTCGAGGTGGTGCCGCCCCTCGGGCTTGAAGCGGTACATCGTGTAGTAGGTCGCGGCGTCGTGGACCTGGGCCGGGGTCAGCTCGAGCAGGGAGGCGGCGTACTCGAGGGCCTCGGTCGAGAGCCAGCCCTCCTGCTCCTGGAGGAGGTGGAGCAGCGGCAGGATGGCGGAGCGCTTCACCGGATAGCGCTTCAGGATCTCGTCGAACTTCCTCTTCCGGTCGGGGTTGAGCTCCATGCCTACCAGTCCAGCGCCCCGACCTTCCAGGCGTAGACGAAGCCGCTACCCAGGAGCGAGACGAACACGAGCATCTCCACGAAGCCGAAGACGCCCAGCTCGCGGAAGACGAGGGCCCAGGGATAGAAGAAGGCGGCGTCCACGTCGAACAGGATGAAGATCATGCAGACGAGGTAGAACTTGATCGGGAAGCGCTCGCGCGCCGTCCCGATGGGAGGCATGCCGCACTCGTAGACCTCGCTCTTCGCGGCGGTCGGGCGCGGCCGGCCCAGGAGATGGGACAGGAGGAGGGTGAACACCGAGAACCCGAGCGCCACCGCGCCGAGGATCAGGATGGGGACGTAGCTGGGAAGCATCTCAGGGCTGTCTCATCGGAAATGCGAACGCGGATAGCCGCGGATTATACTCTGTCGCAATGCGGCGCACCAAGATCGTCGCCACGATCGGTCCCGTCTGCCGCGAGCGGCCCGTGCTGGAGCGCCTCGTCCGGGCCGGGGTCGATGTGGTGCGCCTCAACTTCTCCCACGGCGAGCCGCAGGACCACCTGCAGGTGATGCGTGCGGTGCGCGAGATCTCCGCCGCTTTGGACCGGCCCATCGCCGTGCTGCAGGACCTCTCGGGCCCCAAGATCCGGACCGGCCGCCTGCGGGGCGGCCAGCCGGTGATGCTCGCGGACGGGGCCCGGCTCGTCATCACGGCCGACGAGTCCGTGGAGGGCGACGCCTCGATCATCTCCACGACGTACCCGGCCCTTCCCGCCGACGTCCGCCCCGGCGACCGCATCCTCCTCGACGACGGGAACCTCGAGCTGCGGGTTGCCCGCACGACGGACAAGCAGGTGGAGTGCGAGGTCGTCCACGGGGGCCTCCTCAAGCCCAACAAGGGCATGAACCTCCCCGGCGTGAAGATCTCCGCTCCCGCCCTCACGGACAAGGACCGCCGCGACCTGGCCCTCGGCATCAAGAACGGCGTCGACTACGTCGCGCTCTCGTTCGTGCGGCAGGCCGCCGACGTGGAGCAGGCGCGCGCCGCCATCGCCGTCCTGGGCGGCACGGCGCCGGTCATCGCGAAGATCGAGAAGCGCGAAGCGGTGGAGGACCTCGGCGCGATCGTGGCCGCGGCCGACGGCGTGATGGTGGCGCGGGGGGACCTCGGCGTGGAGCTGGCCACCGAGGAGGTGCCCACGCTCCAGAAGCGGATCATCCAGATGGCCAACGCCGCGGGCAAGGCTGTCATCACCGCCACCCAGATGCTGGAGAGCATGGTCGAGCATCCCCGGCCGACGCGGGCCGAGGCCTCCGACGTGGCCAACGCCATCCTGGACGGGACCGATGCCCTGATGCTGTCGGCGGAGACCGCGGCCGGGCGCTATCCGGTGGAGGCGGTCGAGACGATGGCCCGCATCGCCGTCTACACGGAGGAGCACCTCAGCGAGCGCGACCCGGTGCGGCGGCGGGCCAAGTCCAATTCCACCCGCATGGTGGCCCGCAGCCTGTCCCGCGTGGCGGCGATGGTGGCGGAGGAGCTGGAGTGCAAGCTCATCGTCGCCTTCACCGCGTCGGGCTCGACCGCGTGCCTCGTTTCGATGTACCGGCCCCGGTCGCCCATCGCGGCCATCACCTACGACGAGGACACCTGCCGGCGGCTCGCGCTGTGGTGGGGGGTCGTCCCGCTCAAGTCGGGCATCGCGCGGACGACAGACGAGATGGTCCTGGAGGCGGAGGACCTGTTGAAGCGAAAGAAGCTCGCCGGTCCCGGCGACGTCGTCCTCATGCTCGGCGGCCAGAGCCACACCGCCGGCGCCACCAACATGATCCGGGTGCACACGATCTCATGAAGCGCGGGGCGGCGGTGCTGGCCGCCGTGGCTCTGCTCGCCGGCTGCGCTCACCACTACCACTACCGCTTCCCGCCGTCGTTTGCGCCTCCCGTCGGTTTCGTGGAGGAGGGCGTCGCCTCCTGGTACGGCCCCGGCTACCACGGCAACCGCACCTCGAGCGGCGAGGTCTACGACCAGGAGGCCCTCACCGCCGCCCACGCCACGTTCATCTTCGGCACCCGGGTGAAGGTGACGTTGCTGTCGACCCACCGCAGCATCGTGGTGCGGATCAACGACCGCTTTCCCAACCACAAGGGGCGCGTCATCGACGTGTCGAAGGCCGCCGCCCGGGCCATCGGCCTGATCGGTCCCGGCACCGGCCGCGTCCGCGTGGAGGTGGTCGGCTGAAAAAGCTGATAGTCCCATTGCTTGTAGTCTTCATGGCGATGGCCGCCGTCTGCGTCGTTCTCGCGCCGCGGGTGATCGCGCCCGGCCTCCGGATGATGCAGCCGATCTCGCGGATGAAGAAGAGCCAGGCGGAGCTCGAGCGGCTGGAGGCTCGGAGCACCTGGAAGAGACCCGAGACCGAGACGCTGAGCCCGGAGCAACTGGATCGCTTCTTCGCGGTCCGGCAGCGGATCGACGCCGCCCGTCGCGTTGTCGATCCCCACCTGGACCGCCTCCCCCGCAAGCACGTCCGTTCGCTGGAGGAGCTGAGGCAGGTTCCCGACATCATCCAGGGCGTCAGCGACGTGGTGACCGGCGAGCTGGACGCCTACGTGGCCGGCCGGATGACGCCGGAGGAGTACCACTGGGTGAGCCGGATCGTGTACGAGCGCTGGCGGGGCGCGCTGAAGCGCGCGCGCACCTACCCGGCGGCGGTACGGGCGGCGGCCGCCGAAGTCGAGACCGCGGCCACCCGAGAGCCCGACCGCCGGGTGAGGGCGCGACTCCAGGCGCTCGCGGCCGAGATGCACGCGCGGGCGCCGGACCCTCCGGAGGGATTCGACACAGAAACGCATCGGCTGCTGCTCGCCCGCCTCGACGACGTCGAGCGATGGTCGCTCGACGACGTGGAGTCGCGCATCCCCCGCTAGACCCCCCCCTGCGGGGGAGAGGGGATTTGCCATCCCTCTCTGCTATCCCCTCCCCCTGAAAGGGAGAGGGGCAGGGGTGAGGGTTTCTATCTCTCCGAACGCATCACCCACGTAACGCCGGCGGTCACGCCCCAGGTGCCGTCGGCGGCGACGAGGCCGCGCCGCACGGCCGCGTCGGCCCGCAGCCGGCCGCGCCCCAGACGCACGCCGGCGCGCGCCTCCGCGCGCTCCTCCGCTCCCGGCGCGCCCTTGCCGGCGCGTCCCGCGACCTCCGCGGCCAGCGTCGCGCCCCGGCCCAGCTCGTGCACGGCCGCCACGCCGTAGACGAGGAAGTCGCGCTGCTCGTGCGGCCGCAGCACCTCGTCGAAGAGGCCGAGACCGGCGTTGGCGTGAAGAACGAGCCCGCCCGCCGTCTTCGTCAACAGGAGCTGCGCGGCCATCCGCAGCGTGTTGGGGCCGAGACCGTTGCCGAAGCTCGTCTCGGGCAACGTCACGCCGAAGCGGGCGGCCAGGGCGGGACGTCCGGCCCGCTCCTCGACGAGGCGCACCTTGGCCCGCAGCGTGACGTCCCCCCAGTCCGACACGTTGCCGAAGTCGCGGTCGTTGCGCGCCATGACGCGGCCGACCCACTCGACGTCCACCTCCACGTTGCCGGCGGGCGAGAAGACGAGACGGAGCACGGGCAGGTCGTACCGGTCGCGCGCGCGCCCGGTGAGGAAGTTCGGCTCCGCGCGGATCGCGTCCGCGCCCGCTTCGAGCACGATGCGGCCGGCGGGAGCGGTGGTCGCCTCTTCGGTGAGGAGCGGCCGGGTCTGGGCGAGCGCCGGAACGGCGAGGCCCGTCACGAGGAACGCGGTCAATGCCGCGCGGGCGCCGCCAGGCACGGGCAGACGGTAGCCGCGGCGGGGCCCGCGCGTCAACGGGCTATAATCGAAACGCGTGGGAAATCCCAGCCGTCGCATCGCGCCCACGGGCTCCCGCGGCCATACCTACTCCCCGCAACGACTCCGGCTCGTCCTCGCCCTTCTCACCGTGCTGACGCTGCCCGTCGTGATCGGGTCCTCGATCCTCATCTATTACTACCTGCGCTACAGCGTGATGGTAGACCGCCGGCTGCACGGCGAGCGGTGGATGGTGCCGGCCCGCATCTACGCGCGGCCGGTCGTCCTGCGCACCGGGCTGCCGCTGGCCGCCGACGACCTGGTCAAGATCCTGAACGGACTCCGTTACGAGCAGAAGGGCGACGTCCCCGACGCGCCGGGGGAGTTCGTGGTGGGGGCGCGGACGGTCGTCTTCACCCCGCGGCCGGTCGCGGATGCGCCCGGCGAGGCGGTGGCGGTGAGCTTCGAGAAGAAGGCGATCCGCGACATGCGGGGGCTCTCTTCCAAGCGGATGTACTCGCAGGTGACGCTGGAGCCCGAGCTCATCACCTATCTCTTCGACGACAGCCGCGAGAAGAAGCGGATCATCAAGTACGAGGAGCTGCCCGACCATCTGGTCAAGGCCGTGCTCGCGATCGAGGACCGGCGCTTCTTCAGCCATCCCGGCCTCGACCCGATCCGCATCGTCGCCGCCGCCGTGCGCAACGCGCGGGCCGAGAGCTACATCCAGGGCGGAAGCACCATCACCCAGCAGCTCGTGAAGAACTTCTTCCTCACGCCCGAGCGGGCGATGCGGCGGAAGCTGCAGGAGGCGCTGCTCGCTTTCGTGCTCGAGCGGCGCGCGGACAAGAAGGACATACTCGAGCTGTACCTGAACGAGGTGTACCTGGGCCAGGTGGGATCGTTCTCGATCCACGGCGTGGGCGAGGCCGCCCGGATGTACTACCACAAGGACGTGGGCAACCTGACGCTCGCCGAGTCGGCGTTGCTCGCCGGAATGATCCAGTCCCCCAACCCGTTCAACCCCTACCGCCACCCGCAGCGGGCCATGGAGCGGCGCAACCAGGTGCTGAAGGCGATGGTGGAATCGGGCTTCATCGACGCCGCCACCGCCGACAAGGCGATGGCCGAGCCGGTGAAGGTCGAGGCCCCGTCCATCGACACCGCCGAGGCCCCGTACTTCATCGACCTCGTCAAGGCGCAGCTCGCGCAGCGCTACGACGAGAAGGACCTCGCCACCCAGAACCTGACGATCTACACGAGCCTCGACCTGCCCCTGCAGATCCTGGCCCAGCAGGTGCTCAGCTCGGGCCTCGAGCGGGTGGAGAAGCTGATCCGCCGCAAGCGCAGCGAGGAGCCGGTACAGGGCGCGCTCATCGCGCTCGAGCCGAGCACGGGGGCGGTGCTCGCGCTGGTGGGCGGCCGCTCCTACGGGACGAGCCAGTACAACCGCGCCACCCAGGCCAAGCGCCAGCCCGGCAGCACGTTCAAGCCCTTCGTCTACCTCACCGCGTTCGAGGCGACCTTCGACGACCCCAGCCTGCCTCCGATCACGCCGGCGACCGTGGTGGATGATGCGCCCACGACCTTCATCTTCGGAAACCGCGAGTACCGGCCCGAGAACTACGAAGACAAGTATCTGGGCTACGTGACCCTGCGGAAGGCGCTGAACCACAGCCTCAACAACGCCACCGTGAAGGTCGCGGAGATGGTGGGCTACGACCGCGTCGCCAACCTCTGGAACAAGAAGCTGGGCATGCCCGACCAGGTGCAGCCCTACCCCGCGGTGGCGCTCGGCGCGTTCGAGGCCACGCCGCTCGAGATCTCCGCGGCCTACAACGTGCTCGCCACCGGCGGCCTGAAGGTCGAGCCGGCCACCGTGCTCAGCGTCATCGACGAGCACGACGCCACCCTCCAGCAGCACTCTTCGTCCGCCCCTCGCGTCGTGCATCCCGAGTCGGCGTTCCTGATCACGAACATGCTACGCACCGTCCTTATCAACGGAACCGCGGCCGCCGCACGCTCCATGGGCCTGCCCCCGGACGCGGACGCCGCGGGCAAGACCGGAACCACCAACGACCTGCGCGATGCCTGGTTCGCCGGCTACACGCCGGAGATACTCTGCGTCGTGTGGGTGGGCTACGACGACAACACCCCGATCAACCTCTCGGGGGCGAAGGCCGCGCTGCCGATCTGGGTCGACTTCATGAAGGGGGCGCTGGCCGGCCGGAAGCTCGGCCAGTTCCCGGTCCCCGCCGCCAACGTCGTCTTCGTGCAGATCGATCCGCAGACGGGCCTGCTCGCCACCCCGTCCTGCCCGTCCACCTTCTCCGAGTCGTTCATCGCGGGGACGGAGCCCCAGGAATACTGCTCGTGGCATCAGGGCGGCAACGGCGAGCCGCTCCTCGAGCCCCCGCCCCCGCCGCTGCAATAGGCCCGCGCCGGCCTTGACCGCCCGCGCGGCCGCGCGCTAGACTGCTTTTCCGGCCGGGCGCTTAACTCAGCGGTAGAGTGCCACCTTCACACGGTGGAAGTCGTAGGTTCAAGTCCTACAGCGCCCACCATCCATCAATACCTAGAGCCCGACGCAACGGAGGAGTTCGGCGAATCGCCGGTCGCCGCGGAGGCCATCGAAGGCCGGCTCGACCTTGAGGTTCACCAGCCCCGTCGCGCGTTCCTCGCACGCGCGCCGCAACCATGCGAAGGCGCGGTCCGTTTCTCCGAGGCCGATGTAGACGGCGGCGATGTCGTCCGCCGCGATGTACTTCGGCCCCGCGCGTTCACGCATGAGCTCCTGGAGCACTTTCAGGGCTTCGGCCCGCCGGCCCGCGAGGCCATAGACGCGGCCGAGCGGACCCCTGACGCGACTGGTGCCCGCCCAGAACGGCTCGGCCTTATCGAGCTCCGCGATCGCCTGCGCGTACATGCCCTTCGCCTCGTAGACCAGGGCCAGCAAGGGGCGCACGTTCGGGTGGTTGGGGTTCAGCTCCAGCGCCCTTCGGTGCTGCTCGATGGCCAGGTCATACTGACGGGCCAGATGATGGTGCTCGCCGAGATGGATGTTCAGCATGACGGAGACGGGATCCGTGTCCAGCGCACGCAGGGAGTCTCGGGCGGACTCGTCGAACCGCCCCAGCGCCAGGTAGCAATGTGAGCGCCAGTGCAGGGCCACGCCGTTGGAGGGATTCAGCTCCAGGGCCCGGCGGAACTCCCTTTCCGCCCCCGCCCAGTCCCAATCGAATTGCACGAGAATCTGCCCCAGGGAGGTGTGGGCCTCGGAGAGCTC